>Ga0207841_1000057_pt1 | contig 191231 bp, 167 predicted proteins | sample HigsolmetaGSP18D_FD_184846 | JGI IMG/M metagenome (GOLD analysis project Ga0207841, IMG submission 184846) | High solid enriched microbial communities from the Joint BioEnergy Institute, USA - SP1-8-D (SPAdes) | ecosystem: Engineered > Bioreactor > SSF (Solid state fermentation) > Aerobic >...
AAGTTGCAGGTGCTTATGATTTGCATTTATAATATAACAAAACTAAATAAAATGAATTTTAATTTTACAAAGAAATTATTCTTTAATTTCTTATTTGCTACATCATCAATCTTTTTATTGACTTCTTGTAATAATGATGACGACAATACTGAATTAGTAGATCAACAAAAATATGAAACTTTAGATTTATCAAAGTTTGATTTAACAAAAGGAACTGCTACAGCCGGAGGAAAAATTTGGGAAGGTACTTATACAGAAGACGCTGAATTAACTTCAGGTATTTTCAAGTTTAAACATACAGCTTGGCCAGAGTATTTAACATGGATGGGATTCACGGTTTCTAATAGTAATGACAATTCTGATCAAATAGATAAAGAAGGCGGTTGGTTAGATAATCAATGGGGTACAATGGCAAAAGGTGGTGCAGATGGACAAGGAACACCATTTTTAGTCTCTTTCGCTGATCACAAACCATCTGAGAAAGTTTTGAAATATGGAGAAGAAGTTAAGATTGACAGATTTTCGAGTGTAGTAGAAATTACTGATACAGCTAATAAATACAAAGCAAAAAATGTAAAGTTAGCTATTAGTCCGTGGCCATATTATGGGATTTTGAATGGTGATGCATATGCAAGAAAGTTTGTAAAAGGAGATTATTTCGCGATTCATATTTATGGTGTTTCAGCAAATAAACAATTGACTACAGAAAAACCTGTAACTCATTATTTTGTTGATTTTAGAAATGGAATAAATAATATTTCAACAAATTGGCAAGATGTGGATCTTTCTGCTTTAGGAGAAGTTAAATATTTAATGTTCTTTTTAGAAACTACAGATGTAGGAAATTGGGGAGCAAACACAGCATTATACTTTACAATGGATAAATTAAAAGTAGAAAAAATACAATAATCTAACATTCTAAATATTTTTATCCGAGGCTGTCATTTTTGGATGATGGTTTCGGATTTCTAAAAAAACAATACATGAAGAAATTTTTACTTTCGATTTTTACAATAGCTGCAATTCAAACAAGTTTTGCACAAACAAAAGAATATACAAACGGCGTTTTTATTGTGAATGAAGACTGGTTTGGTAAAGCAAATGGGGCAATTAATTTTATCAATGCAAATGATTCGGTTGATTATAATGTTTATAAAACAGTTAATCCTGGAGAAAAATTAGGTGTAACTTCTCAATATGGAACGATATACGGTGATAATTTTTTCATTGTTTCGAAACAAGAAAATCGTTTAGTTGTAGCTGACTCGAAAACATTACAGAAAAAAGCCAGCTTCGAAACAATTGGTGGTGATGGAAGAAGTTTTGTAGGGGTTGATGCTAAAACAGGATATGTAGGAACTTCAAGTGGACTTTATTTGTTTGATATCGAAAATATGAAACTTGGTTCGATAATCGATGGAACTTCTAAAGTTGGTCAAGTAGGAAATATGATTCGTACATCTAAATTTGTTTTTGCTGTTTCAAGTACTGGAGGAATTTTAGTTACCGACCCAAAAACACATCAAATAAAACAAACGATTGCTGGAAGTTTTATTTCTGTAGTTCAATCTAAAGATGGAAATGTGTGGGGGGCTTTATCTAAAAAATTAGTCAAAATAAATCCTACTACTTTAGAAACTTCAGAAATTGCTATTCCTACGAAAACAGTTCCAGCTCCTTTTGCTTGGAATGCTGGTACTTTTTGTTCTTCAACACAAGATAATACTATTTATTTTTTATCAGGAATCAATGTTGTGAAATACGATGTAACAAATAATAAATTTGAAGAAAGTTTTATATAGATTCCTGGTCAAGATACAACACCAAAGGAAACATATTATGGAGCAGGTTTAAGAATTGATCCGTTGACAAACGAACTAGTATTAACTACTATTGGTTCAGGTTGGGGAACTAATTCTCAAATTAATTTTGTGCATAGATTTTTTGATAATGGAACTCTTAAAGAGTCGGTGAAATTAAGTGAGTATTATTGGTTTCCTTCAATGCCTGTTTTTCCAGATAATGCGGCACCAATTATCAATGATTTAGAGACAACTTATCAAATTAACACAGCAACAACAATTGATTTGAAAGATAAAGTTTCGGATGTTGATAATTTATCAGCAGCGATTGTAAAAGATTTAGAAATCATTGAAAATGATGATGTAGCTGAAATTTCGATTAATGATAAGGAAGAATTAGTGATTAATCCACTAAAAAATGGAACAGCTAAAATTAAACTTTCTTTCAATTCGAATGGAAAAGTTGTTTCACAAAACATCACAATTTCATCAGCCGTTTTAGGTACAAATGATTTAGCTAAATCTGTTGTAAATGTTTATCCAAATCCTGTTAATAATGTATTGTTTATTGAAACAAATGAAGCTTCAAAAGCCAAAATTTTCGCTATTACAGGAACTAAAATGACAGAGAAAACACTTCAAAAAGGGAAAAATCAATTAGATGTTTCCTCTTTACCAAAAGGTGTTTACATCATAAAAGTTAACAATTCTACTTTCAAGGTAATCAAAAAGTAGTGTGTTATTTATTTGTGGAAAAAAGGTTGAGCATTGCTCAACCTTTTGTTTTTTTTTTTAAATATTGATTCCGTACGTATTTTTTATTTCAGCCATCACAAAAGAGCTGTGCGTACTCCCGATGCTTTCTAAAGCGCCCAATTTATTGAAAACAAAATCTTGATATTGCTTCATATCCAAAACTTGTACTTTTAAGATAAAATCATATTCGCCCGAAATATTATAACATTCCACCACTTCATCAATCAACAAAATATCTTCCACAAGTTTATTCCCAATCGTGCGATCATGTTGTTTTAGCTTAATGCTGCAAAAAACCATAAAGCCTTTGTTCAGCTTTTCTGCATCCAAAACCGCTCTATAATTTTTGATATAACCTTGTTGTTCCAACCTTTTTATACGTTCAAAAACGGGTGAAGGAGATAAATTAACTAAAGCAGCAATTGCTTTTACTGTCAATTTCGAATCTTTTTGTAGAATTCTTAATAATTCTAAATCGGTTTGATCTAATGTTTCCATCCAAATAATATTCTTTTCAACACGATATTTTATCGTTGTTTAAGTGTTTTGTTTTGTAAAAATATTAATAATAAGTTGTATAATCTTATTTTTTCAAGTTTTACAATCGTTTATTTTGTCTTGTTACATTTGTAAAGAAATAAACAACAAATTATTGGGGAATCGTGTGAGAATCACGAGCTGTCGCGCAACTGTAAGTAATGCAAATTACAAGTCAGATTACCAATAGAAACAAAAGATGATACTTTCGCGATTTGAAGTCAGTCTGTCACAATAGGTTTACTATTTATCAACTCGCGTTTGTGTTTTTGAACATTAAAAAACAATCAAAATGCAAACACAAATTTTAGGTTATCCAAGAATTGGCGCTAACCGTGAACTAAAAAAAGCCTGCGAAAACTATTGGGCAGGTAAAATTGAACTACAAGCTTTATTGCAAACAAGCCGTACAATTACCAAACAAAATTGGGCATTGCAACAAGCTGCCGGAATTGATTTAATTCCGTGTAATGACTTTTCTTTTTATGATCAAGTTTTAGATTCTACGTTATCAGTTGGTGCAATTCCAGCGCGTTTCAATACGGTTGCGTTAAATAAAAAGAACACAGAATTAGACTTGTATTTTGCGATGGCAAGAGGTTATCAAAAAGATAATTTAGATATTACAGCGATGGAAATGACAAAATGGTTTGATACCAACTATCATTATATCGTTCCGGAATTTGTAAAAAATCAAGAATTTAAATATTTCTCAAACTCAATTGTAAACGAATTTATCGCTGCAAAAAAAGAAGGTTTTAATCCAAAAACTGTTTTAATTGGACCGATTACGTATTTATTATTAGGAAAAGAAAAAGAAGAGGGATTTGATCGAATTGATTTAATTCAGAATTTATTGCCAGTTTACTTTGAAATTATTCATGATTTAATCAATCATGGAGCAAATACAATTCAGTTCGACGAACCTTTTTTAGCTTTAGATTTAGACGAAAAATCGAAAACAGCTTATCAAGAAGTTTACAAAAAAATAAGAAAAGAATTTCCTCAACTTACAATTCAGGTCGCAACTTATTTTGATGGATTGAAAGATAATACAGCTTTAGCAATCAATTTACCAATTGATATTTTGCATCTTGATTTGGTTCGTGACGAAAATCAAATCGATGAAATATTGAATCTAATTCCTTCTCAATTAAAACTTTCTTTAGGTTTAGTTGATGGTCGAAATATTTGGAAAAATGATTTTCAAAAATCGCTTTCAACCATAGAAAAAGTTGTGAACAAAATTGGAGAAAAACGTGTTATTATTTCAACATCTTGTTCATTATTACATTCGCCTTGTGATTTAGATTTAGAAACAAACGAAAAAAATCTTCCGACAACAATCAAAGATTGGTTTGCATTTGCGAAGCAAAAATTAGAAGAAGTTGCTTTCTTAAAAAATTATTTTTCAAACCCGAATGACGAAAAATTGATTCAACAATATGAAGCGAATCAATTCTCTATTAATAATAGAAAAAATTCTCAATTAATTCATCAAACTCAAGTTAAAGAACGAGTAAATGCAATAAAAGATGAAGATTATAATCGTACAAATAGTTTTGGACAACGAAAAATTGTGCAACAAAATGTATTGAATCTTCCGCCTTTCCCAACGACAACAATCGGATCTTTTCCACAAACACAAGAGGTGAGAAGTTGGCGTGCGAAATATAAAAAAGGAGAATTATCTGCCGAAGAATATGATACTTTATTGAAACAAGAAACCAAGCGTACGATAGAGTGGCAAGAGGAAATTGGCATTGATGTTTTGGTGCATGGTGAATATGAGCGCAACGATATGGTGGAATATTTTGGTGAAAAATTAGCCGGATTTGTCTTCTCTAAAAATGGTTGGGTTCAGAGTTATGGAACGCGTTGTGTAAAACCGCCTATTATTTTTGGTGATGTTTATCGCCCAGTTCCAATGACGGTTTATTGGTCGAAATATGCGCAATCTATCACAGAACAAAAAGTAAAAGGAATGTTGACTGGTCCAGTTACGATTTTGCAATGGTCTTTTGTTCGCGATGATCAACCAAGATCTACGACGTGTAAACAAATTGCATTGGCGATTCGTGATGAAGTTTCAGATTTAGAAAAAGCTGGAATTAAAATTATTCAGATTGATGAACCTGCAATTCGAGAAGGTTTACCATTGAGAAAAGATGAATGGCAAAATTATTTGAAATGGACGGTTGATTCGTTCAAATTAGCTTCAAGTAATGTTGATGATTCTACTCAAATTCATACGCATATGTGTTATTCAGAATTCAACGATATTATTCAAAATATTGCTGATTTAGATGCGGATGTTATTACAATTGAATGTTCGAGAAGTCAAATGGAATTATTAAATGCTTTTTCAGATTTCAATTATCCAAATGATATCGGACCTGGAGTTTATGATATTCATTCGCCTCGAGTTCCGTCGAAAGAAGAAATGGTTGATTTGATAGAGAAAGCGGCAAAAGTTATTCCGGCAGATCAATTATGGGTGAATCCTGATTGTGGACTAAAAACGCGTCATTGGGAAGAAACCGAAAAAGCTTTGATTGAAATGGTTGCGGCGACAAAAGAATTAAGAAAAATATATACGCCAAAAGCGATTTAAGCTTAACATCCTACTTTTATGACTTAAGTAGTGTAGTGTTATTTATTTGTGAAGAAAGGTTGAGCAACGCTCAACCTTTTGTGTTTTAATAATAATTTATCGTTCGTTTTACAACATATTTCAATTCTCCATTAGTTGAAATAGAGGCTTTTATCCAATTATTTTTCGAATCATATTCATACGAAACTTGATAAGAAGTTAAAACTACTTGTCCATTTCGGAAGGATTGTTTTTTAAAGTTGACAATTTCATTTTTCGAATCGAAATCAGCTTGATAGGCTAACGTTTTATTGGCGTGAAATGATTGTAATTTAGAAATATTTCCATTCTCAAAAAACATTATTTTGCTCGAATTTCCAGCAATTTCTTCCTGAAAAATAGGCGTTTCTTTATCATAAATATAATACGATTTTCGTCCTTTTTTTCCATCAAAAGAAGTTATTTCATCCAAAACCAATAAACCATTTTTGTTATACGTCAAATTATTTTCACTAATCGTAGAACCTTCCACTTTTGTTGTGATTTTATCCAACTTATTCGAATAATTAAAAATCGTTTCATAATTAGATTTTGACGATTTCCCTTCGATTTTTTCTGTCAAGTTTATCAACTGATTTTTATTGTCATAAACGAAGTTTTTGTCCGAAGCAACTCGTTTTGGATCTTCACCATTGTTAATAACTGTATTCGTTTGTTTATCAATTAAATTTGAGTTATTGTAGTCGTAATTAACATAGTTATAAACAGCTAATTTTCCTTGATAATCCAAATAATTTGTTCGTTTTGTTAACAAACCTTTTGAATTAAATTCTAACGAAATTTGATTGTAAAATTCATTTTCTAAAAAAGGTAAAGTTGTGGTGTTTCCTTTTGCATTTGTTGCGTTTGAAGTCACTTTTTCAACCTTTCCTTTTAGATTAAAGTCAGCTAAAGTTGTTTTAACTTCATAATCATTCGTTGAAATTTTTTGTGCAAAATTAACTTGTGAGACAGCCAAACAAATTGTCGTTAAAATTATTTTTTTCATGTTTTGTTTAAAATTGATAACCGATTTTAAAGTTAAGATTTAAATTGAAATCTGTAGAAGAACCTTCTTTTTTATAATGATTTTCTAAACCGCTCATAAAATAATCAAAAATTCGAGTATCAACACTTTCTAAATTTGTAATATTCGAATATTTTACATTTCTATTTTTTACACCTAAACCAACTTTTGGCATTAGTATAAGACCTTTGTGCAACTGTATAAAAACATTATAATTAAGATTTATTCCATATTTTTCTCGCTTGTAATCGGCAGTATCATAAGAATATAAATAAGAAAAATTTTGATCATCTTTTCGATAAAATTCTCCATTTTCAAGATGATCAGTGTGATGAATATAGAAAAATTCAGAAGAAATAAGATGTTTTACTCGTTTGTTTTCGCTTAGATTGATAAAAAATTCTGGTCGAATCTCAAAAAGTTGATAATCTTCGTTGATTTTATATTTTGGTTTGTGACTAAGAGGAATGCTATGATAACTTCCGTAGCCGATTTCAGAGCCAATCCAATAACGTTCGTTGAGTTTATAAATGTATCCAAACGTCCATCTTGGAGGTGATAATGCTGCTGAAAGAACGCTAAAAGTGATGACATTTTTGCGCTCATCGCTTGATTTTTCTTGTGCTGAAATGAATTGTCCAAAACCAATAACGAACAAAAAAAGTAAAAAATTCTTTTTCATATAAATAGTATTTAAAAGAAAGAGAATCAATTGCTTAAAAGGTTGCGTGAACCAAGATTATTTTGAAGTTAATTATTTCTTCAATTCATACCAAAAGCAATCCAAATCCCACATGTCAAGATGAAAAGTTTCAGTGACTTCAAATCCCATTTTTTCTAACACATTTCGAGAAGCTTTATTATCAACATGCGTTATTGCGTTTAGTTTAATATGTGACATATTTTTTCTGTAAAAGTCCATGCAAGCTTCGGCAGCTTCAGTTGCATAACCTTTTCCCCAAGTTTCTTTTCTGTAACGATATCCGATATCAATAAAATCGAATTTATTATTCATCGATTCGCTTTCTATAATATATTTAAAACCAGTCCAACCAATCATTTTACCTGTTTCTTTTTCAACAACAGCAAGACGACCATGTCCAAGTTCTTCATATTGTTTTTGGATATCTTCAATAATTTCTTTTGTTTCTTCAATGGTTTGAATAGGTTCTGCTTTTAGAAATTCATGAACTTCTGGTTGTGAATCCATTTCAAAAAAATCTTGTAAATCATCAATCGTAATAGGTCTGATGATTAACCGTTCTGTTTCGAGTGTTGGTAAATATTTCATTGAGTTATAGTTTTGATTAAAGATAGTATAAAATATAAAATCCTCGCAATTGCGAGGATTTTATCTATATTCTCAATACTAAAATCTAGTATCTAAAATCTTTTTTTATCCAACGATATTAATGATTTTTCCAGGAACAATAATAATGTTTTTCGGAGTACGATCACCCAATTGTTTGATTGTACGTTCGTCGTTCATTACAATTTCTTGAATTTCTTCTTTCGATAACGACAAAGGTAATTCTAACAAAAATTTCATTTTACCATTGAATGAAACTGGATATTCTTTAGCATCTGCAATCAACCATTTTTCTTCGAAAACAGGGAAATCTGCATGTGCAATTGACGTTTCATGTCCTAATTTTGACCACAATTCTTCTGCAATATGCGGTGCATAAGGAGAAATAATAATAGCCAAAGGCTCTAAAATTGCACGTTTAGTTGTTTTTAATTTTCCTAATTCGTTTGCAGCAATCATAAAAGTAGAAACCGATGTATTAAAAGAGAAATTGTTTACATCTTCGTCCACTTTTTTGATGGTTTGATGCAACACTTTCATTTCTTCTTTTGTTGGTTCATCTTCCGAAACAAAAAATGTTTCTTCTGTTCCTGAATGATATAATCTCCAGAATTTTTTCAAGAATGAATAAGCTCCAGATAAACCTTGTGTATTCCATGGTTTAGACTGTTCAACAGGACCTAAAAACATTTCGTATAAACGTAAAGAATCTGCTCCATATTGATTACAAATATCATCAGGATTTAAGACATTGTAGTAAGATTTTGACATCTTTTCAACCTCACGTCCTGTGATGTATTTCCCATCTTCTAAGATAAATTCTGCATTAGCAAAATCTTCTCTCCAAGTTTTGAATTTTTCTGTATCTAATTCGTCGCCTCCATCTTTTAACAACTTAACATCAATACGGATTGGTGTTGTTTCATGTTGATCTTTCAAAGATTTAGAAACAAAAGTATTTGTTCCATTAATTCTATATGCATAAGCGGTCATTCCCAAAATCATTCCTTGGTTGATAAGTTTTTTTGCATACTCATCCGTTGGAACTAAACCTTTATCGAATAAGAATTTTTGCCAAAAACGAGAATATAATAAGTGACCAGTAGCATGCTCAGATCCACCCATGTATAAATCTACATTTTGCCAATAATCAACAGCCTCTTTAGATACAAAATCGTTGTCGTTTTTTGCATCCATATAACGTAACCAATACCAAGAAGAACCTGCCCAACCTGGCATTGTATTTAGTTCTATTGGGAAAATAGTTTCGTTATTGATTAAAGTATTATCTACAACTTGATTAGTTGTTGTATCAAAAGCCCATTTTGTTGCACGCCCTAATGGGGGCTCACCTTCAGATGTTGGTAAATATTCGTCCACTTCAGGTAAAATAATTGGTAAAGCTTCTGTAGGAATTGTGTAAGGCATCCCGTCCTTGAAGTAAACAGGAACCGGTTCTCCCCAATATCTTTGACGAGAGAAAACAGCTTCGCGTAAACGGAAGTTTGTTTTTCCTTGTCCAAAACTTTTTTCTTCTAAAGCTTCAATCGCTTTTGCAACCGCTTGTTTATAATCTAATCCGTTTAAGAAATCAGAATCTTGTAATTCGAATCCACCTTTTTCTGTAAAAGCAGCTTCAGAAATATCTTGATTTTTGAAAATATTAATAATTGGTAAATTGAAATGATTTGCAAAAGCAAAATCACGTTCATCACCAGCAGGAACAGCCATTACAGCTCCAGTTCCATAAGAAGCCAATACGTAATCACCAATCCAAATCGGAATTTGTTTTCCTGTAAATGGATGAATGGCGTAAGCCCCGGTAAATTCTCCTGTAATATTTTTAGCATCCGCTAAACGATCACGTTCAGAACGTTTTGAAGTATAATCGACATAAGCATCAACTTTTGCTTTGTTTTCTGCTGTTGTAATTTGAGAAACTAAAGGATGCTCTGGCGCTAATGTTACATAAGAAACACCAAAAACAGTATCAGGACGAGTAGTGAAAACTTCAATTTTTTCATCGTTTCCTACAACATCAAAAAAGATTGATGCACCTTGAGATTTACCAATCCAATTTTTTTGAGATTCTTTGATCGGATCTGGCCAATCTAATTTATCTAAACCAGTTAACAAACGATCAGCGTAAGCCGTGATACGCATCATCCATTGTGTCATTTTTTTGCGCACAACAGGGAATCCTCCACGTTCAGATAATCCGTTAATTACTTCGTCATTCGCTAAAACAGTTCCTAAATCTGGACACCAGTTTACTTCTGCTTCTGCTAAGAAAGTTAAACGATATTTTAATAAAATTGTTTGTTGTTCTTTTTCAGAATAGGCATTCCATTGATCTGCGGTAAAGATTTCGATATCATCATCTGCCACAGCATTTACACTTGCATTACCCTCAGTTTTGAATGTTTCAACTAATTTTGAAATGGATTCAGCTTTATCGGTTGAATTATCATAATATGAATCAAATAATTGATTGAAAATCCATTGTGTCCATTTATAATATTCAGGTTCTGAAGTTCTGATTTCACGATCCCAATCGTATCCCAAACCAATTTTTTTCATTTGGTTCTCGTAACCAGCAATCACATTTCCTTGTTTATCAACACCACCTTCGATATTCGTTGTTGTTGTAATCGCAGGATGTTGACCAGTTTGAATCGCATATTGTTCCGCAGGCAAACCAAAAGAATCGTAACCCATTGGGTGTAAAACGTTGAAACCCTTTAATTTTTTGTATCGAGAATAAATATCAGACGCAATGTATCCAAGTGGATGACCTACGTGTAATCCTGCTCCAGAAGGGTAAGGAAACATGTCTAATACGTAAAATTTAGGTTTTTCTGATTGATTTTCAGCTTTGAACGTCTTGTCTTCAATCCAAAATTTTTGCCATTTTGGTTCGATTTCATTCGGATTATATTGCATTATTGGAAGTTATATTAAAATTAAATTTATGCAAATTTACATTTTTTATGTATCTTTTAGAATAGAATGGCGATATTTGTACATTAACAATCAACAACTAAACCTAATCCATGAAAAAAGAATTGATATTATATTGGTATCCTTATTTTTTTTTACTGTCCTTATTTTTTCTGTTCGTCATATTGTAAATACGACACGTATTTTTGTGGGGTACGAAGATGGTTTTAATCCTATTAATATCAAATGGAATTTTGATAAAAAGGATTCAACACTTCGTGTCAAAGATCCTATTTATGTCAGAAGTGATTATTATTTGATTGATTATAAAGACAAAGCATTCTTAAAAAAAGATACTGTTCTTTATGCAGAACTTTTTGAGGATTCATTGGCTGTAAAAGGAAATGTATTGAATTTGAAACCTCCTTATTTTTTGTGGAAAGAGACTAAAAACGACACGTTGAAAGTTTTTAAACACAACATTACCTTGAAATTTACTAAGAAGCAAGAACAATATTAAGCCTTCTGTAAATAGAACGAAAAAGTAGAACCTTTTCCTATTTTACTTGTCACATAAATTTTCTGTTTATGGGCTTCTAAAATATGTTTTACAATTGCCAAACCTAATCCAGACCCGCCATTATTACGATTTCGAGATTTATCAATTCGGTAAAAACGCTCAAAAATTCGGTCAATGTCTTCCTGTTTTATCCCAACTCCTTGATCTTTTATTGAGATTTGAATTTTATCATCATATTCTTCAAAATCGATGTTAATTTCTGTATTTGGATTAGAATAATTGATGGCATTTACAATCAAATTGATTAAAACCTGTTGAATTTTCTGAATATCACCTACAACTTTTATCGGTTGATGAATAGGGTAATTTAGAGAAATTTTGATGTTATTTTTTTCAGCTTTAATTTCTAATAAATCAATCACATCTTGTACAAGTGCCGTCAAGTTGAAAATTGAAAATTCGATATTGATTCGTCCACGTTCAAGTTCTGCAATCATGTCCAAATCTTTGACTAAATAAATCAATCGATCAACCGATTTATTGATTCGGTTTAAGTATTTATCGCGAATAGATTCATCTTCAACTCCACCTTCTATCAGCGTTAACAAATAACCTTGTACCGAAAAAAGGGGCGTTTTTAATTCATGCGAAATATTTCCAAGAAAATCTCTTCTGTAATTTTCTCTCTCATTCAAAACATCAATTTCTTTGGATTGATCTTCTGTAATTGTAGAAATTTTTTGAGAAAGTTCTTCAAAATCCATTGTGCTGGATTGAAATTGTGGAATATTTTTCGAGATTTCAGTAAAATCTTTTCTTCGTTGATTTTTTAAAGAAAACCAATAAAATATTGATAATCCAATCAATAAAAGAAGCATTAAACTAATGAAAAATAGTTTTTCTTGGAGAATAAAATCAATATTTCCAAACCATAAAAAAGAGAACAAAACAAATCCTAAAGCCAAGAATAATGTACTGAGAAAGGCAAATAGAAAGATGTTTTGAACTTTGAAAGTTGAAGCCATTACGAGCTTTTAGTCATTTATTTTGTATCCAATTCCTTTGATTGTAGAGAAACGATCGTTCCCAAATTTTTCGCGTAATTTGCGCATATGTACGTCAATTGTACGTCCGCCAACTACAACTTCATTTCCCCAAACTTTCTCCAAAATTTCTTCACGTTTGAAAACACGTTCTGGATTTGAAGCTAATAAAGCAATCAATTCAAATTCTTTTCGAGGTAACAAAAAGTCTTGTCCTTGGTAATTTACTTTATAGGTTTCGCGGTTAATCTCGAAATTATTCAATTTGATGAATTCGTCTTTTGCCGCTTCGTTAGGTTGTTTTAATTTCAATAAAGCATTTAGTTTACTAATTAAAACTTTTGGTTTGATAGGCTTTAAGATGTAATCATTTGCACCAGCATCATAGCCAGCTAATTGAGAAAAGTCTTCAGCTCGAGCAGAAAGAAAAACAACTAAAGTATCCTTGAAAGAATCTAACTTTCTTAATTCGGCACACATTTCCATTCCATCCATTTGCGGCATCATAACATCTAGTAGAATTAAATCTGGACGAAAAATTTTAGCTTGTTTCAAACCTTCTAGTCCGTTTTGAGCTGTTTCTACTTCAAAACCTTCTTTTTTTAAGTTGTAACCAATAAATTCTAAGATATCTGGTTCGTCGTCAACTAATAAAATTTTAATGTTCTTCATAATTGTTTGTAATAACTAAATAAAATTAGTCGATGTAAAATTAAGCTTAAATTTTAGGAGAAATTAGGTAAAAACATTTCTTAACATTCATTTAAAGTTACGATAATTTCATAACAATTACCTAACAAAACCTTTACAATTTCTAAAAATGTTTTTCATTGGATTGAAGCAACTTTGCCATCAAACAAACACGAATTATACAATCGCAATGAAACGCAATTTAACTTTACTTTTATTATTAGGTTCGGCAGCACTTTTTGCACAGACTAATATTAAATTAGAAGGAACTTTATTTGATCAAAAAACAAACCAACCACTTTCTGAAAAAACTTTTGTGGTTGAAGGGTTAAATATTCAAGCAAAAACAGACGATAAAGGTCACTACGAAATTTCTGTTCCAGATGATACATATCAATTAGATATTAGAGTAGACGGTTATCAATCTGTTTCTCAAAATTTATCAGATTCGAATACATTAAACATGTATTTGAAACCAGAAGATTTTAAAGATGGTAAAATTGATTTATCTACAGCTGTTGTAACAGGTAGAAAAGATAAATCTGGAGAAGCTTCTTTACTTAATATACAGAAAAAATCTGTAAAAATGGTAGAGAATATTGGTGCAGCAGAATTGGATCGTAAAGGTGTAAGTGATGCGGCTTCGGCAGTTGCGAAAATGGCTGGTGTTACAAAACAAGAAGGTACAGGAGATGTTTTTGTACGTGGATTGGGAGATCGTTATAACTATACTTCGTTGAATGGTTTACCAGTTCCGTCAGAAAATCCTAGTAACAAGAATATTAAATTGGATTTATTTCCAACAGACGTTATTGATTACATTTCGTTGAGCAAAACATTCAATGTAAGAATGATGGCTGATTTTGGAGGAGCAAATATCGATATTGCATCAAAATTATACGAAGGAAATGGTTTATTAGAAATTGGAACAGGATTAAATTTAAATTCTAATGCGATTACCAATAAAAACTTCAATTTGCAAGATGGACCAAATTGGTTTGGTTTTCAAAAAACAAAAATTCCAGCAAACGCAACAACTGGATATCATTTTACAAATAGTTTCAATCCACAATCTAAATCTGCTGTAGCAGGAGGTTTCAATATAAAAGGAGGAAAAAGTTACAAGTTTGAAAATGGAGCAAAATTCGGATTCTTTGCAACAGCTGCTTTTGATAACTCAGCTCAAAGTATCGAGAAAGGTTTAGCACGTTCTGTTGATGCTCAAGGAAATAATTTGAAAGGTTTCAACGATTATACAAAAGATAGTTATAATACGAATACAACAGGAATGGTTAATTTGTATTATGATTTTAATCCAAATAATAGATTAAGAGCAAATAGTATTTTTATTAATAACACTTCTCAAAGTTTACAAGAATACAAAGGATTTATTAGAGATTTAGCGGAAGATAATAATGGATTTATTCGTCGTGGAACTTATGAAAGAAACCAAGTTTTTGTCAATCAATTATTAGGAGATCACAGATTAGATGATAAATCTGAGTTTCATTGGGGCGTTTCTTACAATACAGTGAAACAAGATATGCCAGACCGTTTACAAAATACCATGCGTTTGGATAAGCAATCTGGACAATATGTGTTAGCTTCTCAAGATGCTTCGTTAAGTAACCGTTATTATCAAAATCTTAATGAGAACGAGGTTTCTGCGAACTTGGAATATAATCGCGTTTTTGGTGGAGATTTGAAAGACTATAAAGCTAAAATTTCTATTGGATATCAAGGTAGACACAAAGAAAGAGATTTTGAAGGGAATCAATTTAACTTCAAAATTTTGAGAAGTGGAATTCAAGTTGACCCAAATAATTTAGATGCTTTCTTCAATCAATCAAATTATGGTTCAGGGTTCGAAATTACAACATTTGATATCAAATCTGACGGAAGCTATAGATCGCAAGTTTACAGTGGACAAAAAGATATTCAAGTTGGTTTTGCTGAGGTAGAATACAATTTTACAGATCGATTAACAGCAGTTTTGGGAGTTCGTGCTGAATATCTTAAACAAAGTATTGATTGGTACACAGCTTTATCACAAGGTAAAAACTCTTTCGATCAATTCGAATTATTACCAAGTTTGATGTTACGTTATAAATTAACAGATAATCAAAATTTACGCTTCGCTACATCTAAAACATATACACTTCCTCAATTCAAGGAAACAGCTATGTTTGTTTATGAAGATGTAACAGAAACTTTCCGTGGGAATCCAATGTTATATCCATCGACAAATTACAATGCAGACATTAAATGGGAATGGTTCCCAAAAAGTGGAGAAGTAATCTCTTTGGGAGGTTTCGGAAAATATATTCAAGACCCAATCAATACAACAACAATTGCTTCATCATCTAATGATATTTCTTATGCAAATACAGGTGATTGGGGATATGCAGTTGGTGCAGAATTAGAGGTTAGAAAAGCAATTTTAGATAATAAAACATCTAATCCAGAACAATTAACAGTTGGGTTTAATGGTGCTTATATGTATTCTAATCAAGAATTAAACAATGAAAAAGTATACAAAGAAACATTGTTTAATGGACAACGAATCAATACCAACTTTACAAATGCAGAAGATGCATTTACAGGAGCTTCTAAATTTATTACTAATGCAGATTTATCTTATTCTAAGAAATGGGCAAGTGGGGGAAGCGTAATGGCAACTGTGGCTTACAACTATTTCTCTGATCGTATTTATGCGCTTGGAACTGAAACAAGAGGAAATCAAGTAGATAAAGGATTTAGCACATTAGATTTCATTTTACGTTCAAAATTGAATAAAAATATCGGAATCAATTTTTCTGCTAAAAACTTATTAAATCCTACAATAGACCGTGTACAAGAGAATTTGAATGGAGATGTAAAAACATTAAGTTATAAAAAAGGAATGAACTTCGGTTTATCTGTTAACTATCAATTTTAAAACAAAATAAAACAAACACAATAAAACATTTAATTATGAAAAAATCAATTTTAAAACTATTTTTAGTAGGAGCATTTTCTACATTAGCCTTAACAAGCTGTAGTAATAACGATGATAATGGAGATATTAATACAAATCCTTCTGGGTTTGTTGCGAATCCTGCTGATTTTAAAGGTGAATTAAAAAGTGGAGATAAAATTACTTTAGATCCATCAAAAGTATATTATTTAACAGGGAAAATTCAGGTTAACGACGGTGCTGAATTAACAATTCCTGCTGGTACACAAATTGTTGCAAACGGAGGTACATCTTCTTACATTGCAGTAGCACAAGGTGGTAAAATATTTTCTAACGGAACTTCTGCTAAACCAGTTGTATTTACATCAGACAAAAAAGCACCAGGTTCTTGGGGTGGAGTAGTTTTATGTGGTAAAGCACCAATTAACAAAGCAAAAACAGCTACTGCTGAGGTTTCTGAATTAACATATGGTGGTGATGTTGCAAATGATAATTCTGGTACAATCACATATACTCGTATCGAATATGCAGGAGCAATTTATAATTCTGAAAAAGAGTTTAATGGACTTTCTTTATTTGGTGTAGGTAACGGAACTAAAATAGAATATGTACAAATGTATGCAGGTTCTGATGATGGAATCGAATTCTTTGGAGGAACTGTTAATACAAAATATATTGTATCAAATGAAAATGAAGATGATCAATTTGACTGGACAGAAGGTTGGGTTGGTACAAACGAATATTGGTACGGAAAAGAAGGCCGTAGTAAAGGAAATAGAGGTATAGAGGCTGATAACAATTCAAGTAATCATACTTTAACTCCAATTGCAAATCCTACAATTAGATATGCTACTTTAATCGGTTTAGGTAAAGATTATGTAGGAGAAGGAGAAAACCAAGCAATGAAATTACGTGTTGGTACAAAAGGAAAATTTGAGAATTTTGTTTTAGCAAACTGGGCTAAAGGTATCGATATCGAGCATGATGCTACAATTTCTTGGATTCCGAATGACTTATTCTTGAAAAACGTTCAATTCATTAACGTTGGAGTAGAAGCAACAGGTAAATCTTCTGCAGGTACTGCTGTTGATGTATCAAAAGCTTATGCAAAAGCAGATAATACTGGAGCTGGAAATGGTGTAGATACACCAACTTGGGCAAAAGGATGGACAGTAGGTTTATAATTAAAACTATATAATGATTAAACTTTTCTTATAAAAAAGTTCTTCGTGTTTGTAAATCGCTTTTTTGGGTTCTCCAAAGAAGCGATTTTCTTCTATTATAACTATTTTATTTTAAGTCATTAAAAATAGTTATTTAGAAAAATTCCACGTAAGATAAAGTATTTGTACATTTGTACCATTAAGAATTGAAACAATGGCATTAACAGAAGAACAATTAGATTCGATTGGAGAAAAATTGGTTGAAAAATTCAAGACCGTTTTTGATCCAGAGATTCCAGTAGATATATACGAGTTAGGATTAGTTTATGATGCGCAAGTAAATGCAGATGGTGAAGTAAAAGTTACCATGACTCTTACATCTCCAAACTGTCCAGTTGCAGAAAGTTTACCATTAGAGGTAGAACAACGCGTAGAAGAGATAGAATATGTAACGAAATGTTACGTAGAGATTACGTTCGATCCACCTTGGGATAGAGATATGATGAGCGAAGAAGCAAAATTCGAATTAGGAATGTTATAACTTAACATTCCTAATTTTTTTTGTATCTTAATCCAACAAATTCAAAACACTAAAACTTATGGGATATTTAGGCGTGATCGTTTTTCTTGGAATTATTTTCCTTTTTTTATTCGTCTTTACAGTAAAACAACAAACGGCGGTTGTAATCGAGCGTTTCGGAAAATTTAATAGCATTCGTAATCCAGGATTACAATTCAAAATTCCGATTGTGGATAGAGTTGCAGGAAAAATGTCATTAAAAATTCAGCAATTAGACGTTGTTGTCGAAACTAAAACAAAAGATGATGTATTTGTTCGATTGAAAGTTTCTGTTCAATATCAAGTCATCAAAACTCAAGTTTATGATGCATTTTACAAATTAGATAATCCTTATACACAAATAACTTCTTTCGTTTTTGACGTTGTTCGAGCTGAAGTTCCAAAACTTCGTTTAGATGATGTTTTCGAGAAGAAAGATGATATTGCGGTTGCTGTAAAAAGTGAATTGCAAGAAGCAATGAATTCATATGGTTACGAAATTGTCAAAACATTGGTAACCGATATCGATCCAGATGAGCAAGTAAAGCATGCGATGAATCGTATTAATGCTGCCGAACGAGAAAAATTAGCTGCACAATATGAAGGTGATGCAGCTCGTATTTTGATTGTTGAGAAAGCAAGAGCCGAAGCAGAGTCAAAACGTTTGCAAGGACAAGGTATTGCAGATCAGCGTCGCGAAATTGCAAAAGGTTTATTGGAATCTGTAGATGTTTTGAATGGAGCAGGAATTACGTCGCAAGAAGCTTCTGCGTTAATTGTGGTGACGCAACATTATGATACCTTGCAAGCAATTGGAGAAAAATCTGGAAGCAAATTAGTTTTGTTACCAAATTCACCAACTGCCGCCTCGGAAATGCTGAATACAATGGTTACTTCCTTTACAGCTGCACATGAACTGAATGAGCATCAAATAACAAAAGAAGATAATCCAACTCAACGAAAAAATAAACCAAATACAGGAGATTCGTTTACTTTTCCAGAACATCCTTAGAAGATCATTATATCAAGTATTTTCTTAATATTATATGAAAGTCAAATCCACTAAAAAAAGAAACTTAAATAAGTGTTATTTTTTGTTTTTGGTAACCGTTTTAATGACTTTTTCGTTATATGGACAATCTAATAAAACAATTAATCAGGATTCTATCAATCAATCAAAATTATATGATGAGTTTAGAATTGATTTTGATAAATATGAAAAACAATATGGTCATTATATTCAGACAGATAATGTGAAAATGCATTATTTAGAGTGGGGAAATCCTAAAAATCCTACTCTTATTTGGATTCATGGAACTTATAGTAATAGTTATGAACTTTATGAAATTATTGATAATCTTGTCAAAATGAATTTGCATGTCATTGCAATAGATTATTATGGACATGGTTTTACTGAGATTCCTAAAAAAGATGTAAGTATCTATCATGTTGTTGATGATATAAAATTCTTGATGGATAAAAAGAGTATTAAACAAGCTATTATTGGTGGTTGGTCGAGAGGAGGTACAATAAGTTCTGCATTTTATGATGCATATCCAAAATCTGTACAAGCATTGATTTTAGAAGATGGTGGCTCAGTTGCTTGGGATTTTAATGAAAAAGTGGCTAATATTGTCAAGAGTATTGAAGAGGCAAATCAGTATTATGCAAATAAAAAATCATTGATTTTCGATTCAGAATTTGACGCTTATTGGTACATTTATAATAATTGGGGAGTAAGAGGAAAACAAGATGAAAAACTTAAAAAAGAAATTTTCATTTTGTATGCAAGAATTAAAAAGAATAATCAAAACAAATTTGAAATAAATCCAGGTGCTGAAGAGCTTACAGGAGAAAATTCTGCTGAAGAAAACATTTCAATTATTTATACTCCTTTTACTTCAAAAACAGCTTTTGGAGCTTCAACACATCAATTAAATCCTAAAATTATTTACAGAAATTTAGATAAACCTATGTTAATTTTTGATCCGATAAATGATCAAGATTGGTTTGATTTTAAAGCTGAAAATGAAAAACTAACCAATGAACATAAAGCTTATATTACGCACAAAGTTTATGAAAAAACATGGCATGGAGTAAAAGATGAAAGACCGAAAGACGTTTTAAATGATATAAAGTCTTTTTTACAATCTAATAAAATAATTAAGAAAAACTAAATATCGTAATGGCAATTAACGATTTAAATCATCAATATGTTATTGCAACTGAATTTAAACTAAAATAAAAATAAAAGCCACTTCGATGAAGTGGCTTTCTAATATCTCAATACTTATATCTAAAATCTAAGTCTATCCAACTTGAACGCCGTTTGGCGTTTCTTCTTCAGGATTTACAAATGTTAATTTTCCGTCTACTTTATCAGCGAATAATAACATTCCGTTCGATTCGATTCCACGAATTTTACGAGGCGCTAAATTTGCTAAAACCATTGCTTGTTTACCAATGATTTCTTCTAATGTAAAATGTTCTGCAATACCAGAAACAATTGTACGAACATCCATTCCTGTATCAACTTTTAGTTCGAATAATTTGTCTGCTTTTTCAACTTTTTTCGCTTCTAAAATAGTTCCGATACGGATATCCATTTTTTGGAAATCATCAAAAGAAATCAATTCTTTTTGAGGTTCTGCATTTGGATTTGTCATATTATTTTTGACTTTACTTTCGTTTAATTTATTGATTTGTGCTTCGATTGCTTCGTCCTCAATTTTTGCAAAAATTAATTCAGACTGTCCCAATTGATGTCCAGCTTTTACAAATTCGTCAGTTGATTCTAAATCGTCCCAACTCATTTTTTCTACATTCATCATAGCCAAAATTTTCTCAGAAGCGAATGGAATAAATGGTTCTCCCAATTGTCCTAATGCAGCAGCAATTTGCGTTGCAGTGTACATAATTCCTTTCACAGCTTCAGGATCATCACCTTTTTTCCAAGGTTCTTGCGCTTGTAAAAATTGATTTCCAAGACGAGCCAAATTCATATATTCTGTCAATGCAGCACGGAATTCATATTTCTCTAAATGATCACCAATGCGTTTTGCAAAATATTTGATTTCAGTTAATTCTTCAAATTCAATTGTTTTTGCAGGAACAATTCCTTCGTAATATTTGTGAGAAAGAACCATTACGCGGTTGATAAAGTTTCCTAAAATTCCAACTAATTCAGAATTATTTTTAGTTTGGAAATCTTTCCACGTAAAGTTATTGTCTTTATTTTCAGGCATATTCGCCGTTAACACATAACGTAATGTATCTTGTTGATTTGGAAAATCTTCTAAATATTCGTGTGCCCAAACTGCCCAATTACGAGAAGTTGATATTTTATCATCTTCTAAATTCAAGAATTCGTTTGCAGGAACATTGTCTGGCATAATGTAATCGCCATGCGCTTTCATCATAGTTGGGAAAATGATACAGTGGAAAACGATATTGTCCTTTCCGATGAAATGAACCAATTTTGTTTCTTCATTTTGCCAATAATCTTTCCAATTTTTACCGTTTTTCTCTGCCCATTCTTGCGTGAAAGAAATGTAACCAATCGGTGCATCGAACCAAACATACATTACTTTTCCTTCAGCACCTTCTACTGGAACAGGAATTCCCCAGTTCAAATCGCGTGTCATTGCACGAGGTTTCAAACCATCGTCTAACCAAGATTTTACTTGACCATAAACACTCGATTTCCAATCATTTTTGTGACCTTCTAAAATCCATTTTGATAAGAAATCTTGGTACTGATCTAATGGCAAATACCAGTTTTTAGTTTCTTTTCTGATTGGTGTATTTCCAGATAAAGCAGAACGAGGGTTAATCAATTCTTCTGGACTTAATGTTGATCCACATTTTTCACATTGATCTCCATAAGCATCTGTGTTTCCACATTTCGGACATTCACCACGAATGTATCGATCTGCTAAAAATTCGTGCGCATCTTCGTCATAAAATTGTTCCGTAACATCTTCTGTAAACTTGTTGTTGTTATATAACGTTTTGAAGAAATCTTGTGCAACTTCTCTGTGTTTATCTGATGTTGTACGAGAATAAATATCGAATGTCACACCAAAATTTGTCAATGTATTTTTGATATTTTCGTGGTAACGATCAACAATGTCTTGAGGTGTAACGCCTTCTTTTTTGGCACGAATTGTAATTGGAATACCATGTTCATCAGAACCTCCAATAAATGCTACATCTTTTCCTTTTCTTCGTAAAAAACGTGCATAAATATCAGAAGGAACGTAAACACCTGCCATGTGACCAATATGCAATGGTCCGTTAGCATAAGGTAAAGCCGCTGTAATTGTATATCTTTTTGGTTGACTCATTTGCTTAAAAACTATAAACGACAAAGATACGATTTGTTGTTTGTTTTGTTAAAACCTTTTTCTAATTTTATAAGGTTAATTAATTTATGATGGAATGAATATTAGAAAAGAGGAGAAGAGAGATTATGAACAAGTTTTTAAATTGATTGAAAAGGCATTTGAAAATGAAGAATATAGTGATCATCGTGAACAATTTTTAGTAGAGCGATTACGAGATTCTGATGGTTTTGTACCTGAATTGTCTTTGGTATTTGAAATGAATGAGATGATTGTTGGTTATATTTTATTGACAAAAATTAAAATTAATCATTCGGATTCTTCTTACGATTCTTTAGCACTTGCTCCTGTAGCGGTTTTACCTAATTATCAAGGAAATGGAATTGGTGGTCATTTAATAGCATTTGCTCATAATAAAGCGAAAGAATTAGGTTTTGAATCTGTTATTTTATTAGGTCATCCAACTTATTATCCTAAATTTGGTTACAGAAAAGCATCTGATTTTGATATTCAGTTACCTTTTGATGTTCCAGATGAGAACTGCATGGCAATTGAGTTGATTGAAGAAGCTCTAAAAAATGTGAATGGAATGGTAGAATATCCGAAAGAATTCTATCAATAAAAAATATTTCCTATGGAAGAAAACGCTGTTGTAACGCCAGATGAGGTGGTAACTGATACAATTACGAACTTATTTACGTATGTTAATTATTTTTTAGTTGCAGCGCTTGTTGTGTTGTTAACCTATATGACGATTCGAGACTATAAGAAAAAACAACGCGAAAAGAAATTGGCACAAGAGCGTGAAGCGTACAACAATCAGTTTGATAACGAAGACGAAAAAGAGGAATTATAACTAATAAAAATAGCCACTCAATTTTGAGTGGCTATTTTGTTTATATCAATTTAATTATTGACCTTCTTCATCAGGAATTTCATAGTTTTCGCCTACGCTTTCACTACCACTTCCTTCGATAATTGGACCTGGATCATACATTTCATCATATTGATGGAATCCGTATGTATTCGAACAATCCCAATGTTTTTCAATGTCTTTAGGTTTGTCAAATTTATCTCCAACTGTTACCCCAAATTTACCTCCTTCTTTGTAAACGCCTTGCATATAATAAGCCCAAATTGGCATAGCTGTATTGGCTCCTTGCCCTGTGGCTGTACTCGCAAAGTGAGCAAATCGGTCTTCTGCACCAACCCAAACTCCAGTAACTAAATTTGGTGTTAATCCCATAAACCAACCATCAGAGTTTTCGTTTGTTGTACCTGTTTTACCAGCAATTTCGGCAGTCATTCCGTAGCGATTTCTTAATCTCGCACCAGAACCTCTGTCTATAACACCTTTCATCAAATCAATCATAGTGTACGCTACGTTTTCATTAACAACTTCTCGTGTTTGAGGTGTATAATCTTTGATAACTTTTCCTTGTTTATCTTCTATTCTTAAGATTAATTGGGGTTTAATGTAAATACCACCATTAGCAAAAGCACTCATCGCACCAACCATTTCATATAAAGATAAGTCAGCAGAACCTAATGCAATTGTAGGATCTTTTACGATAGGAGATTCAACTCCAAGGTCCCGAGCCATTTGAATTACAGGTTCTTCACCTGTTTGCATAATCAAACGGGCAGCGACAATATTTGTTGAATAAGCTAATGCAGTTCTTAAATCTTGAGATCCACCATATTTACCGTTAGCATTTCGAGGAGACCATTTTCCTGGTATTCTCTCATTAGAAACGGTATGACAAGGTGTTAATCCTAATTGGTTAATAGCTGTTGCATAAACAAACGGTTTGAACGTAGAACCTACTTGACGACGTGCTTGTTTTACGTGGTCAAATTTGAAATAATTCCAATCGATTCCTCCAACCCAAGCTTTGATTGTTCCATCTTTTGGATCCATTGACATCAAACCAGCTTGTAAAATATGTTTGTGATATTCGATTGAATCCATCAATGTTTTCCCTTTTTTGTACTGAATTCCGTTCCATGTAAAGAACTGAACAGAGTCGCGAGGTGTATTGAAAACAGTTTCAATTTCAGCTTCAGATTTTCCTTCGGCTTTCATCTTTTTGTATAAATCTGTACGAGCCATTGCTTGCTTAAAGATTTGTGTTCTTTTTGCAGCAGAAATATTATAAAATGGTGCTAAACTACGTCCACGTTGCTCTCCAAAGAATTGATCTTGTAAAACTTTTAATTGTTTTTTAACCGCTTCTTCAGCTAAATTTTGCATTCTTGAGTCTAACGTTACATAGATTTTTAAACCATCTTTTTCAAGGTTATAAGATTTTCCTGTTTCTTTCTCATAATCAACCATCCATTGTTGAATTTCCTTTCTCAAAGCAGATTTGAAATATGCTGAATGTGATTCATCATGTTTCATAATATCTTGTTTATCTGTAACCAAAGGCGCATTTTGCGCGGCTTCTCCTTCAGCTTGAGAAATTTTGTTGTATTTCATCATTTGCTTTAAGACAAGATTTCTTTGCTTTTTAGAAACTTCAGGATATTTTACAGGATTATACGCAACAGGATTTTGAAACATCGAAACCAATGTTGCAGCTTCATCTAAATTTAATTCTTTCGTTGTTTTGTTGAAATAAACTTTAGAAGCAGATTCAATTCCTTTTGCATTATAAATAAAGTCGAACTTATTGAAATACATTGCAATAATTTCTTCTTTTGTGTACAATTTTTCTAACTGAACAGAAGTTACCCATTCTTTTAATTTCTGTAAAACACGTTTTACTTTATTAGAAGAAGGATCTTTTGTGTACAATTGTTTTGCTAACTGCTGTGTAATTGTAGAACCACCTCCAGATTCTCCTCCAGAAGTAATTGCACGAGCTGCTGCTTTTATGTCTACACCTGAGTGATCAAAGAAACGAACGTCCTCTTTTGCTAACAATGCGTCAACTAAATGTGGAGGTAAATCTTTGTAATCGACTGGTGTTCTGCGTTCTGCTTCGAAACGATCTAACAAAACACCATCAGAAGAAATAATTTCTGATGAAACATAAATATCAGGATTTTCTAAATCGCGTACATTGGGAATTTCACCTAACCATCCGTTAGATGTAGCCCAAAAGATTCCGAAAATTCCTAATACGGCACAAAAAAACAGTACCCAAATGGTAACGATTATTTTTTTGGCTAATGAAAAGCTATTGAACTTCTTTTTTGCTTTAGAAGTTGTGCTTGTTTTAGAATTTTTATTGTTTTCCATTCTGTATTATTCAGCTTTATCAACAATCAAACTAATGTCTTCGATTCCTTTCAAATTTTTTGTTCGCATACCTTGCCAAACTTTTAGTTGATAGCGACCAGAGTCTTTTATTGGTAAATTTTCGCGATAAACCAACATCATTTCTTTTGTTGTCATTCCTTTACCAATCCAGCTTCCATCGGGATTTGCAATATAATACTGTAAAGTATCAATCATTTCATTTCCTTTAGGATCGATGAATTTCGTGAACAAATATAAGTTACTATATTCATACGACGTATTATTTCTTAACACAAATCCAATGTTAACAGCCGAAGGTTTAGGATCTTTTACATCAAACGTAAAGGTTTGAGGTTGATTATTCTTCCATTCGTCTTTCACATCTTTTGTGTCTTGATAATAATGTTTAGCCTCGCAACTAAACAATAAAAAGACTAAAATAAAAAGCAAACTACTGTTGCGTATCATCTGGTTTTGGCCCACGATTAAATCTTTTTTTATTTCGATTCTTCGATTTATTTGGATTCGGTTGAGAATTATTTGCTTGATTCTCGTCCTTAGTTTTCGGTTTTTGCTCAGCATTTTGATTATTTTGCTGAGGTTGTTTTTTTGGTTGTTGAGTTGACTGATTAGCCTGATTTGTTTGATTATTTTGTTGGCTATTATTGCTCGGATTATTCGGTTTTCGCTTTTGTTGATTGCGATTGCGATTATTTCCTTGCGGCTTTTGCTGATCAGTATTTGGTTGAGCTTGTTGCTCTTTCGCTTGAGTTGGCTGTTGCTTCTCTTTTGGCTGATTTTGTTGTTGCTGATTCTGATTAGGATTCGAATTTTTGTTCGGTCTATTTTGATTATTCTTTTTAGACTGATTTGGATTCTTTCCTTGTTTATTTTCAGGACGATTTGCTTTATCTTTCGTCTCGTTAGGCTGTTTTTGTTTTGCCTTCTGAGGTTTCAGATTATTAGCATTCGCCGCAACTTTTTCGTTTCCAGAATTTTGATTATTCTTAATTCTTTTACGTTTTTTGTTCTGTTTTTCTTTACGTTCAAAACGTTCTAAAGAATCTTCACCAATTACATCTGTAAAATCTGGTTTCGATTCTTCTACATTTTTAGCTAAATCCTCTAAAGGTTCAGTTTTTTGACCTTTTGCAGTGATTGCTAAAAACTCTTGAATATCGTCTACCGAAAATTTGTACCAAACAATTCCGCCTTTGTCATAAGCAAACCACATTTCTTTCTTGAAAACGTCGATTTTAACACAATGTGCCCAACCTTTTTCAGTCTCGAAACGGCTTTCCATTGATGGAAAACTATTTAATGCATCTAAATATGAATCCAATTCAAAATTTAAACAACATTTTAATTTACCACATTGTCCAGCTAACTTTTGCGAGTTAATTGACAATTGTTGATAACGTGCTGCAGCAGTGCTCACAGAGCGGAAATCTGTTAACCAAGTAGAACAACATAATTCGCGTCCACAAGATCCAATTCCACCAACTTTTGCTGCTTCTTGACGATATCCGATTTGTTTCATTTCAATTCTTACGCCAAATTTCCCAGCGTATTCTTTGATTAGTTGTCTGAAATCTACACGTCCTTCTGCTGTATAATAAAATGTAACTTTCGCTCCATCTCCTTGGTACTCAACATCACAAATTTTCATTTCCAAATTAAGGTTTTTCGCCATAATTCGAGAATCAACCATTGTTTGTTTTTCTCTATCACGAAACTCTACCCAAGTTTCTATATCTTTTTGGTTCGCTTTGCGATAAACCTTCTTGACATCTTCCGCAGTCCACGAAAGATTCTTTTTTTTCATCTGGATTCTAACAAGCTCACCCGTAAGTGTAACAACCCCAATATCATGACCAGGTGTTCCTTCAACAGCGATTACATCGCCAATATTTAGAGATATGTTGTTTTCGTTTTTATAATAAAACTTTCGATCGTTTTTGAAACGAACTTCCACAAAATTGAACTTTTCTTGTCCATTTGGAAGTTGCATATTCGATAACCAATCAAAAACTGATAATTTTCCACAACCATCAGTGCCACAAGCACCATTATTGTTACATCCTTTCGGAAGGCCATTAGAAGTTCCACAAGATCCACATCCCATGCTTCTATAATTTTTTTAAATGACAACACAAAGGTATGAAAATATTTTTCTGAATTTGTGAAATCATTTCGGTTATGAAATTGATTTTAAATTGAATCAAAAACTTCTGAAAATGAATAGGTTTGATCTAATCTAACCCCTTTTTCTGTTAATTTTAACGTAGCTAATTCGTTGACATGGTCATGTTCAAAAAACAAAATATATTCATTTTCGACTGCTTTTTGTAAAAACGTTCCTTTTTCTTCAACTGTTATTAAAGGTCGTGTATCAAACCCAATTACATAAATTAATGGAATATGCCCTACAGTTGGGATTAAATCTGCGATATAAACTATTTTTTTGCTTTTATATGTAATGATTGGTAACATTTGCTTTTCGGTATGTCCATCCACAAATAAAATATCAAAACCAAGTGGAGAATTTTCTAAAATTGATCCATTTTGAGGCAAATCAATCAAATTAAGTTGTCCACTTTCTTGTAGAGGTAAAATATTTTCTTTCAGGAAAGACGCTTTTTCACGTGGATTTGGATTTACTGCCCAATCCCAATGATTCGCATTCGACCAAAATTTTGCGTTTTTGAATGAAGCTTCTAAATAATCTTTCTCTTTGTTGTATTGAATTGCGCCACCACAATGATCAAAATGCAAATGCGTCAAGAAAATATCTGTAATATCATCGCGATGAAAACCATGTTTGGCTAAAGAGTTATCTAAAGTAGCATCGCCCCATAAATAATAAAAACCAAAGAATTTTGCATCTTGTTTAGTTCCGATTCCTGTATCAATCAATATTAATCGTTTACCATCTTCGATTAATAGACATCTCATCGCAAGGTCGATTAAATTTCTATCATCAGCAGGATTGGTTTTATTCCAAATCGATTTTGGTACAATTCCGAACATGGCACCGCCATCTAATTTAAAATTTCCTGTTTCTATTGTATATAATTTCATTTTTATGTGGTTTTATTTTGTTGAATTTTCGTTTTACGAAGATAAAAAATAGAATATTATTTAAAATAAATATCTATTATAGAATTGAACGACTTAAATTTGCAAAAATTTTGATACAATGGCAAAAGAAGTTCGTGTAAGATTTGCGCCAAGTCCAACAGGTGCGTTACACATCGGAGGAGTCCGTACTGCGTTATACAATTATCTTTTCGCAAAACATAATAACGGAAAATTCTTATTAAGAATAGAGGATACAGACCAAACACGTTATGTGGAAGGTGCTGAACAATATATTATCGATTCGTTGAAATGGTTAGGCTTAACTCCTGATGAAGGTGTTGGTTTTGGTGGAGATTTAGGTTCTTACCGTCAATCAGAGCGTAAAGAAATCTACAAACAATATGTAGACGAATTATTAGCTTCTGGAAATGCATATTATGCGTTTGATACAGCAGAAGAATTAGATGCTGCGCGTGTAAAAGCAGAAGAAAATAAAGAAACATTTATTTATAACTGGTCGACAAGAGGAAAGTTAAAAAACTCTTTATCGTTGACGGAAGATGAAACAAAAGCTTTAATTGGGAATGGAACTCCTTATGTAATTCGTTTCAAAATTGATGATTCTCGTACAGTTTTATTGGATGATATGATTCGTGGAAAAATAACGATTGATGCATCAACTTTAGATGATAAAGTTTTGTTTAAATCTGATGGAATGCCAACGTATCACTTAGCAAATATTGTGGACGATCATTTGATGGGAATTTCTCACGTAATTCGTGGAGAAGAATGGTTACCATCAATGGCTTTGCACGAATTATTGTATGATGCATTTGGTTGGGAAGCACCTCGTTTCGCACATTTACCATTAATCTTAAAACCAGAAGGAAAAGGAAAATTAAGTAAACGTGATGGAGACAAACACGGATTTCCAGTTTTCCCAATGGAATGGAAAACAGAAGAAGGAATTGCAAAAGGATACAAACAAGAAGGTTATTTCCCAGATGCAGTATTGAATATGTTAGCTTTATTGGGATGGAATTCTGGAACTGATCAAGAGATTTTTACAATGGAAGAATTGATTCAATTATTTTCATTAGAAAAAGTTTCAAAATCGGGTGCACGTTTTTCTCCGGAAAAAGCAACTTGGTTCAATCATCAATATTTACAACAAAAATCTGTTGAAGAATTATTACCATCTTTCGAAGAAGTTTTAAAAGAAAATGGAATCGAAGCGAATCCAGCTTTAGATGCAAAAGTGGTTGAATTGTTAAAAGAAAGAGCAAACTTTGTAAAAGATATTTACGAACAAGGTCAATTCTTTTATATAGCTCCTTCTACTTACGATGAAAAAGCAGCTAAAAAAGCTTGGAAAGATGATTCTAAAGAGATTTTAGGAAAATTTGTTGAAGTTTTAAATTCATCAGAATTTACTTCAGAAGTTTTACACGATGCAATGGCAGAATTTGTTACAACGCAAGAAATTGGATTTGGAAAAATCGGAATGCCTTTACGTCTTAGTTTAGTTGGTGCTTTACAAGGACCAGATGTTCCTGTAATTATGGCAACTTTAGGAAAAGAGGAAACGATTGCACGTATCAACAAAGCGATTGAAGTTTTAGGATAAAATTATTTCTATCATAAATAAAAAAGCCATTTGCAATGCAAATGGCTTTTCTGTTATAAATTGATTTTGACTTCGTCTAATTGATTAAGTTCTTCTTGAGAGAATATTCGATAATTGACTTTAAATGTTTTGCCAAGCGGAACTTCTAACGAAAAACCTCCTGCGCCAATCGCATCAATAACATCTAATTCGAAATGAGCATGTTTCCAATATTCGAACAAATCTTTGTCAATCCAAAATTCAACTCCATCAATTTCTCCAATGCAAACATCTTTGTATCGAAGATAAAATTCTCCTTTTCTGAAACATTGCGGTTGCGTTCCTTCACAGCAACCTCCTGCTTGATAAAGCATTAAATCGCCATGTTTTGCTTTTAATTCATTCAATAAATTAATCGCTTTTTCTGTTGCATCAACACGTTTCATTTTTTGAGATTTTTAATTAATTATTGATTTAGAAGAAACCTAATTTCTTTTTGCTGTAAGAAACTAACATGTTTTTAGTTTGACGATAATGATCTAACATCATTTTGTGGTTTTCACGTCCGATACCAGATTGTTTATAACCTCCGAAAGGCGCTCCAGCAGGATAACTATGATATTGATTAACCCAAACACGACCAGCCTGAATAGCACGTGGAACTTGGTACAATTGATGTGCATCACGCGTCCAAACACCAGCTCCTAAGCCATAAATAGTGTCATTAGCAAGCTCAATAGCTTCTGCTTCATCTTTGAAAGTTGTCACAGCTAACACAGGTCCAAAAATCTCTTCTTGGAAGATACGCATCTTGTTATTTCCTTTAAATAAAGTTGGTTTGATGTAATAACCTGTTTCGCATTCACCTTGTAAATGATTAGCGTCACCACCAGTTAAAACTTCTGCACCTTCTTCTTTTCCTAATTTAATATAACTTAAAATTTTGTCATACTGAATTTGAGAAGCTTGCGCACCAATCATTGTTTCAGGATCAAGAGGATTTCCTGCTTTAATCATATTTACACGTTCTACAACTCGCGCAATAAACTTATCATAAATAGATTCTTGAATCAATAATCGCGAAGGACACGTACAAATTTCACCTTGATTTAAAGCAAATAATACAGCTCCTTCAATCGCTTTGTCTAAGAAATCATCATCATGATCCATTACAGATTCGAAGAATACGTTTGGCGATTTTCCACCTAATTCTAACGTAACTGGAATAATATTTTCTGTTGCATATTGCATCACGAAACGTCCTGTAGCTGTAGATCCTGTAAACGCAGCTTTCGATACTTTAGGATTTGTCACCAATGCGCGACCTAATTCTCCACCAAAACCATTTACAATGTTAACAACTCCTGGAGGTAATAAATCTCCAATTAATTCGAATAAATATAAAATCGAGATAGGAGTAGATTCAGCAGGTTTTAAAACCACACAGTTTCCAGCAGCCAAAGCTGGAGCTAATTTCCAAACCGCCATCAAAATTGGGAAGTTCCAAGGAATAATTTGCGCAACAACACCAATTGGCTCGTGGATAATAATTGAAACTGTATCTTTATCTAATTCGTTGATAGAACCTTCCTCAGCACGAATTACCGAAGCAAAATATCTGAAATGATCGATTGCTAAAGGAATATCAGCATTCAATGTTTCACGAACTGGTTTTCCGTTATCGTAGGTTTCTACAGCCGCAACATTTTGTAGATTTTCTTCGATTCTATCTGCAATTTTATTCAAAATAATGCTTCGTTGTGTTGGCGAAGTTTGACTCCAACTTTTGAAAGCTTCGTGAGCAGCATCTACCGCTTTTGCTAAATCTTCTTCTGAAGAATGCGCAGCTTTTGTAAAAACTTTTCCAGTAAGTGGTGTTACAACATCAAAGTATTTTCCGTTTGTAGGTGGCGTAAATTGACCATTGATGTAATTGTCATAATGATCTTTGAATGTAGGTACATTAACTAAGTTTCCCATTTTATTAAAATTTTTGTGAATTGAATTTTCTCTAATTTATTCAAATTTGTTCAATAATTATGTTTAGAAAAAGTTAATTCTATTTGGTATAAAATTTGTATATTTGGCATCCGTCAATTATTTATTGACAATTTACTTTATGGGGCTGACTGGTTTTGACAGCAGGGCCAATGGGTAAGTAAGCATGCAGTGATAGGTTGTGTACTCACTTTAATCAGGCACTTCAACTTTTTAACTGGCAACGAAGAGTACGCTTTAGCTGCATAATTCTGAATTTTAGTAAGAATACGCCACGTCTATACTAGGTATAGAAGCTGAATGTCCCTCAAAAGCCTTGACTTACGGCGTTTGATACAGGGACACGGGAAAGTAAGAATAGAAACCTTAGTGCATCGGATAGGTTTTGAGATTTTAGATGATAAGCGGATGACAGAGTGTTTATTCTCAGGATTTCGTCGAAAATTAATAATAAACTAAGCATGTAGAAAGCTTATTTGTTGCTTGTTTGGACGCGGGTTCGAATCCCGCCAGCTCCACACAAACAACTTTTATAAACACTAAAAGTTATTAAACCCTCTAAAATAGAGGGTTTTTTGTGTCCATACTTTTTGGAATTATATAAAAATCGGTGAAAAATCGGTGAAAAATCGCTATTTCATCCCCTAATTCATCCCCTCGTATATCAGCTTGAATCCCTCTCATAGAAAGGAATTTTAAAAAAATGATATATGATAAAGACAACATTTGTATTGAAAGAGCCAAAGAGTAGCTCAGAAACGATTATTTATTTGGTCATGCGTTGGGATGGTCTACAGATGAAAATCTCAACCAAACAGAAGGTTAATCCGAAGTTTTGGAATAAAGACAGGTTGAAGGTCAAGGAAACCATTTCAGAAAAGAATCATCAACATATAAACAAAGAATTGGTTGAAATTGAAAAAGTGGCTTATAAGATGTTTAACAGTTTTACAGATACTTTCAAAAGAAAACCAAATTCGGAAGAGTTAAAGAATTTGATTGAACAGGAATATTTTCAGAATAATCCAATGTTTAAGAAAGTCGATAAGAAAACAATTTTAGATTATTTTGATGACTACATTGAGACTATAAAATCTACAACAGCTTATACCACAGTTCAAAAGTATAAACAAGCCAAAGAAAACTTTAAAGATTTTCAGAAGGATAAGAAGCGTATTTATAATACTGAGATGATTGATTTGAAGTTTAGAAATGAATATGTAGAGTATTTAATCGAGACAAAGAAATATGCTCCGACTACTGTTTATCGTAAAATGAAATTTTTGAGAACAATTTTATATTTTATAGAGAATTTGGGTATCAAGGTTAATCCTTTTTTGCATAATAGTAGATTTTTGACAAAGGATATCGAAGTAGATAATATAGCATTGAGTGAAAGTGAGATAGATGAAATGGAAAGATTAAACTTATCTGATAACAAAAGATTGGAACAGATAAGAGATTTATTTTTAGTTGCATGCTATACAGGTCAACGATTTTCAGACCTCAACAAGATAAATCAATCAAACATTATTGATGATGAGTACATAGCAATACGACAGCAGAAAACAAATGAGCAATTAACTCTTCCATTGTTGAAAGTTGTAAAAACAATTCTTGTAAAGTATAGTTACAAACTACCGAAGATTTCTAATGTCAAGTTCAATGAGTACATCAAAGAAGTTGCTAAATTATGCGAAACACTCAATAAGCAATACAGCGGAGATAATAAAAAAGTTAGATGGCAGATGATAAGTAGCCATACAGCAAGAAGAACCTTTGTAACGCTTAATTATGGAAAAGGGGTTGATTTAGATACGTTGAAACTCGGTACAGGACACAAGCAAACTAAAACCCTACAAACATATATAAAGATGAACGATAAGCAGAAAGCAGATTTGTTGAGGTCGAAACTTGAACCATAAGGTGTCCTACAACAGCAAAAATTATTGATATTAAGAAAGCTGTAAACTTGTAATTTTTGTAAGAAGCTACTATGGTAGATTACAGGCTCAGGAGATAAAGAAGAGATTTTATATAGTAAAACAGTCTTGAGCCTTTCTATAATAATATTTAAACTACTATTTTTACAACAATACAAAAGTTACAAAAAATACATAATAATGGAAAAACCTACTGTTTATAATTTTCAAATTGTTACTGAAGAAGGTTATAAAGATTTAGAAAGAGAGAATTTATCTAGGAAAGTTCGTTTTAATAAAAGCTATAGTAAAGGTTTCTTACATAATTTAGAATTCCCTTTTAAGGAATTTAGAATTTCTAAAAAAGCAGAATTTTTGCTTGATGATTTGTTTAAATCATATGATTTAGTTGAGCTAAAAGGTAAGTTTTTACAATTAGGGATTCAATACCAATATAATTTTATAAAAAAGTATAACACTATTAGTACTGAAGAAGAGAAAAAGATGCTTCAAGAATTTATTGATGCTCAATCAGAATTGAAACGGCTCAAAAATATTCTTAGTGATGATTTTAATTCTACAGAAGATCTTGTAAAAATTGCTTTTACTCCAAAATCAACATCTGAAGAAGTTGTTAGAATTAGTAATTTTTTCGCATTATTTTCAATAACTCAGAATTTAAAAGAATTATTAACCGATGAATATATCGAATCCTATATGACAAAAGTAGAAATTGATAAAGTAACTCATATAATTCTAAAACATAGACTCTATTCAGAAGTTGAAAAATTGCTCTCTGAAGTAGATGAAAAAATAAAATTTATTGTGATTTTTTGTCACATCTTCCAAATTCCATGTGTTAAAGGTGTTTTTTCAAATTGTAATTTAAACGAAACTACTCTTTCTTCATTCTACAACAAAAGATATTATGATGCTGTAACAAAGGCTATGAGTGGAGAGTCTAAGTAAAAATAATTAAAAAATTAGTCTCCGTTCAATTCTTCAGCTTTCGCTCTAAACTTGCAATAAAGAAAGAACGAATCTTTCTAGGAATTAAAAAATCATTTTATAATGAAAGAAAAATTTTTGAACGTAGAGTTCGTAAGAAATCCATTCTTAAATGGAAATTTTAGCAAGTTAGAGATAGACTCTAACGTTGATATGAAAACAGTTTCTAAAGAAGAAGTAGAAATTTCACAAGGAGAGTTAGAGGATTCACAGGCGAAGGTAGAAACTACTACGGAAGACACTACATTTGAAATACCTGATGATGGAAAATTTCCGCAGGAGGTATTTGATTTAGCTCCAGATGTGTTAAAACCTTTATTAGAAACCTTTACAGGGCGAGAGAAGGATATCGTTCTCCTCTCAAGTTTAACGCATCTTAGTGCGATTTTTCCAAACGTATTTGGCTATTATAGGGATGAGTTGTTTTTTCCAAATCTCTACTTATTTGTTATTGGGCAAGCAGCTACAGGTAAATCGAAGTTATCGATTGGAGAGAAAATTATTCAAAAAGTAAAAGAAGAAATTCTAACAAAAAATTCTAACTTCTTTATCCCAGCGAATAGCAGTAGTGCAAAATTACAAGAAAAATTGTCGAATTCGTTCTCGGATGGGAGTTATATCCATGATAACGAGGCTGATACTTTGTCTTTTGTATTAAAGAAGGAGTGGGGGGACTACTCAGAGATATTACGTAAAGCATTCCAACACGAACGCATAAGTATTTCTCGTAAATCTTATCCAGAAATTATATGTGATACTCCGAGGTTAACGGTGGCTATTTCAGGAACTGGAGAACAAGTAAAACCATTGATACAATCAAGAGAAAATGGGTTGTTCAGCAGGATTATGTTCTACACCTATTCAGAAAGATCAAAATGGAACGATGGATCTTATGTAGGCAATCGTAGACATGAAATTAATAATCTCAACGACTATATATTCAACGTATATGAGGTTGTTAATTCTTTAGAGCGTGAATTTTATTTAAACGAGGAACAACTCAAAGATTTTAACAATTTCTTTGAAGGTTATTTTAACTCAGTACAAGAAATTGATGAAAATCTAGTAGATATTGTGTTGCGACAAGCAATAATGATGTATCGTTTGTTGATGATTTATACTGTTTTGGAGAAAACCGATGAATTTTCTGATGTAATGGATAGATTTGAATGTTCTGACAGAGCTATTGATTTTATAAAAGTCATTCTGCCTTACTTACTAAGAAATTCTTTAGATACGGCTAGTTTATATGACAAATCAATTGATTTGAAGTCTTCTGAGTCTGAAATTTTACAATTGCTACCTCAAAATTTTAAAAGAGGAGAAGCGGTAAAAATTATAGTTGAGAAACTTTCGGTTAGTGTTAAGACTGTAGATAATGCATTAAAAAGGTTATTAAATAAAAAGGCATTGACTAAAATTGGTGCCACTTATTCAATAGTTAATTAGAAAATAAGGAGGTTTTTTACCTCCTTATTTTTTACAAATCAAAAAACAACAACATGGGTTAACAAAGTAAATATTGTTTTATATTTGTCACAATAACATATCGTAAAACTAACGTGAAGCGTTAACTAATATTCTACTGTAGGAATCTGGTAAATTCAAAATTAAGATGTAGAATGAGTTGATTCTCGCGTCCTTATAATATAGGGGCGTGGGTTTCGCTTATTTATATCTTAAGGCTTACCAGAGCCCCTACAATTAAATAAGAGTTCCGAGCCTACGCCTTCTTTTCTAATCAAAATCATCTATTTAGGCTCATTAGATATTACATTTATATGAGCACATTTTTACTTATCCTCTCTGTATTTTTTTTGTACTTGTCTACATTCTTTATTACAGATACAATACGAAGATTTAATCGATCTAAAAGCTATAATAATCATTTGAAGTATGAATATAGAAATGGAGATTTAAACAAGAATACTTTAATAACTTATTTGAAATTTTTTAGTGAAATACTTATGTGTTTTCCTCTTATAAGTCTTATTGGTTGGAATTGGTATTTTATTTTACCTATTAGCTTTGTATTAAGTCAAATAGTTTTACCAATTATTTTTACTCCGATTATGTTCTTGATATACCCTCCAAATCAAATATTAAATTTAGATGGAGTTTTTAAATATTATTATACGTTAGTCCTTTTTGGATTAATTGCTTATGTGATTCCTATTTATTTTATGTCTGATGAAATATCATTATTTGACTTTAGTACAGGAAATATCATATTGGCTCTCATCGTAATAATAATTTTTGTTTCAGCAATTTTAGTTTTTAATAATAGATCTTCAAAAGTTCGTATGCTTGAAAAGTATGAGTTTTTGATTTCTAATTTATTATCAAAGCCTAATATGGAAATTTTATTAGATGTTCCTTCTAAAACAGAAATTGGATATTTATTTCTTGGAGATTGTCTTATGAAAATTGTTCTGGAGGAAAAGAATGATAAATTGAATATCATTTATCACACAAAGCATAGAGGAGGAGCTAATTCAAAAGAGTGGAATTTTGATACAATAATTAGTCAGCAGAAAATTTACGAGGAGATTCATGACTATATCTATAGTTAAAGAAAGTTACGAAAATGTAAAATCAATAACTATTACGATTAAATTATGAGAACAATACAAATAGCAAGCAAATTGGCAAAAATTTGGTTTTATCTTTTATTAATTTTAGGTAACCTTTTTATTATTTTCTCTGTACTTAAAGGTATTGTTGAGACGAATGAAAAATATAATACTCCAAGAATTATTTTTAATAATGAAAATGATTTATCCTCTATTGTTGTAGATCCAAATAACGATATTAGCCCTCTTGTTTTAGAGGATATGTATATAAGACAAAGAGCTTTCGAAATGAAATATAATAGAAAGTTAAAAGTCGATGAGTATAACGAATTTGATGAGGATGGAAAAAAGGGAGAAATTTTAGGAGCAGTTACAGGAGCAGTAATGATGATTTTAGCTTATTCAATACCTATTTATTTCTTATTTATTTCACTAATGCGAAACAATAAACGATATTTAGATTATCTAAATGGAAATAATGTTGAAAAATATTCTAAGAATAAAACTTGGGTAATGATTTGTACAGTTTTAATTACAATATTGTTTATTCTACCAACGTTAGGATTGATATTATCTTTAACAATAACACAATTTAGATCTCTGTCTAAACAGAAAAGTATTATAGTATAAATATAAACCTCAGCTAAAAATTAGCTGAGGTTTTTTGTTTTTGTAAAAATTGTACACTTTGTAACTCTGTAATCTATGTAATAGTTAATCAATATATCTTCTATTTATATGTAAGCACAGGAGGATTAAAAAAGGTATTGTAAATTATAATTAACTAAAAATCAAAATACATATATAAAATAATAAGCTTACAAGATTTACAATGTTACAAAAAGTACAAAAACTGCAAATCCAACAGATATCTCTTTTACATCTCCTGAGCTTGAAAGCTATCTTGAAACATAAATAGAAACAGTGGACAAAATCTATATTAACATAACTTGTTGTTATAGTCGCCTACGGGCTATCGGGGACAAGCCCACTATAACCAAATTATGTTAAATATATTTTGAGAGTTATAGCATTACATTAGGATACTTTTTAAAAAAAAATATATTCAAGTTATGGTTATTATTCTTCAAGTTTTAAAGCTATCTTATTTAAATCAATTTCTAGTTGAATTAACTCTGCGTCCCAAAATCCTAATGTAGTAAATTTACTTTTTATTGTTTTAAATTCTGTATCTGTTAGAATTATTGTTGCTGATGTTGCTGAATAAATAGCTGTTGGAAGTCCTTCTTTCATAAGGTCTTTAACTCCATTAACAATTCTGTTTTTTCTACGAGTACTAGTTTGAATTCCATTGATATAATCATCTGTTAATTCGTTTAATTGTTCTAGTTTTTCTTGAATTGCATTTCCTATTTCAAATCTTTTCTTTACTAATCTATCTTGGTCATTTAGTTTTAAAACAGAGACAGTTAATTTTCCAAAATCATCAGAACCTTTAACTCGATAACACTTATATTTTAAATGATTTTTTGGATCAATCTTACTTGGATCAATTATTGGTTCTAACATAGTATCATGGTCATTTTTTGTACTATTACATTTTTTGCAAGAAGGAAGTAGATTTTCCCATTCCAAAACTTCGTCTTTATAAATGTCTTTGTGATGGAAATGCTCCACTTCTAAATATTTACTTTCTTCATTGATGTTTGCCTCACAATAACAACATTTATCATTAGAAAAACCTAGTAATCCGTTTTTTATAAAGTTAACATTCCAAACTGATTTTCCTGTTAATTTAAATTCATCTGTCTTAGTATCTTTAAATTCATCTGTAAGCTCTACAGGTTTTTGAGTTCTGTCTAGTTTAATCATTTTCCGAAATCCCAGTTAATTGAATTTTTAATATTTTCTTCAATGAGTTTTCTGGATGCAGCATTGCATCTAGAATTAGAAATTGGTCTTTTGCTGATTGATAATCATCGTTATCAATTGCAGTGTTGAAATTTGAAATAGCATCTAAATATGTAGATGTTCTTGTTTCGGTCATCCCCATAACATCTGTCAAAACTTCTTCAACTGTCCAGCCTTGACAACCATATTTTTGATTTATTATTGGATTTAGTTGTACTTCATTTGTTTCATCTAATGTTAGCGGAATGATTTCATTTGCATTTGCAACTTGAATAATGTGAGGACTGTGTGTAGATGTAAACACCTGTGCATTTGGTAAAATAATTTTCAAAGCTTCATATATTTTAGCCTGCCATTCTGGATGTAAGTGTAAATCAATTTCATCTATAAAAACAATTCCATCAAAATCTTTAATGAATTTACTTGGATTTTTATATCTGAACTCTATTTCTTTTATTAAGCCAATCAAAACCGCCATACAAGACTTATATCCAGATGATAAATACTCAAAATAGATTTCACCATTAGGAGTATTAAGCATAATGTCATTTGAATTTGGATTTACTTTACTAAATGAAATTTGAGAATTTAGAATGTTAAAACATTCTTTTGCAAGAGTTATATTTTCAATCTGTTGTTTGTCTAAATGATTCTCGTGGGCTGACCAAAGATGTCTATTAACAAACCAATTTTTTAAATCATTCGGCAAAGACCCTTGCATTGTCTCAGAAGCAAATTCATAAATTTGCTTCTGAGGGTCAGTACTTAATGATGAAAGATGTTGATACGGAATATCTCTATGTGTTTTGAAAACTATAATATCATTTGCATTTTGATAAAAGCCCTGAGTTTGAAGTTGATTTTCATTTGGATGAAAAGAAGTTATGCTAAAATTCTTTTCATCGTTGTTTCCATTAATTGAAATTTGGATGTTCCAACTTCCGTTTTCAGTTCCTGCTGTTCGTTTTATTGAAGTATTATGATATCCAAAAGATTGTGCTAAACAATCCAAAATTGTCGTTTTTCCAATACCGTTTTGTCCACAAATAATATTGAAATGATTGTCAAAGGATAGTTCCAAATTTTTTATTGGTCCAATTCCTGTGATTTTTATGTTGTTAATTTTTAACATTTTCTTTTTTAATTAGGTTTTTATTTAATTTTTGTTCTTAACCCCTGTTTTAATTAATTTTTTTTCTTCTTATATTATTACTTATTTTTAACCACATTCATAATAAATTGTGTTCCAAAAGTTGTTCTTCGAACAATTTTATGCTTAAGAATAATAGTGTCTTTATATTGAATTTCAATAGCGTTTTTTGCGTTTATAACTTCACTACTATTTTCTAAATGTTTATATTCTTCCTGATTTGTAAAACTAATACCAGATGGAATTTCAAGAATTCCTAATCGAATTAAGTTATCTAAATAAGAAGGTACTAAATCTGAATTTTTGATATTTAAATCTTGATGAAAATTAGATAAATTATTAAAATATGGAACATAACCTCCGTTATTTTCTTTTTGTCTTTGAATATCAATTAATGGATATGTGTCAATATTTATAAAAGCGGTTAATAGCATAGCTTCATCACTGCTTAAATTTTTTAAAATTTCGACAAATCCAGGATGAGCTTTTCTTATTGTATTTTTGTCCATAGAATTTGCAATTAGATTTGCGTATAATTCTCTTAAGTTTTCATCGTGACCTGTATATCTTAAAGCTTCAATTGCAGGAACTGCAATTTTTGGATCAGGTGTAATTATATCTTCTTTAGGTGTAGATTCTAATTTTTCAGAAACTCTTTTTGAAATGTAATCTTCAATTTTATCATAACCCCAAACTAAGGCTTTAATAGGAGCAAGAGCAATATTTATTGTTTTTGCAACTGTATGTAAAGATTTACCAACTTCTTTTGCAGCAGGCTGAACAGTATCTTGATATATTGGAATCTCTTTCACAAGTCCAGCGACTGCATTTATAGTTGAGTTTATGTTAGATTCAGGAGTATTATTTTCTTCCATATTACTTTATTTGTTATATTCGCAATATAGTAAATTTGTTAGTTTTTTTTCTATATAATATTTCTTTAACTACAATTACAAACCTTACAATTCCTACAAAATTTTTTTATAAAATTTTCGAACACGTAAACTACCCTCGAATAACCCCCACCTATTTTTGGAAGATTTGGAATCCCCCTCACCACTTTTTAATAGAATGGTTTTTTCTGGAGGATTTATTCATCCTCCTGTGATTCTAAATTAATGTTTAACAAACGTAGAGGTAAACAAAATTGCTTGTTTTTGACACTAAATCATCAACAAAATTTATCTCTACTCTAAAATCTTATAGCCAAAAATGAAGGTGTCAGAAATTAAAATCTCATATACGAATGAAGTAGATGAGAAAATCAAAGTAATGGGAAGTAGTGAAGTTTATCAAGTTTTTAAAGCAAATTGGGATTTGGATACAATTGAACTTCAAGAAGAGTTCAAAATATTATTACTAAATCAAGGGAATCAAGTTTTAGGAATTAAAAGCATGTTTAAGGGCGGAATAAATACTTGTAGCATAGATGTAAGGTTGATTATGGGAATGGCATTAAAAGCTAACGCATCTGCTCTTGTAATAACTCATAACCATCCAAGTGGAAACCTAAATGCGAGTGAATCAGATAAGCGAATAACTTCTAAAATCAAAGAGTGTTGCGAGTTATTTGATATTCGATTGTTAGACCATATTATTATGGCTAAAAATTCATACCTTAGTTTTGCAGACGAAGGAATTCTTTGATTTAAATAAAATATACGAGTAGGGTTGAAGATGGTAATTAGTGGAAATCATCCCCGATTTCATCCCCTTTAGAAGGTTTTTAGAGCTAAGATATTGATATGTAATACATATCCCGAATCCCGCCAGCTCCACAAATCTCCTTTAAAAAGTTTTAAAGGAGGTTTTTTTATTAAGAAAACTAAGGTTCCCAAATAATACGTGTCATCACATCAAGGTTGGTTCCTGTATGTTTGGTGATAGAAACTCCAGTAACCAAACCAATCATTAAATTGTGTTGAATAGCCAATCTAATTTGAGGTCTTAAAGTATAATGAAATCCATCGCGGTCAATATCCATATTATTTTCAAGTCCAATAAAGTTTTTCGAATTTGGTAAAACATACATCATACTTGCATTTATAGTTGCTCCAACATCTACTTTTTGCTCTTTATAATGATGTTCAAAAATAGGACCTGTATAGATTAACGTGTTGAAATTTTTAAAATTCTTTGCTCCAATAAAAACAGGATTCATTTTCATACCCGTAAATACAGAACCTTGATGTCCTAATTCTTTAAAATTATTAAACTCAAATTCATGAACATAAGCTACAGCCAAAGACATTTTTTGTTTTTCATTTACTAAAAAAGTATATTGAGTTGCTAATTTTAAACCTTCAATTTTATTGTTCGGAACATAAATAGAGCCATCGTTATTATCGCTTTTGTGATTAAAAGAAAAAGGTACTTCAACCTCCAATCCCAAACGATCTGCAACAGCCCATTCATACTCAATAAAACCATTATATTCATTATATCCTTTTTTTGAGGTCACTCCAAATCCTACATTTATCTCAGCTTCTCCTTTTCGTGCGCCCAAATCACGCATCAAATCTGTATAGAGAGGTTCTGCATGTTCAACTTTAGGTTTTAATGTTTTTTGTTGAGGTTGAATGGTGATAATTGAATCATTTTTCGTCTGAGCTATCGTAGTAATTGTTAAGAAAGTGCTTGTAATTATTGTTAAGAAAAATTTCATTTGTTTATTATTTTGAGACAAAGGACAAAGAAGATTTAGGAAGAAATTAGGAATTGAAGTTTTACCCCTTTAAAAATCTAACCTATTAAATTTTGAAGTTTTTTGATACTTATCATTTTAAGAATAATAAAAACTATCTTATCTTAGTCGATGAATTAACACCACATTTAAGACAATCAAACAATTATGAGTTCCTACGAATATTATAACTTTCCGATACAGTTGATAAACGGTTTTTTAGATGATTCTAAAAAAGTTTTGATTGATATTTCACATTATTGTATTTATAGAGTTTTTATAGATAATTTCGAGAAATATTCGGGTTCTTTTACAGGTTATCAGAAGGCTTGTGATGATTTTGGAATCGAATTTAAAAATGTTGCAGCAGCTTATCAAAATGGTAAAGATTTGTATGAAGCAACAATAGATAAAAGTCCGATGGTTGGAATGACTTCTGAAATGTATTGGGATTATATGACCAATGAAAAATCTGAATTTGAAAAGGTTTTACTGCTTGGGGATCTTGCTTTTAAAAGCATTTTAGGTGCAAAATCATATATAAAATTGGATAATAAATATTGGTTTAGCCGAATGAATGGTTCTGTAAAATCAATTGCGAAAGAAGAAATTTCTCCAAAACTTCAACGTTATTTGAACGAATATCAAACCAAAAAGATTAAGAATCAATTAATTGCTGGTTGGGGATTAGCTTCATATTCAAGATATAATCGCGGATTTTATGTGAGTTATAAAATGACATTAGATGATTTGGCTTATCATGCAGAAAAGATTAGAAAATCTACACAAGATAAAAAGATCAAAAATGATGTAAAATCAGCTCACGAAAAAGCATTAGAGAGATTGGAGAAGGAAGGTCAATAGTGTATATATTTTATAGAACAAAAAACCTGAAGATTAACTTCAGGTTTTTATTTTATTTACGTTTAAAAAGGTTTTTAAAAAATCCACCTTTATTATGGTTTTCTCCATAACCATAACCATAGCCATAACCATAGCCATAACCTTTTGTAAAGTCAACATCATTAATAACCATAGCCATATTCTTAAGTCTATTTTCTCTATATAAATCTCTTGGAATTGCTAGCATACGTTTATCTAAGTAGTTGGCACGAACTACGTACATTGTAATATCTGCATCGTCTGAAATTAATAGTGTATCAGTTACTAAACTTACAGGAGCTGTATCAACTATTACATAATCATAATGTTCCTTTCCATATTTAATAATATCATCAAATCGTCCATTCATTAATAATTCGGATGGATTAGGTGCTATTTGACCTGAATAAATAACATCGAATTTATAATGTGCAGGTTTTTTTATGATAATATCATCAATATTAACATCATTAGAAATTAAATATTCAGTTACACCATATTTATGTATATATTGATCAGAAATACCTAAATAATCTAATACTTTTGGACTTCGAATATCAGCTCCGATTAACAATACTGATTTTCCAGACATTGTTAAAATCTGAGTTAAGTTAGTTGATATAAATGATTTTCCTTCTCCACTAGTTGTAGATGTAATATAAATACATTGAGGATCTGTTGAGTTCTTTAATAAGAAATTTACATTTGTTCTTAAGATTCGGAAAGCTTCAGCAGCACTTGAGTTATCATTATTTTCTAATATAGAAATATTACTTTTCGGTACTTGTCCTGCGATAGGTGCTCCTACGGCATTTTCTACATCTTCTTTTGAATTAACTGTATTATTTAATAATTTGTATATATAAATTATTAAAAAAGGTATTATAAGACCTACAAAAAGCGCTCCTAAAAATATAATACTTTTTTTAGGGGAAACAGGTTCTTTTATACCATAAGCATAATCAATTACTTTAATATTTTCTGGTGTTGCAGCAGCTTTTATTTCATTTTCTTCTCTTTTCTGAAGTAAGAATAAATATAAAGCCTCTACAATTTGTTGTTGGCGAGATATATCTCTAAAACCACGCTCTTGACTAGGTACTTTTTTAATTTTTCCAGCAATTTGATTTTGCTTTCCTTGTATTGTATTTAAAATAGTTTGTGTGTTATTTCTATATAATTTTAAACTATTCTTCAGGTTTCTTTTTACATCATTTATTTGCTCTTGTAATTTAATAACATTTGGATGTTCATTTGTTACAGATTTTAACATATCTTCTTTAGCTAGGACTAGTTCGTTGTATGAAGATATTTCTGATGAAATAGATTTATCTTCTAAACCAATATTTGAAGGAAGTAAATCTGTACGAGACGTATTAAGAGCTCCATTCATATATTCAACTAATTGTAGTTGTGTAGAAGCATCTAATAATTTCTTTTCATTATCAGCAGCACTCTCTAAAAAAATATTTGCTTCAGAGGTAACATCTGTAATATTATTACTTTGTTTATATTGTTCTAATTGTTTGTCAACACCATCTAAATCGCCACTAACAATAGCTAACCTTGAATCAATAAACTTAGATGTAGCTTCAGTTAATTTATGGTTATCGCCTACAATATCTTTGTTGTAATTAATAATTAAATCATTAATTACTTTTTTAGAAATCTCAGGAACAGGACCTACTAATGAGAAGTTAATAATTTTAGAACTTTTTTCACTGTTAGGATCTATAGCAAGTTTCTTTTGGTAATTATCTACAGTCTTATCAATAGAATTTAAAACAATCAGATATTCATTATCAATTGATTTAGCTAAGTTTTTATTAGGACTGATAACAAAACTTCCAATCTTATCATTTATTTTTTGTCCAAAAGAATATTCCTTTTCTGTAGAAGTTGTTTTGTTTGTTAAAATAAATTTTGTTGTAGATTTTATTTGAACAATAAATTTAGCTTCTAAATCTTCATTGGTTTTATCAGCTTCGTTTAGAAAAATAATTTTAATAGGAGATTTCTCTTGAGTTAATTCAACTTCAGCTACACGACCTTTACTAAAATATTGAATATTTAAATTATTTTCTTCTACAACCTTAGTAATTAGTCGTTTTGATTTTAAAACATCAATTTGATCACCAACTTCAGCATTTGTTGAAGATCCCCCTCCAAGCATAGCTTGATCCATTAAACCAGCTAATTCACCTGTTGCAGATTCTTTCTCATTTAATAATATTTTAGCTGAAACTTGATATTGTTTCTGAGTATATTTAACATATAAAAAGGCTAAGGTTAAAGAAATAATAACTCCAAATACAAACCATTTCCAGTAATAAAGATATTGTTCTAAAATTTGTCTGATATTAATCGTTTCTTCAGACTCATCGAAGTATTGGTCTTCTAGGTTATTTTTATTTGTACTCATTTTTATTTAGAAATAACAGCAATTACAGATATTATAACACCAGCAACAGATATCCATAATGAATAGTTTGGTGTAAATTTAGATGATGAAATTTTAGCATTATTTGGTTCTACATAAATAACATCATTTTGGGCTAAATAATAAACAGGAGAGTTTAGTATTTCTTTGGATGTTAAATCGACGTTATATGTTTGTTTTTGTCCATTTTGTTCACGAATAACCATAATATTATTTCTAACACCATTAATAGTTAAATCACCAGCCATACCTAAAGCATCAAGTATACTTACTCTTTCGCTTGGAATTGTAAAATTACCAGGTTTAGCAACTTCTCCTAAAACGCTAATTCTAAAATTTGTAAAATTAATATTTACCCCAGGATTAACGATATATTTTGAGATTTTTGCTTTTAATTCATTTTCAGCTTCTGTTCTAGTTAATCCACCTACTTTCACATTACCAATTAACGGATAGTTGATATAACCATTTTCATCAACAGTATAAACCTTCGCATAAGGATTATTTTGCACCCCAGAATTTACTTGATAAACACTTTGTTGATTAAAAGGTTCTGTAGCTTTTATATCAGCAGCACTTACACTGATTGCTAGCATATCAGAAGATTGAATTTTAGGAATATATTCTTCGTATTTCGTAGTAGATTGTTGATCTCCTTGAAAGTAGACTAATTCTTTTTTTGATGCACAAGAAGAAATAGTGAGTATAACTATTACAATTAAAAGATTAAAAATTTTATTTTTCATAAATTAAGTTATCAAGTTTTTCAAATTCTGAGTTTTGAGATTTAAATTCTGGTACAATCTCTTTTATTTTAGCCACTAAATGCATGACTTGCTCATGTTTTTCTATGGTTGAAGACATTAAGCATAGTTCTTCAATTAGTTTTTTATTGTCTTGACATTTGTTTGTATTAACTTTTGCTATCATTATTTTTTCATGATGGGTCTTTACTGTATTTTCATCATTAGCCAATAACTCTTCATAGATTTTTTCACCTGGACGCAAACCTACAATTTTTATATCAATTTCTTCAGGATATTTAAAGCCACTTAATCTAATCATCCTTTTAGCAAGATCAATAATTTTCATTGATTCGCCCATGTCGAATACAAAAATCTCACCACCTTTTCCCATAACAGCCGCTTCTAATACTAATTGGCAGGCCTCTGGAATAGTCATGAAAAAACGTGTAATATCAGGATGTGTGACTGTCAAAGGACCTCCGTTTTCTAATTGACGTTTGAATAAAGGTATTACAGAACCATTAGATCCTAAGACATTGCCAAATCGAGTAACAATATAATTTGTTTTAGATTTTTCATTTGTACAATTTACATAAATTTCGGCAACTCGTTTTGTTGCGCCCATTACATTTGTTGGATTTACAGCTTTATCAGTAGAAACCATTACAAACTTTTCAGCACCAAATTCATTCGCTAAATCAGCAATAATTTTTGTTCCATAAATATTTGTATTAATTGCTTCATATGGAAATCTTTCCATTAACGGAACATGTTTATATGCAGCTGCATGAAAAATAATTTGCGGATGATATTTATCAAAAAGGCTTAACATTCGTTTTCGATCTCTTACACTTGAAACGATATAATCTATTCTATTTTGTTTTTCTTCAGAAATTTCATTTTTTAAAGACTGTTGAACATCATATAGGGCCGATTCTGCCTGATCAATCAAAATTAGTTGAGCAAAATCCATCATAGCAAGTTGCCTTGAAATTTCACTTCCTATAGAACCTGCAGCACCAGTAACAAGTATTACCTTACCTTGTACATTTTCATTAATAATAGGGTTTTTCAACTTAATTGATTCACGGCCTAATAAATCTTCAATTTTTAATTGTTTGATTTGAGCAGGCTTGTATGTACCATCAATCCAATTAGAAATAGGTGGAATTATTTTTATGTTTACATTCAAATCTTCTAATGATTTGGATAGATTTAATAATTGATTCGTTTTAATATTTTGAATAGAAATAATAATTTCTGAAATATCATTTCGTTCAATGAATTTATTATCAATATCATTTATAGAATAAATTTTAACACCATCTATAAATGTTCCAATTTTAGAAGTTTTATCATCAATAAAACCTATAACTTTATAATAAAACTGAGTGTCATTTTGTAAAATATCTCGAGTAATTAATCCTGAATCTCCTGCACCGTAAATTAATATTTTTTGTTGTTCCTTATTTTTTGAGAAAAAATAATTATAAATCCATTTATAATATAATCTGGCAATAACCATTATTACTGTTGAAATAAATAAATGGACAAAGATAACAGAGTAAGACATTCTGAAAACATATGAAACAGGAGTGTTCTCCGAAAGATTAGATTCAATGAATTGTCTATAGATAAAAGAGATGAAGAAAAGAATCAGAAAAGCCGTAGTATTAGATACAAATACATTTTCAGCATCTTTTAACCCCGTTTTTTTTACAATTCCCTTATATGTTTTGAAGTATAGGAAACATAGAGTATATGCTGCTACAACAAATGGTAATTTAAATAATAATTTTTCTAAACTAAAAGAATTTAGAAAACTATTAAGTATAAAATTGGTTATTACATAGCTAAAGAAAACAATAAGTATGTCTAGCACTAATACTACCCATCTAGGAGCATTAAAGTGTTGGTTAAAAGGATTCAATATTTTAGTAATTTAAGTGGTGGTAAAGATAATAAAAAAATCAGGAATAGAGACTCCAAAAAATGGAAAAATCTATCCCTGATTAATATCTTAAATTAAGAGAGAATTATTTTACTCTGAAAACAACTCTTCTTGCTAATTGATGAGATGAAACTTGAGAGTTTTTGAACTCTTTATCTTCCCCTTCACCAACAGTAGTTAATTGAGAAGCATTAGCTCCTTGACTAACTAAAATAGCTTTAACATTTTCTGCTCTTCTACGAGATAAGTCTTTATTGAAAGCATCTCCTCCTACTGGATCAGCAAAACCTAAAATGTCAATTTGAGCATTTGGTTTAGCTTTTAAGTACTCAGATACAAATTTGATACCTCCAACAGATTGTTGGTATGGTTTGTCAGAGTTGTAATCGAAGTATACGTTGATAATACCTGAATTAATCATTTGCTCTAAGAAATCAGCATCGTTAATGACAGTTGTGTTTCCTCCTGCATTTTGTTTGATATATTCTTCAATATTATCTGGAATTCCGTTTCCGTTGTGGTCGATAGTAACACCTTTTGTGTCAACTACTGCACCTGGAGCTGAATCTGGTTCTTGATCTAAGTAATCAGCAACACCATCACCATCAGTATCTTTTAACATTTGTTCGATGTTAGAAATACGATCTTCTAAGTCAGAACGAGTTGGTTCGTAAACCCAGTCAGCATGTTTTTCGTTTTTACCTAAGTAAAATGTTAAACCTAAAGTAGCATTCCAAATTTCACCTCCAAATCCTGAACCTGATGTGTTAGCTGTGCCATCAAATGTTACATTTTGACGAATATTTCTTACGTAAGATACATCTCCTGTTAAAACAACACGATCAGTTAATCTTAATTGTGGTGTTAAACCAACCATAACATTTACCATGTTATCATTGTCGTCGAAAACTTTACCATCAGCACCTTTTGTCGCATCATTATTCATCCAAGAGTAACCTGCACCACCATGAGCTAATAATCCAATTCTATTTGTCCATGTTTCAAAATTCATGATTCGTCCTAAGTTCGCAACCCCTTGTAAATCTACACGGTAATAATTAGAACGGAAACGAGCTACATCTTCGCCTTCTTTGATACGATCATATCCACCATCTAATTTTAAACCAAATTTTGGATTGAACATATAACGTACACCAAAATCAGCATGGAAAAAACTTGGTGTTTCTGAATAATAACCTGGAGCGAATGCTTTTCTTGCTTTTACCGCACCTCCATTGGCCTCGATAGACCATTTGTTGTAATCGTTGTTAATTGTTTCAGTAGTTTCTTGCGCGTGAGCAAAAATTCCTAATCCAATTACACTTAATAGGTATGAAATCTTTTTCATGAGGATATATTTAATTGCAAATTTATATAAATACTTAAAAACGAATCAATCAAAAACTGTTAAAAAACACTATAACTAACGAAAGTCATGATTATGTCTTTATGATTATTTTAACTTGTTTAAAAAATATTCAATAATTGTGCCGAAATTAATTTTTGATTTTCTTATATCATTTTTAAATCATTTAAATTATTTTTGCATAAATATTTCCCAAAACAAACAATGGAACAATCAGCATTTCTTTTTTCGACCAGAGGATCATTAGAATTAGCACAAAAAATTGCCGATCAATATGGTCAAGAACTTGGTAAATCTAAAATTGTAGAATTTAGCGACGGAGAATTTGTACCCGCTTTTGAACAGCCAATTCGCGGAGCTCGCGTTTTCTTAATTGGTTCTACAATGCAACCAACAGACAATTTAATGGAATTACTTTTAATGTGTGATGCAGCAAAACGCGCATCTGCTAAAAGTATTACAGTTGTTATTCCTTATTTTGGTTTTGCTCGTCAAGATCGTAAGGATGCTCCACGTGTGCCAATTGGAGCAAAATTAGTTGCAAAAATGTTAATGACAGCTGGAGCAACTCGTGTAATGACTATGGATTTACACGCTGATCAAATTCAAGGATTTTTTGAAGTTCCTGTTGATCATTTATTTGCTTCAACAATTTTTGTTGAATACATTAAAGGTTTAGGCTTAGATAATATTTGTATTGCTTCTCCAGACATGGGAGGTGCTAAACGTGCAAATACATATGCTAAATACCTTAATGCAGATATCGTAATTTGTCACAAAGAACGTAAAGTTGCAAACCAAGTTGATAGCATGATGTTAATCGGTGAGGTTGAAGGTAAAAATGTTATTTTAGTGGATGACATGATTGATACAGCGGGTACACTTGCAAAGGCGGCTGAATTGATTATGGAAAAAGGAGCAAAATCTGTTCGTGCGATTGCAACGCATGGAGTTTTATCTGGACCAGCTTATGAGCGTCTTGATAACTCTCTATTAACGGAAATTGCTATAACTGATAGTATTCCATTAAAAAATACTTCCGTATCTAAAATAAAAGTATTATCTTGCGCTCCGCTTTTTGCTGATGTTATGCATCTAGTACATAGCAACAAATCTATTAGTCAACGTTTTGTTATCTAGTGGTTTAACTAAATATTAAATTATTTTTATTATATACATATTATTATGAAGTCAATTACAATTCAAGGTGTAAAAAGAGAAGACTTAGGTAAAGTGGCTACACGTAACCTACGTAATGCTGAACAAGTACCTTGTGTGGTTTACGGTTCTGGAGAGCCTATCCACTTTTCAGCTGATGAAAAAGCATTCAAATCATTAGTTTACACTCCAGATGCTCATACAGCAACTATCGAGTTAGCTGATGGAGCTAAAATTCAAGCAATTTTACAAGACATCCAATTTCACCCAGTAACGGATAAAATCTTACACGTAGATTTTTACCAATTAAACGAGGACAAACCAGTAACTATGGAAGTTCCAGTTCGTTTAGTAGGACGTGCTCGTGGTTTAGTAGCTGGTGGGGTTTTACGTTTCAATATGCGTAAATTAAAAGTTCGTGCTATTCCAGCAAACTTACCAGACGAAATCGAAATCGATATCACTCCAATGAGAATTGGTCACAAAATGTATGTAGAAACATTGAAAAATGATAACTACACATTCGCTCATCCAGATAACGCAGTAGTAGTAGCTATTCGTACTTCTCGTAACGCAGTTAAGGATGCTGATCAAGACGAAGACGAAGATTAAGAAATTTTCTTTTCAGATAATATTAAACCACTCATTTTTGAGTGGTTTTTTTATTTTTAAAAATTTAATAAGATAAATTTGTCCGATTTAAAATTAGTTGTATATTTGCTTCATAATTTATAATGAATAAAAGAAATTAATGTTTTCTAAAGCGTGCGAATATGGAATTAAGGCTTGTGTGTTTATTGCACAAGAATCTGTAGAAGGAAAGAGAGTCAATTTAAAACAAATTGCAAATTCTATTAATTCTCCAGAAGCTTACACAGCCAAAATTCTTCAACAATTAGTTAAAGCAAATGTGATTTCATCTGTCAAAGGAAAAATGGGAGGTTTCCAAATGGATGCAGCGCATTTAGAAGATATCAAATTAGTGAATATCATCAAAGCGATTGACGGAGATGGTCTTTATCATAGTTGCATTTTAGGTTTAGTAGAATGCGATACTAACAAACCTTGTGCTTTACATAGCCGTGTTTTTGCAATTCGTAATGATTTGCGAGGTATGCTAGAAAAGACATCGATGTTTAATTTGATTGATGATCTAGAGAAAGGAATTGCTTTTCTTAAGCATTAAAAAAATTTGATTAAAAATAAGATAAAAATATCCGATTATCCGAATTGAAAAATTATAACAATGAACCTATTAATAGAACTTCCTCAAACAACTGCTTCTCAGATGAGTTATACTGTAACAGTAAATCTAAATGAAGCGTGCGAAAGGCATCATAAAACATTATTTTTTTGTTGGAATATTCGTGCTGGAATAGATAAAGGAGTCGATATTCAACGAATTGTTGATTATGTAAATTGGTATGGGGAAAAAGTATTATTCAAAAAATTTGAGATAGAAGAAAATTACTTGTTTTCGCTTTTAGATGAAGATCATTACTTGGTAAAAAGAGCATTGAAAGAACATAGACGTTTGAGACGCTTGTTCAAAATAGATGCAAAAAATCCGATGAAAAGTTTGATTTATATCGAAGAAGAATTGGATTTGCACATCAGATTTGAGGAGAAACAAATGTTTCCTGAATTTGAGAAAAATGCAACACAAAAAAAGTTAAAAGTAATTAAAGAACAATTTAATTCACTTTTAACTAACACAGATTGGAAAGATCAATTTTGGTTATAGGATCTTTCATAACCATAAATTTTTACTTATAATTTTTTAGATGATTTTTGAAAAAGAAAAGCTCGATTTTGCAGGTCGAGCTTTTTGCTTTTTTATGTGTTAAGGAAATTATTTCTTAATCTTAATTTCAAATATTTTATCCCAGTTTTTACCTGTTAATAACATATTTCCGTTGTCTTTGAAAGCGATTCCGTTCAATTCTTGTGCTTGCGGATTTCCTTGTTTTCCTTTCAATTCAGCGAAGTTAAACTCTACTTTTACAGCGCCAGTTTGCGGATCAATTACCACAATATTACTGTTATCTGCATGTCCAGATTTTAGGTAAACATTTGCATAAATTAAACCATCGTGGTATTCAATTTCATTCAAATAACTATATGGTTGTTGACTGTCAAAAGCTTGAACAGTTCTTAGATAATTAAAGTTTTCATCAAAGAAATGAATACGTTGAGAACCTTCTGTTATGGCCAATTCTTTTCCAATTGTTGTAATTCCCCAACCTTCGATAATTTGAGCTGGCATATCAAATTTTTCAACTTGATTAAAGTTTAAATCATATTTATAAATCACACGATCTTGCCATGTTAATTGATAAATAAAACCATTCAGTTCTGTAATTCCTTCTCCAAAAACATCGTCTTTGATTTGATATAATTTTGTAGGTTCAGTTGCCCCCAATTTATATTCAATCAAACGTGTTTTTCCTCCGCGAAGTCCAGTTCCTTCGAAAATATTTCCGTTTTTGAAATAAAAACCTTGCGTAAAATAATCTGGATTATGTGGATAAGTTCCTACAATTTCATAATTCCATTGCGCAGCCGGCTCATTTGCATAAACCACAAACGTAAAATCGCGCGAATTTGTTTCTTCTTCTCCTTTGAAGAATTTCAAATTAACCGTATGATTTCCTAATCCAATTGTTTTTCCGTCAATCGTAAAATCAGCAGGAACTTCTTGTCCATCTACCGAAACAATAACTTTCGTAATTCCATCTAAATTAGTTAAAGGAATATCGATTTTGTCGCCAATTTTGTATTTGTTTTGTTCAATTTTCGAAACAATTTCAGTGATTGCAGTATTGTTTTTTCCAGTCGAATCTTTACAAGAAAATAACACTGAAGAGAAAACTGTTGCACAAACTGATGCTGCGATTAAATATTTTTTCATTTGATGTGTTTTATGTTTTACGAATTAGGTTGCTAATTCTACTACAAATATATTTTATTTTGTTCGATTCGGATTATTTTTTACAAAGGCATCCCAACTCGAATAAGAATTTGACGTCCCAGTTGTTTTACCCGAATTTAGATAATGACAAACCGCAACGGCAAGACCATCTGTGGCATCCAAACGTTTCGGAATTTCTTTCAAACCAAGTAAATGTTGTAACATGCCCGCAACTTGTTCTTTTGATGCATTTCCGTTTCCAGTAATCGCCATCTTAATTTTTTTTGGCGCATATTCTACCACAGGCATATCGCGATGCAGGCAAGCGGCAATACAAACGCCTTGTGCACGTCCAAGTTTTAACATAGACTGAACATTAACGCCAAAAAACTGCGCTTCAATGGCTAATTCATCAGGATGATATTGATCGATAATGGCTAAAGTTTTTTCGAAAATCTTTTTCAATTTCGTTTGCTGGTTCGGAAGTTTATGCAACAACAATTCGTCTAAAGTAATCAACTTTATTTTGTTATTTTTGACTTCAATCAAACCAAAACCCATCACCATTGTTCCAGGATCAATCCCTAAAATAATCTTTTCCATCGTTGCGAAGGTATTAAGATATTCTGAAAATTAAGCCGAATTTCGACTCGCATTAATATTTCCGAATAACGAACGCATCACAATTTGCTCATAGATTGATTTGAACTCACTTTCATGATGAATTTTGTTCAACGCAAATTGTTGAATCGTTAATAATGGTAACACAATTTTTTCGCGCATTTGTACCGAAGATTTGTTCAATGGTTCGTCTTGCATCAATTCTGTGTAACCCGAAATTTCTAAACATAATGCTTTTGATAATTCAAATTCATCGTGCAAAATATTCCAAAATTCACCATATTCAGGATCATTTTTCATATAAGATGTTAATGGAAAATAAGTTTTTTCCATCGACATCATACTATTCTGGATCAATGTTTTGAAGAAGCTCGAATTCTTGAATAAATCTTTTACATCCTCTAAATGACCTTGTTTTTTCAATTCATTTATAGCTGTTCCAACACCAAAATATCCCGGAACATTTTGTTTTAATTGACTCCAAGAACCCACAAATGGAATAGCACGCAAATCATCGAACTCTAATTTTTTATCACCACCTCGTTTACTCGGACGGCTTCCGATATTCGTTTTTCCATAATAGTTAAGCGTACTCATATTTTCTAAATAAGGTAAAAATGAAGGATGCGCTTTCAAATCTTCGTATTTCTGATAACTAATTGTGGCTAATTTATCAATCAAAATTCGCTCATCTGGCGAAATCTGACTTGTGCTTGTCGAGAAAACATCCGAAATAATACCAGCTGTGTACAATTGTTCAAAATTATATTTTGCCTGCGGCATTGTTCCATAATTCGACGTAATTGTTTGTCCTTGAATTGTAATTTGAATTTCGTGATTCGCAATTGTTTTCCCTTGAGAAGCGTAAAATTCGTGCGTTTTTCCACCACCACGCGCAGGAGGTCCACCACGACCGTCAAAGAAAATAACTTCGATTTGATTTTTATCCGAAACATTCGAAAGGATTTCTTTGGTACGATAAATTTCCCAATTCGCTTTGATGTAACCACCATCTTTTGTTCCGTCCGAAAAACCTAACATAATCGATTGACGTTGTTTTCTACGTTCTAAATGTTGCGCATAAATAGGTAAATTATACAATTTATTCATCGTATTTTCAGCACCATCTAAACCTCTAATCGTCTCGAAAAGTGGCATGATATCAAACTTAATTTCATCGTCTTGATAACCACAAAATTTGAATAAAGCATAAACATTTAAAACATCGAAAATGGTTTCAGAATTTGAAATAATGTATCGGTTAACACCTAATTCACCATTTCGTTGCTGAATTTTTTTTAATTGATAAACATTTTTGATTGTATCAATCACAATATCATCTTCAAAATCTTCTGGTTTAGCTGTAAAAGACGGATTTATTAACAATTCGATTTGTTCTGCTTCGCTTAAATCTTTCAGATTAATTCCAGTATATTTTTCAACAATTCGGTTAATCACTTTTTGATGAACACGCGAATCTTGACGAATATCCAAAGAAGCAAAATGCAATCCGAAAATATCAACACGTGTGATAAAATCATCTAAAATATCTAAGAAAACACCATTGTGTTGTTCAATTAAAATTGTACGAATCGTTTGTAAGCGCGTTTTGATTTCATCAATTGTAATTGTTCCATTTTCATTGAACATATTTTCGTAAATCAAATTACTCAACGCTTTTAAAGGTTCTGTAACATGCTTGAATGTTAATCTACGTTGAACAATTTTAAGATGATTGTAATAATTTTTTAAGATACTTGTACGCAATAAACTTGCAACTTTCCATGTAATTTCTGCTGTTACAAACGGATTTCCATCGCGATCGCCTCCAGGCCAAAAACCTAATTGAATAACAGGAGATTTTAGAGGTTCACTTTCTGTAAAAAACAATTGGTTGATTTCGTTGTATAATCGTCCAATTGTTTGATAATATACATTTCTCAAATAATAAATAATAGAAACAGCTTCATCGTAAGGAGTTGGTTTTTCTTCGTTGATAAAAGGTGTTTTTCCTAATTGTTGCAACAATAAATCAATTTTACTTACCGAATCTTGTTGAATTGCGTCGCGTAAATCTTGAATAATTTGTTGAACATTTGTTGGATAAAACTGCGTTGGATGGGCTGTAAAAACAACTCTTGTTACAAAATCTTCGATTCTGGTTTTTACTTGCTCCATTTTACCTTGCGCTTGTGCAATATGATAAATGCTTTCCAAACTTCCTTTTTCATTTTCGGAATGTAATGACGGAAATGCAGCATCTTCGATACTATCAAACAAAACAACTTGTCGCTCGATGTATTGTATCATTCGAAACATCAAATCGATTTGCTCTTGTTCGGTTTTTAAATCAGTGTATTTCTCAAAAAAATTGTTGATGATTTCATTTGGTGATTTACCTTCGGGTAAACCTTTTTGACTTTCATCATACAAAAACGGAATCAATGATCCGATGTTTTGCATTTTTTCGTAGGGAAGACTCATAAAGAGACTGTTGTAAATTTGAAACTTATTTTCCACAATTTGGTGGAATTTAAGTTCAGATAAATTCGTACTTCGCATTAATAGGTATTTTTTCTCTTAATAGTAAATTTACTTGTTTCGAGGTAATTATCCTATTTATTTTAAACCAAAAAAAGAGAATCATATTGATTCTCTTTTTTATTATGATCGATTATTTAATTCAATTAATGGTTCAATAAAGTCTCTTGTATTTGATAAACGAGGAACTTTATTTTGTCCACCTAATTTACCTCTTGAAGCCATCCATTCGATGAATAATTTTGTGCGTGCTTTGTGTACAATCGGTCGATTAAGTGTCATATTATTGTAACGTTTTGCTTCGTAATCGGAATTAACTTCTTGCAAACCTTTATCTAAACAATCAATAAATTGCTCAAAATTTTCAGGCTCTTTATCAAACTCTATCATCCATTCGTGAGCGCCTTTTTCTTTTCCTTGCATAAAAATTGGACCAGCACTATATTCAGAAACAATTGAATTTGTTTGCATACAAGCACGTTTCAAAGCTTCTTCTGCATTTTCTATCATCAATTCTTCGCCAAATGCATTGATATAATGTTTTGTTCGTCCAGAAACAACAATTCTGTGTGGATTTGTAGACGTAAAACGAACTGTATCACCAATAATATAGCGCCATAAACCTCCATTTGTTGTAATTACCATGGCGTAATTTTTACCAACTTCAACTTCTCCAATTGTTAAAAATCGTTGAGTTTCTGAACCAAATTCTTCCATTGGAATAAATTCGTAAAAAATTCCGTTGTCTAATAATAACAACAAATCTTTGCTGTGCAATTGATCCTGAATTCCAAAAAAACCTTCGGAAGCATTATATAATTCGAAATAATTTAATTTTTTCTGAGTAATTAAATTATAGTTTTCTGCATAAGGTTTGAAGCTGATTCCACCATGAAAAAACACTTCGAGATTTGGCCATAATTCGTCCAAATAATTCTTTCCAGTTTCGGCTAATAATTTATTCAAAACGACTAACATCCACGAAGGAACACCAGTTAAAGAACCAACATCTTCATTTTTTGTTGCATTAATAATAGCATTCATCTTTACATTCCAATCAGACATTAAAGAAATCTCACGATTTGGAATGTTTTTCATTTCTGCATAAAAAGGTAAATTATCAATCAGAATAGCTGATAAATCACCAAAACGCGTATCATATTTTTGATAAAGTTCACTACTTCCGCCAATTCTTAAGTTTTTGTGCATAAAAATATCCGTTTCGGGATAAGCATTTAAGTACAATGCAAACATTGTTTTTCCTGCTGCGTAATGGCAATCTTCTAAGGATTCATTACTAATCGGAATAAATTTACTTTTGGCATTTGTTGTTCCAGAAGATTTCGCAAACCATTTTATTTTTCCATGCCAAGTAACATCTTTTTCACCTTTTCTTGCTAATTCAATATAAGGTTGAAAATCCTCGTAATGCACTGCAGGGACTTGCTCTTGAAATTTATGTGTCGTTTTGATTTCGTCAAAATGAAATTCTTTTCCGTAAATAGTCGATTTGGCTTTTTTGATATTCTCAAATAACACACGTTCTTGCGTACCAACTGGATTTTTGATACTTTCCTCGATGATATTCATTCGGCTACGCATCATAATTTCCATAATCTTATTGACTATTCCCATCCGCTAAAAGTTTTGTAGATTTACACAAAATTAATTAAACTTTTTTAGCAAGATGCAGTTTGAAGGACAAATTCGTAAAATGACAACTGAAAATGGAACGCCAATCAATTATTATTGGAATTTCAAGAATGATTTTATTGTTATGAATCAATTGTTAGGAAAAAAAATCAAGATTAACTTTGATCATTACGAATGTTTAAACTGTCACGAGGACAAAGAGATTTATCAGATGGGATATTGTAAAAATTGTTTTTTTACAGTTCCAGAAGCTAATCCAAGTATTATCAATCCAGAACTTTCTACAGCACATTTGGGAATTGCGCAACGTGATTTAGAGTTTGAAACGAAATTCGAATTGCAACCGCATATTGTGTATTTGGCAAATTCATCAGGAATAAAAGTTGGTGTAACGCGTTTAACGCAAGTGCCGACACGTTGGATCGATCAAGGAGCTTCAGAAGCTATTATTATTGCGCGAACGGATAATCGTTACGAAGCTGGAATGATAGAGGTTTCGTTGAAAAATGTTATTGCTGATAAAACAAATTGGCAAAGAATGTTGAAAAACGATGTGCCAGAAATTAATTTGTTCGAAAAGTATCACGAAATCAGAAATGAAGTGAATCCAGATTTTCAAAAATTTTTGGTTGATGAGCCAGAAGTTTGGAAGTTAGACTATCCAGTTTTATCTTATCCAGAAAAAGTAAAATCATTAAACTTGAAAAAAACGCCAGAAATAAAAGGTGTTTTGAAAGGAATAAAAGGTCAATACTTGATTTTTGAAGACAATACCGTTTTCAATGTTCGAGGTCACGAAGGTTTTTACGTCAATTTTGAAGTATAAAATTTATTTTACAATAAGATATATTCAAAAGTCGGTTCTGCAACAGAATCGACTTTTTTTGTTTCTATCTATTTGATTTCAATAAAAATACTTGTTTTTTATCTTATTTATTTTTACATTAGTTATAATCAATTAACACAAAAAATAGGAATTATGAAAGCAAGTGCATTACTTATGGTTGGCGGTATTTTGGCTTTAACAGCATGTAATAAAAAATCAGATTTGCCAGATTATAAGGTGAAAGAAGCAGTTTTAGATGTTTACAAATACAGAGCAGATAAGCCTGATTCACTTTTTTCGAAAGTAGAAGGCGTAAATGTGGATGATTTGAATGCGGTGGTTAAACAATATGGGCCAGTTGATGTCTACAACTTTGAGAAAATGACGCCTCTTGAAGATGGTGACAAAACAGTTTACGAAGCAGTTTATAAAGTATCTTTTAAAGGAGCAGAAGGTACAGAAACTTTTAAAGTACGAAAAATTGATAAACTAGACGGAATTGTTGTTGGCTATGCAAGTGATGTAAAACCTGTTGCTGAACCAAATGATTCATTGGCTGTAAAAAAGGATTCGGTGAAATAAATATAAAAAAATAATAAATACGTAATGATTTATTGAAAAAGTTTGTATATTCGTTATCAATAATGAAACAAAACGGATTAAATACAATCATTTCAATTACGACGACTTCTAGTGTTCACACTTAGAGGAGTTTTGTTATGTATTTAATTCTAAAAAAATAATGCAAAAGCATCTTCTCAAAAGGAAGATGCTTTTTTTATGATCAAAATTTAAATTATGAAAGTTTTAAAATTCGGAGGAACATCAGTCGGATCGGTAGAAGGTATCCGCGCGGTCGTAGAAATTGTTAAACAGGAAAAGCAACAAAATAACTCGATTATTTTGGTTGTGTCTGCTATTTCTGGTTTGACCAATTTATTAACCAAAATGTCTGAAGAAGCTTCATCAGGAAATTTTGATGAAAATGATTTAAAACTTTTTCAAGACAAACATTTCGAAATTGTAAAAGCTTTAATCGATGTGCCGAATCAAAATCCGATTTTAACAAAATTAAAATTGTTGATGAATGAGTTGGAAGCATTATTAGAAGGGGTGGAAATTCTGAAAGAATTAAGCCCTCAAACAAAAGATTTGATTTTGAGTTTCGGCGAAAGATGTAGTGCTTTATTAATAGCAAAAGTAATGCAAGAGCATGTTGGAAATTCATTGGCGATTAATGCATCAGATTATATTTTGACTGATCATAATTTTGGTCAAGCGAATGTTATCGAGGAAAAATCGTTTCAGAATATTCAACAATTAGCAAAAGATTATTCGGATAAATTATTAGTTGTAACAGGGTTTATTGCTGCTAATGAAGAAGGACGAGTGACAACTTTGGGAAGAGGAGGTTCTGATTACACTGCGGCTTTGATTGGTGCGGCTTTACATGCAGAACAAATTGAAATTTGGACAGATGTAAATGGAATGATGACGGCGGATCCTCGTTTTGTGAACAAAGCTTTTTCGTTAGAAAATTTATCGTATACAGAAGCGATGGAATTGTCGTATTTCGGTGCGAAAGTGATTTATCCGCCAACAATGGCTCCAGCTTTTAAACTTCGAATTCCGATTTTAATTAAAAACACATTTCAACCGGATTTTGAGGGAACAAAAATTCAGTTCGATTCGCAACCAACAGATTATCCAATTAAAGGAATTTCGTCGATCAAAGATATTGCATTAGTCAATATAAAAGGAAGCGGCTTGGTTGGCAAATTGGGCTTTAGTGGAAAACTTTTTTCACTTTTAGCGCAACATCATATCAACATTGTGTTGATTACGCAATCTTCGTCAGAGCATAGTATCACGCTTGCCATTCATCATAATGAAGTCGAAAAAGCAAAGCAATTAATTGAAGAAGAGTTTTGTTTGGAAATTGCAGTAAAATGGTTGGAACCAATTGAAATTGAAGAAAATCTCGGAATTATTGCAATTGTTGGAGAAAACATGAAGAAAATGGTTGGTGTTTCGGGCAAGTTATTTTATGCATTAGGACGAAATGGAATCAATGTCAGAGCGATTGCGCAAGGTTCTTCGGAGTATAATATTTCGGTTGTGATTAACGAAAATGATTTGTCAAAAGCTTTAAATGCGGTACATGATGCGTTTTTTAATCATTTGAAAAAAACAATTCATGTTTTCAATGTTGGAGTAGGAAATATTGGGTCGACATTTTTAAATCAATTAGAAAAACAGAAAGATTTTTTAGCAAAAAATAATGATATCGAAATAAAATTGGTTGGATTATCAAATTCAAAAAAAATGATGTTTGATGAAAACGGAATTAATTTATCGAATTGGAAAAATGAATTAGAAAATTCTTCTTCTCCAGCTGATTTGAATGAATTTATCCAAAAAATGAAACAGTATAATTTACCAAATTGTGTTTTTGTAGATAATACTGCGAGTTCTGATTTGCCAAATTATTACAAACAAATTTTTGAAAGCAGTATTTCGGTTGTAACATGTAATAAAATTGCGAATTCATCTTCTTATCAAGAGTATAAAAAATTGAAAGAAACTGCTCGAAAATATGGCATTGATTTCCTTTATGAAACGAATGTTGGAGCAGGTTTACCAATTATTAGCGTGTTGAAAGATTTAAGAATGAGTGGAGATCAAATCTTAAAAATTGAAGCAATTTTATCAGGAACAATTTCGTATATATTTAATCATTTTAAAGGTGAAAATACATTTGCCGAAATTGTAAAAAAAGCGCAAGAATTAGGTTATACAGAACCAGATCCTCGCGATGATTTGAGTGGAATAGATTTTATGCGAAAAATGTTGATTCTTGCTCGTGACAATGGTTACGAAATTGAAGCGGGAGATGTAAAAATCGATTCTATTTTGCCTAAATCTTGTTTAGAAGCTGCAACTGTAGAAGATTTTTATCAAGAATTAGTCAACGAAAATGATTATTTCGAAAAGATAAAACATCAAGCAGATGAGGAGCAGAAAGTGATTCGTTACATCGGGATTTTAGAAGATGGAAAAATATCAATTTCGTTAGAATTGGTGGATAATCAACATCCGTTTTATGCCTTGTCTGGAAGCGATAATATTATTTCTTTTACAACAGCGCGTTACAAGGAACGTCCTTTGGTTGTGAAAGGACCTGGAGCTGGTGCAGAAGTTACAGCAGCTGGCGTTTTTGCAGATTTAGTTAATATAAGTTCAATACGATAAAAGATGAATCAAATAATCGAAAATAAATATAAGCTTGATCAAGCGAAGTTTTTAGATAAAGTACATGTTTTTGCTCCTGCAACAGTTGCCAATATGATCTGTGGATATGATATTTTGGGCTTTGCGGTGGATTATCCAGGTGATGAGGTAATCATGAAAAAGACAGAAAAGTTAGGAATCGAAATTCTGACAATTACAGGTGACGAGGGTAAATTGCCTTTGGATGCGATGAAAAATACAGTTTCTCATTCGGCATGGAAATTATTTTGTGATTTAGGTCTACAAGATTCATTTGGATTATCGATAGAATTACACAAAAAAATGCCAATTGGAAGTGGTTTAGGTTCAAGCGCGGCGAGCACAGTTTCTGGACTTTTTGCATTGAATGAATTATTAGGAAAACCACTTTCTAAAAATGAGCTTTTGCCTTATTGTATGGAAGGCGAACGATTGGCTTGTGGCGCTGCTCATGCGGATAATGTTGCGCCATCGTTGTTTGGAGGAATTACGTTGATTCCTTCTTATGAGCCGATTTTGGTGCGTTCTTTACCTGTTCCTGAAAATTTATATGTCACACTGATTTACTCAAAAGTAGAAGTGCCAACAAAGGATGCGCGCAAATTAATTAAAGATAAAGTGCAATTGAGTAAAGCAATAAAGCAATGGGGAAATATTGCAAGTTTGGTTGCAGCGCTTTATGAGAATGATTACGAAGAAATTGGTCGTTCGATGCAAGATGATATTGTCGAACCAAATCGTTCTTTATTGATTCCATATTTTAATGAAATGAAAAGTATTTCGCTCGAAAATAATGCATTAACATTCGGTATTTCTGGTTCTGGACCAACAGTTATGGCGTTATCTAAAAGTAAATTGGGTGCAGAAAATATCGAACAAAAACTAAATGATTTTTTGACGATAAAAGAAATTGAACATTTATCATTTGTCTCTAAAATTAATCAACAAGGACCTTACATAAAACACTAAAAATGAAATTATATAGTACAAATAATCATAATAACAGAGTCGATTTTAAACAAGCGGTTTTCCAATCTTTGCCAGAAGATAAAGGATTGTATATGCCTTTGTCGTTGGAAAAATTAGATGAAAATTGGTTGAATTCTATTGAAAATTATTCATTTCAAGAGATTGCGAAAAAGGTGACAAATCACTTATTAAAAGATGATTTTTCTGAAGAAACGATTAATAATTTAATTGATGATGTAATTAATTTTCCTGCGCCTTTGGTGTTTTTAGAAGATGATTTAGCTATTTTGGAATTATTTCACGGACCTTCTTTTGCTTTTAAAGATTTTGGAGCAAGATTTATGAGTCGCGTGATGGCACATTATTCAAAAAAAGATAATCAATTGTTAGATGTTTTGGTCGCAACTTCTGGCGATACAGGAGGCGCTGTAGCACTTGGCTTTCTGGGAGTAGAAGGAACGAGAGTAACGATTTTGTATCCAAAAGGAAAAGTGTCGCTGATACAAGAATTGCAATTAACGGCGAATGGAAAAAATATTCGTGCCATAGAAATCGACGGAACTTTTGATGATTGTCAAGCATTGGTCAAGCGAGCTTTTTTAGACAAAGATTTAATGAAAAATCTAAACTTAACCTCAGCAAATTCAATTAATATTGCTCGCTTAATTCCGCAATCTTTCTATTATTTCGAGGCATTTGCCCAAGCAAAAAGAAAAGGTTTTGAGAAAGTTTCTTTTGTTGTTCCGAGTGGAAATTTCGGGAATATTACAGCAGGTATTTTGGCTTCAAAATTAGGATTGGAAGTAGAACAATTTGTTGCGGCTACAAATGCGAATGATACTGTTCCATTATTTTTAAAAACCGAAAATTATCTACCCAAACCTTCTGTACAAACGTTTTCGAATGCGATGGATGTTGGAAATCCGAGCAATTGGGTTCGTGTGATGGAATTTTTCGAGCAAGATATGGAGCAATTAAAATCAAAAATGGTTTCAAAAGCTTTTTCAGATATTGAAACGACAAATGCAATTGTTAAAATTAATCAAGAATATGATTACATTGCTTGTCCGCATACGTCGATTGCGTGGTTGGCAGCGAAGGAATACCAAGCGAAAAAGCAAGATGAAAAAGAGTTAGTGGTATTTTTATCGACAGCGCATCCGTGTAAATTTCCTGAAGTTTTTCCGAAAGAAATACGAGATAAAATTGTCTATCCAAAAGAAGTCGAAGAATTGAAATCGAAACAATCGAATAAAGTTAAAATGAACAATAATTTTGATGAGTTAAAAAATTGGTTGTTGAATAATTAATAAATTAAAAAGCAAAGTTTCTAACTAAATAGAAGCTTTGCTTTTTTTGAATAGTATATTAATGATGGAAAAATTATCCAATCATTAACGAAAAGAGTGTGTTGTCTGTGTTAAGATATTGATAGTCGAAATGATGATTTTCTAATCTAAAAATTAAACCATCTAAATCTTCTTTTTTGTCTAATTCAATGCCAACTACTGCTGGACCTGTTTCTTTGTTATTTTTTTGCGTGTATTGGAAATAGGTGATGTCATCATTTTCACCCAAAACTTCGTTCACTAATTCTTTTAAAGCGCCAGCACGTTGAGGAAAATTGATAATGAAATAATGTTTCAAACCTTCATATTGCAAACTTCTTTCTTTTATTTCTTCCATTCGCGTAATGTCGTTGTTGCTTCCACTAAGCACGCAAACCACATTTTTTCCTTTGATTTCTTCCTTGAAAAAATCTAAAGCCGAAACACTCAAAGCGCCTGCTGGTTCTACAACAATTGCGTCTTCATTGTACAAACGCAAAATGCTCGAACAAACTTTTCCTTCTGGAACAGCACAAGTTGTTTCTAAACCTTCTGCACAGATTTTGTAGGTTTTTTCACCTGCTTTTTTTACAGCTGCGCCATCTACAAAAGGGTCAATCTTCGCTAATGCAACAGATTGTTTTTGTTTGATAGCTTCTGCCATACTTGCTGCGCCACTCGGTTCTACGCCAATAATTTTGGTGTTTGGACTAAGTGTTTTCATCACAGAAATAACGCCAGATGCTAAACCTCCACCGCCAATTGGCACGAAAATATAATCGATTGGTTGATTGCATTGATTCAAAATTTCTAAAGCAACAGTTCCTTGTCCTGCGATTACTTTTTCGTCATCAAAAGGATGAATAAATGTAATATTTCCTTCTTGGGATAATTGATGTGCAAAAGCCGATGCATCATCAAATGTATCACCATGTAAAATGATTTCGATTTGATCTTTCCCAAACCATTTTACTTGTTTTATTTTTTGTTGAGGTGTCGTCGTTGGCATCACAATTTTACCTTTGATATTTAATTGTTGACACGAATACGCCACACCTTGTGCGTGATTTCCTGCACTTGCGCAGATTACACCATTATTTTTTTCTTGTTCTGATAACTGAACGATTTTATTATAAGCACCACGTAATTTGTATGAACGGACGACTTGTAAATCTTCTCGTTTTAGATAGACATTCGCATCAAATTGACGACTTAAATTTTCATTGAAATCGAAAGGAGTGTTTTTGGCAACTCCTTTCAAATTCATTTGTGCTAAGTTTACTTCGTCAAGCGAAACGCCTAAGGTCTCAGTTTTCTCACTTCTAAGTCCCTTTGTCATAATTCACTATTTTCTTAGTTATTTTAATATTTGATTATGCCGTTTTTATGGTTTTCATAGCAGTCATTGCTTTACGAAGTTTTTTTCCCACAGTTTCGACAGGATGATTACGTAAAACATCATTTATGTGTACCAATGTCGCATTGTCAACAGCATTGTCTTTTCCTTCGTTGTAATTTTTTCCGACAACGTCTACGTTTACTTTTGTCATAAAATCTTTTAACAAAGGTTTACAAGCCTGATCGAAAAGATAACAACCATATTCTGCTGTATCAGAAATTACACGATTCATTTCGAATAATTTTTTACGAGCAATTGTATTTGCAATCAATGGTGTTTCGTGTAATGATTCGTAGTAAGCAGATTCAGGTTTAATACCTGCTTCCACCATAGTTTCGAAAGCTAATTCAACTCCAGCACGAACAAAAGCAACCATTAAAGTGTAATGATCAAAATATTCTTGTTCAGTAATATTTGCATCTCCAGCGGGTGTTTTTTCAAAAGCAGTTTCTTCAGTTTCAGCTCTCCATTTTAATAAGTTTTTATCATCATTCGCCCAATCTTCCATCATTGTTTTACTAAACTCACCAGAAATAATGTCGTCTTGATGTTTTTGGAATAATGGACGCATAATATCTTTTAATTCCTCTGATAGTTCAAAAGCTTTAATTTTAGCAGGATTACTTAATCTATCCATCATACCGCTAACTCCACCATGTTTTAAGGCTTCTGTAATTACTTCCACACCATATTGAACTAATTTTGAAGCATAACCAGCATCAATTCCGTTTTCAATCATTTTTTCGAAAGAAAGAATAGAACCTGTTTGTAAAAGACCACATAAAATGGTTTGCTCTCCCATCAAATCTGATTTTACTTCCGCAACAAATGATGATCTTAAAACTCCCGCTCTGTGACCACCAGTTCCTGCACAATATGCTTTTGCTTGATCAAAACCTTTTCCTTCGGGATCATTTTCTGGGTGAACGGCAATTAATGTAGGAACTCCGAATCCTCTTAAATATTCTGCACGAACTTCCGAACCTGGACATTTTGGTGCAACCATTATTACTGTAATATCTTTACGAATTTGCACACCTTCTTCTACGATATTGAATCCATGAGAATATAAAAGTGTAGCACCTTGTTTAATAAGTGGTTGAACAGTATTGATAACTTGCGTATGTTGTTTATCCGGCGTTAAATTCGCAACAACATCAGCATTTGGGATTAATTCCTCGAAAGTTCCTACTGTAAAATTATGACTTGTTGCATTTTTCCAAGAATCTCTTTGTTGTTCAATCGCTTCTTTGCGTAACGCGTATGAAACATCTAAACCGCTGTCTCGTAGATTTAATCCTTGGTTTAACCCTTGCGCACCGCAGCCTACAATCACAATTTTTTTGTCTTTTAATGCGTCTGTACCTTTTGCGAATTCTGAGTTATTTAGAAATTCTGCTTGTCCTAGTTGATATAATTGACCTCTTAATGATAGTGAATTAAAGTAATTAGTCATTTTTGATTTTTTAATAAAATTATTTGTTGAATTATTCGTCTTTACATTGTGAAAACTGAGGTTCCTTCGTTTAGGAATTCATTTTCGATTACTTCTTTTGATGGCTCGTCTTTTTCGAATTGTAATAATTTTTCATGGAAACCAGCACTTGCTTTTATAATGGCTATTCTAGCTCCACGAACAAATTCTATTAAGCCATATTTAGTCAGCTCTTGTGTTAGATTATCAATTTCCTCACGATGACCAGCTGTTTCAAAAACTGTATAATCATTGCGAATCACAACTGTATTCGCGCCATATTGACGTAATAAACGTTCAACGTATGCCTTTTCAGCAATAATGTTAGTGGGTACTTTGTATAAAGCTTGTTCTTGCCAGATTAATTCATCATTATTATTGAAATAAGCTTTAAGAACATCGATTTGTTTTTCAATTTGCATGCAAAGTTTTCGAACGACTTCTTCAGATTCTTCAATTACAATTGTAAATCGGTGTACATTTTCTATTTCTGATGGAGAAGTGCTTAAACTTTCAATATTAATTTTTCGTCGAGTAAAAATTCCTGCAACTCTTCCCAAAATTCCTATGGAATTTTCTGTATATAGCGTAATTGTATATTCTTGTTTTGAGTCCATAATAATTTATTTTAATCTAATTTCAGAAACACTTGTACCTTGTTCTACCATAGGAAATACATTGTTTTCTTTTCCTACCATAACTTCTAAAAGATAAGAACCATCATGCTCTAACATCTCTTTTAAAGCATTTTTCAAGTCGTTTCTTGCTTCTATTTTTTGACCTTCTATTTGGTAGGCTTTTGCAAGTGCTACAAAATCTGGACTTGTAATATCTACGAAAGAATAGCGTTTGTCGTTGAATAATTCTTGCCATTGACGCACCATTCCAAGGAAGCTATTGTTTAGGATTAATATTTTTACTTTAGCTCCAAATTGCATAATCGTTCCCATTTCTTGTAACGTCATTTGGAAACCACCATCTCCACAAACCATGACAATGTCTTTTTCTGGTGCTCCATACCATGCTCCAATTGCTGCAGGTAAACCAAATCCCATTGTTCCTAATCCTCCTGATGTAACCAAAAGCTTAGAATCTTTGAATTTCGCGTAACGACAAGCCGACATCTGATGTTGTCCTACGTCTGTCACAATAACGGCTTCTCCTTTAGTTAATTCATTTAAGGTATTGATAACCTCAGCCATAGATATCACATCAGTTGTTGGATGGAATTCTTTATTAATAACTTCTGTACGTTCTTCTTTTTCGAGATCTCTAAATTCTTTTAACCATTGAGAATGATCATTAGGATGAATCAAATTTGTTAATAACAGAAGTGTTTTTTTACAATCTCCCCAAACAGGGACAGCAACTTTTACATTTTTACCAATCTCTGCTGGGTCAATATCAAGATGAATCACTTTGGCTTGTTTTGCATATTTGTCTAAGCGTCCAGTTACGCGATCATCAAACCTCATTCCTATGGCAATTAATACATCGCAATCATTTGTTTTAACATTAGGTGCATAATTACCATGCATACCTAATAAACCTACATATTGTGGATGATCAGTATCTAAAGAACTTAATCCCATCAAAGTTGTTGCTACAGGAATTCCAGATTTTTCTAAGAAATCGTTTAATTCTTGTTCAGCTTTTCCAAGTAATATTCCTTGACCAATAATCGCAAATGGTTTTTTTGCTTGATTAATAAGTTTAGCAGCAGCTTTTATATATTCAGTTCTTATCTCTGGTTCTGGTCTATAACTGCGAACATGCGTGCATTTCTCATACTTTTTCTTTTCGATAAGTTGTATTTGAGCATTTTTTGTAATGTCAATTAAGACAGGTCCTGGTCTTCCAGAGCGAGCAATATGAAATGCTTTTGCTAGAACATCATTTATTTCTTCTGCATCAGTAATTTGATAATTCCATTTCGTGATAGGATTAGTAATATTGATAACGTCAGTTTCTTGAAAAGCATCCGTTCCTAAAAGAGAAGCGAAAACTTGCCCTGTGATACATACAATAGGATTGCTATCAATCATGGCATCTGCAATTCCAGTGACTAAATTCGTTGCGCCTGGACCACTCGTGGCAAAAGCTACACCTACTTTTCCTGAAGTTCTTGCATAACCTTGCGCAGCGTGAATGCCTCCTTGTTCATGACGAACTAAAATGTGTTCTAATTTATCTTTGTAATCATACAAAGCATCATATATAGGCATAATTGCGCCACCAGGATAGCCAAAGACTGTTGTAACTCCTTCGGACAATAAAGCGTTAATAATCGCTTGTGAACCTGAAATTTGAGTTGGTTTATTGGTCAGTAAGACATCCTTCTGAAGCGTTTCCGACTTGCTTTGCGTATTTGTATAAGACTCCATTTTTTACTTTTAATGCGGGTTGTTTCCAGTTATTTTTTCGATTTTCTAATGTTTTTTCATCAATCAAAAGGTTTAATTCATTTTTGTTGATGTCAATTTCGATGAGATCATTATTCTCGACTAATGCGATTGGACCTCCTTCAAAAGCTTCTGGTGTTATGTGACCGACGACAAATCCGTGCGTTCCGCCACTAAATCGTCCGTCTGTAATCAAAGCGACTTTATCTCCTAATCCAGCTCCAATAATGGCAGATGTTGGTTTCAACATTTCTGGCATTCCAGGACCACCTTTCGGACCTTCGTTTCGGATGACGATAACGCTTCCAGCTTTGATTTGTAAATCTTCGATTGCTTTTAAAACTTCAACTTCGCTATTAAAAACTTGTGCTTTTCCTTTAAAATAAAAACCTTCTTTTCCAGATATTTTAGATACCGATCCGCCAGGAGCAAGGTTTCCGTAAAGCATTTGTAAGTGTCCAGTTTCTTTTATGGGATTAGATAATGGACGAATAATATTTTGTTTAGAGAAATCTAAATCAGGAACCGATGCTAAATTTTCGGCTAATCTTTTTCCAGTAACCGTTAAACAACTTCCATCGATTAAATCTTCTTGTAACATATACTTTAAAACAGCAGGAACTCCACCAACTTTACTCAAATGTTCCATCAAGTATTTTCCACTAGGTTTTAAGTCTGCTATTACTGATGTTTTATCGTTAATTGCTTGTATATCGTCTAATGATAATTTGATATTCATAGTCGCTGCAATTGCTAATAAGTGCAAAACAGCATTTGTGCTTCCGCCTAAAACAACAATTGTTTTGATTGCATTTTCTAAAGAATTCTTCGTGATGATATCACTTGGTTTAATATCTTTTTCTAATAAAATTCTTAGATAATGTGCCGCAGTTGTACATTCGTTTTTCTTTTCTTGACTAAGAGCAGGGTAAGACGAAGAATAAGGTAAACTCATTCCCATTGCTTCAATCGCCGCTGCCATTGTGTTTGCTGTATACATTCCGCCACAAGCACCTGGACCAGGACAAGCATTCTGAATGATTCCACAAAAATCTTTGTCATCAAGATTTCCGTTTAATTTTTTTCCTAATGCTTCGAAAGCAGAAACAATGTTTAATTCCTCTTCTTTGTAATGTCCCGGAGCAATTGTTCCACCATAAATCATGATCGAAGGACGGTTTAAACGTCCCATTGCCATAATCGATCCTGGCATGTTTTTATCACAACCAGGAATAGTAATTACGCCATCGTAAAAGTGTCCTGCACAAACAGTTTCGATAGAATCTGCAATGATTTCTCTACTTACTAAAGAGTAGCGCATTCCTGAAGTTCCGTTGGTAATTCCATCGCTAATTCCGATAGTGTTGAACTTCAATCCGATTAGGTTTTCGGCTTTCATTCCATCTTGTACCAACTGTGCAAATTGATTTAGGTGCATATTGCAAGTATTTCCATCGTACCCCATGCTTGCAATTCCGATTAATGGTTTTTTAAGGTCTTCGTTTGTTAAGCCAATCCCATGTAACATCGCTTGTGACGCGGGTAAAGTGTCATCTTGCGTAACGGTTCGACTATGTTTGTTTAGTGCTTTGTTGTTGTTTTTCATCACTATTTATTTGACATTGTTTGTATTAAAAACATAAAAAAAAGCCACCCTGAATAAAGGTGGCTCATAAAAAATCGTTCAAAAAATTTGTCATAAAACCACCTTTCCTAATCGTAAGACCAAGACTAAAATAATAATGATAATAATGACGAAATTGTTTTGCATAATATTGTTTAATTAATTTTTCTCCATAAAAAAAGCCACCTCGTTAAGAAGTGGCTTTAATTGTTATTTTGTACGTACACAACTAATTACCACTCCCTGGGATAAGAATGACTAAAATAATCAAGTTGATAATGTTGTGAACTAATTTCATTTTCTTTTTTTGATAAGCCAAAGCTAGGATTAATTTTTTTAACTTAGCTCAACTTTTTTTATAAATTTTCCGAAAAATTTTCATTAATTGAAAATTCGCATTTTAACATTGCTTTTTTTAAAGATTGTTTAAAAATAAGTTTATAAAATTTTATATTTGCAAAACTTTGGAACAGAAAACTATTCACAACGTTTTTAGCTTATACGATTCTTCAGATTTCGTACAGAAGCTTATTGTCAATTTTAAAAATAATCCACAGCATAAAGTCAATATCAAAGGTTTTTTAGGTTCAGGATTGAGCATTATAACTGGTCATTTATATGATCGTGTTGCGCGTCCTACGATTCTAATTTTTGATGATAAAGAAGAAGCGGCTTATGTGTTAAATGATTTGGAAACTTTGTTTGATAAAGAACAAATTCTATTTTTTCCGTCTTCTTATAAGCGTCCTTACGAAATTGAGGAAGTAAATAATGCAAATGTTGTTATTAGAACAGAGGTTTTAAATGTATTATCGCATTCGAAACGCCCAAAAATTGTGGTGACATATGCGGAAGCCTTGTCTGAAAAAGTAGTGACAAAAAAAGCGCTTTCTACGAATACACTTAAAGTGAAGGTTGGAAATGATTTAGGAATTGATTTCTTAACGGAGGTTTTATCTTCTTATAATTTTCATCGTGTTGATTTTGTTTCTGAACCGGGAGAATTCTCGATTCGTGGTGGAATTATAGATGTTTTTTCGTTTTCGAATGAGCATCCTTATCGAATTTCGTTGTTTGGTGATGAGGTGGAAACCATCAGAACGTTTGATATCGAGAATCAATTGTCCATTGCAACGACAAAAGAAATTACGATTATTCCAAATCTTGAGAGTAAATCGATTAACGAAAAACGAGAAAGTTTCTTAGAATATATTTCGAAAGATAGTTTAGTTATCGCGAAAAATATTTCTGTTTTAGCGAAACAAATCACCAAGAATTTTGAACAAGCGGAAGTTGCTTTTTCAGAATTGAAAGGAGAAATTAAACAAGCAGAACCGAATCATTTATTTTTGAATGAGAATGCATTTCTTCAACAAATTTCATCTTATGGAGTTATTGAATGTTCCATGAAATCTTATTTTGAAACAGTTGAAGAAATAGAATCACCATTCAAACCTCAACCAAGTTTTAATAAGCAATTCGAGTTATTAATTGATGATTTGAATGAGCATAAAGCCGAAGGTTTCAAAAATGCACTGATTTGTTCCAATGAAAATCAAATCAAACGTTTCGAAGAAATTTTTGATGATATCGGAAAAGAAGTTTCATATATTCCCGTTTTGGGATCTATTTATCAAGGTTTTATTGACGAAGAAATCAAATTAACGTGTTATACAGATCACCAGATTTTTGGTCGATATCATAAATTCAATCTTCGAAATTCATTTTCCAAAAAAGAAGCGATTACGCTAAAGGAAATCAATTCGTTGCAAGTTGGAGATTTTGTGACGCATATAGATTATGGGATCGGAAAATTTGCAGGTTTGGTACGATTGAATAATAATGGCGTAACGCAAGAATCAATCAAATTGATTTATCAAAATAATGATATTCTGTATGTTAATATTCATTCGTTGCATAAAATTGCAAAGTTTAGAGGAAAAGATGGCGCTGAGCCAAAAATTTCAAAACTTGGATCTCCAGCTTGGAAAAATTTAAAGAATAAAACCAAAGCTAAAGTAAAAGAAATTGCTTTCGATTTGATTAAATTATATGCGAAACGCCGTGCCAGAAAAGGTTTTGCGTATTCGCCTGATACGTATTTGCAAAATGAGTTGGAAGCATCTTTTATTTATGAAGATACGCCCGATCAGTACAAAGCGACGCAAGATGTAAAAACGGATATGGAATCTGAACGCCCAATGGATCGTTTGGTTTGTGGAGATGTTGGTTTCGGGAAAACAGAGGTTGCGATTCGTGCGGCGATGAAAGCAGCTGTTGATGGAAAACAAGTTGCTGTTTTAGTGCCAACAACGATTTTAGCTTTTCAACATTTCAAGACATTTTCAGAGCGTTTACGAGATTTGCCTGTGAAAGTTGCTTATCTCAATCGATTTGTAACAGGAGCAAAGAAAAAAGCTGTTTTAGATGGTTTAAAATCTGGTCAAGTTGATATTGTGATAGGAACGCATCAATTGGTTAATCCAAAAATTGAATACAAAGATTTGGGATTATTAATTGTGGATGAGGAACACAAATTTGGTGTTGGGGTAAAAGATAAATTGAAAACACTTCGCGAAAATATTGATACATTAACCTTGACTGCGACGCCAATTCCGCGTACACTTCAATTCTCGTTGATGGCTGCGCGTGATTTATCGGTTATCAAAACTCCTCCACCAAATAGACAACCTGTCGATACGCAATTGGTTGGTTTTAATGAAGAGATTTTCCGTGATGCGATTATGTATGAAATGCAACGTGGTGGACAAGTTTATATCATTCACAATCGTGTGCAATCGTTAAAAGATATTGCTGGAATGGTACAACGATTAGTTCCTGATGCGAGTGTGGCGATTGGTCATGGACAAATGGATGGGAAAGAATTAGAAGCCGTTTTACTCGATTTTATTGATGGTCGATATGATGTTTTTGTGTCAACAACTATTATCGAATCTGGTTTAGATGTTCCGAATGCGAATACGATTTTAATTAATGATGCGCAGAATTTCGGTTTGGCAGATTTGCATCAAATGCGTGGACGTGTTGGTCGTAGTAACCGCAAAGCGTTTTGTTATTTGGTTGCGCCACCACTTTCGGTTTTAACGGACGAAGCGCGTAAACGTTTGCAAGCAATTGAGCAGTTTTCTGATTTAGGATCAGGATTCAATATTGCGATGAAAGATTTAGAAATTCGTGGAGCTGGAAATCTTTTAGGTGCTGAACAAACAGGATTTATGATGGATATTGGATTCGAAACGTATCAAAAAATCTTGAATGAAGCGATAGAAGAATTGAAAGAAACGGATTTCAAAGATTTGTTCGAAGATCAAAAATCGGAAGAAGTAAAATCGTATGTGTCGGATGTGCAAATTGATTCGGATTTACAAATTATGTTCCCAGACGAATACATTGAAAGTTCGGAAGAGCGTTTATTGCTGTACAAAGAATTAGCTGATGTCGAAACTGAAACAGATTTACAAACGTTTAAAAATAATTTGATTGACCGCTTTGGAAAATTACCAATTGAAGCCGAAAATTTATTGGAATCAATTCAACTGAAATGGATCAGTAAAAAATTAGGTTTCGAACGTTTGGTGATGAAAAATGGTGTTTTATTGGCTTATTTTATTAATAAACCACAAAGCGAATTTTATCAGTCAGATGAATTTAGATTAATTTTAAATTACGTTCAAAATAACCCTAAAAACATCAGTTTTAAGGAAAAATCACCCAAAAAAGGAGAAGAGTACCCAACATTGTTAGTACGATTTGAACATATTAAAACTGTGAATGAAGCACTACAAGGTCTACAAAATTTATTAATTCATTAACTTTTTTAAGTTTTAATTAGTAATCTAATAAAATACATAGGGAGAATTGACCAAGTTGTTAGTTCTCCTTTTTTTATTCAATTATCAAACTTCCGATATAAATAAATAATATATAATTTATCATATAAAGAACTACAACTTACTGAAAACTAATTCACATAAATAATATGATATTTTATTATTATTTTTATCGATAAAATATTAGTTGGAAAAATAGTAAAGTAGTTATGGAAACAGCATCAAGTTATATTCCTATTCTCATTCTTTTTGTGATTGCTTTTGCGTTTGTAGCGGGTACTATCGTTGCGACGCATTTTCTTGGGCCATCGAGAAAGACAGACGAAAAATTAGAGAATTTCGAGTCTGGGATTGAGAAAGTTGGAAATGCAAGACAGCCATTTGCAATTAAATACTTCTTAGTAGCCATTTTATTCGTGTTATTCGACGTAGAGGTAATCTTCTTTTACCCATATGCAGCGAATTTTAAAGAGTTAGGTTGGGAAGGTTTTGCAGCAGTTGTAACATTCGTTGGATTATTCTTTGTGATGTACTTGTATGTACGCAAAAAAGGAGCTCTTAATTGGGAAAAATAGAGCGATTAAAATTCTAAAATAATAGTATAATGATTCATAATAAAAGACCAGTAACACACAATACCAATGTGAAGATTGTAGAGTCTCCAGGAGGTTTTGAAGGTGAAGGTTTTATGGCGATGCAACTATCAAAAGTAGTTGGATTAGCGCGTAAAAACTCTATTTGGCCTTTACCATTTGCGACAAGTTGTTGCGGAATCGAGTTTATGGCGACTATGGGTTCGACATACGATTTGGCACGTTTTGGATCTGAGCGTTTGGCTTTTACGCCTCGTCAGTGCGATTTGTTGATGGTAATGGGTACAATTTCTAAAAAAATGGCACCAGTTCTGAAGCAAGTTTACATCCAAATGGCAGAACCTCGTTGGGTGATTGCTGTTGGCGCTTGTGCAAGTTCGGGAGGAATTTTTGATACATATTCGGTCTTACAAGGAATTGATGAAGTAATTCCAGTAGACGTATATGTGCCAGGTTGTCCGCCTCGTCCAGAAGCAATTATCGATGGTGTAATGCGTATTCAGGAGTTGGTAGAGAGCGAAAGTGTTCGTCGCAGAAGTAGCGAAGAATATCAACAACTTTTAGCAAGTTATGGAATTAAATAAGTTGAAATAATGGACAATTCATTTATAAAAGACCGTTTGGTTCAGAAGTTTCAAGAAAATATATACGGATACGAAGAGCATTTCGGTGTATTGACTTTATACGCTAACAAAGATTTCAATCTAAAGATTTTACAATATTTATATGATGATGAGCAATTATCTTTCAAATTTTTGAAGGATTTAACTGCTATTCATTATCCTAATAATGTTGGAGAAGAATTGGTTGTAACCTATTTAGTTTATAATCTATATGAAGGAGTTGAGGTTCGATTAAAATTTGCTTTACCAATCGAAAAACCTTCGATTTTTACCGCAACTAAATTATTCGAAACAGCTAACTGGTTAGAGCGCGAGGCGTATGATTTCTATGGAGTTGATTTTGTAGGACATCCAAATTTAATTCGTGTCATGAATGTTCCAGAAATGGATTATCATCCGTTACGCAAAGAGTTCCCATTAGAGGATCAAACACGTAAAGACAAAGACGACGATATGTTTGGTCGTGGTGGAGATTTTAATTACGGAGGTTTTAATGTAAAAGCAAATTAACCATGGGAAAAGAGAAAACTAAAAAATTAAAGCATCTTGATCTTCCAGATGGTTCGTTAGAAAAAAGCACAATTACCTTAAACTTAGGACCTACGCATCCTGCAACACATGGGGTATTTCAAAATATTTTAGAGATTGATGGTGAAATCATCAAATCTGCGGTTCCTACAGTTGGGTATATTCACCGTGCTTTTGAGAAAATTGCTGAACGCAAACCTTTGTACCAAATTACACCTTTAACAGACCGATTGAACTATTGTTCGGCGCCGTTAAATAACTTAGGTTGGCACATGACAGTTGAGAAATTCGTTGGAATTGAAGTTCCAAAACGTGTTTCTTATTTGCGTGTTATCATTATGGAATTGGCTCGTATGGCAGATCATATTGTATGTAACTCGATTATGGGTGTTGATACAGGAGCATTTACAGGATTCCTTTATATGATGAAATACCGCGAGTTGATTTATGAGATTTACGAAGAAATTTGTGGTTCTCGTTTAACAACAAATATTGGTCGTATCGGTGGTTTCGAACGTGATTTTTCTGAAGTTGCTTGGACAAAAATCCATCGTTTCGTGAGAGAGTTTCCAGATGTCTTAACAGAGTTTGAAAACTTATTTTTACGTAACCGTATTTTTATGGATCGTACGCAAGGAGTAGGAGGAATTTCGGCTGAACGTGCATTAAATTATGGTTTCACAGGACCAAATTTACGTGCGGCTGGTGTAGATTATGATGTTCGTGTAGCGAAACCATATTCTCGTTACGAAGAATTCGAATTCGATATTCCAGTTGGTACAACGGGAGATTGTTACGATAGATTCTTAGTTCGTGGTCAAGAAATGTGGCAAAGTTTAAGTATCATTAAACAAGCAATTGCAAAAATTGATGCATTAGAAGGAGAAGAAGCAACGCAATATCATGCTGATGCTCCAGACTTTTATTTACCACTAAAGAAAGATGTTTACACAAAAATGGAAGCGTTAATCTATCACTTCAAAATTATTATGGGAGAGGTAGATATGCCAAAAGGAGAAATTTATAATTCAATCGAAGCTGCAAATGGTGAGTTGGGTTATTATTTCGTTTCTGATGGTGGACGTTCGCCATACCGTTTACATTTCCGTAGACCTTGTTTCATTTATTATCAAGCTTATCCAGAATTGATTGAAGGATCAATGATTTCAGATGCCATTATCACAATGAGTAGTTTGAATTTGATTGCTGGAGAATTAGATGCTTAATAAAAATTATTAAAAATGGCAATTCAATTTTCAGAAGAAACACAACAAAAAGTAGATAAAATCATTGCACGTTATCCATCGGATAAAAAACAAAGTGCATTGATTCCTTTACTTCATGTCGCACAAGCTGAGTTTGGTGGTTGGTTAGACACTCCTCATTTAGATTATGTTGCAGAAGTATTAGAAATTTTACCAGTAGAAGTTTACGAAGTAGCTTCATTTTATTCGATGTTTAACTTAAATCCTGTAGGGAAATTTGTGTTAGAAGTTTGTCAAACAGGACCTTGTATGTTAAGAGGTTCAGACAAAATTATTGAACACATCAAAACAAAATTAAATATTGAAGCTGGTGGAACTTCGGCAGATGGTTTATTTACATTAAAACCAGCCGAATGTTTAGGAGCATGTGGTTACGCGCCAATGCTACAGTTAGGAAAAACGTATCGTGAGAATTTAACGATCGAGAAAGTAGACGAATTAATCGAGGAATTGAAAAAATTAGCATAATGGGACAAAAATTACTGTTAAAAAATATTGATGTTCCAGGAATTCGTCAGTATCAAGCTTACCGCGAAAACGGTGGTTATGCAAATGCTGAAAAAGCATTTAAAATGACAACTGATGAAATCTTAGAAGAAGTAAAAACTTCTGGTTTAAGAGGTCGTGGTGGTGCAGGTTTCCCAACTGGAATGAAATGGAGCTTTTTGGCAAAGCCAGAAGGTGTTCCAAGACACTTAGTGGTAAATGCAGACGAATCTGAACCAGGAACGTTCAAAGACCGTTTCTTGATGGAATATATTCCTCATTTATTAATTGAAGGAGTTCTGATTTCATCATTCTGTTTAGGTTCTAATACATCATTTATTTATATCCGTGGAGAATATGCGTGGGTTGCAGAAATTTTAGAAGAAGCAATCGACGAAGCAAAAGCTGCTGGTTGGTTAGGTAAAAACATTCAAGGAACAGGTTTCGATTGCGAAATTTATGTTCAACGTGGAGGTGGAGCTTATATCTGTGGTGAGGAAACGGCATTGTTAGAATCGTTAGAGGGTAAACGTGGAAATCCACGTCTTAAACCACCTTTCCCAGCTGTTAAAGGTTTATGGGGAAGACCAACGGTTGTAAATAATGTAGAAACAATTGCTGCAATTGTTCCAATTATTGAAATTGGAGGAGAAGCGTATTCTAAAATTGGAGTTGGACGTTCTACAGGAACAAAATTAATTTCAGCTTGTGGTAATATTAATAAACCAGGCGTTTATGAAATTGATATGACAATTACGGTTGAAGAATTTATTTATTCAGACGAATATTGTGGAGGTATTCCAAACGGAAAACGTCTTAAAGCATGTATTCCTGGAGGAAGTTCTGTGCCAATTGTTCCAGCAAACTTATTGTTAAAAACTGCCGAAGGTAAACCTCGTTACATGAATTACGAAAGTTTATCAGAAGGAGGTTTCCAAACAGGAACAATGATGGGTTCTGGAGGATTTATTGTTTTAGATGAAGATCAAGATGTTGTTTACCATACGTATACATTAGCTCGTTTTTATCGTCACGAATCATGTGGACAATGTTCACCTTGTCGCGAAGGAACAGGTTGGATGGAAAAAATCTTGAAACGAATCGATGAAGGAAAAGGAAAAATGTCTGACATCGAATTGTTATGGGATGTTCAACGTAAAATCGAAGGAAATACAATTTGTCCATTAGGAGATGCAGCGGCTTGGCCAGTAGCAGCGGCAATTCGTCACTTCCGTGATGAGTTTGAATGGCATATTAATAATCCGGAAGAATGTTTGACGCGTAATTTTGGTTTAGCACATTATGCTGATCCAATCGAAATTAAAGAAACCGCAAATTAATACGAAGATGGCAGAAGAAACACCATTATTTAAAGTTACTATCGATAACGAAACGATTGAAGTACCTGCGGGAACAACGATCCTTCAAGCCGCTCGTATGATTGGTAAAGAAGTAGCACCTCCAGCGATGTGTTACTACGGTAAATTAGAAAATACAGGAGGAAACTGTAGAACATGTTTGGTAGAAGTATCAAAAGGTAGTGAAGCAGATCCTCGCCCAATGCCAAAATTGGTTCCGTCTTGTCGTACAACAGTTATGGATGGAATGGTTGTAGGCAATAAAACGTCTGAGCGTACAGTTGAGGCACGTAAAGGTATTGTTGAATTATTATTAATCAACCATCCTTTAGATTGTCCAGTATGTGATCAGGCAGGAGAATGTAAATTACAAGATTTAAGTTACGAACACGGAGCAGAAGCGACGCGTTACGAATTTGATCGTCGTACATTCCCTAAAGAAGATTTAGGTCCAAATATTCAGTTGAACATGAACCGATGCATTTTGTGTTATCGTTGTGTAAAAACTGCGGATCAAATCACAGGTTGTCGTGAGCATGGCGTAATGAATCGTGGAGATCACGCTGAAATTTCAACGCATATCAACAAAAGTTTAGATAACGAATTCATCGGAAATATTATTGATGTTTGTCCAGTAGGAGCATTAACAGATAAAACGTTCCGCTTCAAAAATCGTGTTTGGTTCTTGAAACCAGTTGATGCGCATCGCGATTGTCCGACTTGTTCTGGTAAAGCACAAGTGTGGTTCCGTGGGAATGAAGTTTTCCGTGTAACAGCTCGCAAAGATGAATTTAACGAAGTAAAAGATTGGATTTGTAACACATGTCGTTTCGATAAAAAAGATATCAACGATTGGACGTTAGAAAAACCATCAGAAATTTCTAAAGATTCTGTTGTTCGTCAAGGTCATTACTTTGAGAATAAAGTGGAGCCAAAAGAAACACTTCCGAAAGTAATCAAACGCGATCCAAAGATTTTATTAGATATTCACTCGGTTTCAGAAGTAAATGAACCAAATCGTGATTTATCTAAAATTGATGGACCAGCAACAAGTAAAGATTTTAAAGATTAATCATTCGTAAATAAAATTAACAAAAATGACAGAAGAATTTATTGCTGATGCATTAGAAAAGTTAGCTTTAGTAGGCGTAATGATTGGTTTTGCATTAGTTGTTGCCATGTACTCTACTTGGGCTGAGCGTAAAGTTGCAGCATTCTTACAAGATCGTATCGGACCAAACCGTGCAGGTATTTTTGGTTTATTACAACCACTTGCCGATGGTTTAAAATTATTCTCAAAAGAGGAAATTACACCAAAAGATTCGAATAAATTTTTATTCATCTTAGGTCCATCTTTGGCAATGATTGTAGCTTGTATGACAGGTGCAGTTATTCCATGGTCGACAGCTTTCGAGATTGGAGATCGTGTAGTTGTTCCTCAAATTGCAGATGTTAACATCGGGTTTTTATACATTTTAGGTGTGTTAAGTTTAGGTGTTTATGGAATTATGATTGGTGCTTGGGCATCGAACAACAAATACTCTTTAATGGGAGGTTTGCGTGCAGCTTCGCAGATTATTTCGTACGAATTACCAATGGGAATTGTGTTAATCACAATTTTGATGATGACAGGTTCTCTAAAATTGAGTGATATTGTACATTATCAACAAGAACATGCATGGTTTATCTTATTACAACCATTAGGATTTATCATTTTCTTGGTGTGTTCGTTTGCAGAAACTAACCGTACTCCGTTCGATTTACCAGAAGCAGAAAATGAATTAATTGGAGGTTATCACTCAGAATATTCTTCGATGAAGATGGGATTCTTCTTATTTGCAGAATACATCAACATGTTTATCAGTTCTGTGGTAATTTCTACCATCTATTTTGGTGGATACGATATCCCATTTGTAGACGATGCAACATTAGTAAACTCTATCGGAGTGAATGGAACGGCAATTCTTAATTTCCTTTCATTATTCGGTAAAGCTTGTTTCTTCATCTTCTTCTATATGTGGGTGCGTTGGACAATTCCTCGTTTCAGATATGACCAATTAATGGATTTAGGTTGGAAAAAATTATTGCCTTTAGCATTAATCAATATGTTAATTACAGGCTTAGTGATTTTATTATTAAACAAGTAGAATCATCAAAATCATTAAAAGTATGAAACCAATTACAAATAGAGTAAAACAAGTAGAACGTAAACCCCTTACTTTTTGGGAAAGTATCTATTTGATTTCTATCGCAAAAGGGTTGATGATTACATTGAAGCACTTCTTTTCGAAGAAAGCAACAATTAGTTATCCAGAAAAACAAAGACCGTTTAGTCCTGTATTTAGAGGATTACACGTTTTGAATAGAGACGAAGAAGATCGCGAAAATTGTACGGCTTGTGGACTTTGTGCTTTGGCTTGTCCAGCAGAAGCGATTACAATGGAAGCGGCAGAAAGACTTCCTGGTGAAGAAAACCTTTACCGTGAAGAAAAGTATGCAGCGAAATATGAAATTAACATGTTACGTTGTATTTTCTGTGGATTCTGTGAAGAAGCTTGTCCAAAAGATGCTGTTTATTTATCGCAAACAGTTCCACCAGCAAGTTTCAAACGTCAAAACTTTATCTATTCGAAAGAAGATTTATTAATCCCGAAAAAAGCTACAAATTAATGGAATTACCTATCATTTTATTCTATGTTTTGTCGAGCTTAACGGTGTTAAGTGCGCTACTAATGGTGTTCAGTAAAAATCCTGTACATTCCATTTTATATTTAATCGTAACATTCTTCTGCATCAGCGGACATTATGTATTGCTAAACGCACAGTTTTTGGCAATTGTAAATGTCATTGTCTATGCCGGAGCAATTATGGTATTGTTCTTATTCGTGGTGATGTTGATGAACTTGAATAGTGAAAAGAAATCATTTGGTCGACCAGCAAAAATAGTAGCAGCGAGTTTAATCTCTTTGTTATTTGTTGCCTTGACAATTGGTATTTTCTCACAAAATCAAGCTTCTGCAAACACAGCTGTAGAAATGGGAACAGGTGATTTAGGATTGATTCACAACTTAGGATCATTGTTATATTCAGAATATGTTTTACCATTCGAGTTGAGCAGTATTTTGTTTATTTCTGCAATGATTGGAGCGGTGATGTTATCGAAAAAGGACGAAGAATTATTGGATTAAATATAAAAAGTAAAAGATGTTACCAATCAGTTATTATATTACTTTATCATTAATCCTATTCGGAATAGGAATGGCAGGTGTTATGCTACGTCGTAACGCAATTGTCATTTTTATGTGTATAGAATTGATGTTAAATTCTGTGAATTTGTTGTTAGTAGCGTTCTCAAAAATGCACTATCACGCAAATTCAGTATTAGAAAAAGGAACAGATGCACAACTTTTAGTATTCTTTATTATGGTTGTAGCCGCAGCTGAGGTTGCTGTAGGATTATCAGTAATAATTTTATTGTTCCGAAAAGTATACTCGGTAGATATTAATGTGTTAAATCGTTTAAAAGGTTAAGAATGGAGCAGTATATATGGTTAATTCCTTTGATTCCATTCATAGGATTTTTGATTAACGGTTTAGGACGAAATGTACTTTCAAAAAGCTTAGTTACTTTCATCGGAAGTGGAGCAGTTTTGGCAAGTTTCATTTTATCAATCATGGTTTTTATGTCAGTTCCATCAGGAGCAGATGCACAACCATTAATTTTTAAGGCATTTGATATTATCAATATTCCAACTTTACAAGTTCCGTTTGCATTTCAAATTGATGCATTAACGAGTTTGTTTTTGTTAATTATTACAGGAGTTGGATTTTTAATTCACGTGTACAGCTCGGCTTACATGAGCGAAGACAAAGGATTTGCAAAATTCTTTTCTTACCTAAATTTATTCATCTTCTTCATGTTGATTCTTGTAATGGGAAACAACTTTGTGATGATGTTTATTGGATGGGAAGGGGTTGGACTTTGTTCATTCTTATTAATTGGTTTTTGGTTTACAAATCCAGAATATATCAAAGCAGCAAAGAAAGCTTTCATCATGAACCGTATCGGAGATGTTGGATTCTTATTGGCGATGTTTTGGATTTTCAAAGAATTTGGAACGTTAGAATATGTAAAAGTATTCAGCCAATTAGCAATTGATCCATCTGCATTTACAGGTTTTGTATTGACAGGAATTACATTATTGTTATTTTTAGCAGCAACAGGTAAATCGGCTCAATTACCATTATTCACATGGTTACCAGACGCGATGGCAGGACCAACGCCAGTTTCAGCACTTATTCACGCTGCAACAATGGTAACAGCAGGTATCTTTATGATTACACGTTGTAACGAATTATTTTCGGCAGCACCAATCACATTACAAGTTATTCAGTACGTAGGAATTGCAACAGCTTTTGTTACTGCAACGATTGCAATGCGTCAAAACGATATCAAAAAAGTATTGGCTTATTCTACAGTTTCTCAATTAGGATTAATGTTCGCAGCAATTGGATCTGGAGCGTATATCGCAGCAGTTTTCCACGTAATGACGCATGCATTTTTCAAAGCATTATTATTCTTAGGGGCAGGTTCTGTAATTCACGGAATGCACCACGAGCAAGATATGCGCAAAATGGGAGGTTTGAGCAAATACATGAAAATTACACATATCACTTTCTTGATTGGATGTTTGGCAATCGCTGGTATTCCAGGTTTATCAGGTTTCTTCTCGAAAGACGAAATGTTATTAGGAATGTTTGTTTCTAATCCAGTTGTTTACGGAATCGGATTTATCGTTTCTGTGATGACAGCATTCTATATGTTCCGTTTATATGCAATGACTTTCTTAGGAGATTTAAGAGATAAAGAAGCTCATCCGCATGAAAGTCCAGCTGCAATGACAATTCCATTAATCATCTTAGCAGTTCTTTCTGTTTTTGCAGGTTATATCGGAATTCCAGCGTTGTTTATGCAAGACGGACATAAACTTCAAACTTTCTTAAGTGGAGTTGTATCAATCGGAGAAGCTCATCATGTTTCTCATGCAACAGAATGGATGATGATGGGAGCTTTATTACTTTGTGTACTTGGTGCAATTTATTATGCAATCAAGAAATACACAAACCATGTAGATGGTGAAGCAACAGGAATTGCAAAATTCTTTGAAGACAAATGGTACATCGACGAGTTATATGACAATGCAATTGTAAAACCATTGTTCGAGTTGGGTGATGTCTTGAAAAAATATGTAGAAAAAGCAGGAATTGCAGCTTTTGTTTTAGGAGTTGGAACTGTTTCTGGTCGCGCATCAAAAAATGTACGTCAGCTACAAAACGGAAATGTAGGATTCTATATTATGCTAATGGTTGTAGGAATCGTGGCAGGTATCGCAATCTTTTTTATGGGGTATTTAATTTCAAAATAGGTTAGTAATGCTTTTATCTTTATTTATCATTTTACCATTAATAGTAGGAGTTTTTATGCTATTAATGCAAGGTCAAAAACCACAAAGATGGTTAGGAGCATTCGTTGGTGGAGCGTTGTTGGCGTTGTACTTGTTTATCACTTGCAAAGGTGGAAACAACGAGTTAACGTTTCAAACACAATGGTTCAATTTCAACAGCGTTAAAACTTATTTCGCGTTAAATGCTCAAGGTTTGGGAGGATTAATGATTCTATTAACTAACCTTACTTACTTAGCTCTTTTTGTTTATTTATCAACAACAAAACAAAAATATAGCAATACATTCTATGGATTATTGTTAATCACTTTAGCAGGATTAAACGGAGTTTTCTTAGCAGAAGATTTAATTTTATTCTATTTCTTCTGGGAAGTTGTCTTAATTCCGGTTTATTTCTTAATCGGATTATTTGGAATTGGAAAAGACAAAATTCGCGCAAATATGACATTCTTCTTATACACGATTTTAGGATCGATGTTTATGTTAGGAGGAATTATTTACATCGGATTTTTCTTACAACCAGCATCATTTTTATTAACAGATGTTGTACAAGTTACAGGACCGCATTATTCAACAAACACAGCGTTGGCATTGTTATTCTTAATCGCTTTTGTGATTAAAATTCCAATCTTTCCATTTCATACATGGCAACCAACAATCTATAAAACATCACCAACTCCATTAACAGTTGTACTTTCAGCTTTGATGGCGAAAATGGGATTATTTGCAGTGGTTACTTGGTATTTGGGAATGTTTCCAACGATTTCAGAATTGTTCAAATACATTACTTATTTAGCAATTTTCGGATTAGTTTATGCCTCGTTAATAGCTTTGAGTGCAAAAAATGTGAAGAAAATTATTGCATATAGCTCGATTGCTCACTTAGCTTTAATTTTTGTGTCATTATTTTCTGAATTAGCAAATGGTGTAGCAGGAGCTTATTTCCAAATGTTTTCACATGGTTTAGTTGTTTTAGGATTATGGTTATGTGTAGATATTATGGAAAGAAAATATGATTTGACAGACATCAAATCGATTGGTGGTTTAGCAAAAGTTGATCCAACATTATCTATCTTATTCATGATATTCGGTTTAGCAAACGTAGCATTACCATTGACAAGCTCATTCATCGGAGAGTTTATGATGCTTTCTGCATTATTTACACACAATCCAGTTTTATGTGTAGTAGCTTGTTTAGGTGTTATTTTATCTGCCGTTTATACGTTGAGATTATCAAGCGCATTATTGTTTGGAGAAGTGAAAAACATCAAACAAAAAGATGCTCAAAAAGGAGGTTTTGGACCAATTGCAGTTATTTCTGTAATCGCAATCATCGTGATTATTTTAGGAGTTTATCCAACACCAATTTTTAATTTATTAGCACATTAATCATTTTTGAATAAATAGATATGAATACGATTATTTTATCAGCACTTTCAGGTATTATTTTGATGTTTAGTGGATTCTACATCAAAAATAATCGTGCCTTAAATATACTTTCTGTTGTTCTGTTTTTCGGAATGATTGTAGGAGGAATTTTCGAATTGAAAGGTTGCTCAATGTTCGCAGGAAAATTCGATAATATGATTGGACAATCGCTTTACGGCGTTTCGTTCTTTATCGCATTGGCAGGATTGGCAATTTTTTACTTATTGTTGAACAAAGATTTGTTTGGAAAAGTAGGAAAACACGTGGCAGAATATTATGCCTTAATTTTCTTCTCTTTTACAGGAATCGCAGTTTTAGCACAATTCCACAACTTAGTAATTATGTTCTTAGGAATCGAATTAATGTCAATTCCAATGTACATTATTGCAGGAACAAACAAAGAAAGTCTTAGAAGTACAGAAGCTTCTGTAAAATATTTCTTGATGGGAGCTTTCTCAACAGGAATTTTGATGTTAGGTGTAACATTTTTGTACGGCGCAACAGGAACTTTTATGGTTGATCAATTGGTAAACTATAACAAAGATTTCGAAACAATTTATTACGCAGGATGGTGTTTAATCATCTTCGCATTTTGTTTCAAAGTTTCTGCAGCACCGTTCCACGCATGGACACCAGACGTTTACGACGGAACACCAACTGTGTTTACATCGTTTATGTCGACAATCATCAAAGGAGGATCATTTTTAGGATTTATTTTAGTCCTAAAATCATTCCCAACAAATGTAGAATATGCCGAATATTACCGTTTATTATTCGCGTCAATTATCATTTTGACGTTATTTATCGGAAACTTCGGAGCAGTTTCTCAAAAATCTGTCAAACGTTTGATGGCTTATTCATCAATCGCGCAAGCAGGTTTCATGTTATTTGTTTTGTTCAATATCAATTCAGCTTCTAAAGAGGCTTTGATGTTCTATACGATTGCTTATTCAGTTGCGAACTTCATTATTTTCTATGCGATTGATCAATTCAAAAATCCAAAATTTGAGAGTTTCATTGGTTTAGGAAAAGCAAATCCAGTTTTAGCAGCAGCGATGACAATTTCATTAATTTCATTAGCAGGTATTCCATTAACAGGAGGTTTCTTTGCGAAATTTATGGCGTTGAGTATTGGAGGAACAAACGATAAAAACCTATTTTTGATTGTAATTGCATTGGTTATGGCAGTTTTGAGTATGTATTATTACTTCAAAATCATCAACTACATGTATTTCAAAAAAGGGAAAAACAAATTAAAAACACAAGACGGGTTAACAAATTTCCTTTTAATTATCGGAATGGTAATCTTAATTGTGATGGGAATTTTTCCAGGAATATTATCGTCATTTTTACAAACGCCAATGTGGTAATTGGAGAATGATTATTATATAGTTTTTTATTATTTATTATTTAAAAGCTCGTGTCAAGTACTTGACACGAGCTTTTTTTTATATGGGATTATTTTGCAAAGAGTGTAAACCCTAACTTATCAACAACACATTATTGATAAATAAAGTTAAAACCCATAAAATCATTTCGATAATCAATTTATCTTTAGAGTAAATCTTACGATTCTTCAGATGAAAAGTCAAGCGTTTAACTCAGTCAATTAGTTTCAACAATTAGCAGAAGAAATCAATAAAATGCAACAAGCATTTGCAGAAGGAAACATTAGTTCTTTAGATTTGTACCTAATGGAAGAGGAGGATGTATTGCAATACCTAAAAATTTGCAAAAGTACATTATACAATTACAGAAAGAAAAACCTTTTAAAAGCCTACAATTATTTTGGTCGAAACGTCTACTTAAGACACGAAGTTTACCAAGCAATAATCAATCAATTACTCAAATAAATCAAGAGGCTTTTAAGCCTCTTTTTATTTATAATAAATTTAATAATACTCAATAAGATCATCATTAAAGATAACAATTAACAACCAATTCTTTTTTTGAATCCTTTTTTAGACAAAAAAAGAGACAGAAGATTTAACCAAAAAGAAAAACTTCCCCGTTTGAAAGAGGTCAGGAGAGTGTAAATCAAATGTAAAACAAAACCACTACAACCACACAAACACCGAACAAACACCGAAGCGCTGCGGTACTTATCAACAGAACAACCACAGCACAACCACAGAAATATACAGACGAATACAAATAAGTACATTTCATTCCAAAGCATTGCAAATCATTCCAAATGTTTCCATTTGTATGCAATAATTGAATTAATACGGATATCCATTACGAACTTCACCATAGAAATTAAAAATCAAGTAAAACATTTAAAACCAAAAAGTATGGGTAAAGTTATTGACAGTATCATTTCAGGTACATCCGGTCGTACAGGTCGAATAGTAGTCGCAAATGTCAACGGTTACGAAATATCACGCATTCGTCCTAAAAAATTATCAAAAGCACCAACTCCAAAACAAGCATTAATCAAAGAACGTTTCAACAAATCAGTCTTATTTCTTGCGAGTTACAAAGAATATGCAAAAGCATTTTTCGGAACAAAAGTAGGATTACGTTCCACATACAATTCTGCAATGAGCAATGTCATGAATGCATTAGTCTGTGATATGGATAATTTACAAATACTACCTAATTATCATCAAATTCAATTTTCAAAAGGAAAAGGAATAGATCTACAACCCTTAGCCATCAGTTCTCCAACTCCGTTAACAATTCAGATCGATTGGGAAAACAACTCCATGGGCTCTAATGGCGAAACAGATTACATGGTGGCATTACTTGCAGAAGACAACGACCTTAATGTAGGAACCCAGTTTTTTCAAACCAATGCAATCCGTGTAGACTTAACATATCAACTAAGTTTATTACCAAGATATCAAGGTAAAGAATTACATATATGGATTGCCTTTGTCAATCCAGAAAACCTATTTGCATCTAATTCTGTTTACGTAGGAAAAATCATAGTAAACTAACATTGACTATGATTCAGAAAAGAGAGAAAAAACCGTTTATATCATAACAAATCACATAAGTTGATGTCCAAGATACAAACGGTTTTTCTTTTTTTATCAAAAGAAAAAACTTCACCAAAGACACAAAAAAAAATCCCTCTCGAGAGGGCATAGAAGAGTGTAAACCCTAACTTATCAAGCTAAATTCATTTCAGCTTCACATTATTTTCTAATCAAATTCCAAATCAAAAAATTGGCATTAAATCGATGACGTTAAGAAAATGATTGAAGAGCAGCGTTAAAAAGATTTTAGCTCGTAGAGTTTTTAAAATCTTTAGCGAAGCGAAAACCATTTTTAGTCCAATCGATTTACAGCCAAGTCTTTTTTGGTTACTTTTTTTGACTGTTCCCCGAAGGGCATATGAATACCAATTAATTAAAATAGATATTCAATGAATAAAAAAAGTAACAGAAGGTTGTTAACTAAATAAAAACAACCAACCCCCAACCTTCACCTTAATCTCAATCTTTTTTGTATTTTTGAAGTTAAAGTTTAATGATTAGTTAGAAATGAGAAAATTCACTTTACTAATCTGCTTATGTTTGGTTCAATTAGCTTTTGCACAACGTAAAGGATATTGGCAACAAAAGGTAGATTATAAAATAGATGTTGATATGAAAGAAAAATCATATCAATACGATGGAAAAATGCAATTGAAATACACCAACAATTCAGGTCAAAGCCTGAATAAAGTTTATTTTCATTTATATTTTAATGCTTTTCAACCAGGAAGTATGATGGATAATCGTTTACAAAACATTTCAGATCCTGATAAAAGAATGGCAACAAATATCGGAACAAAAGAAAATCCTAAATATGTTAGCCGTATTTCTGAATTAAAACCAGATCAAATTGGTTATCAAAAAGTAACATCTCTTAAACAAGATGGTAAAGCCGTTTCATATAAAGTAGACGGAACAATCTTAGAAGTTACATTAGCAAAACCAATTGCAGAAGGACAAACTTCTACTTTCGATATGGTTTGGAATGCACAAGTTCCCGAACAAATTCGTCGTTCTGGACGTAATTCGAAAGATGGTGTAGAATTTTCTATGGCACAATGGTATCCTAAAATGGCAGAATTCGATCCAGAAGGATGGCATTTAGATGAATACATTGGTCGCGAATTTTTTGCGCCTTTTGGTAATTTTGATGTCACAATTAACATCGATAAAGATTATGTAATCGGAGCTTCAGGAGAATTACAAGACCCTAATAGTGTAAAAGGTTATGTAAAAAATCCAACAATCAAAACAAAGAATGGAAAAGTAGCTTGGAATTTCAAAGCTGAAAATATTCACGATTTTGTTTGGGCTGCAGACAAAGAATTTATTGTAGAACATGCAAAATCAAAGCATGGTGTTGAGGTATATTTAGTTTACCAAGACAATGATAAATCTTCTGCATGGAAACAAGCAATGCCTTACGCATTAGGTTTCTTCGATTATAATTCTGAACACTTTGGCGAATATCCTTGGAAAACATATTCAATCATTCAAGGTGGTGACGGTGGTATGGAATATGGTACTGCAACTTTAATTGCTGGAGGAAGTAATTTAAATAGCTTAATCGGAACTATTTTCCACGAAGCAGCTCACTCTTGGTACCAACAATTATTTGGTATCAATGAAACATACAACGAATGGTTCGACGAAGGTTTTACATCATATGTAGAGCAAATGGCGCACCTTAATGTTGTAGATAAATTAAAAGTAATGCCTTCTAATCCAAATCCAGATGCCTACAAAGGATATATTAATTTAGCACTTTCTGGTAAAGAAGAACCTGCAAGTTTATTAGCAGACTATTATAATACAAACTATGCATACTCTTTAGAAGCATATTACAAAGGTCAAGTTTTAGCAATTCAATTAGGATATATTATTGGAAATGATAATTTAAACAAAACATTCCTAGAATTCTATAAACAATGGAAATTCAAACATCCATCAGGGAATGATTTCAAACGTGTAGCAGAAGAAGTTTCTGGAATTAATCTTAAATGGTACTTCAATTTATTCTTGAACACAACACGCAAAATTGATTACGCTGTAGAAGCTGTAAACGGAAACACAATCACAATTGCAAACAAATCAGATTTTGCAATGCCTATCGATTTGTTGGTAGAATATACAGATGGCTCAAAAGAATTATTCTACATTCCTTTACGTGAAATGCGTGGAGAAAAACCAGCAGAAAACTTAGTAGAATACCAAGGTGCAAAAAGAATTATTTTAGAAGATTGGTTCTGGACAAAACCTACCTATGATGTTAAAGTTTCGAAAGAAGTTAAACAAGTTACCATCGATCCAACAAAACGTTTGGCAGATGTAAACGATAAAAATAACGTATTTACAAAATAATGTTATTAGCAGTAAATATTGGAAATACTAATCTTCGTTTCGCAGTTTTCAAAAGTGAAACGGAGATTATTACATGGACAATCAATTCAAAACCTTACCGTACCGAATACGAGTTTTTTGCAAAATTCTCGAACATGTACGAGCCTTTCGGAATTTCGAAAAATGATATTACAGATATTGTGATAGGTTCGGTTGTACCACCACTTACAGCAAGCGTTAAGATTGCATTACAAAAGATTCACAAGTTCAAACCAATGGTTGTAGATCGTAATACGCCATCAGCAATCAAGCATAAGTCAAACCAAATGGGAACAGATTTATATGCGAATGCCGTAGCTGCACATTATCAAAATTATCAAGGCAAAAAAATTGTCATTGATTTTGGAACTGCACTAACTTTCTTAGGCATAGACGAATCAGCAAATGTCGGTGGAGTAGTAATTGCTCCCGGAATTATTACTGCCTTAAATTCTTTAGTAGGAGAAACAGCTCAATTACCAACAGTCGAACTAAAAGCACCAAAAACTGTTTTAGGATCAGATACAGAATCTTGCATGCAATCAGGAATGGTTTATGGGTTTTTAAGTATGGTCGAAGGAATGATCGATCGTATCAATGCCGAAGAAGGAGAACAATCTTATGTAATTTCAACAGGAGGAGTTGGCGGTGTTTACAAATCATTGACAGATAAAATTGATATCGATGATCGTCTACACACAATAAAAGGTCTTAAAATATTATACGAATTGAATAAAGATTCATTTCAGAAATAAATCTATTTTTAGATAAAAACAATTAAAAAGCTCGCTCATTGCGAGCTTTTTTCATTTTATATCAAATCATTTCAAAAAAATGTCTAATTTTCTGTAACCTTTTTACAAACCTTGAGTCTATTAAGTAAGAAAGCAATTAACACACGTGAAATTATTTGTACTAAATCGAAAAAGTAAAGAAGAAATTTTAGTCGATCGACTAAAAAAGAACGATGCTTTGGCGCAAAAAGAACTCTACGAACAAAACTCCAAAAAGATGCTGAGCGTTTGTAGAAGTTACATCGAAGACATGCATTATGCAGAAGATTGTATGATTAACGGTTTTTGTAAAGTCTTTAATCATATCGAGAAATTTCAAAATAAAGGAAGTTTCGAAGGTTGGATGCGTCGAATTATGGTCAACGAATGTTTAACTTTTTTACGTGCAAATAAAACATTGATTTATGTTGATGATGTAAGAGTTTCTAATTATGATGAAGCAGATGAAGAAGTAGAAGAAACATGGTTAAATTTTAATGTGCAAGACGTGTTAGATCAACTTTCAGAACCTTATAGACTGGTGTTTAATCTTCATATTCTCGAAGATTATTCGCATCAAGAAATTGCAGAAATGCTCAATATTTCGGTATCGACCAGCAAAACGCAATTGTTTCGAGCAAAGGCAAAACTGAAAGAAATTGTTCTAAGTAAAAAGAAAATGACAAATGAAAAACAACGATAAAATATCAAACTATATAAAAAACGATTTAGAAAATCGTGAGCTAAAACCTTCGCACGATGCGTGGGACAGAATTCAGGCTCGTATGGATGTCGCTCCATCACCACAAAAATCAAACTACAAATGGTGGTTATCTGCTGCGGTTGTGGCGTTATTTACAGTTACTACGTCTGTTTATTTATTTACGAATCAATCTAAAAATGATGAACCAAAAGAATTGGTAAATCATCAGGAACAAAATAATCCGCAACAAATTCAATCAGATTCTAATACAGTTCATTCTTCAGAATCGATTTTAGCGAATAATGAAAAGATTGATTCTTCTAAAAAAGAAGTTGAAATTCAGCCTCAAGAAGAGAAGAAACCAATTCAACATGGTAAAGTTCAAGTGGCGATAAACGAAGAATCTCAACAAGTTGAAATGGCTTTTCCAACGAAGAAAGAAGCTATTGCAGAGAAGAAAGAAGAGTTAAAATCAGAAGCTCAACCAAAGAAAAATATTGCAGCTAACACAACATTAGATTCTGTAAAAGTGAACAAAAAGAAGAAGAATTTTGTAGATCCAAATATGTTGTTGTATTCGATCGAAAATAAAGAAAATCTAAAGGAGTCAAACCAATCGCGCGTGGTTTCTATCGGCTTCAAATAAAACATTAATATCCCTAAATTAGCAAGATTATGATAAAAAAACTTATCGTAGCAGGATTATTATGCTTATCAGCTACATCACTATATGCTCAAAAATTTACATTTGATTTGAATGATAAAAATGACGAAAAAATCAGTCCAATTGTAAAAGATCGCATTAGCGAATTTACGTTAGTGATTCGTCAAATTGTGCAGGAAGAAAAATCTGCAATGGAAAAGAAAATTGCGGCAGTTGACAAAGAATTAGCAGAAGGAAAACTGAATGCTTCTGAGGCTACAGCGAAGAAAGAAGCGATTGCAAATGTGTATTCGGGAACGATAAATGATCGTATTCAGGAAGTGAATTTTAACTTAGATGATATCATCAAACAACAAGTTGCATTTTCGATTATGAATGGCGAAGATCCAATTACGCCAAAAACGAAACAAGATGTGACGAAACGTTACCGAATTGCGAATCAAATTAACGGTTATGCTTCTTTTGGATACATGGCGTTTACAGGAAAAAAAGACGAAGAATTGAACAAACACGAGAAGTTTTCGAGCAATTTAACAGTAGGTTTAATGTATGAAAGACAATTATCCTTAACGAGTCCAGTTAACTTTTTAGCAGGAGCATTATTCTCTTGGAGAACTTACAGAATTGACGATGATATGCGTTTTAATCGTGATGAAAATGGAGATGTTGGTTTAATAAAACATGACAAATCGTTAGACAAATCGAAGTTGCGCTCGGCTTATTTTATGGTTCCAGTTGGATTTAAATACAATTTTTCGAAAGTCAAAAATATTACCGAAGATTTTGCATATCGTCCGCAAGGAAAACACTATATCGCAGCATATATGTATGGAGGAACGTTGTTATCATCGAATAATATTTACAAAGGAGATGGTGTTCGCAGCAAAAATCGTGGAAATTATAATGTGAATAATTTTATCTACGGAGCCGAAGTAACAATTGGTTTAGGATTGATTGATGTCTTTGTGAGAAAGGATTTTAATAATTATTTTAAAGATAATACATTCGATAATCGTAAAATGATTCAGTTTGGCATAAATCTTGGATTATAACAATTATCTCAATCATAGTTTTAGTATTGAAATTTTATAACATAACATTTTTTTTAATATAATGAACCTCAGATTTATCTGAGGTTTTTTATTTGTAGAAAAATTTTCTAAACCTGTTCAAAAAAATTGTAAATTAGTACAAATCCAATGAGAGATGGTAAAATCTAAACTTAGTTGGCAAACACTTCTTCTCGTCATCATTTTTCTATTATTAATGATGGTTAACTTCACGTTTGTCAAAGCTTTTTGGTTTGGAGGAAATTTTTGGATAGACGAACCTTTTTTACGCATTGGCGTTTTCATGATTTCTTTACTTGCATCGATGTCTATTTTATACGATTTAACGTTTAATTTGACCTTATTTACGTTAAAAGAAGAAACGTTCGAAATCAGAACAATTTTCAAAAAAGATGAAATTCCATATCGAGCAATTTATTATTTGTACGAAGAAGAAGACATTTTTCGCTTGAATCGCAATCAAATTCTAACTATTCAAACCAAAAAATCAAAGTTCAGATTACGAAGTTTTTTTGATTCAAATTATGATCAAGTAAAAACTAAACTAACCGAAAAAGCAGAACAATACGTTAATTTATTAGCTTAATGATATTAAAAAAACGTCGCTCATAGACGACGTTTTAATTATTACTATTATTTTTTAAGTAAATCAAAATGTTTTGAATCAGCACTAAAATTGCAACCGACGTAAAAAACATAAAGCCAACATAAATGGCAACTTGCTTGTCTTGACCAATTTTTATGAAGATAAAATAAGCCAAAAGTGTTCCCATGATTTGCATCAAAACGGCGCGCCAAGCCACTTTTTTTACAACAGCTGCATCTTTTGTTCTAAATCCAGCAATTCCTTGATAAATTGTCGGAAATATCAACATAATAAATGCGATTATTTTTAGAGGTGTTTCCATTTATACTTTTATTTCTTTCTGCATTTGTTCCACAACTTCGTAAGTTGCAGGACAAATTAGCGTGTTTTTTATGGTAAGATGATTAATCTGGTAAAATTTCTTACGATCTGTATGCGGATATTCACGACAAGCTTTCGGGCGATCTTCATAAACCAAACAATAATTTTCACTATCCAAAAAAGGACAAGGAACTTGCTGCAAAACATAGTCGTTGTCTTCATCAATTCGCAAATATTTATCAATAAATTGACTTGGTTTAATGCGAAAAACATGCGCTAAACGCTCAATATCTTTTTGTGTAAAAAGGGGACCAGTTGTTTTGCAACAATTCGCGCAAGAAAGACAATCAATACGATTGAAAACATCTTCGTGGATTTCTTCCATTTTCTGATCCAAGTTTTTAGGCGGTTTCTTCTTCAACTTCTCCAAAAACTTTTTGTGTTCGCGTTGTTTTTCTTTTGCTTTCGCAAAATATTCTTCTAAGAAATGATCTCCCATTTTTCTATCTCTCCTTCTTTTACTTCAAAAATCTCCGCGCAATCAACCATTTTAAGGTTTTCAAATTGTTTGAATCGCTCAGGATCTCTTTGTTCTAACTTCTTTAATAAATGGTTGAATTCATATTGCATTTGACCTGTTGTAACCTCAATTTGAATCTTTGTAAAATCAGAATCAATTTTATTTCGGTCAAAATTATATCCTCGTCTTGTGGCTTCGTCCCAAACTTTTGCTAAATATTGATTAATCGCTTCAAGCGGTTTTTCAATTGCTTTGAAACGAGTTAATTGCGGATGATTTTTATAACCTTTTGTATTGCCTTCCAAAACATTTTTTGCCAAAAGCGTTTCGCGCCAAAGTGCTACAATTCCTTTTGCATCGAGATATTTCGGATGAACAGACCAAATTCGCATTTGTTAGATTACTTCTCTTTTTTGATCTCTTCTACATTTTTTACACCACGTAATCTGCAAAACTCTTCGATAACATTGTGATGAGAAACCGTTTTATCTTTAAAATAATTGACAAAATATTTCTTTTCTTCTTCAGTTGCTTCTAACTGATTCAAGATATTCATTAAGTGCATTTTCATGTGACCTTTCTGAATTCCAGTTGTAACCAAAGAACGTAATGCACCAAAGTTTTGCGCTAAACCTGCAACAGCAACAAATCCCATCAATTCTTTAGCATTCGGTTTCCCAAGAATTCCCATTGCTAATTTTACTAACGGATGCAAAGCTGTCAATCCACCAATTGTACCAAGAGCAGTTGGTAAATCAATCCAAAAACGAAAAACTCCATCTTTCACTTCACAGTGTGTTAACGAAGAATACTGCCCATCTTTCGCCGCATATGTATGCGCACAAGCTTCTACAGCACGGAAATCGTTACCTGTTGCAATCACAACCGCATCAATTCCGTTCATAATTCCTTTGTTATGTGTTGTTGCACGATATGGTTCTATTTCTGCAATGCGAACAGCGCGCAAAAACTTTTCTACAAACTCTTCTGAGGTTACATTTCCTTCTGCCAATTGCTCAACAGGACAAGAAACCTCTGCACGAACAATACAATCTGGCGTATAATTCGATAAAATACACATCACGATTTGAACTGAATCTTTTTCATCATCTGTAAAAGTAGAATCAGCTTCTATCTCGTTGCGTAATGTTTTGGCAAATTGTTCTAAACAAGAATTGATAAAGTTTGCACCCATCGAATCCATTGTTTCGAAAGACGCTTTTATTTGATAATAGTTTTCTAAATCAGCAGTTTTATCAATTAATTCCAAAGCTAAAATACCACCACCACGCGCACGCATGTTTTTGGTGATATCATTTGTCGTTTCGATTAATTGATTTTTAATCGTTGTTTCAAATGCATTTTGTAACTTTTCTTTGTCGCCTTCGTACATAAAATGAACGTGACCCAATTTTGTTGTGGATAAAATAGTTGTTTTGAAACCACCACGTGTTTGCCAAAACTTCGCAGCTTTAGAAGCCGCAGCAACAACAGACGACTCTTCAACAGCCATTGGAATGGCATATAATTCGTCGTTGATTAAAAAGTTTGGTGCTAAACCAAACGGCATATAGAAATTAGAAACTGTATTTTCTGAAAATTCGTCGTGCAGTTTTTGTAAATCTGCATCATCATTCCAATATTGTTTCATGATTTGAATTGCTTTTTCATCGCCATTCAAATATTCATTGACAACCCATTCAATTTTTCCTTCTTTCGATAATTTCGAAAAACCTTCTACTGCTTGATGCTTCATATTGGATATTTTTTTATAAGACAAAAGTACAAACGTTTTGAATGTTATAAGATACTTCTTCTGTTTTTTGATTAATTTTTAACGATTTAGTAGAGTAGTGGATTTGGTTAAACACAATAAATGTAGAATTAGTTATTGTACTATAACTTTTTGAAGAAAATATCCACTTGAAAATTGATATTCTAAAATATAAAAAACACCTTTTACTTAACATAAAAGGTGTTATAAGATATTTCAACTCTAATGTAAAAAACTTCATTTTTAAATATTTCTTAAATTAAGTATTTAAAATTTTTTGTTTTTTAAAAAAAATATTAATTTAGAAATATTAACAACAATATTTAAACTAAAAAAAATGGAAAAATCTTATTAGCAAGTGCTTTTGCACTTATCGGAACTTTTGCTATGGCAAACGAAACAGAAACAAAAATTACAAATGAAGTTAAAGAATTATCATCAGTTATAAATTATAATACTTCTGAAGATGTTAATAATTGTGAAATAACAATTCGTGATGGTAATGGTAAATTACTTGCTTATACAATAGTTTATGCTACTTCAGAGTTAAATTGTAATTATCAAGCTGATAAGTATTTAGAGCAATATATTGCAGATCATTCATAATTGAATTAACTAATATCAACTACATTAATATAGCCTGATTATAATTAATCAGGCTATTATAAAATAAATAATAAATGAAATTAAAGCCACTATTATTAATAGTTTTATTTTGTATTGCTAATTCTATTTATGCGCAAATATATAAGCTTGATTATCAGTTCAATAATCATGTTTCAATATTGAATAGAACAAATACATATAACACAACATTAGTATATGACGTTCCTAATAAGGTAAGTTTATATACGGTAATAAAACTAAAAGAAAAAGCAAAGAGTGAAAAAAACAGCACTTCATTAGTTATAGATGAAAAGGTGATTGATAATGAATTAATTTATAGTAATTTCAAAAAATTAGAAATGGTCATTCAAGAACAGATTGATATTGAAATGATGAATTTTACAGAAAAAATACCAACTATCAAATGGGAATTATCAAATGAAACAAAAGTAGAAAATGATTATAATCTTAAAAAAGCGACTGCTACTTTCAGAGGACGAAACTATACAGCTTGGTACACATTAGATATTCCTGTAAATGTTGGACCATGGAAATTGCATGGACTTCCTGGCGCAATAGTAAGTGTTAATGAAGACAGCGGGAGATATTCTTGGCAATTAAAGGACGTGAAAAAGATAGAAGTAAGTACAATAAAAAATCCTTTAGAAAATAAAACGTATGCTGTAAAAAGCATCAAAGAATATCCACAATTAAAATTTGAAACGCCAGAAAGAGTTAAAGAAAAATTAAGAAAAATAGACAGTAATTTTATATTCCCAAAAGGAGAAAGAATAGATATAGAATTATTATTTGAATGGGAAAATAATTTATGATTCAATTAACTATCCAAAGCCACAGAAATTAGAAAAAAATAAGAATCTATATGAAAAATATACTTTCATTTGTAATGTTATTGTGTTTTGTAAATACATTTTGTCAAGAAAAAATACAAATAGAATACGAATTTCGAAATGAATTTGATATTGAAAATGCAAAAGATGCTGTTGTCAAAGAACGATTAAAAAACAGTAACGAAAATAGATTGTATTTTGAGTTTTTAAGTTCTGATAAAGAATCGCTTTTCCAAAGAATAGATAGAATTGATAACTCTCAGGGTAGATCAGGAGTCTCAATTTCCTTTATAAGTGGACCAGGAGGAATTTATTATAAAAATTTAGTTGACAAATCAACTCTTTCTGAAGTGAACTATAGCGGAAAAAAAATGTTAATAACCGATTCTATAACAACCAAAAATTGGATATTAGCAAAAGATAAAGATAAAATTTTAGGGTTCGATGTTAAAAAAGCAACTTTACAAGTTTCTGAAAATTCATTTGTTGAAGCTTGGTATGCGTCAACAATTAAAATAAAAAATGGACCTTCTAATTATGAAGGATTACCAGGAATTATTCTAAAATTAATTTTGACGAATAAAGAAGAAAATTCCGTAAACAAACAAATTTATTTAGCAACAAAAGTTGAAGTGAGTGATAAATTAAAAATAAATAAACCAACAAAAGGTAAATCGATAACTCAAGTAGAATTTGATGAAATGATGAAAGAGGAGGAGAGAAAATTTAATGAATTATTTAAACAATAATTAAAAAACATATAAAAAGACACTGTCCAAAATTTTGTGTAAATATATTTCAGGTGGGTTTGACTTTTTTATAGTTGAACCCTTTTTTCAAATATAGTTAAAAATTGATTTAAAATTATTCCCCAATTATGAATTGGTTGTGTCCATTTTTTTGAGATTTGCATTAACGATAGATAAACTGACTTTTTGAGCGCGTCATCTGTTGGGAATACTAGTTTATTTTTGGTATATTTTCGGACTTTTCCATTCAAATTTTCGATAAGGTTGGTGGTGTAAATAATTTTTCTGATTTCAATAGGAAAGTCAAAAAATACAGTTAATTCGTCCCAATTATTTCTCCAAGATTGCATTGCGTAGGGATATTTTTGAATCCATTTTTCTGCAAAACGATCTAATTCTAAAGCAGCCATCTCTCTGTTTGGCGCATTGTAAATGAGTTTCATGTCTGAGGTAAATTCTTTTTTATCCTTCCAGACTACGTATCGAGCAGAGTTTCTAATCTGGTGAACCACGCAAATTTGTGTGTTCGCTTGAGGGAAAATATTGGTTATAGATTGTGTAAATCCGTTTAAATTATCAGTTACTGTAACCAAAATATCTTCTACGCCACGCGCTTTTAAATCCGTCATCACACCTTGCCAAAAAGCAGCAGATTCGTTCTCTCCAAGCCACATTCCAAGGATTTCTTTGTGACCTTCACGGTTTAAACCAACAGCTAGATAAATCGTTTTATTGATTACTTTTCCGCCTTGACGAACTTTAAACACAATGCCATCCATCCAAACAATGCAATAAATAGATTCTAGAGGACGATTTTGCCAATCCAAAACTTGACTATTTACTTTATCAGTAATGATGGATATTGCTGATGTAGAGAGTTTATAGCCGTATAATTCGTAAAGTTCCTGCTCAATATCCGAAACACTTAGACCTTTAGCGTATAACGAAATAACCATATTTTCAACAGAAACTGATTTGGATTGATGTTTTGGGACAATAATTGGATCAAAACTTCCTTCTCGATCTCGAGGAACCTCTATTGTAGATTCCCCATATTCGCTTTTTAAACGTTTTGAAGTTGTGCCATTACGTGCATTGGAATTGTCACTTTTCTCATTTTTTGAGTAACCTAAATGGGCTTCAAGTTCGCCTTGTAGCATGGCTTCTAATAAATCAGAATGCAATTCTTTTAATAATTTACTTAGATCTTCTTGGGTTTTGATCCCTTCTAAATGACCTTGATCTTGGATGAATTGGGCTACAGATTTTTTCATAATAAACTGTGTTTTATAAATTTAATAAAATAAATAAGGTGAGTTACTAAACCCACCTTAATTTATGTTTACACAGTTTTTTGGATATTGCCTATAAAAAGGATTTTGTTTTAAAAATCCTTTTTTTATATCTATCAAATTGATAAAATTAGTTTATTAATCGACCCTATTACGTGTTGAATAAAAGTATTGGCAACTGTGTTCGTTTGTCAATTCATTCTTCTTCCATCATTTGTTTCATCTTGATTTGGAAATCCTAAAAAAAATACAGTATAAGAAAAGGTATAAGACTTATTTATCTTAACATGATGAAAGGAATAAGAAATCATTTTTCAAATAGAAAATAAACAATATTTACATTATTAAGGTCTATTAAACATAATCATTATTATACACCAAAGATTTTTAGGTTAAAACACTGATTGCGTGAGAGTGCAGTTTTGAATAAACAAATTTGTAATTTAAAATGCTCTGAAAGACGCATTTTATCGTTGAGTGAAGGTATTCATATCAGACAAAATTATTTTTCTTTCGTACTAATTTTTTACTGCAACATTATTATTTTTTTTTATAAATCTCTACAGAGTTTATTCGTGTTTTCTTCGACCGTTCTTCGACCATTGTCCTCGCAAAGGTGCATTTTTCCGCAAGTTTGTCGAACGATGGTCGAACAAGAGTAAAATGAGCTATTTTTCGAGATGATGTGAAACATAGATATACAGAGGTTTGTATAGGAGTTTCAATTAACTAAAACATATTGTTGATAAAAATACTGGAGGACAGAAGTGGACAAAACCGGACATTTGTGGTCACTTTTTGTAAAAAATGTAATTTGTATTGTTTAAATGATTAAATTACAAATATTTGATTAATTTAAGTATTTTTTTTTTGAATAAAAAATATTTTTGATAAGAATGATGAAATACGATTATCTGTAAATTGTTTAAAATATAAAATAGTGAAGAGTTTTTCGTTTATATGAACGATTATAATGGATTATTCGAGGAAATGTGTTATTTGAGAAAATAGAATTGTTTATATTTGATTGTTTGAACTCACATGATTAGAAAATTAATATGAAAAAATTTATTTTAAGTTTGGCTGTCCTTGCGATGGGCGCTTATTCTTATGCACAACAAATAACCATTGAAGGGATATATGGCGGAAAATACCGCGAAAATTCATTGTACGGTGTGAACTCATTGAACGATGGAGAAAATTATACTATTCTGACAAAAGACGGATTGGTAAAACGTTCGTACGAATCGACATTGAAAAAAGGTCAGACTTCTGATATTGTTGTCGTTCCAGGAAAGTTTGAAGGTTATGAATTTAGTTCTGATGAGCGTTACGTTTTATTGCAAACTAATCCGCACCAAATTTATCGTCATTCGTTTACAGCAAAGTTTGAGGTGTATGATACGCAAACAAAATCGAAAGTATTGTTATTTGATGGAAAAGGAATTCAAGAGCCTTTGTTTTCGCCAGATGCTTCTAAGGTAGCTTTTGCTTTTGAGAATAATTTATACATTCAAGACTTAAAATCGAACAAGGTAACGCAAGTTACGACTGATGGTAAAAAGAATAATATTATCAACGGGATTAATGATTGGGTTTATGAAGAAGAATTTGGTTTCGTAAGAAATTTTGATTGGAATGCTGATGGAACATCTTTGGCTTATGTTCGTTTTGACGAATCGAAAGTGAAAGAAATTAATATTCCGATTTACCACAACAATCTTTATCCACAAGAATTACGTTACAAATATCCAAAGGCAGGGCAAGATAATTCGGAAGTTTCGTTACATGTTTTTGATACGAAGAATAACTCAACTGCAAATGTTAATTTAGGCGGAGTTCAGAATTATTATATTCCTAAAATTAAGTTCTCTACAAAAGCGAATTTATTAACGGTTGTAACGTCTAACCGTCATCAAAATAATGTAGATGTTTCGTTTTATGATATCAACACGAAAAAAGTAAATAAATTATTTACTGAAACAAATAAAGCGTGGATAGAAACGGATAATTTAACGTTAGAGTTTTTAGCAGATAATTCGTTCTTATGGACTTCTGAGCGCGATGGAAATAACCATATTTACCATTATGCAGATAACGGAAAGCTAATTAACCAAGTGACGAAAGGAGATTGGGAGGTAACGAATTACTATGGGTATAATCCTGGTAATAAAACACTTTATTATCAATCTAACTCGAATAATGGAAAACGTATTTCGACAGAAAGACAAATTTCTTCGGTTAGTTTAGATGGTAAGAAAACTACAATGTTGACGAAAAATAATGGAACAAATTCGGCTGCTTTCAGTAAGAATTTTACTTATTTCATTAATACTTTTTCGAATACAACGACTCCAAAAACAATTAGTTTAGTAGAATCTAAATCTGGTAAAGATTTGGGTGTTATTGTTGAGAATACTTCTTTAAAAGATAAATTGAATACAGATAATATTGGAACAAAAGAATTATTTGTGTTGAAAACTGCGGCTGGAAATGAGTTGAATGCTTATGTAATCAAACCAAAGAACTTTGATCCAACTAAAAAATACCCAGTTTTGATGTATCAATATTCTGGACCGGGTTCTCAGAATGTAAACAATGCGTATTTCAACTCGAATGATTATTGGCACATGATGTTGGCACAAGAAGGTTACATCGTTTTCTGTGTTGACGGTCGAGGAACGGGATATAAAGGAGAAGCTTTCAAGAAACAAACGTATTTGCAATTAGGGAAATATGAGGTAGAAGATCAAATTGCAGCAGCAAAAGAGATTGGTAATTTACCTTATGTGGACAAATCTCGTATCGGAATTTGGGGTTGGTCTTATGGAGGATTCATGGCTTCGAATGTATTATTCAAAGGGAATGATGTGTTCAAAGCGGCAATTGCAGTTGCTCCTGTAACGAATTGGCGTTATTATGATTCTGTTTATACAGAGCGTTTTATGCGTACACCAGAAGAGAATGCTGCTGGTTATGACGATAATTCACCGATTAATTATGCAAACGACTTGAAAGGTAATTTCTTATTAATTTCTGGTTCTGCTGATGATAATGTACATCCACAAAACACATTCGAATTGTCGGAAGCGTTGGTACAAGCGAACAAAGATTTTGATATGGCAATCTATACCGATAAAGATCACGGGATTTATGGTGGAAACACAAGAATTCAGTTATATCGTAAAATGACAAATTTTATCAAGAAGAATTTGTAAGAAAAAAGCTGTATTTATTAGAATACGCCAATGAATAAGATGAAACATTATTCAAATTGACAAAAATCATACATTAAACAAAAAAAACCTCTGCATTGTCGGAGGTTTTTTTTATTTTCGTTGATTGCTAATAAAATCTAAATGATATATTAGCGCTTAGTTAAAGAAATTATGAGTCAAAAATTAACTTTAGAGCAAATTCAAAACTTTGAAGGGAAATACCCAAAACAGCTTTGGCATTTGTTTATGGTAGAAATGTGGGAGCGTTTCTGCTTCTATGGAATGAGAGGAGTTCTTGCCATTTTTATGGTAGATATGTTGGGATTAACGGATGCAGAATCAAATTTAAAATATGGAGCAATCCAAGCTTTTGTTTATGCATTTACTTTTATTGGAGGTATTTTTGCAGATAGAATCTTAGGATTCAAAAAATCATTAATCTTCGGAGGGTTGGTAATGGTTGCAGGAAACTTATTAATTGCAACAGATCCTCATCAATTTTTCTATTACGGAATTACATTAAGTATTATTGGAACAGGTTTTTTCAAACCAAATATTTCTTCGATGGTTGGAGAACTGTACAAAGCAGATGATCCAAGACGTGATGCCGGATTCGGTTTATTTTATTCAGGGATTAATATAGGTGCATTTTTAGGAGGTATAGTTTGTGTTTATTTAGGTAAACAAGTTGGTTGGAATTATGCTTTCTTAGCGGCTGGTATCGTAATGATAATTGGAGTTGTTTTATTCTTATTTATCCGTAACGAGCTGGGACCAATTGGAGATTCTCCACTTGAAAAAATGGATCCTAAGAAAAGATTAATTAGAGAAGTAGCCGTATATGTAGGAGCATTGGTTTGTATTCCTTTAATTTTTATCATGATTCATAATACAGCATACACAGATATGTTTATGTTTATTGTAGGACCATTGGCAATTATTTATTATTTAATTCAATTATATAAAATACCAAGTTCTAAAGAAAAAAGTAAGTTTATCGCTGCTTTTATCATGATTACGTTCTCTATTTTATTCTTTGCAATTTTTGAGCAAGCAGGAGGTTCTTTAGCTTTGTTTGCTAACAAAAACTTACATTCAACTTTATTTAGCGTTCCATTAGATCCAAACATTGTAAATAATAGTGCAAATTCATTGTATGTTATTATTTTCTCACCTTTATTAGGATTAGTTTGGTTATGGATGGCGAAAAAGAAAATTGAGCCAAACACAGTTGTAAAATTTGGTTTAGCCTTCTTGATGTTAGCAGGGGCTTATTATATCTTCTATTCATTAAGATTTTTTGCTGACGAAAATGGATTATCATCATTAGAAATATTTGCATTAGCATATTTTGCAGTTACAATTGCAGAGTTGTGTTTATCACCAATTGGATTATCAATGGTAACAAAATTATCTCCAAAACACTTAGGAGGAATGATGATGGGATTATGGTTCTTAGCATCTGCTTACGGGCAATATTTAGCAGGAATCTTAGGAGCTGGAATGTCAGATCCAAGTCCAACTGCATCTTTAACAGATAAATTAATGGCTTACACAGATGGTTATCAACAATTGGCAATTTATTCTTTAGTTGCAGGTGTTATTGTCATCGTATTGTCTCCATTTATTCGTAAATTAATGCAAGACGTAAAATAACTTTTAAGATATACTTTTAACAAACAAACATGAGTTCAAAATCGGAAAATTTCTTTGATTCAAAAGTATTAGGACACCCGTCGGGATTGTTCGTGCTTTTCTTTACAGAGATGTGGGAGCGTTTTTCATTCTACGGAATGCGCGTTTTATTAATTCAGTTTTTAACAGCTGCAGTTATTGGGTTAAATCCAGGTTGGGAATGGTCTATAGAAAAAGCAACTGCTTTATATGGAACATATGCAATGTTATTATACATTACGCCCATCTTTGGAGGTATTATTGCCGATAAATACATAGGTTATCGTTGGGCAGTTGTAATTGGTGCGATTATTATGACTCTTGGTCATGCATTCATGGCTTTTGATACACCTATCTTTTTATATTTAGGATTGGCGTGTTTGGTTATCGGAACAGGATTCTTTAAACCAAATATGACATCTATCTTATCAGAAATGTACAAAGACTTTCCTGAGAAAAAGGATGGTGCTTATACAATTTTCTACATGGGAGTTAACGCTGGTGCATTCTTCGGAATGATGTTATGTGGATTCTTAGCAGAAAAAGTAGGATGGCACTGGGGATTCGGTTTAGCTGGAATCTTCATGTTATTAGGAACATTACAGTTCTGGTTAGCAAAACCATTATTTGGGCATATTGGTGAAGTTCCTTCAAAAACAGGAAATCAAATTACTGCTGATGATGATACACCAAAATACGAACCAGGAGAAAAACCAAATCCTTTTACAGTATTAGATCAAGTATTGATCGTTATTATGACGCTTTTAGGATTAGGATATGCGTTCAATGATCCGTTAAATGCAATTGGTGGAATTAACTTATTCCCATTCTCTATCGGAGGATTATCAGGACAAAATGTCGTTATTTTAGTAGCATTATTCTTGTTCTTCTTTGTGGTAATTCGTCGTTTGGCAAATTATACAAAAGTGGTTCGTGATCGTATGATTGCGGTAATTATTTTTGCTTTCTTCGTTATCTTCTTCTGGATGTCTTTCGAACAAGGAGCTACATCATTAGTAATCTTTGCGCGTGATAATACAGAACGTAACTTAATTGGAGGTGCTGCAATGGCATTCAACGTTTTCAATACATTATTAACAGTTGTTCCATTATTGTTCATCTCGTATGTATTGATTTTATTAGCAAAACAAACATTTAAAAAAGCGGCTTTATCTAATGTTGTTTTAGCGTTTACTTTCTTAGGAATTTGGGCTGCTGCAATTTGGATGTTAAACTATAACTGGACTTCTCACTCTTACGATGTTTCTTACCAAGCAATTGAAACGGCTAAATTAGACGACTCTGGTAAACAAGTGATGAACGAAGAAGGTCAACCTGTTTTTGATAAAACACCAGTTACGGCTTCTTATGTTGCAAATTCTACAGATAAAATTGTTACTGAAACAATTAATTTAGCTTCTCAAGACGCTTTAACAAAAGGTTCAGATATTAGCATTCACAAAGAAGGAGATAAATTTGTATTAGTTTCTCCAGAAAGTTTAGTGAAATTAGATACTGAATATAAAAATCAAAACAAACCATCTGAAGTTGTTCCTGCGAAAGTAGCAGAGATTAAAGATTCTCAAGTAGAAATTACCGTTTCTTGGTTCTCTACATTAAACTCTTTCTTCATCATTGCATTAGCTTCATTAGTTTCTCGTGTTTGGGATTCTAAATACAACCCATCAGCTTCTGTAAAATATGGTTTAGGATTAATCATTATGGCAATCGGATTCGGATTCTTAGCTTTCGGTTCTTACGGAATTTCAGAAGGCGTTCGCGTTTCTATCATCTGGTTAGTATTAGCTTATTTGTTCCATACATTGGGCGAGCTCTGTTTATCTCCAGTTGGACTTTCGTACGTATCAAAATTAGTTCCAGCACGTATGATTGCATTTATGTTCGGAATGTGGTACCTTGCAATTGCAATTGGTAACAAATTGGCAGCCATTTTAGGAGGTCAAATCGAAAATATTACAAAAGAATATTCGTTATCAACTTTCTTCTTAATTTTTACAATTGTACCAATTGTAGCAGGTTTAATCGTTATCGCATTAAATCCAGTTATGAAGAAATTGATGCACGGAGTTAAATAATAAAGATTGAAATTTATGAAATCAAGCTTAGCAATCGCTGCCCTAATTTTATCATCATTTCTTTTCGGACAAGAAATTAAATGGTTATCATTAGACGAAGCAACAAAGGAAATAAAAGCACATCCAGAAAAACCTGTATTGATTAATTTTTATACAACTTGGTGTGGATTCTGTAAGCGTTTGGACAAAGAAACTTTTACAGATAATAAAGTCGCAGATTATGTAAACAAAAATTACATTGCGGTAAAATTTGATGCAGAAACAAAGGATATGGTAAAATTTATGGGAATTCAGTACACATATATTGCGCCTGCTAAAGCGAATTATATGGCATATGCCTTTACAAACGGACAATTGAGTTATCCTGCAACTGTTTTGATGAACGGAAAAGGAGATATCAACAAAGTCGTTTTGGGTTATCGTAGTTCAACAGATTTCATAAACGATATTAAAATTTAATCGAGAAATAACCTTGTTGAGAGGTTTTCCATAAAACAGAATCAGAAGTTTTTTCGAGTTCTGTAACAATAGAAGGGTAGTTGCTGGCATCAGCAATTACCCTTTTTAAATTTTCATTATTTTCGAAAGGATAAAGATTTGATTGATGAATTAACACATAAAAAGGAATATCAGAATGTTCTTCATTTAATAAGAGCTTAAATGACTTCGTTTCAATAGAATTTGGATGTTTGATAAAATGTTGATGTTTAAAGTCTGAATCATAAGAGTAGAAACTAACATCTTTTATTCTTTCATGGATTTTATATGGTTTAATCGTAAAATTATATGTTTTTTCATCTAAAGGATTTTCACTTAAAATGCTTAAACTTCGTTGATTTCTTATGCCGATAATACTATTCTTGTATTGATTAAAAACGATTAATTCATTCGAATGATTGAGTTGATTAATTTGGTGAAATCGTTCCACTTGAATTAGAAATAAAGAAATTAAACAAACAAATAATGCTAGTTTAGATTTTTTTAGGAACAATGGTTTTGATGCATATAAAATAACGCCAATCAAAATTGCGGTAAATAAACTGATGTAAACATCTTTTGCAATAAACTTGAAGTTCGCTAACCAATAAATATATTGATTTGAGTAATAGATAAAATGATTGAAAATCCATGTATAGATTGGAATATTAAGATCGAAAATGATGAGAAGAATACTAATTATTCCGCCACAAATCATAAAAAAGGAAGCAGGAATCAAGACTAAATTTCCAAATAAAAACAATCCTGAAAATTGATTAAAATACAAGACCGAAATTGGTAAAGTTCCTAATTGAGCAGATAAACTTGTTTCAATCATAATCTTGATTTTCTTCAGGAAACTATTTTTAACTTTCCAATAATACTCAAAAATTGGATTGAGCCAAACAATGAAAAAGACCGCTGAAAAACTCAATTGAAAGCCAACATCAAACAAATAATTAGGTTGAAAAACTAGAATGATAAAAGCAGAAAGTGAAAGTGTGTGAAAAATATTTTTTGGTCGGTTGAGTAATTCGCTAATATAATAAATGGTAATCATCAACGCAGAACGAAAAACTGGCGGTTGTAATTCGACATAAAAAGCAAAGATCCAGATAAATATTAAGCTAATAATTATTCTAATTTTTCGACCTTGTTTTAGCTTTAATAATGGTTGTAAAACGAATTGTAAAATCATGTAAATCATCATCACATGTAAACCAGAAATGGATAAAATATGCACAACTCCTGTTGCTACATAACTTTGATTGAGTTCTTGCGAAAGCTCTGTTCTATCACCCAAAAGCATAGACGAAATAATCGCTCTACTTTCAAGGGAATAACCTTGTTCTGTTAGTTCTTTTCGAATCTTGACTTTCGATTTGGCAACCCAATTTCGAAATCCATTTCCTTCTTTGTGAATAGAAATAATTTCATTTGTAAAGATTTGAGAATAAATTCGTTTTCTGTTTAAGAAACGTTTATAATCAAATTGATATGGATTTAACGGTTCTTGGATTTCTCTTTTTTCTCCTAAAATTATGATTTCATCATTGGGATATAAAATTTGTTGTTGAGGTTTGATATGAAGTAAAATTTGCTCATTCGTTTCAATATCTTTTACAACGTAATTGGTATATTTTTCGGTAGAATTAGAACTATAAACGACTTTTAGTAAATGAATTCTCGAAACAGATTCGAAATCAATTTTTGAATGTCTATTATAATTTTGATGAATATAATAGCCTAAAATCATCGAAATGCCTAAAAAAGTGATTATATTTTGACGATTATTATTTTTTAACAAAGAGATAAAAAGTAGAATAATTAATGAAAAAAATATAATTCGTAAATTTGTAGCAGGAATTAATAATTCGGATAAAATTATTCCGATTGAGAAACAAATTGTTAGGGTAAAAAAGAGATACTTTTTCATCCTAATAATTTATAAATTTTTTTACAAATAGTAGGTTTTAATTATTTGTAAATGAATTGATTAAAAAAATAAAAAAATGAAGAAGATTCTTATATTAATTGTGTTATTTTTTACTCAAATGGCAATGGCTCAAATTGATGTAAAACTATCAATCACAAACCTTAAGAAAATGAAAGGAAATTTGGCTATAGAGTTTTATAGAAATGTAGAAAATTATACAAAAGGTCAAAATGCATTCAAAAAATTGTACGTTCCAGTTGCTGATATAGACAAGTATGAAACGGTTTTTAAAGATATTGAGCCAACATTTTATGCGGTAAAAGTGTATTTGGATACGAACAATAATAAACAGCTTGATAAAAGTTTTTTGGGTGTGCGTAAAGAACCGTATGGTTTTTCTAAGAATTTAGATCCTATTTTGCGTGAGCCAACTTTTGAGGAAGCCAAAGTGGATATGACTGAAGAAAATAATACAATTGTAATCAAATTAAACAATAACAAAGGCGAAGAATAATCTTCGTCTTTTTTTGTTAAAATTTAATTGAAAAACCTATATTCAATCCTAATAAAGAAGGATTTTTAGCATCTACATTTTTCAATGGATTTAGCATATATCTATAATTTGGTTCCAAATTTATACTTGATTTATTTGATAAATTATACTCTAACTTAACTCCAGTGTTAGCGCTATAACTCGAATTATTTAAGTTATTTGCTTCGCCTAATTTATAATTTGATCTTGTATTAGTATCAGCTAATGAAATAGAATTTTTCGTTACAGCAAAATAACTTCCTCCCGCTATTGCTATAATATTGAATTTATCAAAACTTGCCAATTTATATTCAACTTCTAATGGAACTTCGATGTAATGAACTTTTTGTTCCATAGTATTGGTTTCAGAAGACAACATGGTCATTGTTGTATGTGATATATTATCACCTACAACTCGAATATTCGAATGATATGTGATATTGTTAGATGATTTTGGCATGCTTGCAGAAAGTGCATAAACACCTGTATTGATTCCCGAATTTATATTGGTTGTATTTTGTTCCAACTCAACTTTTGCAATTCCCGAACGAACATTTATCTTATCATTTAATCGAACAGAAACTTTTGCGCCATAAGCAACTGTAATGTTATTTTTGATGTTGTAATCATTAAATTCATTTGCTAAAATAGATTTTGATTCTAACACTTTTGTTGGATTGATGTACGAAGAAATCGTCAGAAGTGGAGATTTCTGTTTGATTTCTACTTTCTCTTTCTTTTTTTCCTCTTCTTGAAGAACTAATTCTAATGGTTTTTCTTCTAAAATTTTAGGATTAGTTTCTTTTTCAGAAACTTCATTTTTTGGATTGATTGAAGAATTATTTTGTACAAAATTATCTTTTTGAGTTGAATTCTTTTGAGATAATTCTAGTGTTTTATCTTCTTTTTGATTTGGAATTGTATTCGAAAATAAAGTTGATTCTCCAATTATATTTTCAAAATATGAACTTGAACTTTGAATTGTTTTTTGATTTGATTTAGAAGATTTTTTTACAGAAGAAACAATCTTATTATCAAAAGACTTTTCATTTGTATGTTCAATATTATTCCAATCTTTTTTGATAGATTCTTTAGAAGTCGATTTTGTTTTTACAACTTCATTAGTCGGCATATGATTAACGTTAATTGTATCATTTTGATTAAAATAATAGATAGAAATTCCCACAACTAAACATGCCGCAGTAGAACCAATCCAATAAAATAAAGGAATGATTCGTTTTTTCTTTTCTTTCTCGTCTAATTTCTCCTGAATATTTTTCCAAGCATCCAAAGGAGGAAGTTGTGGTTGCGAGAGTTTATCTTTAATATGTTGATCAAATTTGTTCATCTTCTGTGACAGTTTTTAATTGATTGAGTTTTTGTTTTAATAAATTTCGTGCTCTTGATAAGTTTGATTTTGAAGTTCCAACCGAAATGGTCAGCATTTCTGCAATTTCTTGGTGCGAATATTCTTCAAAAACGTAGAGGTTAAAAACTTGCCTATATTGTGGTGGAAGATTATGAACGGCTTCTAACAACTGTTGATAATCAAAATCTTCTTCAACTTCGTCGTCATCTTCCTGTGTGATAATGAGATTTTCGAAATCTTCAAAAGGTAAATTATTCTTCTTTTTTAGTTTTTCTAAATTAAGATTTACCATTATCCGTTTCATCCAACCTTCAAAAGATCCTTCGAATTTGAATTGATTTATTTTATTGAAGATATGAATAAAACCCTCTTGAAAAATATCTTGCGCATCTTCATAATTTTCGGCATAACGAAGACAGATCGAGAACAAAACAGGTGAAAACTCAACATAAATTTCTTCTTGAGCTTTTCTATTTTGTTCTTGACATTGCTTGATTAAAATTTCAAGAGAGTCACTATTCAAAACTTATTGGACTTTATTTTTCTTTGATATTTAACACAATTGAGTCATAAATTGGTTCAGTTGAATTTGGTTTATTTCCCGTCCAAAATCTTAATGTGTACTCACCAGCTTCTTTAGGTGTAAACTTCAAAGTTTTTGTTTCGTACGAAGTATTTTGCGTGCAGTTTCCATTACTTTGACTTGCATAAACACCAATGTTGTGTTTAAAAGTTGTACTTCCTTGTAAAGAGCTAAATTGAATAAAATTTTGACAAGAATTTGTTTTTTCGTACGTTACTCGAATATTTGTAGTTTTTCCTACTGGCTGAATAGAGTCTTCATGAACATTAATTGCCGTTGTTGCTAAAAAACCATAATTCATATAATCTGAGTCATCATTATTTAAACAACTAAATGTTGATAAACCTAAAATACCTACCAAAGCAAACATGCTTAATCTTTTCATTAATTTCATTGTATGAGTTTTAATCGTTATAAAAATAAGATATAGATTTTAGAAAAGGTTGCGTGAAAGAATAAGAAATTAATATATAGAATAAGAAAACCCCTTGAAAATCAAGAGGATTACTTTGTTAGAATAGGTGTAAACTTTAATTAAGTCAATCCTGAAACATTTTAATAATTAGATCTGAATGACATCTATAGCTTACAAGATTAAAAAAACAATAAAAGGTTGCGTCAAACTTTTACTTTTTTTTAATTATTTTTTTAAGTCCTCAGTAATTAGTGAAGCGGTTCTTTCTGAAGCGCCAATTCCACCAAGTTTATGATACAATTCTTCGTAGCTTTTCATGATTTTTTCACGTTTAGGAGAATTTAAAATTAAATCTAATTCTCGTTTGATATTTTCGTAAGTTAAATCATATTGAATTAACTCTTTCACTACTTCTTCGTCCATAATCAAGTTTACCAACGAAATAAAACGAATGTTTTTTACAACACGTTTTCCGATTTCGTACGAAATAGCATTTCCTTTGTAACAAACAACTTCTGGAACTTTCAGTAAAGCAGTTTCTAATGTTGCTGTTCCTGATGTAACCAAGGCTGCATGAGAAACTCGTAATAAATCATAGGTTCTATTCTCAACAATTTTCAAGTTGTTGCCTGCAATTTTTTTATAATTTTCGATTGGTTGAGATGGTGCACCAGCCACAACAAATTGATAATCGGGAAAATCTTTTTCCACTGAAAGCATCAAAGGTAATTTGACTTTAATTTCTTGTGTTCGACTTCCAGGAAGTAAAGCAATAATTGGTCTTTCGTCTAAATTATGATCTTTTCTAAATTGTTGTTCATCAATTGGCGGAAGATTATTCAACGAATCTAATAATGGATTTCCGACAAAATCTACTTTGTAATTGTAACGTTGATAAAATTCTTCTTCGAACGGAAGAATCACAAACATTTTGTCGACAACTTTTTTGATTTTATGAACTCGACCAGTTTTCCAAGCCCAAATTTGTGGCGAAATATAATAGTAAATTTTAATTCCAAGACTTTTTACAAATTCAGCAATTCTGAGATTAAAACCAGGATAATCAACTAAAATAACTGCATCTGGCTGATAAGCTTCGATGTCTTTTTTAGCAACCGAAATATTTCCTAAAATCGTTCTCAAATTCATTACAACTTCAGCAAAACCCATAAACGCCAAATCTCTGTAATGTTTGACTAAAGTTCCGCCTTGCGTTTGCATCAAATCTCCTCCCCAAAATCTGAATTCAGCTTGTGGATCTTTTAATTTTAATTCTTTCATTAAGTTCGATGCGTGCAAATCGCCCGAAGCTTCACCTGCAATGATATAGTATTTCAATGGAAATCATTTTTCTTCTTACAAAGATAGGAGAAATCTATAAGTGGAGTAGATTTCAATGTTTTTTATTGCGTAAATTTACTCTTTCAAACAAAGAAAAATGTCAGACGAAATTATAAATAAAGTTGCCAATAGTAGTTTAGTAACAATTGATTTACAGGATTATTATCCTGATGGAGATCGTGTTGTTTTTGACTTGAAAGATTGGTTATATGAAGAATTGATTCTTAGAGAAAAGGATTTTAGAGAAAATCTTAAAAATCATGATTGGACACAATATCAAGATAAATATGTAGCGTTAACGTGTACTGCGGATGCGATTGTTCCGTCTTGGGCTTATTTGTTGGTTGCAACCTATTTGTCGCCAATTGCGAAACGAATTGTACATGGAAGTTTGCAAGATTTGGATACGATTTTGTACACAGAAATTGTAGATCATTTGCCTTATGAAGATTATGTTGATGGAAAAATAATAGTGAAAGGTTGCTCTCACAAACCTGTGCCAGAATCGGCTTATATTCAGTTAATTGAACGTTTACAACCAATTGTAAGCTCGTTAATGTTTGGTGAAGCGTGTAGCACTGTTCCGCTTTATAAAAAGAAGAAATAAAAAAATCCGCTCAACGAGCGGATTTTTTACACATGAATAAAATCGTAAAATACTTATTGATTAGTTCTGAAAACTAATTTATTATCTCCAGGTTTTTCTTCGAAATAATCGATTAAAACCGCATCATTATCATTTATTGTTCCTTTTAAAATTTCTTTTGAAAGTTCATTTAATACATCTTGTTGAATAACTCGTTTCAATGGTCTTGCTCCGAATTGAGGATCGTAGCCTTTTCTTGCTAAATAATCGACAGCTTCTGGCGTAATATCTAATGTAATATCGCGTTGTGCTAATTTCTTCGCAACTCCGCTTAAATAGATATTCACGATTCCAGAAATTTGATTTTCACTCAATGGACGGAACAAAATAATTTCATCAATACGATTCAAAAATTCTGGTCTAAAGTTTTGTTTCAATTCCTCAAAAACGACATCTTTTGTTTCATCATAAACTTGTGCCACATTATTTTCGTCAATGTTTGAGAATTTATCCAAAATCGTATGAGAACCAAAATTCGATGTCATAATGATAATCGTATTTTTAAAGTTAACCACACGACCTTTGTTGTCTGTCAAACGTCCGTCATCCAAAACTTGTAACAAAATATTGAAAACATCTGGATGTGCCTTCTCAATTTCGTCCAACAAAATAACTGAATAAGGACGGCGACGAACCGCTTCTGTTAACTGACCACCTTCGTCGTAACCAACGTAACCCGGAGGTGCCCCAACCAAGCGAGAAACTGCATGACGCTCCTGATATTCGGACATGTCGATACGAGTCATTGCATTTTCATCATCGAATAAGAACTCGGCTAAGGCTTTTGCCAACTCAGTTTTCCCAACACCAGTTGAACCTAAGAATAAGAACGAACCGATTGGTTTTCCTTCGTCACTAAGACCTGCACGAGAACGACGAATGGCATCAGAAACTGCTATAATTGCTTCTTCTTGACCTAAAACACGTTTGTGTAATTCGTTTTCTAAATTCAATAATTTTTCGCGATCAGATTGCATCATTTTCTGAGCCGGAACTCCTGTCCATTTCGATACAACTTCTGCAATATCATCCGCATCAACAAACTCTTTTACCAGTTTATTTTGTTTATTTTCTTCTAGATTATGTTCAGCTTCTTCTAAATTATTTTTTGCATTAACTAAATCTTCAAACTCTAATTTGGAAGCTTTTGCATAGTCGTAATCTCGTTTTGCACGCTCAATTTCGAATTTGATATTTTCGATAGATTTTCTTAAATCTTGAACTTCATCGGCACGATTTCTTTCCGCTTCCCATTTCGAATTCAATTGATTTCTTTCATCTTGAAGATTAGATAATTCTTCTTTTAAAAGATTCAATTTTTTCTCGTCATTTTCGCGTTTTATCGCTTCAATTTCGATTTCTAATTGAATAATTCTACGATCTAATTTATCTAAATCTTCTGGTTTAGAATTCATTTCCATTCTCAACTTAGAAGCTGCTTCGTCCATCAAATCGATGGCTTTATCTGGTAAAAAACGATCTGTAATATAACGTGTTGATAATTTTACAGCCGCAATAATTGCTTCGTCTTTAATTCCAATTTTATGGTGTTGCTCGTATTTATCTTTGATTCCACGCAAAATAGAAATAGCCGATTCTTCATCTGGTTCTTCTACCATTACTTTCTGGAAACGACGTTCTAAAGCTTTATCTTTTTCAAAATATTTTTGATATTCATTCAAAGTTGTAGCACCAATCGAACGTAATTCGCCACGAGCCAAAGCAGGTTTCAAGATATTTGCAGCATCCATTGCACCTTCTCCGCCGCCGCCAGCACCAACAAGCGTGTGAATCTCATCGATGAACAAAATTATTTCTCCATTCGAAGCGGTTACTTCTTTCACAACGGCTTTCAAACGCTCTTCGAACTCACCTTTGTATTTTGCACCAGCAACCAAAGCTCCCATATCCAATGAAAAAATTTGTTTATTCAAAAGATTTTCAGGAACATCTCCATTGATGATACGATGTGCTAAACCTTCTGCTATAGCGGTTTTACCAACACCTGGTTCACCAATAAGGATTGGGTTATTTTTTGTACGACGTGATAGAATTTGTAAAACACGACGAATTTCTTCATCACGTCCAATTACAGGATCTAATTTTCCTTCTTTTGCTAAATCTGTTAAGTTTTTAGCGTATTTGTTTAATGAATTATATGTTCCTTCCGCGTTTTCAGAAGTTACTCTTTCTCCGTTTCTCAATTCTGTTACTAATTTTTTTGTGTTGTCGAATGTTACACCTCTATTTTTTAATAATTGACTTACAGGCGATACATTCTTGATTATACCTAATAATAAATGCTCTAAGGTGATAAAATCATCGTTCATCTCTTTTGCAATTTCTTGTGCAGATTGCAAAATTTGGTTAGATGAATTGGAAAGATGATTTCCTTGTTGACCTTCTATTTTTGGATATTTATTGATTTCTAAATCCAACTCAGGTTTCAACATATCCATTTTTACACCTTGTTTTTCTAAGATTAATGATAACACGTTTTCATCAACATCTATCATTCCACCTAAAATATGAGCTGGTTCTATTGCTTGATTTTTTTGTGCAACTGCAATTTGCTGCGCTGCTTGAATCGCTTCACGACCCTTTATTGTAAATTGATTAAAATCCATTGGTTTTTAGTTTTTTATATTGGTTTTGTTTGGTGTATTTCATCAAAAAAAATTCCAAAGTAGAAATAAAACCTAAAAACTGACTTTTTGACTTTGTTGAATAAAAAAAGGAGACATTTTGTCAATATCTCCTTTCGTTTAAAAATTTTTATAGTATTTAAAATAAACCTTCTACTGATAAATAGCGTTCGCCAGTATCGTAGTTGACAGTTAATATTTTCGTGTTTTTGTCTACTTCATTCAAAGTTTTAGCAACTGCAGCCAATGAAGCACCTGTAGAAATTCCGACAAATATACCTTCTACTTTAGCCACTTTTTTTGCAAATTCAAATGCTTCTTCTTTTGTAATCTGAGTAGAAGAATCAACGATTGAAGTATCTAAATTAGTAGGAATAAATCCTGCTCCAATTCCTTGAATCGCGTGTGGACCAGGATTTCCTCCTGAAATGACAGGAGAATCTGTTGGTTCTACAGCGATAACTTTTGTTGAAGAGTTAACTTCTTTTAATGCTTTTCCAATTCCAGAAAGATGTCCGCCTGTTCCAACTCCTGTAATTAAATAATCAACTCCTTGTGGAAAATCTTCAAGGATTTCTTTTGCTGTTGTATTGTAATGGACTGTCGGATTCGAATTATTCTCAAATTGTTGCGGAACCCAAGCGCCTTCTATTGTTTCGGCTAATTCTTGTGCTTTTGCAATAGCGCCTTTCATTCCTAATTCTTTTGGAGTTAAAACAAATTCAGCACCATAAGCTTCCATAATTTTACGACGTTCAATTGACATCGATTCTGGCATTGTGATAATCATTTTGTAACCTTTTACAGCCGCAACAAATGATAAGCCAATTCCTGTATTACCCGAAGTAGGTTCTATAATTGTTCCACCAGGTTTTAAAATTCCAGCTTTTTCAGCATCTTCAATCATTGCCAAAGCAATACGATCTTTTATTGATCCACCCGGATTTTGTTTTTCTACTTTAATATAAACGTTATGGTTAGGAAATAATTTATTCAGTTTAATAATTGGTGTATTTCCTATGGTTTCTAATACATTATTGTAAATCATTGTTGTAAGGTTTTAGATGATATAATTGATATGTTGTTCTTTTTTTTGTTTTTTTATTTGTGGTTGATTCTCTTGATAGACAACAGAATCTTCTTCTATACTTTCTGTAATCCAAACATTTCCGCCGACTACAGAATTTTTTCCAATAATTGTTGTTCCTCCCAAAATAGTTGCTCCAGCATAAATTGTGACATTATTTTCTATTGTTGGATGACGTTTTTTATTAGCCAAATTCTTCGAAACATAAAACGCTCCTAATGTTACGCCTTGGTAAATTTTCACATTATCACCAATCAATGTTGTTTCTCCAATGACAATTCCTGTACCATGATCGATATAAAAGTTTTTTCCAATTGAAGCACCAGGATGAATATCAATTCCAGTTTTAGAATGTGCATATTCGGAAAAAAAACGAGGAAGAATAGGCGTATTTAAATTGTAGAGAATATGTGCTAAACGATGAATTGCAATTGCAAAAAAACCAGGATAGGCTAAAATGATTTCAATTTCCGATTTAGATGCAGGATCATTTGCATAAAAAACAAAAATTAGTTCCTCTAATTCTTGTCTAAGTTGTGCAAATTGTTCAAAAAAATATAAACTAATTTGATTCGATTTCTCCTCAGGAACAATTTTTAACAAAATAGAATTGAATTGATTGAGTAAATCTTCTTTCTTGTACAAAGGATTTGGTTGTTGAAAAATCTCATCATAAATAATGGATTCTATCAAAGGTTCTACTTCTTGTTTTCTAAATGGTAAACTGTATTTCGTAAGCTGATTCATTCTTCAATCTATAAACTCTATAAAAATAGTAGACAAATGTATTCATTTTTTTATTCTTGAAGAAGAAATTGTCATAAAAATGACAAAAACCATAAAAATGCCTTCGTTTTTATTATTGCTATGTAAGCATAATAATACACTATTTTGACTTTTATGAATAAAATTTATAATTATTTATTTAAAAATATTTATTGAATTAAATGATTGATAATTAATGTTATAAATGAATTTTTATGTTTAAAAGAGATTATTTTTATAAAAAATAAAGCGTAGTGTTTTATTTACACTAAAAAATAGTTATTTTAGTGAAATAAATTTTAAAGGATAAAAATATGAAAAAATCAATTTTATTCGGATTATTCTTTATGTTGACATCTTTAATGTATGCGCAATCACCAATAGGAACTTGGAAAACAATTGATGATGAGACAAAACAGGCGAAGTCTTACGTAGAGATTTTCGAGAAAGATGGAAAACTTTATGGTAAAGTCACTAAGATTTTAACGAAAGGAAAAGAAGATGCAAAATGTACAGATTGTTCAGGAGCATTAAAAAATAAACCAATTTTAGGAATGCAAATTCTTTCTGGTCTTAAAAAAGATGGAAAAGAATGGAATGGTGGAAAAATCATTGATCCTAATAGTGGAAAGGAATACAAAGCAAAAATGTCTCTTAACGGAAATGATAAATTAGACGTAAGAGGTTTTATCGGGATTTCTCTTGTAGGAAGAACGCAAACTTGGCAACGAGTTAAATAAAAATCAAAACAAAAACGAAAAGGTTACTCTGAGTAATCAAACCCACAAAATTTTACTCTATAATGACTATTTCTAAAAGAATAGTCATTATTTTTTTTACGTAAATTTGTAACTTCAAAACTAAGGTTTTGATTTTCTAAAATACATCAATGAGTTTAATTAAAAGAGCGTTCTCATACGCAAAACCATATAGAACTTCGTTTGTTACAGCGATTATATTCAATTTACTCTATGCACTTTTCAATGTAATTGCATTGGCTTTTATGATGCCAATTTTGAGTGTTTTGTTTGGTGAAAAAACAACTGGAGTTATCGCAAAACCTATTTATTCTGGTGATTTGGGTAATCTGAAACAATTTTTTTCAGATTATTCAGCTTATTATATGAATGAGCTTTCTCAAACTCAAGGACCAGTTTATGTGTTAGCGATTTCGTGTGTGATATTTATTATTGCATTTTTATTTCGAAATATTTTCAGTTTTCTTTCAGAAACTTGTTTGGTAGATTTACGTTCGGGTGTGACACGTGATTTACGTGTTGATATTCATAACAAAATTATTGATTTGCCAGTTGCTTATTTTACTGAAAAACGAAAAGGAGATATGTTAAATCGTATTTCTAGTGATGTAAATGAGGTTGAATCTAATATTTTAAATTCAGTCGTAGAAATCATACGTTCACCAATTATGATTATCTTTTTCGTTGTAGTATTATTTACAGTTAGCTATCAATTAACAATTTTCGCTATTTTGGTTTTTCCGATTATGGGAACAATTATTTCGTTGATTGGAAAAAGTCTGAAAAAAGCTGCTGCTCATGCGCAAGACGAATTATCTAACATTATTACTTATGTAGACGAAACACTTTCTTCGCTTAAGATTATCAAAATTTTTAACGCAGAAGATCAAGTAAAAGGTCGTTTTGATGAATCGATTAATCGTTATCGAAAATATCTTCAAAAAGTAATGAAAAAACGTGCTTTGGCTTCACCAACAAGTGAATTTTTAGGTGCTGTTACAATTGGATTAATTGTTTTTTTTGGTGGTAAATTATCGTTAGAAGGAAATGGTTTAACAGGATCACAATTTATTTTTTATATCGCAACATTTTATACATTATTAGATCCGATTAAACGCTTTTCGAAAGCATTATCAGATGTACAAAAAGGAGAGGTTTCTGCAAAGAGAATTTTTGAGGTTTTGGATGCTGATGTTTCGATAAAAGATGTTCCAGATGCAAAAGGAATTGAAGCTTTTGAAGATAAAATTGAGTTTAGAAATGTGACATTTGCTTATGGTAAACATAATGTAATTGAGAATTTTAATTTAACAATTAACAAAGGAGAAACCGTTGCTTTTGTTGGGCAATCTGGTTCTGGAAAATCGACTTTGGCGAATTTAATTACTCGTTTTTGGGATGTGAAATCAGGTCAAATTTTGATTGATGGAATTGATATTAAACATATAAAATTAAATGATTATCGCTTGTTATTTGGTTTGGTTACGCAAGATTCTATTTTGTTTAATGATACAATTTTTAATAATATTTCATTAGGTGATAAATGTCCAAATTTGGAAAAAGTAGAATATGCTGCGCAAATTGCAAATGCGGAAGAGTTTATTGTAAAAATGCCAGAAAAGTATCAAGAGTCAGTAGGAGAGGGAGGTAGCAAGCTTTCTGGTGGACAAAAACAACGTTTAAGTATTGCGCGTGCGGTTTATAAAAATCCACCGATTATGGTTTTGGATGAAGCGACTTCTGCTTTGGATACGAAATCTGAAAAATTGGTACAAGTTGCCTTGAATAATATGATGCAAAATCGTACTTCTTTGGTTATTGCGCACCGTTTATCAACAATTCAGAATGCGGATAAAATTGTAGTAATGGAAGCAGGTAAAATTATTGAACAAGGAAATCATCATTCACTTATTGAGAAAAAAGGCGTTTATGCCAATTTGGTAAATATGCAGAATTTTGAATAAATGAAGTATATACAAACTAAAAAAATCCGCTTATTAAGCGGATTTTTTTGTTATATTTTAAATCGATTTAATTTCAAAACCTAATTGTTTCCAGTCTTCCCAAAATGTTGGGTAAGATTTTTCTACGACCATTTCATTCTCAATTCGAATTGGGTAAATTTGTGCTAAAGGCGCCATACACATTGCCATTCTGTGGTCGTTATATGTTGCTAAAGTTGGCGTTTTTTCAAAATTATTATAACCTTCTATCGTTAATGAATCGTTTGTAATTGTTATAATTGCTCCAAATTTTTCCAACTCATTTTTAAGTGCGACTAAACGGTCTGTTTCCTTGATTTTTAGTGTTTCTAAACCAGTTAAATGACATTTTGTTTTCAATCCCACACAAGTTGCAGAAATCGTCTGTGCAATATCTGGAGTATTGATTAAATTTAATTCGATGATAGATTTTGGTATGAAATTATCTTCATTTTTTAATGTTAAAACTCCATTTTCAAAAGTTGAAATTACACCAAAATTTTCTGCATAAATATGTTTTAAAGCTGAATCTCCTTGTAAAGAATCTTCGAAATAAGTTGAGATTTTAATTTCAGAATTCTGCGATAAAGCAATCAAACTATAATAATATGAAGCTGAACTCCAATCAGATTCTACTTGTAATGTTTGAGCTTTGATGTTTTCAGTAAAAGGAATTTTGATTGTATTTCCTTCGAAAATTGCATTAATTCCAACTTTATTCAATAATTGAATTGTCATTTGAATATAAGGAACAGAAATAATTTTTCCATCCAACTTTATCGTTAATCCATTTTCTAATTTCGTTCCGATCAAACATAAAGCCGAGATATATTGAGAACTAATGTTAGAAGGGATTGTAATAGAATCTTTCGTTATTTTTTTTCCAACAATCGATAAAGGCGGATAACCTTCGTTTTCTTGATACGAAATTTCTGCACCCAACTCATTCAAGGAGTCAACTAAAACTTTTATTGGACGTTGTTTCATTCTTTCAGAACCTGTCAACGTTATTTTTCGTCCATCTTGAATAGAAAAATAAGCCGTTAAAAATCGCATGGCAGTTCCCGCGTGGTGAATATCAACTAAATCACTTTTGTTCGCTAACGCTTTTTGCATTAATTGAGAATCTTCTGAATTTGAAACATTTTCTAATGTCAAAACATTCTCAAATAATTGACTTAATAACAACAAACGATTGCTTTCGCTTTTAGAACCTGTGATGGCTAATTGATTGTTTATCGGAGATTTTAGAGCAGAAATTTCAATCATATTTATTTTAATTTATCATTATTTTGATGACGATCGTGGTCACGTTTTGTTTTATAATCTAATTTTTTGTAAAAAGCTGATTCTAAATCAACACCTGTTTGATTTGCCAAACAAAGCGCTACAAAAATAACATCTGCCAATTCTTCGCCAAGATCTTTGTTTTTATCAGATTCTTTCTCCGATTGTTCACCGTAACGACGTGCAATAATACGTGCAACTTCTCCTACCTCTTCAGTTAATTGTGCCATATTTGTTAATTCGTTAAAATAACGAACACCATGTTCTTTTATCCAATTATCAACGTCTGTTTGTGCTTGTTTAAGGCTCATCTTATTTTAAATTTTAAAAGTTAAAGGTACAAAAATAAAAAGCCAACTCGTATTTGGAGTTGGCTTTATTCGATGTTTAGAATATTTTTTATTATTTTACCAAAATCACTTGCTGACTTTCTGCATTAATGATATTTGTTAAAAATTCTTTCAATGGTTTATAGTATTGTGCAGGTAAAATACTGTATGGAATAACTTTTTGGGCTTGAGCGATAATAAAACCATCTTTTTCAATTACTTTATATGCATATCCACCAGCTTGATCAGGCATTGTAAATTGCTTTTCAGTTGGTAAAGATTCGACTTTGTAACCTTCTGGAATTTTAATTTTAACTGTATTTGTATTCGTAGTTGGTGCACCAAACTCAATATTGTAATTACGTTGATCTAGATTTAAATTATGTTTTGTATTCGCAACAAATAAAAATGGATTGAATAATATTTTATTTCCAGCCACATCTACTTTTACATCATCAAATTTGAATTGATGACGAATTACATTTTGTTTATTATCTTGTGTTTTAAATTCTGAAATTTCAAAATTGTAATCTTCTACAAATTCTTTTTCAAACGCTTTTGGATCATCTGCGATTTCACTTTTATCAAACATATAAAAATAATTATCACGAACATTAGAAAATAAACCTTTCAAATTTCCATCAGCTTTTAAATCTGCCGTAATTGATATTTTATCATTGGTCATAACCGAATTACGAAGAGGAACTTCTTTTATTCCTTTGTCATTTACCATAAACCCACGATCGTTAATTGCCCGAATTGGTAATAAATTAATTTGAGCATTTTTATCAGTTGCATCCATTAAATAAAACTCATTATCTATTGTTGCTCCAACAATCACATAATTCAATTTACTACGAGAAGGAAACGAATAATTGATTAAACCATTTTGCAACGTACTCAAAACAATTGGATTTGCGTCTAATCCAGCTTTACGCAACATAGCTGTTAGCATAAGATTGATATCCGCTGAATTTCCTGATTTTTCGTTAAATGCTTTTCGAATTCCTTTATCTGTATATTGACCTAAATAATCATTCCAAGCCATGTTGTTTTTTACATAATTGTAAATTGCTTGAGCTTTTTCAATATTTGTAGATTTTCCAACAATTGTAGCGTTTACAGTTTCATCTAAAAAATTATTCCCATTTAATTGTCGACCAAATTCTTCGTGATCCATCAAATCTTTTCCAATACGTTCCCAAGTTGTAGAGAAACTTTCTGAAGTTCTACCTGGAGCAACAAAAGAAGCTAACTCAAACTGAATACTTGCTAACATATTTCTCGGATTAAGCACATAAGCTTCGCGAGAATAAGAAGGTAAATTAACTAATGAATAAGTTTGTGTATTGATTTTCATTTTAGCATTATCAATACTTGAATTTTGAGTTGTCCTTCCGTAGATATCACTTTCTCTTTTATTGTGAATTGTATAATTATCTTCTTTAGAATTTGTAGAAATTTTTGGAGCGAAACCGCCTCTCAAATCTTGTTGATAATTAAAATATTCTTGATTTTGCATCGTGAAATTACTTGCAACCACAGGAATCGATTGTTGAAAATACCACGTATCAGTATTTCCATAGAAAGGGGAAATAATTTCGTATGTATATTCTAAGATTGATCCATTTTTTACATTAGGAAATGTAAACGTTTGTTTATCCATAAAACGATGGACTTTATCTAAGAAAATATCTTTTTTCTCAACTTTTTGTTCAACAATTTTTCCATTTTCAAGGTTATAGGTAACCGCTTTTAAAGTAATCAATTTATCTTGATCTGATCCTGAGCTTTTGTAAAGAGGAATTTCTATTTTCAAAACATCATCAGGTGTTTTATCCTTATCAAAAACAATTACTCTATAAAAAACTTTTTTTGTTTGCTCAACACCTCCTTGATTGGTATTAAAACTAACTTTATAATTTCCGTCAGCATATAAAACTTCTGCAGGAGCGTCAGCTTGAATTGTACTTTTTGTTTTCTCGAAATCTTGTTTAGATAGTTTTCCAAATTTTACATCTTGTGCAAAACTCGAAACAGTTGCAACTGTCGCAACAATCGTAAATATTGTTTTCATATTAGTGTTATAATTTTTCTAAAAGTAGTTTTGTGTTGTCGTAACCCGAAATTTGTCTTCTAAATTCTACATATTCGTTGTATTTTTCTTTCGAAAAAGTTCCAGAAAATTGTTTGTAAATACGTTTTATTTCGAATGCATTATTTTCTTTTGGATTGATTTCTAATTGATATTCTCCAAAAGCAGATTTCACAGTTATAGCATCAAATTTTTGTGGTAATTTATAACCAGAAGGAAGTGTCAATGTATACGAAACTTCGTCAACATATCCTGTCTCGATGTTGAAATCAAACTTTCTATCTTTCATTTTTTTGACAGAAGTCTCTTCTTTATTCACTGGAATAATATTCAGAATGATGTTATTTCCTTGAATTTTAGCATAATTTGGTGCTGAAAACTCGAAATTTGAAGTAAAAACAGCATTTTTCCAATCATTATTAAATTCTTTCTTTTTGAATGATATTCCTTGTAAGTAAGAAAATCGATTTTTTAAACGAACATCAAGATCTTTCTCGCTTAATTGATTAAATCTTGCAAAATTCTCATAAATCAAACCTTTGGAAGTTTCAGAAAAATCAAAATTTAATGTTCCATCTGCTAAAAGTGTTGCATTTCCATTGACGAATAATTGATTATCTTCTGTATTGAATTGTTGCGAAGGAATAATTTTTCCGCCTTTTTCATCAACAATTAATACTTTTCTATTTCCTGCAAAATCACCTAAATAATTATAAGGAGCTGTTTGACTTGTTGCTTCTAACCAAATATCTTTTCCATTTAGAGGTATATAAACAATCATGTGATTCCCTTGTTGATACATCATTTGTTCATCAATATCAATTGGATTTCCAGCAAATAATATGGTGTGATACGATTTGATATTCACTGCATCTAACATTCCAATCATATAATTAGATAAGGCTTTGCAATCGCCATAACTTTTGCTCTCAACATAAGAATTCGGAAAAGGCGAAAGTCCTCCAATTCCCAGTTGTACACCAATATATCGAACTTTATTTTGCAAATGTTTGTACAAAATCTGAACTTTTTCTTCATCCGACTTTGCATCTTTTACCATGTTTTGAAAAGTTGATTTTTGAGCTGGAGTAAAATCTAATTTTGTACGAATTAAATTATCAAAAGTCCATTTTCCGTAATCATTCCAATTGTCAAAATTTCCTTTAACACCATCGATATTGATCTGATTTGAAGCTAAAATAGCGCGAGGAAATATTTTTTGACTTCCAACCATTTGATCTTCTTCATTAAATGCCAAAACATTGTTTAATGAATAGCTCAAATTATTGTTATCTCCTGTTTTTGCAATGTCAAAATCTTTAAAATTATCTTCTTTCAATCGAATAGTTGAAGATGTTTTATTTACAAATTGATAAGACGATTTTTCGATTGATAAATTTGCTGCTCGTATAGGTGACCAACGCGGAATCCAAAGTGTATTTTTGTTCGTTGTAACAATTTTATAATGTATCGTGTAAGGATAATTTGTTGGAGTATAATTCAAATATTTTATGCGATCATCCGTGTACATTTGTCCACCTGTAACATAACTTTGGTCACCAAAATCTTTGGTCTTGAATTTTTTAATTTCTTTTCCATTTGCATCATACAAAGTTGCCTCGAATAAGTCAATTTTCGTATTTGCATCATAATTCGCTTGCGCACCAACATAATTATCGCCTGCTTTACTCAAAACTGTTACGTCAACGTCTTCCGTATATTTTAATTCATCAACTTTTAGAAGTTCTATTTTTTCTTCATTTTTTCGTACAACAGCATAAGCATCTTTTATCAAATCGGCTGGAATTTGATCGACTGCATAGTTTTGCGCAAAAGAAAATGAACTAATCAAAAAAGTTGAAAAAAGTAGAGTTTGTTTCATTCAATATCTGTTAATCAAGTTATTCTTTATTTTTTGAATCGATAAAAATGGTTACAGGACCATCATTCAATAATTCGACTTTCATATCTGCACCAAAAATTCCTCTTTGTACAGGCTTGAAATTTGATTCTAAAACGTTCAAAAATGTTTCATATTGTACGTTTGCTATGTCCGGTTTTGACGCTTTGATATATGACGGACGATTTCCTTTTTTCGTAGACGCATGCAACGTAAATTGAGACACAACCAAAATATCTCCATTTGTTTGCTGTACATCCAAATTCATCACATCATTTTCATCATTGAAAATTCGGAGTTTAATTATTTTTTTCGAAATCCATTCAAAATCTTCCTTCGTATCATCAGGTTCAAAACCAACCAAGGCCAAAATTCCGCTTTCAATTTTTCCTGTTATTTCTCCATCTACCATTACAGAAGCATGTTGCACACGCTGTAAAATCACTCGCATAATTCTAGTTTTATTGATTTAAAATCGATTTGAATTTAAGAAATTATTAACAAATAAAAAAACGTTACAACTCATCTTTTAAATGTGTTATAACGTTTGTTGTAATTTAAGTTTAGAAAGCAATCGCTATAGGTTTAAGTTAGTTGGTTAAAATAGATTTCCTCATCTGCAATTATCGCATAATATAACTCATAGAGCTTTGACATTTTTTTTGCATTGATGATTTCTTGTTCTATATTTTTTATTCTGTTTTCTTTATTTTCAGAATTATCAAATTCAGCAATCCACAATTTATTTGGATTTAATGGTTTCCAATTTAAATCTTCTAAATGCAATAAAAATCTTTCTTTTTGTTCCTTTGTACATTCCTCAAAATCTAAAGCGATTTTTACGGATAAATTGCTCATTCAATTAATTTTAACAAAAATAAAATGAGAAATTGAATTATTTTTACGTGAAACCGTAATTTGAGAAAATAAAAAAGCCATTTCATAAGAAACGGCTTTTTTATTATTTTTCGGTATAAATATCTTCTTCTAAAAAAGTGAGATAATTTTCGTAGCGAGAAACTGCGATTTCACCAATTTCTACTGCATAACGTACAGCACATTTTGGCTCGTTAACGTGAATACAATTATCAAATTTACAATTGTGTTTCAGTTCTAAAATTTCAGGAAAATAACCTTGTAATTCGGTTTTGTCGATATGAACCAAACCAAATTCCTTAATTCCAGGCGTATCGATAATGAAACCTCCAAAAGGCCATTCGTACATCTGTGCAAAAGTTGTGGTATGTTGTCCTTTGCTATTAAAATCAGAAACTTCGTGCGTTTTTAGGTTCAAATCAGGGTTTAAAGTATTCAACAACGTTGATTTTCCAACGCCAGAATGTCCCGAAACCAAACTCACTTTATCTTTCATTCGATTTTTTACAAGATCTAAATTTAGACCAGTTTCAGCAGAAATATCAAGACTTTCGTAACCGATAGAATTGTAAATTGATTTATAAATTTCTAACTCAGCCATTTCATCTTCCGTGTATGAATCCATTTTGTTGAATAAAATTACAACAGGAATATGATAAGCTTCGGCAGTAATCAAAAAACGGTCAATAAAACCAAACGAAGTTTTGGGATTAGAAAGCGTTACAACCAAAAAAGCAACATCAATGTTAGAGGCAATAATATGCGTTTTTTTGGATAGATTAACAGATTTTCGTATGATGTAATTTTTGCGATCATGAATTTTTGTAATGACTGCAATATCATCTTTGTCAATCTCAAACTCAACCTCATCTCCAACAGCAATTGGATTGGTATGTTTGATATTGGCTATTCTAAATTTTCCCCTAATTCTTGCCTGATAGGTTGCACCATCTTCGGTTAAAAGATGATACCAACTACCAGTAGATTTTATGACAATTCCTTTCAATATTGTTTAAATTTTTTCTTCTTTTTTTACCATAATTTGGTTTTGTTGCGCAACAGATTCTTGGTGAATTGCTTGCAATAATTTGTCAACAAAATCTTCAGATAAACCTAAAGAAACTCCTGCTTTTACAGAATTATCTTTGATTTGTTTCCAACGATCTGGCTGAAAAACTGCCACATTATGTTCTTTTTTCAATTCTCCGATAGAGTTTGCAACTTTCATACGTTGAGCAATTGCATCTAAAATAGAGTTATCTAATTCATCAATTTGATGACGTAAATTCTGAATTCCAGTTTTGTAAATTGCATCTGGATCATCAGAAACACGAATTTCTAAATCTTTTAAGATTTCTAATAAACGAGCTGGTGTTACTTGTTGAGCTGCATCAGACCAAGCTTCATCAGGATTATTGTGTGTTTCGATCATCAATCCATTGTATTCAAAGTTGAAAGCTTGCTGTGCAACATCAAATAATCCTGTTCTGTTTCCGCAAATGTGTGATGGGTCACAAATAATTGGCACGTTTGGTAATTTGTTTTTGAAATCTAATGCAATTTGCCATTGTGGATTGTTACGGTATTTTGTCTTTTTGTACGTTGAAAAACCACGGTGAATAGCACCTAAGTTTTTGATTCCTTGACCTTCTAAACGCTCCAAAGCACCAATCCATAAATCTAAATCTGGATTTACAGGATTTTTAACCAAAACTGTTTTGTCTGTATCACGTAAAGCTTCAGCAATTTCTTGTACTGTAAAAGGGTTTACCGTAGAACGAGCACCAATCCATAAAACGTCAACATCATATTCTAACGCTAATTTTGCGTGATTTGCATTGGCGATTTCAGTTGCGATTTTCATTCCGAATTCGTCTTTTACTTTTTTCAACCAGTTTAATCCGATTGCACCAACTCCTTCGAAACAATTTGGTTTAGTACGAGGCTTCCAAATTCCCGCACGGAAAACTTGCACATAATCTTTGTCCAAATCTTCAGCGATTGTCATCATTTGTTTTTCACTTTCTGCACTACAAGGTCCAGCGATGATCATTGGTTTATCGTATTCTTTTATCCAGTTATTGTTTTCCATAACATTTACAAATTTAAGATTTAATATTTATTTTATTTGAGAGTAATTATTTATTTAATATTCGACGTATGTCGTTTGTGTTTTTTAAATATTGATGAATATCTTCGGCGTCTTTTTCTTCGATCATTTTTCTGATTTTAGAAATTTGAGTTTGATAAGCATCAATAGCATTGAGTAAATTTTCTCGATTCTGAATCAAAATTGGTGTCCACATATCTGGTGAACTTTTTGCTAAACGAACCGTAGATTCGAAACCAGATCCAGCCATGTCAAAAATTGCATCTTCATTCTTTTCTTCTTCCAAAACTGTTTGTCCTAAAGCGAAAGATGTAATGTGCGAAAGATGAGAAACGTACGCAATGTGCGCATCATGCGCTTCCGAAGTCATTGTTTTAACATTCATCCAGAGCGATTGATAAATTTTTCTTACTTTTTTTACTGCTTCTTTTTCGCTTTCTTCAATATCACACAAAATCGCAACTTTGTTTAAAAACAACTCAGGAAAAGCAGCTTTTGGTCCAGAATTTTCCGTTCCTGCGATTGGGTGTGTGGCAACAAATTGTTTTCTTTTGGGATGACTTAAAACTTTTTTACAAATTCCAGCTTTTGTTGATCCCATGTCCATTACAATCGTTTTATCATTAATTTGATCTAAAATCTCTGGTAAAACTTTTTGAATTGAATTAATTGGAACCGCAATCACTACTAAATCTGATTGAGAAAGTGCTTCATTCAAAGGAGCGATTTCATCCACAATTCCTAATTCTAAAGCTTGAATTTGATGTTCAATATTTTGATCAACACCGATTATTTTTTCGGCAACACCAACTTTTTTTAATGCTAAAGCAAAAGAACCTCCGATTAATCCTAAACCGATTACTGAAATTATTTTCATGCTTCTAATCTTCTCTTTACTTCAATCAACTTCTCGACAGGTGCGCAAAGTGAAAATCTTATAAATCCTTCACCATTGCTTCCGAAAATACTTCCTGGTGTAATAAATACTTTTTTATTGTATAAAATTTCATCAATAAATTTTTTATCATCTTTTCCTTCTGGAAGCTTCGCCCAAATAAACATTCCTGCTGCATTGGGATTATATTTTACATTTAAAATATCAGCGATTTCCCAAATGATTCTTCGTCTTTCTGCGTAAATTTTTGTTAATTCATCGTACCAAGAATCATCAACTAAAAGAGCTTTTGTCGCGGCTTTTTGTATCGCAAAATTCATTCCCGAATCCATATTTGACTTTACTTTTAGAATAGAATTAATAAAACTTTCTTTTCCAATCACCATTCCTACTCGCCAACCTGCAATGTTAAAGGTTTTGCTTAATGAATTCAGTTCGATACAAACATCTTTTGCACCTTCAATTCCTAAGATGCTTGTCGGTTCATCGTTCAAAATAAAACTATACGGATTATCATTTACGATTAAGATATTGTGACGAGTTGCAAACTCTACTAATTTTCTAAGAACGTCTTTTGGGGCTTTGGCTCCGGTTGGCATATGTGGATAATTGAGCCACATAATTTTTGGTTTTTGCTCGGCTAATTTTTCTAACTGATCAAAATCTGGAAGCCAATCATTTTCATTTTTCAAATCGTAGAATAAAGGTTCTGCTTGCACTAATTCTGTAACAGATGAATAAGTTGGATATCCAGGATTTGGAATTAAAACTTTATCACCTTCATTCAAAAATGCCATCGAAATGTGCATAATTCCTTCTTTAGAGCCCATAAGTGGCAAAATTTCTGTTGAAGGATTGGCGTCTACATCAAATTTGTTTTTGTAAAAACTTGCCATTGCTTCGCGCATTTCTGGAATTCCGCGATAACTTTGATAGCCATTGATTCCGTTTCGTGAACTTTTGATTAATTCCTCGATCACATCTGGATGAGGTTGTAAATCTGGACTTCCAATTCCTAATGAAATGATTGGAATGTCGGTTTTCATGTTCGCTATTTCTTGTAATTTTTTCGAGAAATAATATTCTTGAACACTTTGTAATCGTTGGGCTTCTGCTATCATTTTTTCCCCAGTTTATATTCGCCTAATATTTCTAAATCCGTTAACTTTCTTGCAATTTTTCCAAGCAATTCATAATATTGTTCTTTTTGCTCGAACGTAATGTCAATATGGAAAGAGTATTCCCAAGGTTTTTCAATAATCGGAACAGATTGTATTTTGTCCATATTTATTCCACATTCTGCAATTTGATTTAATACATCTACTAAAGCACCAGCTTTATGTGGAACAGAAAAACGCATCGAAACTTTATTGAAATCTTCGTAATCGTTGTGCTCGCGTTGCAATACAAAAAAGCGAGTAAAATTATCTTGAAACGTCTGAATACTTGAAGCTAAAATGTCTAATCCATATACTTCTGCCGCTTTTCTTGAGGCAATTGCAGCAACATCATTCAAATCTTGCTCAATAATATCTTTGGCTGTTAATGCAGTGTCGATATCATTTACAACGCGCCATGTTGGATGTTTTTCAAGGAACTTATCACATTGTAACAATGCCATTTGGTGCGAACGAACTTCTTTTATATCATCTAAAGTTTGTCCTTTTTTTACCATCAATTGATGTTGAATTGATAAATAAATTTCTCCAACAACTTTCAAATTATATTTCGTTAGCAATGCATAGTTTGGTAAAATTGCCCCAGCAATTGTGTTTTCAATTGCCATGATTGCTTTTTCAACTTTTCCCTTTGCAAGCGACTTTGCTAAAGTTTTGAATGTGTCGCATTCTACAATTTCGATGTCATTTCCTAAATAATTATTGGCAGCTTCGTGATGATATGAACCAATGTAACCTTGTATTGCAACTCTTTCTTTCATTTTTTTCCACAAAAAAAGTCCCACAAATTGCGGGACTTTATATTATCTTATTATGAATGTTAACAATCAATTTTGACAACGCAGTCCCTGCTCTCCTGGATAATATCCAAAAAAGTAAAAAAAGAATGCGTTAAAATAATTGAATGTTGCCATTTCGTTTTTCTAATTGTTCTACAAATCTAAAAAATAATTTTTCAGTTATCCAAATCTTTTTTGCTAATTTTATCGAAAATTTTTCATCAAATGGGAATAATCATTACAGATTTAGTAAAAAAATACGGTGAACAGATGGCTTTAGACAAAGTTTCGTTTTCTATAAATAATGGCGAAGTTGTTGGTTTACTTGGACCAAATGGAGCAGGAAAATCGACATTGATGAAAAGTATTACCAATGCAATAAATGCAGATTCTGGTGAAATTTCTGTGAATGATTTTAATGTTTCGACGCAACCAATTGAATCGAAAAAGTTGATTGGATTTTTGCAAGAAAATAATCCATTGTACATGGATATGTATGTAAGAGAGTATTTGGAATTTGTAACAAATATTCGAAATGTGCCTAAATCAAAAATTGATGAAGTCATTGAAAAAGTAGGTTTATCACCAGAAAAACATAAGAAAATTCATCAATTATCTAAAGGATATAAACAGCGTGTTGGATTGGCGCAAGCGATTATTTCTAGCCCAGAAATTTTAATTTTAGATGAGCCTACAAATGGTTTGGATCCAAATCAAATTATTGAAATTAGAGAGGTAATTAAAGAAATTGGAAAAGAAAAAACGGTGATACTTTCGACACATATTATGCAAGAAGTAGAAGCGCTTTGTTCGCGTGTAATCCTCTTGAATAAAGGAAAAATTGTAGCCGATCAAGCGATAGAAGAATTTAAAGGACAATATAAAAACTTGGAAGAAGCTTTTCATGTTTTAACACAATAAAAAAAAATCCGTCCATTGAGCGGATTTTTTTGTGAATTATTTCTTTTTCAAGATAAAAACTTCTTTGATTTTTTCTGGATCAACTTTATCGTTTTTCGTTGTTTTTTCAAGTTTTGCAATCAAGTGATTTACTTCTTCTTCAGAAGCTGGACCACCAAGATTTTCTCCATTTACGCGAGAATCTTCTAAAACTTTTCCAGTCGAATCTAAAATTACCCAAAAAGGCAAACCTTGATTTTTTCCTCCTAATTTCTCATTGATAGCATCTCCACCAGGAGTTTCTAAATTTTTCTTCTCTGCACGTTCTTGTACAGTAATAAATGTTTTGACATAATTCGCATCAAAATATGGTTTCACAGCTGGATCGTCCATATTTTTTTCCATCTTTTTACACCATCCGCACCAAGAAGCATGAAAAATTAAAAAGACATTTTTATTTTCAACCTTCGCTTGATTTTGAGCTTTTGTTAATATTTCTGTTGCTGTTTGCGCGTTTACGATTCCTGCGAAAGCAATCATAAAACTTACGATTAAGGCTTTTAATTTCATTGTAATAAGTATTTAAGTAAATGTAAATAAATAATTGTATTTTCAAAAAAAAATTAACACTTATGAAACATTTTTTAGGATTTATCTTTTTGCTATTTCTTGTGAGTTGCGCATCCAATAATATAAAAACAATTGAAGGAAAATGGAAACAAGATTTTTTGGATTATAAATCGAAAGTGGTAGAAGTTCCTTTGACAAAGAGTGATGCGGTTATGGATGTTTCAAGAAATAAATCAAAATTAAAAATAGAATTTGATTTTCAAGATGGTTATGAAAAAGATGTGACAGATTCTGTTGTGTTTAATTTTCCTCAACTCAAATTCAGAAAAATAAATCTTGATAAAACTTCTAATTATTATGATTTAACTTATAATGCGACTTGCGATTGTTTTTATGGTGAAATGAAATCATATTCTGGAAATGTATTAAATATAAAATTGAACAGAGTTTCTTCGGTTAAATAAATTTAATGGAAATCATTATCTTTGCACAAAATTATTAGAACATCGTTCTAATATTCAATCATTAAAAAAAGAGACAACATATATGAAATGTGGAATTGTTGGATTGCCTAATGTTGGTAAATCTACTTTATTTAACTGTTTGTCGAATGCAAAGGCGCAATCGGCGAATTATCCTTTCTGTACAATTGAACCAAATGTAGGAACAGTTTCTGTACCAGATACTCGTCTAAATCAGTTAGAAGCAATTGTAAATCCAGAGCGCGTTGTGCCTGCGGTTGTAGAAATTGTAGATATTGCTGGTTTAGTAAAAGGAGCAAGTAAGGGAGAAGGTTTAGGAAATCAATTTTTAGGAAATATCCGCGAGTGTAATGCAATTATTCACGTTTTACGTTGTTTCGAAAACGAAAATATTACACATGTTGATGGTTCTATTAATCCATTGCGTGATAAAGAAACAATTGATATTGAGTTGCAATTGAAAGATTTGGATACAGTTACAAAACGTATCGATAAATCTAAAAAAGCAGCAAAAGCGGGAAATAAAGACGAACAAAAAGTTGTAGAAGTTTTAACAGCTGTAATCGCTCATTTAGAAGAGTTGAAAAATGTTCGTGAGATGGATTTGGACGAAAAAGAGCAAGAAATTGTAGATTCGTTACAATTAATTACTTCTAAACCAGTTTTGTACTTATGTAATGTAGACGAATCTGCTGCAAAAGACGGAAACGAGTGGGTAGAAAAAGTAAAAGAAGCTGTAAAAGATGAGCATGCTGAAGTGTTGATTTTAGCGGCACAAATTGAAGCTGATATCAATGAATTAGAAACGTTTGATGAACGTCAAATTTTCTTAGAAGAATTAGGATTAGAAGAGCCAGGCGTTAATCGTTTGATTCGTTCTGCTTACACACTGTTAGATTTAGAAACTTATTTCACAGCAGGTGTAAAAGAAGTTCGTGCCTGGACAATCAAAAAAGGTTCTACAGGACCACAAGCGGCTGGAGTTATTCATACAGATTTCGAAAAAGGATTTATTCGTGCAGAGGTAATCAAATTTGAGGATTTTATTACATACGGATCAGAATCTAAATGTCGTGAAGCAGGAAAATTAAACGTAGAAGGAAAAGCGTACATCGTACAAGATGGTGATATCATGCATTTCTTGTTTAATGTTTAAGATTTAAATTATATCTATATAAAAAGCTCAATCGAAAGATTGAGCTTTTATTTTTCTACAAACTTTTCAAATTTTCTAAAGCCATTAAAAGTGTTTCATCCTTTTTAGCAAAACAAAATCGAATTACTTTGTTATCTGTTTTATCATGGTAAAATGCTGAAATTGGTATCGTCGCAACTTTATTTTTGATGGTTAACTGTTTTGCAAACTCATCATCAGATAAATCACTTATTTTAGCATAATTTGCACTTACAAAATAAGTTCCTTCGCAAGGCAAAACTTCAAAATTTGTTGAAGCTAAACCTTTAACAAATAAATCTCTTTTTTGTTGAAAAAAATCATTCAAATGCAAGTAATGATCAGGTTTTTCTAAATAATCTGCAATTGCATATTGTGATGGTGTATGCGTAGAAAAAGTATTGAATTGGTGACATTTTCTAAACTCTTTCATCAATTCTTTTTCGGCTAAAATATAACCGATTTTCCAACCAGTTATGTGAAATAATTTTCCGAAAGAACCTACGATGAAAATCTTGTCTTTTACTGATTTTAATTTTGCAAAACTTTGATGCGATTTTCCATCAAATGTAATGTGCTCATAAACTTCATCTGCAAGCAAATAACAATTTGAATCTTTTAGGATTTGTTCAAATTGTTTTAAATCATTTTCGGATAAAATTTTTCCAGTTGGATTATTCGGATTATTAACGATAATCAATTTCGTTTTATCATTAATTTTTTTCTTCAATTCTTCAAAATCGATAGAATATTCAGGATATTTTAGCTGAATTGGAACAATTTTTCCTCCAAATAATTCAACCGTTGGTTGATATAAATCGTAAGCAGGTTCAAAAATAATTACTTCATCATTTGGATGAATTAATGTAGAAACAACATTAAAAATCGCTTGACTTGCACCACTCGTAATGTTAATTTCATTCTGAAAATCGTAATCAGATTGATAAAGATTAGAATATTTTTCTGAAAGTAATACACGCAATTTTTCGACGCCAGTCATTGGCGCGTACTGATTGTAATTTTGTGTTGAATAATAATTTAAACGACTAATTAATTCAGAATCTGCATTAAAGTCAGGAAAACCTTGCGCTAAATTAATCGCTTGATGTTCATTTGCCAATTGACTCATTACCGAAAAAATGGTTGTCGAAACATTGGGTAGTTTAGATTTTATCATATTGGTAAATTAGGTCGTTTTTGCTCAAAATCAAAACAATGAACCTTAATATTTTTAGGAAATTTTTTCTTATTTTTGTAAAACTCGTTTAACACTCAACAACTCAAATGTCAGAATTAGATCAACAAGTAAATTATACGGAAGACAATATCAAAACCCTTGATTGGCGCGAACATATTCGCATGCGACCTGGGATGTATATTGGGAAGCTGGGAGATGGTTCGTCTCAAGATGATGGAATTTATATTTTGTTGAAGGAGATTGTAGATAACTGTATCGATGAATTTGTGATGGGTGCAGGAAAAACAATCGAAATTAATCTGCGCGAAGATGAGGTAACGGTTCGTGATTATGGACGTGGAATTCCGCTTGGAAAAATGGTTGACGCCGTTTCTAAGATGAATACAGGTGGTAAATATGATTCACAAGCTTTCAAAAAATCGGTTGGTTTAAATGGTGTTGGTACAAAAGCTGTAAATGCGTTGTCAACATCGTTTCGAGTGCAATCTATTCGAGATGGAAAAACACGTATTGCAGAGTTTGAGCAAGGGATTTTAGCAAATCAAGAAGATGAAAAAGAAACATCTTTACGAAAAGGAACTAAAATTACATTTATCCCAGATAAATCGATTTTCTTGAATTTTAAATTCAGAAAAGAATATGTAGACAAAATGTTGAAAAACTATGTTTACTTAAATCCAGGATTGAAAATTATTTTCAATGGAGAAGAATTCTTTTCGAAAGACGGATTGAAAGATTTATTGAATGATAATATCGAGGAAGAAACAATTTATGATATCATCCATTTGAAAGGAGAAGATATCGAAATTGCGATGACGCACAGCTCGAAATCATATTCGGAAACGTATTATTCTTTTGTGAATGGTCAAAATACAACGCAAGGAGGAACACATTTAACAGCTTTTAAAGAGGCTGTTGTGAAAACTGTTCGCGAATTTTATAATAAAAATTATGATCCTGCGGATATTAGAAAATCAATTATTGGAGCAATTTCGATCAAAGTAATTGAGCCAGTTTTTGAATCGCAAACAAAAACTAAACTTGGTTCGAATGAAATTGGACCAGGAATGACAACGGTTCGCACGTTTGTAAATGATTTTATCAAAACGAATCTTGACAACTTTTTACATAAAAATACAGAAGTTGCGCAAGCATTAGAACGCAAGATTAAACAATCAGAAACGGAACGAAAAGAGCTTTCTGGAATTCGAAAATTAGCGCGTGATCGCGCCAAAAAAGTTAGTTTACATAACAAGAAATTGCGCGATTGTCGTCAACATTATAATGATCCGAAAGCTGAATTACGTTTAGATACAACTATTTTTATTACCGAGGGAGATTCGGCAAGTGGATCGATTACCAAAAGTAGAAGTGTAGAAACGCAAGCGGTTTTTAGTTTGAGAGGAAAACCGTTGAATTCATACGGTTTGACAAAGAAAATTGTTTATGAAAACGAAGAATTTAATCTTTTACAAGCGGCATTAAACATCGAAGAAGGATTAGAAGATTTACGTTACAATAATGTTGTAATTGCAACTGATGCTGACGTCGATGGAATGCACATTCGTTTGTTGATTATTACATTTTTCTTACAATTTTTCCCAGAATTGATCAAAGAGGGACATTTGTATATTTTGCAAACACCACTTTTTCGTGTGAGAAACAAGAAGGAAACACGTTATTGTTATTCTGAACCAGAACGTATAAAAGCGTTGGAAGAAGTTAAAAATCCAGAGATTACACGATTCAAAGGATTAGGTGAAATTTCGCCAGATGAGTTCAAACATTTTATCGGAAAAGATATTCGTTTAGAACCAGTAATGATTGGAAAAGATCAAACCATCGAAAGTCTTTTAGAATTTTACATGGGAAAAAATACACCAACAAGACAAGAATTTATTATTAACAATTTGGCTGTAGAAGCTATTAAAAATTAGAATATTTTATAAAAAACTTACTTTCTATCTAACCTAAACACCTATTTTATAAATATGAAGAAGAATAATAAAAATGTGATACAGCTCTTTAAAATGCTAAATTTCACCATCGTTATTTTAATCATTCTAAACCTTATTATGTATGCTGGTATTTTACCTTACAAGTATCACATAATACCACCTTATGTTGTTGCAATTTTTATAGCGTTGTTTATTTATGTAAGCTATAAAAGTGGAAATCAATTTTTTGCGATAGACACAAAAGGTGAAACCATAACTTTTGAAACGAAGAATGTTGGATTTTTATCCTTCTTAGATTCAAAAACGAACAAAATCGATTTACCGAAGTATAAATTGATCAAATACGATTTTCAGAAAGGAATTCTTTCAAAAAACGTTGTCTTTTATATTAACAGTAAAAAGAATCCTACCAATTTAACAAAAGTCAAATTTCGTTTAGCATTCATTTCTAACCGAAATATTAATATTATTTTGACTGAATTAGACAAAATTGTGGAGTCTAATTGTATGGTCAAAAACAATGTAGAAGTAGCTATTTAACATGATGCAAGACAATCAAGAGAGCATCAAGAAGGTTTCTGGTATGTACCAAGAATGGTTTCTTGACTATGCCTCTTATGTAATTTTAGAACGAGCAATTCCATCTATTTATGATGGGTTGAAACCAGTTCAGCGTAGAATTTTACATTCAATGCGCGAGTTGGAAGACGGACGATATAACAAAGTTGCGAACATTGTAGGAAATACGATGAAATATCACCCGCATGGTGATATGGCGATTTCTGATGCAATGGTTCAAATTGGTCAAAAAGAATTGTTGATCGATATGCAAGGAAACTGGGGAAATATTTACACTGGTGACCGAGCAGCTGCGTCGCGTTATATCGAAGCTCGATTAACTAAATTTGCGTTAGAAGTTGTCTATAATCCAAAAACTACAAAATGGCAACCATCTTATGATGGTCGAAATAAAGAACCAATTGATCTTCCAATCAAATTTCCTTTGCTTTTGGCACAAGGAGTAGAAGGAATTGCAGTTGGTTTGTCAACAAAGATTTTGCCACACAATTTCAATGAGTTAATTGATGCGTCAATTTTACATCTGAAAGGAAAGAAATTTCAAATTTTCCCAGATTTTTTAACTTCTGGATTGGTTGATGTTTCCGATTATAATGATGGATTGCGTGGTGGTAAAGTGCGTATTCGTGCAAAGATTTTGCAAGAAGATAAAACAACGTTAAAAATTACGGAAATTCCTTACGGCACAACGACAGGATCTTTGATTGATTCAGTTTTAAAAGCCAATGATAAAGGTAAAATCAAGATCAAAAAGATTGAAGATAATACAGCGGCTGAAGTTGAGATTTTAATTCATCTTGTTCCAGGAAGTAGTCCAGACAAAACAATTGATGCATTGTATGCATTCACGGATTGCGAGATTTCTATTTCGCCAAATGCGTGTGTGATTAATGAACAAACACCAGAATTTTTAACAGTTTCTGAAATTTTAATTCACAATACAAACAATACAGTTGAATTGTTGAAAAAAGAGTTAGAAATTGAGTTAGATGAACTGCAAGAACAATGGCATTTTTCTTCGTTGGAACGAATTTTTATCGAGAATAGAATTTATCACGATATCGAAGAAGAAGAAACATGGGAAGGTGTAATTTCTGCGATTGATAAAGGGCTGAAGCCACATATTGCGCATTTAATTCGTCCAGTTACGGAAGAAGATATTACGCGTTTAACAGAAATTCGAATCAAACGTATTTCAAAATTTGATTTAGATAAAGCACAACAATTTATTGAATCATTAGAAGATAAAATCGAGAATGTAAAACATCATTTAGCAAATTTGATTGATTATGCGATCGATTATTTCAAAAACCTAAAGACAAAATACGGAAAAGGAAAAGAACGTAAAACAGAAATTAGAACATTTGATACGATTGATGCGACAAAAGTTGCCGTTGCAAATACACGTTTTTATGTGGATAGAAACGAAGGTTTTATCGGAACTTCATTGAAAAAAGACGAGTATTTATTCGAGTGTTCTGATATTGATGATATTGTGGTTTTCAAACATGATGGTTCGATGATTGTGACAAAAGTTGATGCAAAAACTTTTGTTGGAAAAGGAATTATTCATGTTGGAATTTGGCATAAAAATGATAAACGTACCATTTATAACTTGATTTATCGCGATGGTAAAAATGGTCCGGCTTATCAAAAACGTTTTGCTGTAACGGGAATTACTCGCGATAAAGAATATGATTTAACGGCTGGTAATAAAGGTTCGGAAGTGTTGTATTTTTCAGCAAATCCAAATGGAGAAGCCGAAGTTGTATCAATTATTTTAAAAACTCATCAACGAATCAAAAAATTAAAATTTGATATTAATTTTGCTGATTTAGCGATTAAAGGTCGTGCATCAAAAGGAAATTTAGTAACAAAATATCCAATCAAAAAAGTAGAATTGAAAGAGGAAGGAGTTTCGACTTTAGCACCTCGTCAAATTTGGTTTGATACGGATACAAAACGCCTAAATGCAGATGGATTGGGGATTTTATTAGGTTCTTTTAAGGGTGATGATAAAATTTTAACGATTAATAAAAAAGGTGAAGCAAAATTGGTTTCGTTTGATTTGAGTAATCGTTTTGACGAAGATTTAGAAATTATCGAGAAATGGAAACCTTCAAAACCGATTTCTTGCGTGTATTATGATGCAGAAAAAGATCGTTATTTTGTGAAACGTTTCCTTTTAGAAGATACATTTTCTCCACAAACTTTTTATACGTTAGAAGATGGTAAATCATCAATAAAAGTTGTTTCGACAGATTATTTACCAGTTATTGAGTTGATTTTCCCGAAAGTAAAAGGTTTAGAAAAAGAACCAGAAGTGATAAATTTAGAAGAATTTATTACAGTTAAAGGAATTAAAGCGCAAGGAAATCAATTGACGACATATAAATTAAAACAGATTAATGTGTTAGAACCGCTTCCATTCGAAGAACCAGAAGAAGAGGAGGAGTCAGAAGAAGAGCCGCAGCCGACGCTATTTGATGCGATTGAGGAGGATAATAATGAAGAAGAAAATATAGAAGAATAATGGGAGACATCTCTATTGTGGCATTAGTCGTTATTGGATTGAATGTTTTGGTAAGTTGGAAAGGTTTTAACGATTTAGCTTTTTTTGAAAAATATAAATTCCAAGTAGGGTCGATATTATATAATAAGGAATACTATAGAATTTTAAGTTCAGGATTTTTACATGTTGATTTTACTCATTTGTTATTCAATATGTTAACTCTTTACTTTTTTGCGAATCCTGTTATCGGTTTTTTTGCAAGTCCAGAAGGATTTTTATTAGGAGACTTTTCGAATGCTAAACTAAATGTAGGTTACGGAATGTTTCTTTTAGTTTTTTTTGCAGCGGTTATTGGCGGAAATCTTTTGTCTTTGTTGATTCACAAGAAAGAAACTTTTTATTCGGCAGTAGGAGCTTCTGGAGGAGTCACAGGGATTTTATTCGCTGCAATTGCAGCTTTTCCTGAAATGGAATTAAGATTATTTTTTGCTTTACCAATTCCAGCCTGGATTTTCGGAATTTTATATTTAGGATATTCAGTTTATGGAATGAAAACTAATTTAGGGAACATCGGGCATTCAGCGCATTTAGGTGGAGCAATTGTGGGATTATTATCTGCAATATTATTTTATCCAACAATTTTACAAATCAATACATATTATATTTTAGGAATGATTGTTCCATTAATTGTATTGCTTGTGATGATTTTGAGAGAACATCGAAAATAAAAAAATAAGACAAAAAAAAAGCATCAAAATTACTTGATGCTTTTTTTATGATAATGTTATAATATTCTTTTTACGTATAAGAATTTTGGTCCCCAATATCTATCATTTAAAGAAGATACCATAACACCTTGAGAAGTAGATGAATGAATAAATTCTAAAACTCCATCTTTATTTCTTCCATGAACAATTCCTACATGCGAAACTCTACCACGACCTCTTGTTGCAAAGAAAACTAAATCTCCTTCCTTTGCTTCGTCTGTACTAACTGTAAAACCTTCTCTTGCCTGATCTGCAGATACACGAGGTAAATTTTTATTGAAAGTTTCGAAAACGTTTCTAACAAAGGCAGAACAATCAATACCACTTCTTGTTGTGCCTCCGTATCGGTAAGGTGTACCAATATACGTTTCTGCTTCTTTTAATAAAAACCCTGCAAACAATTCATTCGTTTCTTCTAAAACGCTGTTTAACACAACCATAGATTTCGCTTCATCGTTAATTTCTATTGGTGTAACATCTAAATTGGCATGTTTATTGATTATTTTAGCTTGAGCTTCAATAGCTCTTGGTTTCGGTACGAAACTTCTCGAAGAATATTCTGTAGCTTCACTAACTGGGGTTAAAGATGAACATGATGTAATAAACATCGTGCAAACCACTGCAGCTACACCTAATATCGATGCTTTCATATATTGAGTATTCGTTTGTATAAATTTTAATAGCACCGCTAAAGTAATTGTTAAAATTATAACTCATTATATATAAGAGTTGTTTTGACAAAATATTAACTTCCTTAACATTTTTTAACAAAAACATATTCAAAAAAACTTTTAAATATATTTGGAAGTCCAAAAAATTGTTCTACATTTGCACTCGCTTTTCACAACAAGTGGTTAAGCCGTCATGCGGCCCATTCGTCTAGTGGTTAGGACATCAGGTTTTCATCCTGGAAACAGGAGTTCGATTCTCCTATGGGCTACATAAAAGTGTTTTAGAAAATTATTAAATTAATTTGGCGAGATAAAATATTTGTTTATATCTTTGCCGAACTAAAATAGAAAGAGATTTAAGTTATGGCAAATCATAAGTCAGCATTAAAAAGAATTAGACAGTCAGCGGTAAGACGCGATCGTAATAAATATTATCACAAATCAGCTCGTACAGCTATTAAAGCTTTAAGATCTGAGTCTGATAAAAATGAAGCAGAAACAGTTTTTCCGAAAGTTTCTTCAATGATTGATAAGTTAGCAAAAAGAAACATTATTCACAAGAATAAAGCTTCAAACTTAAAATCAAAGTTAGCGAAACATATTGCGGGATTAGCTTAATAAAATAAAAGTGGTCCCTTCGTCTATCGGTTAGGACACTAGATTTTCATTCTAGAAAGAGGGGTTCGATTCCCCTAGGGACTACAAATTAATAGATGGATTGCATTATTGCAATCTTTTTTTTCCTTGTTCATAGTTGTTGATTTTTTAAACAACCAGTAGAATACTGTGTAAAGGAAATTGTTTTTTGTGTTTTGTTTGTAAAGGTTAATCATAATGTTTAGATGATTAATCGGGAATGAAAATGTCGCTGTATAATTCAACTTGGTTCAAATTATTAGAATTATACATCGACTTTTCTATAACTCCCAACACAAAATGACGTTCATTCAAAATAAATAATATTCGAATTAATTAATTCATATTAAGTGGTCCCTTCGTCTATCGGTTAGGACACTAGATTTTCATTCTAGAAAGAGGGGTTCGATTCCCCTAGGGACTACAATTTGACTTGATTAAAAAAAATAGTATAAATTTTTCGAAAATTGTTTGGTAATAAAAAATAAACGTTTATTTTTGCACCACAATAATACGAAAGGAGGTCCCTTCGTCTATCGGTTAGGACACTAGATTTTCATTCTAGAAAGAGGGGTTCGATTCCCCTAGGGACTACTAAAAAGCATTCAGATTTGGATGCTTTTTTTATTTTGAAATAGTTTAGTTTATATTGATTTATTGCGATCAATAAAAAAGCGTTTGAGGAAATAAACTTCAAACGCTTTTTGCTTTTATAAAAGATCCTTTTATAGCTTTGGAATAGCTTCTATCAATTCTTTGGTATAGTTTGTTGTCGGATGCGCATAAACCTTGTCTGCATCGTTCAATTCTTTCATTTCTCCGTGTTGCATCACCAATAATTGATCGCTCATATATTTTACAACCGCCAAATCGTGCGAGATAAATATATAGGTAAATCCAAATTCTGTTTTCAAATCATTTAATAAATTCAAAACTTGTGCCTGAACAGAAACATCCAACGCAGAAACAGATTCATCACAAATGATAAATTTAGGATTTAAAGCCAAAGCACGAGCAATCCCGATACGTTGACGTTGCCCACCAGAGAATTCGTGCGGATATTTGTTCAAATCTTGATCTGATAAACCCACTTTTTGTAAAAGAGATGAAGCCGTTTTTAATCGCTCAGCTTTATTCAGACCAATTTTATGCACTTGCATTGGTTCTGTAATAATTTGCGCAATGGTTTGGCGAGGATTTAAACTTGAATATGGATCTTGGAAAATAATCTGAATTTCTCTTCTTAATTTACGAATTTGCTCTTTTTTTAGTTTCGTAATATCTATACCATTATAATAAATTTCGCCGGCAGTTGGTTTTTCTAATAACAAAACTGTTCTACTCAAGGTTGTTTTTCCAGAACCCGATTCGCCAACCAAGCCCATTGTTTCACCTGGATATACTTTGAATGAAATATCATCGACAGCTTTTACATTCGGGATTGTAGCGTTTCCAAATAGAGTCGAAGGATAGAAATATTTCTTCAAGTTCTTAACCTCTAAAATTGGAGGATTTACATAAATTTTTTCGTGAAAAGCTTCTCGTTCTTCTTCTGTATAGATTTCAGTTTTGAAATTTGGATTTTCTAAGAAATCTTTCACCGTAGGTAAACGTTTTGCGCGTTCATCCAATCGAGGTCGACAAGCAATTAAACCTTTTGTATAATTTTCTTTCGGATGATTAAAAATAGTTTCCACATTTCCTTGTTCTACAACATCACCACGAAACATCACCAAAACTTCTTCGCAAACATTTGCAATTACGCCCAAATCGTGAGAAATAAACAACATGCTCATGTTATTTTTTTCTTGTAATTCTTTCAATAAATCTAACGTTGCTTTTTGTACCGTAACGTCCAAAGCTGTTGTTGGTTCGTCAGCAATCAATAATTTCGGCTCGCAAGAAATCGCCATTGCAATCATTACACGTTGCTTTTGTCCACCAGATAATTCGTGCGGATAGGCTTTATAAATACGTTCGGGATTTGGTAATTTTACTTGTTCAAAAAGATGAAGAACTTTCTTTTTAGCTTCTTCTTTCGATAAATTTTGATGCAAACGAATCTCTTCTTCCACTTGTTCCCCGCAACGTAAACTTGGATTTAGAGAAGTCATTGGTTCTTGAAAAATCATTCCGATTTCATTTCCTCTTATTTCCTCCAGTTCTTTAGGCGAAAGTTTAAGCAAATCGATCATTTTATCATCTTGACGAAAAAGAATTTCACTTTCGGGATGAATTGTCACATTAGGAGACAATAAACCCATAATTGCCAATGAAGTTAATGACTTTCCAGAGCCGGATTCTCCAACAATTCCTAATGTATCACCTTGTTCTACTTTGAAATTGATGTTATTCAAAACTTGTTTATCTCCAAAAGAAATCGATAATTTTTTGATCTCGATAATATAATGTAAATCTTGCTTTTGCATGGCAAATTGTTGCTTGATAAATGAAGTGGAAATTTAGTGATTTTTTAATCATTTTCTCGAATCAATAATTTCTAAGATTTTGTATTTATAAATTTTGTAATTTTGCTACGAATCAAAACGTTGTGATTTTTATTTTTTTTTATTAATTTAGATGTATTGATTTACTGGCTTATAAAAACTTATAACAAGTCAGTTTTTTAAATTCGAAGAATGGATACATACTCCCAGATTTCGACATTGTTTTTAGTCGCTAATCACAATGTCGCCGATGAAATTTCTGTAGCAAAACTTTTGCTTACAATTTTCCTTGTTTTATTAAATGGTTTTTTCGTTGCAGCCGAGTTTGCAATTGTAAAAGTACGTTCGTCACAAATTGAAGTTAATCAAGATATTAACGAAAGAACTTCAAATGCTGCAAAACGAATCGTTAATCATTTAGATTCTTATCTTGCCGCAACACAATTAGGTATTACATTAGCTTCGCTTGGTCTTGGTTGGGTTGGAGAAAGCTCTTTAACACCTGTAATCGTAAAACTTTTTGAAGTAGTTGGTTTAACTTCTCCTTCTTGGACAGCGATTGCGCATAATGTTGCATTCCCAGCAGCTTTCGTTATCATTACTATTTTGCACATTGTTTTTGGTGAGTTAGCGCCGAAATCTATTGCGATTCAGTATCCAACAAAAACTACTTTTACAGTAGCTTGGCCTCTTCGTGCATTTTATTTTGTTTTCAAACCTCTTATTGTTTTAATGAATGGTTTGGCAAATGTAATTCTTCGTGCGATTGGAATTCATCCTATTCATGGAGGTGAAATTCACACAGAAGAAGAGTTGAAAATGATTATTACAGAAAGTTCTGAAGGTGGAGCAATTGAAGAATCTGAGCGTAATTTAATTCAAAATGTGTTTGAGTTTGATGATCGTCGAGTGATGAATATTCAAACATTACGTAAAAATGTTTCTGCAATTAATATTAATACTTCTGTAAAAGATGCGTTAGATTATGCGATTAATGAAGGTTATTCGCGTTATCCTGTTTACGAAGAAGAATTTGATAATATAAAAGGTATCATTTACGCTAAGGATTTAATCAAGCAATTATTGGAAAATCCAAATCAAACTGAAATTGAAGGATTGTTGCGAGAGCCAATTTTTATCTCAGAAAATGCATTGATTAAGAATGTAATGAAACAATTTCAGAAAAAACATATGCAAATTGCAATTGTAACAAATGAAGTTGGTGAAGTTGCAGGAATTGTTTCGATGGAAGATATTTTGGAGGAGTTGGTTGGAGAAATTCAAGACGAATATGATAACGAAGATCCGATAGTTTCTCGTGTTTCTGAAGGTGTTTATAATATAAATGCACACAACGCGATAAGCGATATTAATCGTTTAGTACCGTTTAGATTCGAAGAAAGTGAACATTATGATACGTTGGCTGGATTGATTTCTGAATGTTATCCTGATAAAGAATTAACAGAAGGAGATTTGATTGATTTGGAAGAATATACAGGAACAATTATCAAAATGTACCGAAATTCTGTTGAGCAAGTTCAATTGAAAGTGAAAGATGAATTGATTGAAAACTTTCGCGATGAACCAGATTCAGCAGAAGATGATGAAAATTAATCATTAAAAAATATAGAATAAAAAATCCGCTCATTAGCGGATTTTTTCGTTTTTATAAATCTTCTTTTCGTTGTAAAGGTTGATCGTAGCGCATTTTTCGGAAAACATTAATCAAGGTTACAACATCTTTTTCACAATAATCTTTGATGCGTTCTACATTGTTTTCATCGTAATAAACTCGTGCAACTTGTGAACCATCGATATCATCTTTTGGTGTTGGAATTTCGAAAACATTTGCCAATAAATCTAACGATGTAAAGTTCTTGTAATCGCCAAATTTCCATAATTCCATTGTATCCAAATGCTGAACTTCCCATGGCTTTTTACCAAATAATTGCAAAATAGCTGGAATTTCAATTTGATTAATCATCATTCGGCGAGCTATATACGGAAAATCAAACTCTTTTCCGTTGTGTGCACATAAAATATGATCAGGCTTGAAAAAATTTTCAATCAACATTGAATTAAAATCTTCTAACAATTTCTTTTCGTCGTGACCATAAAAACTTTTGATATGAATAAAAGAATCTTTAACTACAATTCCGACTGAAATGCATACAATTTTTCCAAATTCAGCCATAATTCCAGCACGTTCGTGGTAAAATTCTTCAGGAGAAATTTCATTATTATTGCGTTGATAAGCTGTTTTCTTTTCCCAAAGAGCTTGTGTTCTTTCAGACAAAAGATTCCAATCATCGGTTTGTGGAACCGTTTCGATATCTAAAAATAATATTTTACTGTAAGGAATTCGTTGGATCATTTTCTTTCACTTTTTGATTAATTCTCATTGCTTCGTCTACCAATCGGTAAACATCGCCATCTGCAATTGGATGATTGTTTGGTTGATCATTATGCGTTTTTCCAGTTCGAACAATAACTAATTTTTCTGAAGGAATTACAATGATACGTTGTCCCAAATGTCCTAACATTGCATAAAAAGGCGTTTTGTAATTGTAATCCATCCAAACTGAATAACCATAAATTTGTGACTCATTTGGTCCGAATGCTTTTTTGTTTGGTAAAACCATTTTCTGAACAAATACTGAATCTAAAATTTGTTTTCCGTACCAATTTCCATCATTCAATAATAATTGTCCAAGTTTGGCAAAATCTCGCGCTGTTGCATTGAAGCAACAATAGGTTTTCTCCATTCCTTTCGGATTATCTTTCGACCATTGTGCATCTAATTCCATACCCATTGGTTGCCAAAATTCTTCTTGAAAATATTGTGATAACGATTTATTTTTTAACGCGCGTTCAATCACAATTCCTAATAATTGCGTGTCACTCGATTGATATTTGAAATGTCCACCAGGTTGAGAAACAAATTTTCGAGCTAACATTTGTTTAACTATATCATCGCCATAATATGCTTTTGCAGTAGGATTTAGAGGAAAATAATAATCTTCGTCCCAATCATAACCAGAAGTCATCGCAGATAAATCACCAACGGTGCATTCAGCTCCAAATTTATCGTTTTTAAATTCGGGAATAAAATCTGTTATTTTTTGATCTAAACCTTTGATATAACCTTGTTCAATCGCTTTTCCTAACATCATTGTCGTGAATGTTTTCGCCATCGAAAAAGAATTGGTAATATCATTTTGCGCATATCCATTGAAATAATATTCGCTCAAAATTTGATTATCTTTTATAATAACTAACCCAGCAGTTCCGAAATCGTTCATCTCCTTTTCGAAATTAGCTGACAACGGAAATTGATTATAATCTAAATGTTGATGCCAAACTCGCGGTGCATCTGCCAAAATTACATTGTTATCAAAATCTTTGTAATCGTTGATATTTGCAGTGCTTTCACCTTTCATATAGGTTAATTTTACGCCACGAAAAATGTAGTCATTCCCTGTTGCATAAAGAATTAGGATTAATACACAAATGATTACGATGAACCATTTTATTATTTTCCAAAGTATTTTCATTTCAAAAATTTAGAATCTTTTACTAAAATAAGCTTTTACTATTAAATAATGTTAAAATTCTATCATTTCGGAATCATATTTGTTGAGTTATTGTGTATCTTTATACAAGAAAATTAAATCTAAAAAATAAATATTATGGCTTTTGAATTAGCAAAATTACCTTATGCATTTGATGCATTAGAACCTCATATTGACGCAAAAACAATGGAAATTCACCATGATAAACACCATGCTGCGTACACAAATAATTTGAATGCTGCTATTGAAGGAACTGATTTAGCAAACGCTACAATCGAAGAAATTTTAGCAAAAGGAACTGACAAACCTGCTGTTCGTAACAATGGTGGAGGTTTCTATAATCACAATTTATTCTGGGAAATTTTAACTCCAGGTGGTGCTAATCAACCAACTGCAGAAGTTGCTGATGCAATTAACGCTGCTTTTGGATCTTTTGAAGCTTTCAAAGATGAGTTTTCTAAAGCTGCTGCAACACGCTTTGGTTCTGGATGGGCTTGGTTAATCGTAAAAGATGGAAAATTAGTTGTTACATCAACTCCAAATCAAGATTCTACTTTGATGCCGGTTGCTGATGTACAAGGATTTCCAGTTTTAGGATTAGATGTTTGGGAACATGCTTATTACTTAAACTACCAAAACCGTCGTCCTGATTATATTGAGGCTTTCTTCTCTGTAATTAACTGGGATAAAGTTGCGGAAAGATATGCATCTGCAAAATAATAAGGTTTAAAAAAATTAAACAATACAAGACTTGTGTAGAAATACGCAAGTCTTTTTTTATCTTTGAACTATGGGAATAATTATTTTAGAAAATATAAAAATATATTCGAATCACGGATGTTTAGATGAAGAAGCACGTATTGGTTCTGATTATTTGGTTGATTTGGAAGCGCATGCAGACTTTACGAAAGCAACAGAATCGGATGAATTGATAGATGCTTTGGATTATGTTTCGTTAAATAAAATTGTGAAGGAAGAAGTAGGTATTCGTTCAAAACTTTTGGAACATGTTTGTAAAAGAGTCTTAGATCGTATAGGTCAAGAACTTACGAATGTCACGTATGCAAAAGTAAAATTATCTAAGCTGAATCCTCCTATTGGTGGGCATGTAGAAAAAGTGAGTGTTATTTTAGAAAAATCGTATTAAACTTTTTTTTTCTGAAATTATTGCTATATTTGCAATCCAAAACAACGGGAATGGTTCCTTGACCGAGAGGCTAGGTAGCGGTCTGCAAAACCGTCCACAGCGGTTCGAATCCGCTAGGAACCTCAAAAAGCACTAATCAATTTGATTAGTGCTTTTTTTATTTTCGTCCATTTATTTTTCCACAAAAAAACCTCACAATAGGTATCGAAAAGCTTTTAAATCTATCAACTATTAACTGCTTTTGATAGTTATTATCTTATGCAATATTGTGAAAACAACAATATTATATATAAGGATGATTTTAGTTGTTTTGAAGTCTGTTTGATTTTTATATTAAGTCATTTTGTAAGAAGCATAAAAATTTATTTTTTACAATTTTTTTCATCTTCTGAAAATCAGGTTGTGCGTTTTAGTACAATTATTATGTTAAAAATAGTTAAAACGTCATGTTTAAAATTTTACTTAATTATTCCATTAAATAATAAACAAAATCATTCATTATTTATGTTAAGTAAATTCTAATTAAAATTGAATGAAAGTTAAAATAATCTCGAAGTTAAAGATGTCAAATATCATTGTAGCATCAATTTATATTAAACATGAGAAAAAAATTAACTTCATTAAGCTTATTCGCTTTTCTTGGTTTTGCTGCATTTTCGTATGGGCAAACGAAAGGAATTATAAATGATGGCAATGGTTTTCCAGAAGCAGATGTGCAAATTAGAATCAAAGGTTCAGACAAAGTAGCTTACACAGATGAAAATGGAGAATTTGATATTGATGCTAAAATTGGTGATATTTTAATCATTAATGGAAAAGATTATGTTGTTTCGAGCAATCATTTAGGTGTTATTAAATTACAGTCTAATACTACTGTAGATCTTGCAGAAACGGTTGTAACCGCTTTTGGTGTACAGAAAAAGGAAACTGTAGTTGGTTCTGTGGGAACTATAAAAGCTGAAGATATAGAAAACAGACCTTTATCTAATGTGGCAAAAGCTTTAGATGGTGCTGTAGCTGGCGTACAAGTTTCAACTGGTTCTGGTCAGCCTGGTTCTGGATTGGAAGTGCAAGTTCGAGGAGTAGGTTCTTATAACTTATCTAGTTCGCCATTGTATGTTGTAGACGGGGTTATCTACACAGGAAGTTTACAAGATTTGAATCCAAATGATATCGAATCATTGACCGTTTTAAAAGATGCTGCTTCAACTTCTTTATATGGAGCATCAGCTGCAAATGGAGTTGTTATGGTGACAACAAAAAAAGGTAAAAAAGGTAAAGGATCTTTTAGATTATCTTCAAATACAGGAGTTGTAACGAGAGCTATACCAGAATATTCGAGAGTTGGAGCAGGAGATTATTATGTTGCTACTTGGGAATCTATGCGAAATGGCTATTTAGCTTCAAATTCTTCTGCAACATTAGCACAAGCGAATGCTTATGCTTCAACGAATTTAATTACAAATAATCTTAAAAATAATATTTACGGAGTTGCCGATAATCAAGTTGTTGTAGATGGAGTTTTAACTTCATCTGATGCTTTATACAATGATTTTGATTGGCAAGATTATATCTCTCGTGTAGGGTCTTTTCAAAAGTATGATATAGATTATTCGGGTGGTGATGAGAAGACAACATATTTTGCAGGTTTTGGTTATAATAAAGAATCTGGTTATGTGATAAAATCTGATTTCGAACGTTATAATGCACGTGTAAATGTAGATTCTCAAGTTACAGATTGGTTAAAATTAGGAACTAATTTATCAGGAAGTTTAATTAAATCGAATCAAGCTGATTCTAGTGGAGGTTCTTCTTATATCAATCCATTTTATTTTACACGAGCAATGGGGCCAATTTATTCGCCTTATTTGTATGATGCAAATGGACAACGTGTTTATGATACAGAAGGAAATCCTGTTTATGATGGAAACGAATCTCGTGGTAGAGGTTCTAGTGCAAGTTCTGGACGAAATGTGTTGCAAGAAACTTTGTTGAATAATCAATATCAAGATTCTAATTCTATTAATTCAAGATTTAATGCAGAGATTAAACTTGCAAAAGGTTTAACATTTACTTCAAACTTATCATATGATGTAAGAAATTACAAATACAAAGAATATGGTAATAAAGAAATTGGAGATGCGTCTGGTACTGCTGCTTTAGAAATTACGGAATATAAGTATACAGGTACAACATTCAATCAAATCTTAAATTATAGAAAATCATTCGGTTTACACAACTTCGATGCAATCTTAGGTCACGAAAGTTTTGAGAGAAAAACTGATTATTCTAATATTCGTAAAACTGGAGAAACTGTTTCTGGTATTTATGAACTAGTCAATTTCTTGAATACAACAAGTGCAACGGGGTACAATTACATCATTAGAAAAGAAGGATATTTTGCACGCGTTAACTATGATTATGCAAGCAAATATTTGTTGTCTGCTTCTGCTCGTTTAGATAAGTCATCTCGTTTTTCGGATGAAAATAATCAAGGTATTTTCTGGTCTGTAGGTGGTGGATGGAATATCCACAAAGAAGATTTCTTAAAAGATTCATCAGTTATTAATGAATTAAAATTACGTGCTTCTTATGGACAAGTTGGGAATGATGGCGGAATTGGCGAAGAACCAGGTTATGAGGTCGATTTAGATTTATATTCTTTGGGATATAACAATGGGACAGAATCGGGAGTCTTACTTGGTCAAGTTGGTAATTCTAACTTAACATGGGAATCTAAAAATTCGTTTGATGTAGGATTAGATTTTGCATTGTTCAGAAATAGAATTTCAGGATCATTAGAATATTATTTACAAGATGTAAAAGATATGATTTTCGCTGTTCCTGTGCCAAATTCTGCTGGAGTTCCAGGAAATTCTATTTATCAAAATATTGGTAAAATGAGAAATCAAGGAATCGAGCTTTCATTAAACTTTGGGATTGTTAGAAATGATAAATTCTCATGGGATTTAGGTCTGATTGCTGCTCATAACGAAAACGAAATGTTGAAAATGGCTAATGGAAAAGATGATGCAATTATCAATGGAACAAAACGTATTGCAGAAGGTCATTCTTTGTATGATTTCTGGTTGCGTCAATGGTATGGTGTAGACTCATCGGATGGAGCAGCTTTGTATGTTCAAGATCCAACAAAAGCAGACGATTCTAATACACGTACAGTTAACGGAACTAAAGTAACTACTAATTATGCGAATGCATTGTATGATTATTCAGGATCATCATTACCAGATGTTTATGGTAGTATTACAAATAATTTCAGAGTTGGAAATTTTGATGCTTCAATTATGTTGAATTATCAATTAGGAGGAAAAACATATGATAGTAATTATGCGTTATTAATGAGTTCTTATCCACAAGGACAAGCAATTAGTACAGATATGTTATCAGCTTGGAAAAGTCCAGGAGATGTTACAAATGTGCCAATTATGAGTACTGCGAATACAACAAATGCTTCTGCTGCTTCGTCAAGATGGTTGGTTAGTTCAGATTATTTAACAATCAAAACAGTACAATTAGGTTACAATTTCGATAAACGAGCAATTGAAGGAATTGGTTTAAGCAATTTGAGAGTTTATGTTTCTGGTGAGAATTTATATTCTTGGACCGCAAGACAAGGTTTAGAACCAGCGCAGTCATTCAACGGTACAACAACTTATCGTTACACTCCGTCTCGAACAGTAAGTTTAGGACTAAATGTTTCTTTCTAAAAAAATGAATTTACAATGAAAAAGATAAAATTATTACTAGTAGTTATTGGATTATCATCATTTTCGTTATCATCATGTAATGATGATTATTTAGATGTTGTTCCGACATCCTCAGTAAGTGATCAAACAATTTATTCTACAGCAGATAACTTAATGGCTGCAATAAATGGAATGCATAGAAATATGTATGTTAGACAAAATGAATCTCAAGGTAATAATGGTTATACAGCACAACTGATTATTACAGATGTAATGGGAGAAGATGTTGTATTTCCTTCTACTGGAAATGGCTGGTTTGTAAGTGAATTAAGATGGATTTCTCAAAGCAACAATTCTTCTACAACTTCATCTTATCCTTGGACATTTTGGTACGAAATGATCAAAAATGCTAATAACATTATTACATACGGAGATGATGCATCGGGAGATCAGGATATAAAAGATCAAGCTATTGGAGAAGCCTATGCTTACCGTGCATTTGGATATTTTCAATTAGTTCAGTTGTATGGTAAAAGATATGTAGCAGGTGCCGCAAATTCTGATTTAGGAGTTGTTTTAAGAGATGATCCAAAAGATGTTGATCCAAAAACGCGTGCAACTGTACAAGAAGTTTATACTGAAATTTGGAATGATTTAGCCAAAGCAGAAACTTATTTAACAGGAAAAAAAGCGTCTAATGCTTCACATTTTTCGATCGAAAATGTAAAAGGTATTATGGCAAGAGTTGCTTTGGTTCAGCAAGATTATGCAAAAGCTGCTGAATATGCTAACGAGGTAAAATCACAATTTTCGTTAATGTCACAAACGCAATACAAAGCTGGGTTTAATGATTATTCAAATCCAGAATGGATGTGGGGCGTAACAATTCAAGAAGATCAATCCGACTATTTCGGAAATTTCCATGCTTATATGTCTCGAAATTACAATTCATCTCAAATTCGTACTGCTCCAAAAGTGATGAATACCAATTTGTACAATGCTTTTCCAACAACAGATGTTCGTACGCAAGTTGTGGATCCGACAGGAAAGCATACAAGTTTAGATTTACCGTCTAACTATTCACTATTTGCATATACATCTCAAAAATTTTTAGCACAAAGTACATCAAGTTCTTTAGGAGATGTACCGTTTATGCGTGTGGCAGAAATGTATTTGATAGAAGCAGAAGCGTTATATAAATTAGGAAAAGAAACAGAATCTAAAGCAGTATTAACAACTTTAGAAAAAGCAAGGGATACATCTTTCACAGGATTTACAACTTCTGGGGATGCATATTATCAACAGATTTTACTGAATAGACGAATCGAATTATGGGGAGAAGGATTTAGATTCTTCGATTTAAAACGATTAGGTCAAAAATTAGATCGTACAGGAGCAAATCACAATGCAACTGTTATTAACAACGTTTATACAATAGAGCCAACAGATTTAAAATGGCAATGGATAATTCCTGTCGCTGAAATCAATTCGAATCCGTTGTGTGAACAGAATCCATCGTGATAACATTTTTTATATATATCTTCTCCTCATAGAGAAATATAACATTTTTAGAGGTTTTCCATTTGGAAAGCCTCGATTTTATTTAAAAAAAAATTATGTATACTAAAATATAGTAAACAAAAAAAAACTCAAGTGATTCACTTGAGGGTTTTTGTTATTTTTCTGCTTTTATGGTATTATTTAAGCTATTCTTTTGATTTTTTTGACGCTCTTTTTCTTCGTCAGATAATTTATCTTCAAGATTTATTTTCACATCATTCAGCATTTCTTTGAATTTTTCAGGTTGCATCATATAATATTTGTAACTCTCAGAAAATTGATGAAATGTGATATCATAATTTTTCATAATATCTACCGCATCTTTTGCTAAATCGATACTTTGATCTTGATTTTGAATAGGAAACATCTGCAATCCTTGTTGACTAATATATAAATCAGTAAGAATATCAATCATTTCAGATTTACCGATGAGATCTTTTGGTTTGTCGTAATTTTTTGGTGCGCAACTAAAAATACTCAAAAAAATCAGTGATAAAAAGATCAAGTTTTTCATAATTTGCCAAATATTTTTCTTAATCGTAACGAAATTACACCAAAAACGGCTTCTCCAATAATATCAGAACTAATTTTTGATTCGCCTAAAGTTCTGTCTGTAAATATAATTGGAACTTCTTTTAGTGTAAATTTTTTAATCCAAGTTTTGTACTTCATTTCAATCTGAAATCCATACCCTTTGAATTGTATTTTATCCAAATCCAGAGACTTCAACACGTTTGCTCTATAACCAACAAACCCTGCTGTAGCATCATGAACAGGTAATCGCGTGATGATGCTCACATATTTCGACGCAAAATAAGACAATAAAACTCTGTTCATTGGCCAATTCACAACATTTACACCATTAGAATAGCGTGAGCCAATAGCTAAATCGGCACCATCTGCTAAAGCTTGGTATAAGCGAGGTAAATCATTTGGATTATGCGAAAAATCGGCATCCATTTCGAAAATATATTCGTATTTATTTGCTAAAGCCCACTTAAATCCATGTACATAAGCGCGTCCTAAACCATCTTTTGTGGTACGAATTTCTAAATGCAAACGTCCATTAAACTCAGGAATCAAACGTTTTACAATATCATTCGTTCCGTCTGGAGAACTGTCGTCAACAATAAGCACATCAAATGCTCCGTCAACAGCCAAAGCTGCACGAATAATGGCTTCTATGTTTTCTTTTTCGTTATAGGTCGGGATAATAACTAATTTGTCCGACATAAATATTATTTTGTGGGCATAAAGATAGTTATAAGATTGTTAGTCTTTTGTATTTTTGAAAAAATTATGAAAACAAACGATTTAATCTCGATAGGAAAAAATACACTTGGCAATGATACTGTTCTTATTGCTTTGACGGTGTGTTTGTTATTGGTTTGTGCAGCAAAATACTTGTTTGCGAAAAATTTCAAAACGCTAGATAATAAAACCGAATACATGAGTTTTACAGATGATAATACGACGTTATTTAGTTTTATTGTCAATGGTGTGACGGTTTTACTGATAAGTTTGTTGTTGGTTTCGTATTTTGATATTACGTATAATCATATTCCAAATTTTAAGTTTTATTATCTTTCACGTGTCGGAATTACCTTTGGTTTAATCAGTTTGATTATGCTCTTTAGGTTGATGATTGAGGTAATTTTTTATCGTGTTTTCTACGAATCTAGTTCTGTTTCATATTTTATGAAAAGTTCGAGTTTTGTTAATGCAAAAAATGTTTTACTCTTACTTATTATTTGTTTTTTGTTTTTTTACACACAAATTAACAAAGATTACTTGATGGTGATTGGCTTTATTTTGTTGTTTTTGAATAGAATATTCGAAATTTATCATATATATGCAAAACAAATAAGTGACAATAAATCAGTTTGGTATTATAATATTTTGTACCTTTGCACCCTAGAAATTTTACCTATAATGGTATTAGCAAAACTATTAATTGTAGGTAAAGTAATCTAAAATTACTATGAAAGTTAAATCAATATTAGTATCTCAACCTAAGCCTCAGGCAGAAAACTCGCCATACTACGAGATTGAAAAAAGAAATAAAATCAAAATTGATTTTAGACCATTTATCCAAGTTGTCGGAATAGACGCTAAAGAAGTAAGACAACAAAAAATTGACTTTAGCAAAGTGACTGCTGTAATTTTTACAAGTAGAAACGCTATTGATCATTTTTTTCGTTTAGCAGAAGAAATGCGCTTTACTGTTCCTGACTCTATGAAATATTTTTGCGAATCAGAAGCAATTGCATTCTATTTACAGAAATACATTGTTTACAGAAAACGTAAAATTTATATTGGAGAAAAAGTTTTTGCGGATATGGTGCCTTTATTTAAAAAGCACAAAGACGAAAACTTCTTATTACCAGCATCTGATGTTTTAAAACCAAATGTTCCTACTTTATTAGATAGTTTAGGATTAACTTGGCAAAAAGCAACTTTGTTTAGAACTGTATCGAGTGATTTATCTGATTTGTCTGATGTAAAATACGATATTTTAGTATTCTTTACACCTTCAGGAATCAAATCATTATTTGAAAATTTCCCAGATTTCGTGCAAGAAAATACAAGAATTGCCGTTTTCGGAAAATCGACAGTAGATCAAGCAAAAGAGATGGGATTACGTGTAGACATTGAGGTGCCAACACCACAAACGCCTTCAATGACAATGGCGTTAGATAAATACGTGAAAGAAGCAAATAAATCAAAATAATATTCGCTTTACCCTTCTCTCTAATTAAAAAATATGTAAATTAAAGAGATGGAAAAAAGATGGGAAATAAAAGAACAGCCCAATACTGAAGTTGTTAAGGATTTAAGAGAATCGCTTAACATATCTGAGGTGCTTGCTATTTTATTAGTCCAACGTGGAATTACGAATTTTGCTCAAGCCAAATCGTATTTTAATCCATCCTTAGACGAATTGCATGATCCTTTTTTGATGAAAGGAATGTCTGATGCGGTTTCACGTATCAAAAATGCAATTGATGATGAAGAAAATATCTTAATATTTGGAGACTACGATGTAGATGGAACGACAGCTGTAACTTTGTTTTACGAATTTCTGACTTCTATCTACTCGAAAGTCTTTTTTTATATTCCAGACCGAAATAATGAAGGTTATGGAATCTCTCAACAAAGTATAGAATTCGCTGTACAAAATAATATTTCACTTGTTATTGCTTTAGACTGTGGGATTAAAGCACACGAAGAAATAAAATATGCACAATCAAAAGGCATAGATTATATTATTTGTGATCACCATTTACCAGATCGTTCTGTGCCAAAAGCGTACGCTGTTTTAGATCCGAAACAAAAAGGTTGTCGCTATCCTTACAAAGATTTGAGCGGTTGTGGCGTTGGGTTTAAATTGGTACAAGCTTATACCGAGAAATTTAATCTTCCGAAAGAAAATCTTTTATCTCTTTTAGATTTAGTTGCAGTAAGTATTGCGGCTGATATTGTTCCGATTACAGGAGAAAATCGTGTATTGGCTTTTGCTGGTTTGAAACGATTAAATTCAGAACCTCGTTTAGCTTTTCAGCAATTAATTCCGACTAATATTAAAAATAATGTCAATATTTCGAATGTTGTTTTTTCTATTGCGCCAAAAATTAATGCTGCAGGTCGTATAAAACACGGTTCGGAAGCGGTTCGTTTTATGTTGAGTACAGATGAAGAGGATTGCCGTAAATATTTGAATGATATAAATTCATTAAATAATGAACGCAAAACCTTGGATCTTGATATGACACATGATGCACTTTTTCAACTGGATCAAATTAATACCAAAGAAAAATATTCGACCATTGTTTACGATGCTTCTTGGAATAAAGGAGTAATCGGAATTGTTGCTTCTCGTTTGGTCGATTTGTATTATAAACCAACCATTGTTTGCACGAAGAATAATGAAGGCGAAATTGTATGTTCGGCTCGCTCTATTCAAGAGTTTGACATACATTCGGCAATCGAAAAAAACAAAGATTTGTTAACACAGTTTGGTGGACATATGGCTGCTGCTGGTTTGGCAATGAAAGAAGAAAACTTTGAAGAATTCAAGATTAGATTTGATCAAACAGTGAAAGAAATGTCGAATGGAAAACATTTTACGCCATCAATTTTGATCGATAAAGAGATTTCTTTTAAGGATATGACACGTTCTTTCTTGGAATCGGTGATGCGAATGGCGCCTTTTGGACCAGATAATATGAATCCTGTTTTTATTTCGAAGGATTTATTAGCAACGGATTTCCGATTAGTTGGTAAAGAACACGCGCGTTTGTACGTACATCAGCGAGATACACGTATTACGTTTCCTGCAATTGGTTTCAAATTAGGGAAATTTGGACCAAAATTAGAGAAAGGACAATCGTTTGATATGGTTTACACAATCGGAATGAATTATTGGCAAGGAAAAGGAACTTGGCAATTGAATATCAAAGATATTCGCTTCAACGATTAATGATGTCCTTCTATAACCAAAACCATTTCACCTTTTAAATTTCTTTTTTCAGCTATTTCGGCTAATTCAGTTAATGTTCCGCGTAAAGTTTCTTCAAATTTTTTCGAGATTTCGCGTGATAAACTTGCTTTGCGTTCAGCTCCAAAAGCTTCGGCTAAATCTTTTAATGTGCGTCCAATTTTATGTGGAGATTCGTAGAAAATCATCGTTTTCTTTTCTTCTACTAATGAATCTAATTTCGATTTTCGACCTTTTTTCACAGGTAAAAATCCAACAAAAGTAAATTCATTATTTGGTAATCCAGAAACAACTAATGCAGGAACAAAAGCGGTTGCACCTGGTAAACATTCGATTACGATATTATTTGCTACACATTCTTTTGCTAATAAATAACCTGGATCAGAAATACCTGGAGTTCCGGCATCAGTAATAATCGAAATGATTTGACCATCTTTTAGCTGACGAATAATATCTTCAGTTGCTTGATGCTCATTGTGCATATGGTAGCTACGCATTGGAGTAGAAATTTCGAAATGTTTCAGTAAAATACCACTATTTCGCGTGTCTTCTGCCAAAATCACATCCGATTCTTTTAGCACATCAACCGCTCTAAATGTCATATCTCCCAAATTTCCGATTGGCGTCGGAACCAAATATAATTTTCCACTCATGCGACAAAGTTACAAAGTAATTTCAAAAGAAAAAGCCAGCAAATTAGCTGGCTTCCTATATTATTTCAAAATATCTGCTAAATCTGCAATATCTTCAGCCGAAACTTTGTCCAAAATTTTGTCTAAATCTGTTCTAGGAATATCTAATTTCGAATCGATAACCAATACATTTCGTAAACCGTTAATTCCAAAAATCATTTTCTTAACTCGTCCGCCATCTTCTTGTAATGAAATGTTCAAACGGCTGTCTTTCGCTTTGAATTTTACTAAGTTCTCATATTTTTCACCACGCATAGATGACTGCAAATCATTCATGATTCTTTTTTGCTTTCCTTGTCCAGCATCTGAAACAACAAAAACTTTAGCCGATTTTAAATAATTAAATAAATCTGTTCCACCAGCTTTTCCAGCTAATTTCAACGCAAAAGAAGGTAAAGGAATTACAGTAGATTGATTATCATATTTTTTGTAGAATTCTTGCATGTTGCTTGTTGTACCGCAAGATTGCAATGTTAACAATACTGCTATAAAAGATAAACCGATTATTTTTTTCATTGTTGTTGTGTTTATAAATTAGAAAAAGCTATTACAACTCTCGTACCGAAAATTATTAAGTTTAAAAATATTCAATAATTCCTAAAACCAAATAGACAATTGAAGAAATTATCAGGAAAAATCCTATTATAATTCCACCTATTAATCGATTATAAGCTAAAACTTTAAAACCGTCTTTTAAATGGTCTAATTTATTTTCTCTTTTTACTGCATAATCAATTCCAAATTTAGGTTTCGATTTTTTATTTTTATAATATGGATAATAGAAAGGAGATATAAATATTAACATTCCTAGACCTAATAAAAAACCAACTAAAGCTTTTTCTAAATACTCATTTTCCATTACAAATAACTTTTTATCATTTCCAAAATTGATTCATCATCCAAACCAACGATTTCTTCTAATTCGGTAATCGAAGCGTGTTCGATAAATTCGTCTGGATAACCGTTGATTGTAATATTTCCTTTGTAATGTATTGAATTCAGAAACTCTAAAATTCCACTTCCAAAACCTCCTTTTTTAATCCCATCTTCAAAAGTTAGTATGGTAGAATATTTCAACGAAATAGCTTTTAAACGAGATTCATCTAAAGGTTTGATAAAAGGAAAATCAATCAAAGCAACTTTATCTTGAAGATGATTTTGGATGATAATTTCTTCGATTCGAGAACTAATCAATCCAGTCGAAAGAATTGCTAATTGATTTCCTTCAAAAATAATTTCAGATTTACCGATTTCTATTTTTTCGACTTTAGAATTACTTGTTTGGATATTATTTTTTGGATAACGAATTGCAAAAGGACGAGTTGTAAACTGTGCTGTATACAATAGATTTTTGAAATCTTTTTCGTTTCGAGGCGAAGACACAATCATATTTGGAATTTCGCGTAAATATGCTATATCAAAATAACCATGATGCGTTGCGCCATCTGTACCAACGAATCCTGCACGATCAATACAAAACACAACTGGTAGATTCTGTAACGCTACATCGTGTATCACTTGGTCGTAGGCACGTTGTAAAAATGTCGAATAAATCATACAATACGGAATGGTGTTTTGCGTCGCCAGACCAGCTGCAAACGTTACCGCATGTTGTTCTGTAATTCCGACATCAAAAACTCGTTTTGGGAAATCTTGATGACATTTTACTAAATTGCTTCCTGTTAACATAGCAGGCGTTATGGCTACAATTTGTGAATTATTTTCAAGTAATTGATGCATGGTTTTTCCAAAAACATCTTGATACGATTTTTCTTTTTTCTTCGATTTTATTTCACCCGTTTCTTTATCGAACAAACCAGGAGCATGCCATTTTACTTGATCGATTTCGGCTTGTTCGTAACCTTTTCCTTTTGTTGTTTTGATGTGTAAAACTTTTGGACCTCTGATTGAATCAGCTTTATTGAAAGCATTCAGTAATTCATCAAAGTTGTGCCCATCAATTGTTCCGATGAAATTTAAACCAAAATTGGTAAAGATATTTTCGGATTGATTTTCTAATGATTTAAAATGTTTTTTCAAACCACCAACCGAAGGATCAATTCCGATATCATTATCATTCAAAATCACTAAAACATCCAAATCTGTCGATCCAAGGTGATTCAATGCTTCTAAACTCATTCCAGAAGTAATTGATGCATCACCAATAATTGCAATATGTTTTCTATTGATTTGATTGATTTTATCTGCTGTTGCCATCCCAACAATTGCTGAAATAGATGTAGAAGAATGTCCCGTTCCAAATGTATCAAACTCACTTTCTGTACGCGTTGGAAAACCAGAAATACCATCTTTCTGACGAAGAGAATCGAAAATTTGTTGACGACCAGTCAAAATTTTATGTGGATAACATTGATGACCTACATCCCAAATCAACAAATCTTTAGGTGTATTGTAGTGATAATGTAATGCAATCGTTAATTCAATCACACCCAAACTAGCACCTAAATGTCCTGGTTTTACACTCAAAGTATCCAAAATAAACTCGCGCATCTCGTGAGCTAAAGCAGTTAATTGAGACGCTTCAAAAGTCCTAAGTTCCTTAGGATGATTGATTTTTGAAAGTAGATTATCCATTATTCTTTTACAAAATTACATTTTTCTGAGGAATTTTCCGTACCTTTGCATGTTACAAAATTTAATGTAACATGTTCCAAATAGGAAAAACCCTTGTATCTGAAGAACTACTAAATGAAGATTTTGTTTGTAATCTTAACAAATGTAAAGGGATTTGTTGTGTAGAAGGTGACGCAGGAGCGCCTTTGAATGATGACGAACTAACTGTATTAGACGATATTTATGAAGATGTAAAACCTTATTTGCGTCCCGAAGGAATTGCGGTGATTGAGCAAGAAGGTAAATACACAATGGATACTGACGGTGATTGGGTAACTCCATTAGTCAATAATCGCGAATGCGCCTATTTAGTTTTCGAAGAAAATGGTTTTTCAAAATGCGGTATTGAAAAAGCATACGAAGACGGAAAGGTCGATTATAAAAAACCAATTTCTTGTCATTTGTATCCAGTTCGTGTTAAGGAATATTCAAATTTCACTTCTGTGAACTATGATGTATGGGATATCTGCTCAGATGCTTGTACCTTAGGAAAAGAATTGAAAGTGAATGTTGCAACATTTGCAAAAGATTCGTTGGTCCGAAAATTTGGACAAGAATGGTACGATGAATTAATGGACATTCAACAAGAATTAAACAACCAAAAAAAGTAAAAAAAAAATTATTATGTCAATAACAAGAGCAAGAAGATCTACTGACGCTATTGAAAGATTATATATCTCTATGCGTCATTTATTTCATAGAGGAGTGTACCGTCCATCTGGTGCACCTGGAAAAATATTAAGAAATTTATTATTCGAAATTAATCCTGAAATCTACGGATCAATGACAGATCCAAACAAAGTAGAATTAAGTGGATTAATGTATGTTTTAGATCGTTTACCAGAAGGAATTGTAGAAACGCCATATGTGTCTTTTACATCTGACGAAGGCTATGATCGTTCTATTTTTACACCAATTATTCCTGCAAAACGTCGTCGTTTTTGTTATAGAATTGATGATGACCAGATGAATATCGAAATTTCTCGCGGTCGTTCTGACATTTATGATGTGTTAACGCACTTAACGTTTTTATATAACGAAGCGGATAAAATCAGAAATAGAGCATTTAGTAACGAAACACTTTCTAAAAGTAGAGCGTGGGAATTTATCGAAAATGTTGCATTTAATGAAGTTGAAATTTCTCGAAAAGAACGCGAAGTTGCTTTGATGCATTTATCGACGATTTTAGGAAGAACATTTGAAGAAACACAAGAAATTCATCATTATTTCAGTAAAGCAGACGACAAAGATTATTTTTTCCGTGTAGTTTATTGGATGGGCTATACTAGCCAACAAGATCGTATCGGAACAAAGAAACGTGAAATTACATTTACGTCAACTTTACGTGAATCGATTGGTCATCATATGATTGGAGAAAAATGGGCGAATGAAATCAAACGTGTATTATTCGAAAATAATCTTCAAGATAAAAACATTCACATTATTTCTGCTAATATGCATAGTGTGTCTAACATGTTGTATGCCTATGATGGATTAAAAAGAAAATACAAAAATGATGGTGTAGAAATTTACGAAGATTTGAGTGCGGCAAACAACAAAATGTTGCGTGATTCGTTAAATGAATACACTCAACAAAATGGTTTAGTTTACATCAAAGATCAATCAGGAACAAATATCGATGTTCAGATTATTGATTTATCTAAAGTAAACATTGCCAATTCTGCGTTTTCTTATGCAAAAGATAAGAACAATGAGGTGATTATTGTAATGGATTATGCCTTTGGTGAGCAAGCATTTGAGGCGATGGATGAGTTGTTGAAACCATACAAAGTAGGAGATGTAAAATTCAAAATGAATGTAAAATCTGTTGCGATTATGGGTAAAGCTGGTATTCTTGAAGGAATAAAAGGTGATATAATGATTGCGACAGCACACGTTTTCGAAGGAACAACAGATAATTATGTTTTTGATAACGAATTAACCGCTGCAGATTTCGAAGGACAAGGTTTAGGTGTTTACGAAGGACCAATGATTTCGGTTTTAGGAACATCATTACAAAATAAAGACGTTTTAGAGTATTTCAAAAATTCGTCTTTCCAAGCGATTGGATTAGAAATGGAAGGTGCGCATTATCAAAAAGCGATTCAGGTTGCGTCAAAAATTAGACATCACATTGATAAAGATGTTAAAGTAATGTATGCTTATTACGCTTCTGATAATCCGTTAGAAACAGGAAGTACATTGGCTTCTGGAGGTTTAGGATTAACAGGTGTAAAACCAACTTATCTAATCACACAAAAGATATTAGAAAAAATTATTAAATAAATTCAATGAAGAATTTTTCCATTTTAGGCTACGGTCATATTGGACGTGTACATCAACAAGCGATAGAAGAAACGGAAAATGCGCAATTAATTTCGGTGATTGATTTCAATTTACCAGAAGATTTACCTTTCAAAGGTTATTCAACACTTGAAAGTTTTCTGAACGAAGATCAAGAAACTGATGTTGTTGTGATTGCTACGCCAAATGGTTTGCACCGCGAACATGCGATTCGTTGTTTAAAAGCGGGAAAAAATGTTTTGATTGAAAAACCAATTGCATTAACTGTAGAAGATATTACTGAAATACTGAAAGTTGCTGACGAAAAGAAACTTAGAGTTTTTACGTCGATGCAGCTTCGTTTTTCTCCAGTTGTGCAATATGTAAAGAATTTGATAGATAATAATTCATTAGGGAAAATTTTCATGGTGAATATTAATTGCTATTGGAATCGTAACAAGAATTATTACAAGTTGCGTGAATGGCACGGAAACCAAGAAATGGATGGAGGTGTTTTATTTACTCAATTTTCGCATTTTGTTGATATCATGAATTTTTGGTTTGATGAGGTAATTTGTACAAATTCAAAAAGTTTCAATTTTACGCATCAAGAAGTGACAGAATTTGATGATTCGGGTTGTGTTGATTTTACTGCCGATGGAGCAATCGGACATATGATTTATACAACGTCAGTTTTCAATAAAAATTTCGAAAGTAATATCACGCTTATTGCTGAAAAAGGAACAATAAAGATTGGAGATCAATATCTTAATCAAATGATTTATTCTGATTTAAAAAATGTGTGTTGTTCAAACAAAATTTCTACTGAACAAAAGAATTTTCATCCTAACGCCATTGCCGAAATTTCTGACGCGTTAATCCGTCATAATGAATCTTTGTTAGATGGAAAATATGCTGTAAATTTAGTCAAGTTTATTTCGGATGCGAATCATTTGGCAACAGAAAATAAGCAAGAACTTAAAATAGAAAACTATGAAATTTCACACTCGTAAATGGGTAAAACCAGAAGATCTTAACCCAAACAAAACACTTTTTGGAGGAAAGCTTTTGGCTTGGATTGATGAAGAAGCGGCGTTGTATAGCATTGTGCAATTAGAAAATTCGCATGTTGTGACCAAATATATGTCGGAAATCAACTTTATGGCTTCGGCTCGTGAAGGTGATATTGTAGAAATTGGAATTGAAGTGGTGAAATTTGGAACAACTTCATTGGTTTTACAATGCGAAGTACGTAACAAAATGACGCATGAAACCATTATTACAGTCGATCGAATTACGATGGTAAATTTAGATGCAGAAGGAAAACCAAAACCACACGGGAAAACACAAATAGAATATGTGGTGGATCGTTTAGCTGGAAAAGGTTAAAAAATTATATCAATAAAAAAGTCGAAACATTGTTTCGACTTTTTTATTTTATTCTGTAATAAACAACGATTTTAATTCGTGTGCATCAGCAGGATTCATTCTGCCAGCCAAAATCAAACTTAATTGTTTACGACGCAAAGCAGCTTCATAACGCTCGATTTCTTGTTCAGATTCTGGAATTAATTCAGGGACTTGAACAGGTTTATTATCATTATCAACGGCTACAAATGTATAAATACCGCTATTTGTTTGGTTATAAACACAATTTTCGTAATCGTAAACATAGACATCAACATACACTTCCATCGATGATTTGAATGCGCGAGTTACTTTAGATTCTAACTTCACTGTACTTCCCATCGGAATCGGAATGTTAAACGCAACGTGATTGACACTTGCTGTTACAACCAAAAAACTTCCACCATGCATTTTCGCAGAAATAGAAGAAATTCTGTCCATAGAAGCCAATAATTCGCCTCCGAACATGTTTCCTAAGTTGTTGGTTTCATTCGGTAAAACCAAGTTTGTCATTACTGCTAACGACTCTTTTGCTGTTTTTGCTTTCGCCATAAACTTTTGTTTGTTGGGTGCAAATTTCAACAAAATATTCGAGTTTTGAAACAGTTATTATCGTTGTGTTAAGTATTTGTAATTGAGTTTTTTATTAAATCAATAAAATTTTATAGTTAAAAAATGTTAATATAGATTATTGTATTATTTCAAGTCTTACATTTGAACAGAATTATGAAAATGTTTATCACATACTTGCTGTCTGCTTTATTTCTGCTATTTTTTGCGGAAACTAAAGTGTTTGCGGGTACTCAACATTTTCAAGGAAATTTAACTTCGCAGACAGTTGTTAACGATAATACACATATTTATCACGCAAGTAAAATTGTTGAAACTAAATTTTCTAAAACTTCAAATTCAAATCAATTTCAAGAATTTAATCCAAGTATCGAAACGATTGATGATGATTTTCAGACATCAAACAAAATCGATTTAGAAACTTGTATCAAACTATTAAGTGTTGTTCTGGTTTTAAACTTTATGATTCAAGGTTTAAGAAAGAAGCACATCTTCTACAATAAAACCATCAAATTTTCGAGTTGTAAGTACATTTTGTTACGTACAATCAGAATTTGATTGATTTCTTAAATTTTAAAAATTACACCAAAAATTAGTGTTCAGTTCATGAATAGCTGAATGTTAACCAATTTTTGTATGTAATATTTTTTGGTAAAACTACTTCTGCCAAGAAATCCATTTCATCAAATTTTACATTTAATAGTTAGAAGAATTATGAAAAGAGTCGCATTATTTGTAGCTCTAAGTACTGTATTGTTGACAACAAGTTGTTCATCAAAAAAACAGGAAAAAGAAGAAGTGAAAGATTATCCAATCACAACGCCAATCAAAATGGATACGATTGTAGATAAGGATTATGTAGCCCAAATTCAATCGGTACGAAACATCGAAATTCGTGCGCAAGAAAAAGGTTATTTGCAAAAAGTTTTTGTGGATGAAGGTCAACATGTACAAGCTGGTCAATTGTTGTTTCGCATTATGCCTTCGATGTATCAAGCCGAATATTTAAAATCGAAAGCTGAGGTAAAAGAGGCACAAATTGAATTACAAAATTCAGCAACTTTGGCTGATAATAATGTCGTTTCTAAGAACGAAAAAGCCATTGCGCAAGCACGATTAGAAAAATCGAAAGCAGAAATGCAATTGGCTCAATTACATTTATCATTTACAGATATTCGTGCACCATTTTCTGGTGTTATTGATAGAATTCCTATGAAATTGGGAAGCTTGATTGACGAAGGAATGTTATTAACAAATTTATCTGATAACTCATCAATGTTTGCTTATTTCAACGTTTCTGAACCTGAATATTTAGATTATCAAACAAATATTCAAGATAGAGCGAATAAACAAGTTTCGTTGATTATGGCGAATAATAAACCTTTACCAGAAAAAGGTTTGGTAGAAACGATAGAAGGAGAATTTAACAACGAAACAGGAAATATTGCGTTTCGTGCACGTTTTGCAAATCCAAATCATCTGTTAAGAAATGGTGAAACAGGGAAAGTAAAAATGACAGTTCCGTTACATGATGCTTTATTAATTCCACAAAAAGCAACCTACGAAATTCAAGATAAAACCTATGTTTTTGTAGTAGATAAAAATGGTGTTGTCAAATCGAGAAATATCACGATTGGTCTAGAAATGCCTGATGTTTATGTGGTAGAAAGCGGACTTTCGGAGAAAGATAATATTTTGTTAGAGGGTGTTCAGAAAGTGAAAGATGATGATAAAATCAAAACGAAATTTATTGCACCAAGAAAAGTTCTTTCATCGTTGAAATTAAAATCAAACTAATCTAAAAAATTCAAAGTTATGTTTGATAAATTTATTCGAAGACCCGTTCTATCGATTGTCATTTCGTTGATTATAGTTTTCTTAGGAATTCTATCATTAGTCAAATTACCCGTAACGCAGTTCCCTTCAATTTCGCCACCAAAGGTGAATATTACAGCGGAATATCCGGGTGCAAATAATGAATTATTAATCAAATCGGTGGTAATTCCATTAGAACGTGCGCTAAATGGTGTTCCAGGAATGAAATATATTACATCTGATGCTGGGAATGACGGTGAAGCGTCTATTCAAGTGATATTTGATTTAGGAACTGATCCCAATATTGCAGCTGTAAATGTGCAAAACCGTGTTTCTTCGGTTGTCAATAAACTTCCGCCTTTAGTAGTTCGCGAAGGAGTGAAAATTACACGCGAAGAATCAAACATGTTGATGTACATTAACTTGTACAGTAACGATCCAAAAGCTGACCAACAATTTTTATATAATTATGCAGATATCAATATTTTATCTGAGTTGAAACGTATTAATGGAGTTGGAGATGCAGATATTTTAGGAAACCGAGAATATGCAATGCGTGTTTGGTTAAAACCAGATAGAATGCAAGCCTATAATATTTCTGCGGATGATGTGATGAAAGCGTTGGATGAACAAAGTATTGAAGCTTCGCCAGGGAAAACAGGGGAAAGTTCTGGAAAACGTTCAGAAGCTTTTGAATATGTATTAAAATATTCAGGTCGATATAACACAAAAGAACAATATGGAAACATCATTTTAAGAGCAAATCCTGATGGAGAAATCTTACGTTTAAAAGATGTTGCTGATATAGAATTCGGAAGTTCGATGTATGATATTTACTCAACATTGAACGGAAAACCTTCTGCCGCAATTGTGATAAAACAATCGTACGGAAGTAATGCGAGTGAAGTGATTAAAAATATCAAAGCATTAATGGCTGATCTTAAAGAGAATAATTTACCAAAAGGAATGGATTACGAGATTTCATATGACGTTTCGAAATTCTTAGATGCTTCAATGGAAAAAGTGGTACATACACTTTTTGAAGCTTTCGTTTTAGTTGGGATTGTTGTGTTTTTATTCTTAGGTGACTGGCGTTCTACATTGATTCCTGCGTTGGCGGTTCCTGTTTCTTTGGTCGGAACTTTTGCGTTAATGAGTTTCTTTGGAATTACATTAAACTTGATTTCATTATTTGCCTTAGTTATGGCGATTGGAGTTGTCGTCGATGATGCGATTGTGGTGATAGAGGCTGTCCACGCCAAGATGGAAGAGAAAAATCTCTCGCCTTTACGAGCGACGGAAGAAGCGATGCGCGAAATTAGTGGAGCAATTATAGCAATCACATTTGTAATGGCAGCTGTTTTTATTCCAGTTGCGTTTATGTCTGGTCCAGTTGGAATTTTTTATCGTCAATTTTCGATTACGATGGCAACATCAATTATTTTATCAGGAATTGTTGCCTTAACGCTTACACCAGCTTTGTGTGCAATGATTTTGAAAAATAATCATAATCAACCAAGAAAGAAAACGATGCTAAATAAATTTTTGTTGAAGTTTAATAATTTGTTCAACAAAGGTTCTTTTAAATACGAAAAAGTTTTAACCAAAACAGTTAACAAACGAACTGTTACATTCGGAATTTTACTTGCATTTTGCGCTGGAGTTTTCTTTTTGAATAATAGTTTGCCTTCTGGATTTATTCCAAACGAAGACCAAGGAATGTTTTATGCAATTATTCAAACACCTCCAGGTTCTACGTTAGAAAGAACGAATGAAGTTTCTCAAAAATTACAAAAAATAGCGGAAGGAATTGATGGCGTTTCATCAGTTTCATCTTTGGCTGGTTATGAGATTTTGACAGAAGGTACAGGAGCAAACTCTGGAACTTGTTTAATTAACTTGAAAAGTTGGGACGAACGTTCTAAGTCTGCGGAAGAAATCATCAAAGAATTAGAAGAAAAAGCTGGAAATATTAATGGTGCGAATATCGAATATTTTCAACCACCATCTGTTCCTGGATATGGAGCTGCAGGAGGTTTCGAGTTGAGATTATTGGATAAAGCGGGTAGTGGAGATTATCATAAAATGGAAGAAGTGAGCCGTGATTTTATAAAAGAATTAACTCGTCGTCCAGAATTGAGCTCTGTATTCACATTTTATAGTGCTTCCTTTCCTCAATATGTCTTGAAAATTGATAATGATATTGCCGAACAAAAAGGAGTTTCGATCGAAAATGCGATGGATAATTTATCAACATTAGTTGGTTCTAATTACGAAACAAGTTTCATCAAATTTGACCGACCTTATAAAGTGATGGTACAAGCTTCGCCAGAATATCGTGCGCTACCGGAAGATTTATTGAAATTGTATGTGAAAAATGATCAAGGTGAAATGGTTCCATATTCAGCTTTCATGAAAATTGAAAAAGTATATGGTTTATCAGAAATTACGCGTCACAATATGTATAATGCAGCAGAAATTAGTGGTACGCCAGCTTCTGGTTATAGTAGTGGACAAGCGATTGCAGCGATTAATGAAGTAGCTAAGAATACTTTGCCTCGTGGTTTTGGAATTGATTGGGCAGGAATATCGAAAGATGAGGTTTCTCGTGGAAATGAAGCAGTGATTATTTTCGCCATTTGTTTAATTTTCGTTTACATGATTTTAGCAGCACAATACGAAAGTTTTATTTTGCCTTTACCAGTTATCATTTCACTACCAACAGGGATTTTCGGAGCGTTTTTCTTCTTGAAATTATTAGGATTAGAAAATAATATTTATGCACAAGTTGCAATGGTGATGTTGATTGGACTTCTCGGTAAAAATGCGGTGTTGATTATTGAGTTTGCAGTACAAAAACATAACGAAGGTTTATCAATTGTAAAATCAGCGATTGAAGGTGCGGGTGTTCGTTTCCGTCCAATTTTGATGACATCATTTGCGTTTATTGCAGGTCTTATTCCGTTGGTTATTGCTTCTGGTCCGGGAGCAGTAGGAAATAGAACAATTGGTACTGCTGCTGCAGGCGGAATGTTGTTCGGAACTATTTTCGGGTTGTTTATTGTACCCGGTTTATATGTTGCGTTTGGCGCTTTGGCGGATAAAATGCAATTGGTGAAATATGAAGATGAAAATCCTTTAACAGAAGAAATCACGGAAGATGAATAAAAATAGTTTAAAAAATATAATTGCAATAAGTCTTTTTGGAACAATGATTTGGAGCTGTAAAGCTCCTGCGGTAAGCAAAGAGATTGAAAATCATCAAGCACCAAAAATTCCAGAAGCTTATCAAAATGTGCAAAATGATGATGCACCAAGTTCTGGGTTGACGCCTTGGAAACAATTTTTTACTGATCCAAATTTGGTCGTTTTGATTGAAGAAGCGTTAAAAAATAACCAAGAATTGATGATTACACTTCAAGAAATTGAGATTTCTAAAAATGAAGTGTTGTACAAAAACGGAAAATTATCGCCAAATGTTTCAGCAAATGCAGGAATTGGAGTTGAGAAAGTTGGTCGTTATACAAGTCAAGGTGCTGGTGATGCTTCGACTGAGATAAAACCCGGGAAAGAAATGCCTGATCCTTTGATGGATTATGCGATTGGATTGAGCGCTGATTGGGAAGTTGATATTTGGAAAAAATTACGTAATTCGAAAGATGCTTCGATTGCGCGATATTTATCAACGGTAGAAGGAAAGAATTTTGTTTTGACAAATTTAATTTCAGAGATCGCATCGTCTTATTATGAATTATTGTCTTTAGATAGTCAATTGGAGTTAATTCATCGAAATATTGAGTTACAGAAAGAATCACTTCGTGTAGTTAAAATTCAAAAGGAAGCAGCGCGTGAAACTGAATTAGCGGTGAAGAAATTTGAAGCAGAATTATTAAAATCAGAAAGCGAAGAGTTTAATATTAAACAAGATATTACGGAAACCGAGAATAGGATTAATGCTTTATTGGGAAGATATCCGCAAAAGATAAAACGTGATGGTTCGTCATTTATGGATTTGATTCCACAAACAGTACATGCAGGAATTCCTTCTGAATTATTATCAAATCGTCCTGATATCAAACAAGCAGAATTAGAGTTAAAAGCTTCTGCTTTAGATGTGAAAGTGGCTCGTGCAGAGTTTTATCCGTCACTTAATATTTCTGCGGCTTTAGGACTAAATGCGTTCAAACCATCTTATTTGGTAAAAATGCCAGAGTCTATTTTATATTCGTTGGCTGGAGAATTAGCTGCGCCTTTAATCAATAAAAGTGCGATAAAAGCGGAGTTTAATACAGCAAATGCTCATCAAATACAAGCGTTGTACGAATATGATAAAACGATTTTAAATGCTTATTTAGAAGTGTCAAATCAAATGTCGAAGATTAATAACTTAGAACAAAGTTATTCGTACAAAGATAAACAGGCGAAAGCACTTGTAGAATCTATTGATATTGCGAATCAGTTGTTCAAAAATAATCGTGCAGATTATCTAGAAGTGTTAACAACTCAACGTGATTTATTGGATGCAAAAATGGAATTAATCGAAACAAAAGAAAAACAATTAAGTACAGTTGTCGCTATATACAAAAGTTTAGGTGGTGGCTGGAAGTAGTTTTCATATTCATTCTAACAAAGAAATAAGCTGCCTTTTGGGCAGCTTATTTCGATTTATATTGTATTAAAAAATGATTTAATTTTCAGTTCTAACCCAAGTTCCAGGAGACTTTTTATTCACATCATTCATATATTTTTGCGCGTCTTCTATGTTATTGAAGCTGCTATATGTAACATAATAATAGCGACCTTTTACATAAGAAACTCCTGCATCTTTGTAACCTTGTTTTTTCAATTCTCGAACCAAACGATCAGCATCTTCTTGACGTTTAAGCGAAGCCGCAATTACTTGATATTTTTTATTGTTAGATTTTGAAGTTGTTTTAGTTGCAACTTCTTTTTTGTCCTCAACTTTCTTTTCAGCTGTTTTAGGAGCTTCAACTTTCGTTAATTTTTTTGTTTCTGTTTTTACAATTTCTTTTGTCGAAGGCTTTTCCTTTACAATTGCCGTAATCTCCTTTTCAGTTTCATTCAGTTTCGTTTCCTTTACAACTGTAATTTCAACTTTTTTAGGCGTTTCAATTGTATCTGTTTTCGTTACCGTTTCGGCAATCTGATATTCAACTAAAGAAGGCTCAGCAATCGTTTGCGGCATATTATACACATCGTATTGCACTGTAGGTTTTTCAGTTTTGGTTGCGTCATCTTTACCAATCATTGGTAAAACCAAACCGCTCCATTGTTCTGTTACGAATTCTTGTACGGGTTGCGGCGTATTAAAATATAGGAAGCCACCAACAATAATGGGAATTAATGAGGCTGCGGCTAAAAATTTTGACATGTGTTTGTTAGAGGTTTTAGTTTTAGACGAATCTAAAATGTAATTGGCTTGTAAATTTGAAAGACCGTAAGCGGCGATGAAATAATTTTGAGCATTTTCTGGTTTGAAGTCAATTTTTCCAGCGTCATTAAATTGTAATGATCCGATATTTTGTAAGGTTAAAACTTTTCCATTTTTCAAATGTTCTTGCCAAAAATAAACTTGTTCATTCAAAAATGTTTGCGCATTTTCAAAAGACATTGGCTCATCTTCTACAATTTTATTCACCAAAACACCATCACTTTTTGTTAAAGTTGTATTGAAAGAAAGCTCTTTTCTTGGTGGAATAAATGTGTTTGTTTGCTCGTCAAACGCCACATTAGCAGTGTTTGAGATAAACGCACCAAAGTTTGGAACGATTACACAATCGTGCTGAAATAATAATTGACTAATATGCTCTTCTAACCTCATACTACGAAATTAACATTTTTTTTAGATTTAGCAAAAAATAAATACTTAAAATTATTCTTAGTTGGTTTAATATTAATAATTTAACAAAATGCAAACCGATTTACCATATATTTTAGCACTTTCTTTCCAGAAAGGAATTGGCGATATCACGGCTCGAAAAATTATTCAATTTTTTGGTTCGGCAGCGGCTGCTTGGAATTGTAAACCAAAAGATTTGATGCAAATTTCGGGAATTGGACAGCAAATAAGCAAAGATTTTGGGAATAAAAAATGGTTAGATTTAGCTTTTAACGAAATAGAATATTGTAAAAATAATCAAATCAATATTTTAACTTTTTATGATGAAGCTTATCCACAATTCTTAAAAGAATGTATTGATGCACCTTTAGTGATTTTTTGCAAAGGAAATTTAGAATTTAATCATCTCAGTAATAAAAAGATTTCGATTGTTGGAACACGAAAAATGACCAATTATGGACGAAATTTTATTACTGAATTAATTGAAGGTTTAGCTGATTTTGATGTTACAATTGTGAGTGGATTGGCGTATGGTTGCGATATTGAAGCACATTCAAATGCGCTTAAAAATAATGTTGTAACATGGTCGGTAATGGGAACAAATTTTGAACGAATTTATCCTGTTGCTCACAAAAAAATTGCGATTGAAATTTTACAAAAAGGAGGTTGGATTACGGAGCAACCAAGTTTTAAAATTGCTTCACCTGAAGCTTTTTTACAACGAAATCGGATTATTGCAGGTTTGTCGGATATTACAATTGTGGTAGAGTCTGCTTTTAAAGGAGGAAGTTTGGTGACTGCAAAATTTGCAAATGAATATAATCGCGAAGTATTTGCTTTACCAGGGAAATCAACCGATGTGTTGAGTATTGGGTGTAATTATTTGATAAAATCTCATCAAGCTTATTTGGTCGAAAATTCGAAAGATATTATTGATTATTTTAACTTCAATTCGAAGAAGAAACCAAAACAAATAGATTTGTTTATTGAGTTTTCTGATGATGAAAATTTAATTGTAAATTATCTCAAAACCAATGGAAAACAACATATTGATAAAATGTCTTTTGACTTAAATTTGAAATCCTACGAATTGATGCCAACTTTATTAGATTTAGAATTGAAGCAAATAATTTCTACTCTTCCAGGTAAATTTTATGATTTATTGTAACAAGCAATACAATTTTTAGCAAGTTATTTTGTTATAAATTACAGTATTTTTGTGCATTATGAAGACAAAATTGTTCATTTTCATCACCATGATTTTCACAAGTTTAAACGCTCAAAATGATAAAGTGCGTTGGACTGATCTTTTTTCTTACAATAATGTGAAATTGTTGGAAGAAGTAAATGGTGTGATTTATTGTGGAACTGAAAACGGAATTTTCTTGTTCAATCCTCAAAATCCAACAAGTGATTGGATTAAACTAAATAAAACCAATTTTTTGAACAATGTTGGGGTTTCTGCAATGGCTTATGATATAGATTCGGATTCGTTTTTAGTTGGGTATGAAAATGGAGGTTTAGATTTATTGAAATCTGGAGAATCGACAATGGTTTTGGATATCAAATGGAATGGTTTTTCGGGTGATAAAAAAGTCAATCATATTTTTATAAATGATGGAATTGCGTTTATTTCTGGAGCTTTTGGAATTGTTTCTTTCGACTTAAAAGAGGAAGAATTTAAAGAAACAACACGTACAAATACAGCTGTTGTAAATGATGCAACAATTAACGGAACAACTCTTTATATTGCAACAGATAAAGGAATCTATTCGAGCGAATTATCGGATAAGAATTTGAATAATCCAGATTTTACAAATAGAAAAATTTGGAAAGAAGAAATTGTTGGTCAAAATGTTACAAATATAGAATTATTTGAAAATGAGATTTATTATTCGGTAAACAATGAATTAAAATTATTAAGAGGAACTTCTACTCCTTTTAATTTGATTAAAGAGTTAAAATCGTCGAATGGTAAATTAATTATTACTCAGAATAATCAAATTTCTGTTTTCAAAGGAGATAATTACCCTTTAATTGATGAAGATGGAAATGAAATAAATTTCAATTCAGGAATTTTTATTAACAATATTTATTTTGGAGGTTCAGTAAATCATGGAATTATTAATTTATCTAATCATAAAGAATTTTATCCAGATGGACCTTTCAATAATAAAGCTTGGTCTGTAACAACAAAAAATGGAAAAGTCTGGATTGCTCCAGGAGGAACTCTAGGTTATGGAAATGTTTTAGATAATAGTGATGGTTTCTATTATTATAATGTAAAACAATGGAACAATTTTCGTTCAAAAGATATTTTTGATATTCGAGATGTTTTAAGAATCGCTCCTCATCCAGATAAAAATAATAATACATTTATAGTTTCATCATTCAATAAGTATGGACGCGATGTAAATGGGCGAACAGATTTATTAGAATTTGATCCAACTAAATTCGAGTTTGTAAATAATTATAAACCTGATCGAATTATTAGTAATCAGTTCCCTAGTTCTAGAATTTCTGGATTAGCCTATGATAAATTAGGAAACTTACATATTGGTGCTTCATTTCCAGATGGAAAATCTCCTGATTATAATTCGGTTTATTACTTAGAACGTAATGCTAATGGGACGTGGAATAATATTTCTGTTGATAAAGCCTCTGCAATAGTGGCTCTAACTCCTGATTTTTCTGATATTTATACCTATTATCCAAGTGGTAGAGAAGGAGGAGGGGTTGCTGTATTAGATAAAAATTATCAAATAGTAACAACTTTAACAACTTCAAACAAGTTGCCTATTAATAACGTTTTGACAGTTGCAAATGATAGATCAAACAACTTGTGGATAGGAACTCAACAAGGTTTAGTGGTTTTGTACGGAGCTGATAATGCTGTAAGTTCTAATAATATAATTGCCGAGCCTGTTGTCATTATTCAAGATGGAATTCCGGAAGCGTTGTTAACCGATGTTGGAATTTATGCTATAAAAGTTGATAACGCAAATAATAAATGGATTGCAACAAATGGAGCAGGAGTTTATTATGTTTCGGATAGTGGAGAATCGACGAAATTGCATTTTACGTCTAAAAATTCACCTTTACCTTCGGATGTTGTGTACGATGTTTCGATTGATGAATCGACAGGAAAAGTATATTTTGCAACGGAAAAAGGTGTGGTTTCGTATAACGGAGATGTATCGACAGAAGCGAATAATTTTAACAATGCAATTGCTTATCCTAATCCTTATCGTCCAGAATATAAGGGGAATGTCACGATAAAAAATCTTCCAAATCGTGCGTTGGTTAAGATTACAGATATTGTTGGAAATTTACTTTTTGAGAAAAAAGCAGAAGGAGGAATTGTAGAATGGAACACAAATAATGCAAAAGGAAAGCCAGTAGCTTCTGGAATTTACTTAGTTTTGATGACAAATGCTGATGGTACAGAAACCAAAACATTAAAAATTGCAGTTGTCCGTTAATGAAAATTTTAGAAACCAAAGCCATTGTACTTTCAAGCTTAAAATATGGTGACACGAGTTTAATTATTCGTTGTTATACACAAGATTTTGGCCTTAAATCATTTATAGCAAAAGGAGTTTTCTCCAAAAAAAAGCGAAATACTTCGTTGTATTTTCCGCTAGCAGAAATAGATTTGAGCTTTCAACCGAAATCAAATGAACAACAATTGGTTTTCTTAAAATCAGCTCAGACGTCGCATTATTATGAATCGTTGCATTTTCATCCCATCAAATCGGCGATTGTTTTTTTCTTAGCTGAAATCCTAAACTTAGTTCTAAAAGAAGAATCAGATAATCCAGAATTATATTTTTACATTGAACATTCGTTAAAAGAATTTGATCAAAAAAAAGATGATTTTGCAGATTTTCATTTGATTTTTTTAATTCAATTATCACATTTTCTTGGTTTTTATCCCAACTTAGAAATTGATGGAAATCTATTCGATTTAGAAAATGGATTTTTCACAAATTCGAATTCATCTATCAATATGTTGAAAGCAGATGAAACTGTTTTGTTCAAAAAATTGTTAGAATTACACTTTTCCGAAGATTCAAAAAATACATTCAACCAATCGCAACGTTCTCTTTTACTCGAAATTCTAGTGAAGTACTATCAAATTCACACCAATAATTTTAAGAAGCCAAAATCATTACAAGTTTTATACGAATTGTTTAGTTAATCTCCCGAAATAAATTCTAACAAATCTTTAAAACAAAGAATAAATAAAACTCCATATATTTGCTATAGTTAAAAGCATTTACAATGAAATTCAATACAAAAGCTATACATGGAGGTCAACAACATGACCCTTCTACAGGAGCCGTAATGACTCCAATTTACCAAACATCAACATTCGCGCAAAGATCACCAGGAGATTACAAAGGATACGAATATTCTCGTGGTGCAAATCCAACAAGAACTGCTTTAGAAAATGCATTAGCATCTATCGAAGGTGGAGTTGCAGGTTTTGCATTTGGTTCTGGTTTGGCAGCAATCGATGGTGTATTAAAATTATTTAAACCAGGTGATGAAATCATCGCGATGGACGATTTATATGGAGGTTCTTACCGTTTGTTTACACGTGTTTATGAAAAATTTGGATTGAAATTCCATTTCGTAGATATGACAAATGTTGAGGCTGTTGTTGTTTTAATCAATGATAATACAAAAATGGTTTGGGTTGAAACACCTACAAATCCATTGATGAAAGTGGTTGATATCAAAGCGGTAAATGATGCTGTAAAAGCAAAAAAATCTGATATTTTAGTCGCTGTTGATAATACATTTGCTTCGCCTTATTTACAACGACCAATTGAGTTGGGAGCAGATATAGTGATGCATTCTGCAACAAAATATTTAGGAGGTCACTCAGATTTAGTTGCTGGAGCAATTGTGGTTAATTCAGAGCAATTGGCAACTGATGTTCACTTCAATTTATTTGCAACAGGAGGAATTTTAGGACCACAAGATTCTTACTTAGTTTTACGTGGAATCAAAACTTTGGCTGTTCGTATGGATCGTCACTGTTCAAACGGAATGAAGATCGCACAATTTTTAGAGGCTCATCCAAAAGTTGCGCACACGTATTATCCAGGTTTGGAAAATCATCCGCAACACGAAATTGCGAAAAAACAAATGAAAGATTTCGGAGGAATGGTAACGTTTACGTTGACTTCTGGGAAGAAAGAAGATGCTTTCAAAATTTTAGAAAACTTAAAAGTTTTCACTTTGGCTGAATCTTTAGGTGGTGTTGAATCATTAGCAAATCACCCAGCTACGATGACACATGCGTCTATTCCTGCTGAGAAACGTGCTGAAATTGGTATTACAGATGATTTAATTCGTTTGTCTGTTGGTATCGAAGATATAGATGACTTATTAGAAGATTTAGAACAAGTTTTGAATTTGATTTAATCGATATAAGGAAAATAAAAAAAAACGGAATCTATAAGATTCCGTTTTTTTTATTGAATTGGAGTTAATGCTTCAGAATTACGAAGAATTGCAACGTATTGAAAATAATCAGTTGTTTTTAAATTTTCTTTTGGCGTAATGTTTTCTCCAAATAATCTTGACTTTATTTGAATTAAATTTTGAGAAGATTTGTATGGTGAATTTTTCGCATTAAGATTAAAAATTGAAATGGAATTAGACTTTGCAAGTTCTTTAAAATCAAGAATACCTTTTATTAACATCATCGGTCCATCAGCATTTACCCAGTTTATTTTTTCATTTTCTGGAGTAGGAAATTGATCATTTTTAGGTAAATACATTTCACTGTCCAATGTATAACTTACGATGCTTGTTACGTTATATTTATTGTCTAAAAGTCTTTCAGCAAAAGGTTTTTCTTTATCATTCATACTTTTTTGAAGTGTATGAAAAAGACCAAATAATCCATAGAATTTTTCATTTTGTAGATGATTCTTTGAAATGATATGATTAAAATTTTCAATCATTGCAGAATCTCTTGAAATTTTGTTGTTAGAATCATCAAAGTTTGTATCAATACCCAAAACAACGATTTTAGATGAATCATTTAATGTTTTATTGTAATCATACAAGTTGTTCCATTTTTTTAGTAACTCTTGACTTGATTGTTGAGGAATTCTTTTTTTAATAGCTAAAACAACTTCTTTTAATAATTTTTCATTTTTAACATCGGAGCTTAGAAATGTGTTTAATTTTTTAGAATTTAAACTGTCCATTTCGGCAATGTAATAGTTGAATCCAAGATTCTTATTCAAATATTTAAACATAAATTCATCTAATTTTTGATTGTCAGCAAAACCATGAATTTCACCTAATAGAATAACATTTGAAGTGTTGAAGTTATTATCAAAAATCTGAGAATCAAAGTTGCTGTCAATTGTTGTTTTATTATTTTTTAGATAGCCAATATTTGTTTCATTTTTAGAAGCTAAGAAAATTTTATTACTAATAAATAAATACAAAAAAATAAGTGTAATTATTGAAATTAGAGCAATAAAGAAGATTTTTAGGATTTTGATAAGTGTTTTCATGTTGTTAATTTTTATCAAAACTATAGTTAGCAAAAGACTTGTATAAATATATGTTTACGAATTGTTGATTTTTTAGGATGAATTGAGAAAATCATTTACTGAAAATTTTTTCTATTTTTATAAAATGAAGTTTCTAATTCTTTTCTTACTTTCTGTGATGAGTTTTGCTCAAAAGTTGGATACGATTAATCTCAATCAAGTTGAGGTAGTGAATTATTCCAATTACAAACAATTTCGTCCAAAGTTTAAACAAGTGGTTCGATTAACGGATAACACAAGTTTCGGACTTAAAATATTTTCGAATTTATTACTTCCAAATGAGAAAGAAATTGAAATTGTCGCAATTGAAATTTTGTTTGAATCAAAAGTGAAAAAGAAAAATTATTGCAACGAATATTATTATTTCAAACCAATGATTCTAAAATCGATTGAGGATAAACAAAGTTTGATTGAAGAAAAATGGTTTGAAGTGGATAAAGATTATCAAGGAAAATATATTTTTCCGATTCATTTAAAACTTAAACCTTCCGAAGCCAAAAACTATTTTATTGGTTTAGAAACTTCTTACGAAAATCCTTTTTGTCCCGAAGGAAATGGCTATTTTGATTTGATTGTAACAAAAAAATCAGTCGAATATTACAATGAAATTAATGGTGAAATGATTAAACAAGATATTTTGAAAAATCATTCACTTAACTACAAAATCTATTACAAATAGATTTATTTCCACAATAATTTCAATTCAACTTTATATTTCCCAGCGTATGGTTTTGGGGTTGTTGGTTTCTCCGAAATCGAGAATTGATACACGCCACGCGCAGGTAATTCGAAAATGGTTTCTTTGCCAAAAGGACCACCTTTTATAGAATCCGCAGGTCCTTTGATGTGATTAATTCTAATATTCGCTGTAGAATCTTGTGCAGAAATTTTGATCCAAACTTTCTTTGCAGAATCTGCATTAAACGTAAACGTATTGGTTTGTCCCGCTATTTTAGTCGGTTCCGCTTTTGCTTTTGCATAACTTACTTCAAGATTCTCTGTAGTGTTATTAGCGCTTAAAGGAACAATTTTATCTGTATTAGATATAACTTTTTGCTGAGGTTTTATCACAACTTTTTTCTGAGGAGAAGCTGTTTTTACCACTTCTTCTTTCATTACATCTTCTGTTGTTGGTTTATCTTTTTTTACCAAATCCTTGTACGCAGAATCAACTCCAATCTTGCTTGGATAAATGGTTGGTGTAGATTTGTCTTCACAACTATAAAGCGTAATCAATGTAATAAAAGCGATAAAAGTCCATTTCATAACAGAAAAATTCTGTTGTAAAAGTAACTATTTTAACTGCAATTTCAAGGTATATTTTCCTTCAAATGGATCGCCTTGCATCAAACTTTCGCCAATTCGAATTTGATACAAACCTTTTTCGTTTAAATCGTAATTGATTTCTTGTCCAAAAGGACCATCTTTTTCATTATTTGGAGAGATAAGTTGATTAATTCTAATGTTTCCTAGTTTATCTTGAGGAATTATTTGAATAAAAACAGATGAAGAAGAATCATTTCTAAAACTAAATGTTTGTTCTTCTTTTGCTACTTTTTCAATTTCAAATTTACCTTTTCCTTGTATTAATTTCAATTCAGAATTATTCATAATCTTTGGAGAAGCAAAAGCAATTTCCTGAATAGAAGAATCTTTTTTAATTTCTTTTTGTACAGAACCTCCAATTATAAGTGATTTATTTCTTGTAATACAATAAATAAGAATAGCACCAATAGCTATTGTGAGTATTATAATAGGATTATATTTTTTCATTGTTGTAAATTTGTATTTAATTAATTACAAATTCTGAACCAAAATATGTTGTTCTACGAAAGTATTGGAGTTGGGAAACCTATAGTTTTCTTACATGGTTTTTTGGAAAATCATAAAATATGGAATCGTTTACAGAATGATTTATTTCATCACAATCAAATTATTACAATTGATTTACCTGGACATGGAAATTCTGAAAATTTTCAAGAGGTGAATACGATGGAAGAAATGGCAGAAAAAGTGATTGAAGTTCTGGATGAATTAAATCTTGAAAAAGTAGCTTTTGTAGGACATTCGATGGGAGGATATGTGACGTGTGCGTTGGCTGATCTTTTTCCTGAACGAGTAGAAAATATTGTTTTGATTAACTCCTCGACTTTACCAGATGATGAAGCGAAGAAAAATCAACGTTTGAAAGCGTGTGAAACTGCTCGTAAAAATTTCAATGCGTTGGTGAGTTTTAGTATGCCTACTTTATTTGCAGCGCATCATCGAGATCAATTCAAAGATGAGTTGAAATTTGTAAAAGAAATTGCTTTAAAAACTCCAATTGAAGGGGTTTGTGCAGCTTTGAAAGGAATGCGAGAGCGTCCAGATCGTTCGTCGATTTTGTATGATTTCAAAGGTGGAATTTATATTATTGTTGGAATGAATGATGAAACAGTTAATCCTGAATTATTTTTAACTTTAATTCCAAATTTACCTAATATTCATTTGTACAAATTTGATGGCGGACACATGGCTTTTATAGAAAATTATGACGAAGTTTTATCGATTTTGAAATCAATTTAGCGCTTACGTTGGAAAAATTCTTTCATCAATTGACCGCATTTCTCTTCCATAATTCCCGAAACAATTTCAGTTTTTGGATGTAATTCGCCAATTTTTGCTTTAAAACCGCGTTTTTCATCCGAAGCACCATAAACCACTTTCGAGATTTGGCTCCAATACAATGCTCCGCCGCACATCACACAAGGTTCTAAGGTTACATACAATGTGCAATCTTGTAAGTACTTTCCACCTAAATAATTTGCTGCAGACGTAATGGCTTGCATTTCTGCGTGCGCTGTAACATCAGTCAATGTTTCCGTTAGATTATGTGCTTTCGCGATAATTTTGTTGTTGCAAACAATCACAGCTCCAACTGGAATTTCGTCTCGCTCGAAAGCTGTAACCGCTTCGTTAAAGGCGATTCGCATAAAATATTCGTCTGTAAAAAGATTTTCCATTTCTATAAAATTTAAGGCAAAAATAATCATTTCCAAATTGGATATTCGATACATTTGTACAAATTGATGCCTCTTTTATGAATCAATCAAAATATATCATTGCAGCCATTATAACCTACTTTATGTGGGGATTTTTTAGTTTCGGATTGAAACCGATCGCCGGTTATCCACCTTTGGATATTCTATTTTTCAGATTGTATGTTTCCGTTTTCTTTTTAGTGGTCATTAATGTTGGATTTCGACGTAATAAGATGAAAGCTGATTATGATTTATTCAAATCATTTGATAAAAAGAAACAGAAAAAATTAGTAAGTTTAATTGTTGGCGGATCATTGATTTTGATGACGAATTGGTTGATGTTTATTATCGTGATGAATCATATTAGCGTACAAGCAGCATCGCTTTCGTACTTGGTTTGCCCGATTATTACTACCGTTTTGGCTTTCATTATTCTGAAAGAACATTTGACCAAAATAAAATGGATTGCAGTTGGTATTAGTCTTTTAGCATGTTTGGTTATTTCTATAGGTCATCTTATAGACTTGGTTTATAGTTTGATTGTAGCTTGTACATTTGCACTCTATATCATTATTCAGAGAAGTTTGAATGTTTTTGATAGTTTCAATTTGTTGATGACACAATTATTAATTGTAGCCATTCTGATGTTACCATTGGTTTTCATCTTTTCAGGACCAATTCCGACCGAAACAATTTTCTATCAATGTATCATGATGATTGTGATTTTGTTCACTATCATTCCAATGTTCTTAAACAATTTTGCTTTAAAAGGAATTGACTCTTCAACTGTTGGAATTTTAATTTATTTGAATCCAATTATGAATTTTGTTTTAGCAATTTTCTATTACAAAGAAGCCGTTTCTCTAATGCAAATGATCGGTTATAGTTTGATTTTACTCGCGATTGTAGGGTTTAATTCACAAACAATTTTCAAAATGAAAAACATAAAAAAATCTGAAGTTTAAACTTCAGATATTTTTATGTTGATTTTTCAGGAAATATTATTTGATGTAAACAGAATTTGGTGAAACTCCAGTTGTAATTGCTGGATTTTTAAGACCTCCTTGTGCATTCTGAATTAATAATCGTCCATTAGAATTGTAATCTTTTGCGTCTAAAACATAAAAAGTATCACCTTTTACATAGAAACCATATACACTATCAGCACCT
>Ga0207841_1000058_pt1 | contig 189569 bp, 136 predicted proteins | sample HigsolmetaGSP18D_FD_184846 | JGI IMG/M metagenome (GOLD analysis project Ga0207841, IMG submission 184846) | High solid enriched microbial communities from the Joint BioEnergy Institute, USA - SP1-8-D (SPAdes) | ecosystem: Engineered > Bioreactor > SSF (Solid state fermentation) > Aerobic >...
GGGGGGGGGGGGGGGGGGGGAAGATTATTGTGTGGTTCAGAACCGGTCACCAAGATCCCCCCCGACGACCGAGGCGTTTGCCGAGGAGGACCCTGACGAGAAGCCTGACGAGAACCCGGACGAGAAGCCGCCGATCGGGTGCAGCACATCCTGCACGGCGACCCGGGGCACCTGCGGCACCGGCAGTTTTCGCTGCGTGCCGTCGGGTTTCGACATGATGTCGCTGATGCTGGGGCCGACGTGGGGCTGGGGGGTGTAGTAGTTGGGACCGTCCGGCGACGGCTCCATCGGGGCCAGGGCCGGCGTGTGGTGGAGGGACAGGTTGCGGAGGGACGGCAGCTGCAGATCGCTCGAGCCAAACGGGCGGAGGCGCGGCGAGTGCGCCGGGGTCGCCAGCGGCGTGTGGTCCGGGGTCGGCGACAGCGAATCGTGCGAGAAGGTGGGCGAGGACGGGGCGGTCGAGTTGGGCGAGTTGGGTCGCGACCGCTTGATGCGGTGCCCGTAGGCGTCGTCGTCCTCGTCCTTGGCGTGGGAGCGGTTGGAGATGGCGTACTGGGACAGCGACGGCAGGCGGCCGGTGCTGTGGTGGTACGAGCGCGAGCCGAACAGGTGGTGGCTGCGGGAGCTGCTGTGGTGCTGGTAGCTGGGGTGGTCGTCCCGCTCGACCTGCGACGCGGCCGTGGCCAGCAGGTTGATGTCCATGCCGGACGAGGAGCGGTCGCTACTCCGCCCGTAGGGGCCCAGGCCGGAGCGCATGTGGGAGGCGGCGTAGCTGGAGAAGGAGTGCGGGGGCGAGACATCCGGGGATGCGACCTGCGAGACCGGGGCGGATCTCGTGATCGGCTTGCTGGGCGGCGGCATCATCGAGTTGGCCATGCCGTCCTGGCCGGCCGCGGCCGCCGCGGCCGCCGCGATGTGCTGCGCCTTGTTGCTCCGCCGCGAGTTGGGGTTGTTGTGGATTCTCGAGTGGCGGGTCAGCTCGTCCGAACGGCTGAAGCGCTTGGTGCAGCCGGGATACTGGCAGGCGTGCGGCTTCTCACCGGTGTGGGTGCGGATGTGCCGCGTCTGGTGCTCCAGGCGGTGGAAGGCTCGGTCGCAGAGGGGGCACTTGTACGGCCGGGGGAGGTCCTGGCGCACCTCCTCCGTCGCGGGACGCGCGCCCTTCATGAGGGGCGGCAGCAGGCTGACGGAGGAGGCCATGGACGGGTCGGACTGTTCTGCGGAGGTGGTGGCGGGAGCCGTGGAGGGAGCAGAGGCGGGAGTAGCAGCAGCGGCAGTGGTGGTGGGCGCGTCCGATGGCGCAGCGGACGAGGAGAGCGTCGTGGCCGGACGCTCTTCGTCGGAGGTGTGCTCGGGGTTCAGCAGGTTGGAGAAGTCGACTGCTGACGCTGGCGGTGGCATGTGAGGAGCCTAGAGAGCTGGCAGGGAGGGTTGGGACGCGGAGGTAGATAAGGCTCTGCGGGTAGAGGGAAGGGCGCGGAGAACCGAGGCGAAGCGGACAGGAGCTGCCTTGCCGATCAGCAGCCCTTGAGAGAGTCCTCCAGACCCGAGCTCAGCAAGGAGACGCGATCGGAGAGGTCTGGGCAGGGATAGACCTCGTCCGAGAGAGGAGGATCAAGAGGGGGTGTCCCCGAGGAACGTGCGTGTGCCGGAGCCGTCCGGGGTATGTACGTCGATGATAAGCGTAGCGTGGGCAGACGCGAAGAGCGCTGGGCGCGGTTAACGAGAGAGGATAACGAGCGGTGTGGGATGGGAGGAGTGTGTGTGTGTGGGAGAGAGGTGTTCCTCAGGGGGTGTGGAGGGTGGGAGAGGGAAGGGAGGAGGAGGAGGAAAAAAAAAATCTGGAGAAGACGATCTGGGGGAGGACAAGATGTAGGGAGGACGGAAGAAGGGAGGAATGGAGGGGAAGAAGAGGCCGCCGGAGAGATCGGGGAACGGACGGCGAAGGGGGGGAGGGGGGATCCGAGCCGGAGACGCAGACGCAGGACGGGCGCGTGTGGGGAGGGACGGACGGGGGGCAAGAAAAAAAAAGAAGAAAAAAAAAACGTGCGGCTCCCAGGGTTGCTTGCTGGTCCGCCTCACCTCTTTGTTTCCGTTTCGCTGCGCTTCGCTCCGGGTCCTTTCCCAGCCGGGCGCGACCGAGTGGAGAGGCCCCAGGCACGTCGACAAGAGAAAACAAGAAGAAAAAAGGTGGGCTGTGGGGCGCGCGCGGCAGAGGCGACGCCGTCCCGCCGCAGGCTGCTTCGAGGCTGTGCCTTTCCCCGGGTCGGTGCGTGTGCCGTGCTCGACTCGGTCCTCCGTCAGGAGAGGTCTCAGAACTATCGCCCGGGCTGAGACAGGGAGCGGCGCGCGTTTTATCCCCCGGACCGCCCGCCCCGGGGTCTCCAAGGTTCGAGGCTGGGGGTTGCGTCGACGACGGGGTTGGCCCGGGGCAGAACAGCAGGCTACAGATGATGATGATGATGATGATGATGATAATGATGGCGATGATGCCGGCATGAGGTGATGACCTGCGCTCTGGGGAGGAGCGCGGTCCGGAGATGGCGTGGACCGAGGGGCAAGGGGGGGCAACCGATGATACCATCGTCCCCTTCCCGTCCACCCCGGCCGGAGCACGCCCTCGGAGTCGTACGTTCTCTACGGGGTCTTCTTTACCGTACCATACAGCAGACCATCCGGAGGGCGGGAGCCTGGCAGAGACACGCAGTAGATAGAGCACAGCCTGGATGTAGCCACGCCCGGAGACGCATCCGGAGAGAACCTGCGCGTCACAGCCCAGAGCCAGCGCACGCGGAGAGAGGCTGCGGCCTGGGGGACGAAAATCGATCGGGATGTCGCCGGCGCGGGTGAAGATGTGGGGGAGCGGCGATGGCATCACCTAGCCTCCATCACACCCCAAAAGAGGCGGTCTCCCGCAGGGCAAGATAGGGGAGATAAGTATCTACTCTCGACGAGTCATGAGAACCGCCTCCGCACGACTCCCGTCGAGATAATCATGCAGTCACCGTGCCTGCGCCATGGTAAGAACGCAGAGAGAGAGATCTATCTCATGATCACTTCCTTAACCCCAAGTCCCCAGTCCGCAGTGATAACGGAAGAAATGGTGCAAGAAGGGTTCATGGGGGGCACCCCGACTCCCCGTCCCGGCCGCCGCGTACCGTCACCGTCACAGAACGCCAGCTTAAGGCCGAGATTTTGCCAGGCCCGGCCGGCCGTCTGCCGTCGCTTCAGAACCTTAATAGTCTTCGCCTTCCCCCTTGGGCTCTCCGGACGATCACACTATCTGCGGCGCCCCGTACTCCGGACTCCGTAAATAACAATTAATCTCCCAGGGCATATTATAGCAGCAGCCAGACGGGCGATCACGATCCGCCCTACCCTGATAACACTAATGCCAGAGCAGTCCGGACTTACCCCGGCACTATGCCGTTTCCTGCTTCCTCCTCTGGAATACTTGCTTCATGTCTTGCAGGGGTGTTGCAAGCTGGAACCGCAAAGGAAAACATCCGGATAACGGAGTTATCTCTCAGTCGGCCACGCCATCTGCCTGATAACAGCAGGATGGAGTACTCCAGACGGGGTGGGAGGGACGGCCATGGTGGCACCGCTGGGGAAGCCGTCCGCTCAGCGCCCAAACAGAGGGCTTTTTTTTGTCTCCCGTAAGCGGTTGCCGCTTTTGAAGCCTATGTACTGTACAGCGAAGAGAGTCGAGACTATCTGTTTTCAGGCTGACGTGAAGCTGACGCCGATACGGATAAAATGAGCTCATAGGCCAGGAGGCAAGGAAGGGCAGACTTCGAGGGCGCACAATCACAGTCGAAAAGGAACAATAGTGAAGCCTAGACAATTAGCCGACGAGTACCTTTGCTTCCAAGCGGGGCAGCAAGAGATAGTGACGAGATACGGAGATTACTGGCTATCATCGCCTAAAAAGGGTGTAAGTCGCCCTTGCACAGCGTTCCTGGCCCCACGATACGGTACGTGGTTACAGTACTTGCGTGCAGCCCTGCACGGAGTAGCTGGTACCTGCGGATCATGAGGGGGAGATTTGCTCCGTATCCTTATGGCCCGCATGCCTCACAGAGGAACCGCTAGGGGGGGCTGACACTTGAGACGTGGAGTTTCGCGCCTGGAGGGTGGACAGGACTGGATGATGGATAAAATCCTGCCATGGTCTGACTTGCTTCCACAAATAATGCCCTTCACGTCGTGCATCATCCAGGTGAGCTGCTCAGCTCAAGGGGGGGGGGGGGGGGTTCTGGCAGACGTGGCCTTTCATCTGGTCCTCGGTGCTCTGTACTCCGTACTCCGTACTCTCCAAACGGCGATGGCGACGTCGCTTCTCCAGACAATCATGATCGGCGGCCGTCCCCACCGTGGCTCCAGACGCAACCGATAGCTCGAGTCGAGGATGTTGCCATGTTGGACGAGGAGCGAAACACGTCTGCTTCCGTAGAAGACAAAAGAAGAAAAGAGCTTACTGCAGAGCCCCCCTGGGTCGGTCGTACGGCAGCGGCGGCTATGTAGATTGGGGATACCTGGAGACTTGATAGGGGCTGCGATCGCCGATTCTGGTGTTTGCACTTGCGGTGTTGGCAGCACCATCTGGCCCTCTAGTGTGCAGCCGGATCGACGGAGCTCAGAATGGCTAAATTATTACCACTGCTGCGTAGCTACTGTACTGAGGGCCAGAAACAACCTACAAGAAGACACGGTGCCACCGCGTACACAGCACACTCCGTACAGGGGCCGCTGCTCTCTCATGGTGTGTCGGCACTCCCTGGCCGCATCTCTTCAGATCGCAAGATCCGATATGCAGGTGTAGCAACCTAAAACTCCGGATCGACTCCGTGCTCGAGATAAGCATGAAATAAGAATCCTGACGGCCTCATGGATGACATGGATCCAATCGCATGTTCGCCCAGGTTCGTCAGCTCATCTTCCGAAAAGTCGCGGACGTCGGGAGAAACTGGAGAGCCGAATCCGGGGATGAAGGCCCCCCCCCCATGAGGGCTAGTTTCGTGGGGTATTGATCTTCGTGCTTCCGTCCTAACCCGGGGCCATCTCACGTCTGTGTTCTTGTATCATCCCCCTTCAATAATAATGATAATAGTAAGTCCAGGTCAGGGGTACCAGGTGAGATGTTTGAGAGAAATTCTATACTCCACTGTTCTGCCTGGAAGACCGTGGACGTCTTCCCCGCTGACAACACTGCCGTTCGCCCGCAACCGACAGTGACTTGCAGGATGGACGGCGCCTGGTTTCTAGGCCCTGGCCCTCTGTCACTGCCTTCTGAGATCGCCGATAGACAAGAGTTGCTGTGCGGTCGTTCGAGGGCGCATGTCGCGGGATCCAACAACGAGGCTGCCTTTGCTGGGCGTATGCGCCGATGACACGACAGCAAGGGTGAGCTGACCCTGGAGCGTTCATCCGCTTGCGCGAGCCGACGATTATGTGGGGACCCCCTGGCCAGCCTGCAATAATAATGGATTGTGTGACGCAGGAGGCGCCCCTGCTAGCCGGTGATCGCCACTAAAGAGTCTGGGGAATAGTTGTCGGCCGGCGCGGGACGATCGCCAAGGGCGACCTGTCGCTCGTCGCCCAGCAACCCCCGCCGCCGGGGTAGGCATGAGGTTACTCATCCAGTGTCTGCCAGCAACCAGAGCTTACAAGGCATGAGGAACCGCATGACACAGCGAGTCACCATTACGCAGGATATTATTATTCCTACGACGGTGCGGAGTGCGGCACGCATGAGAGCCATCGTCCTCCCCACGGCGGAAGATCGCCCGGATGGCCTGATACTGTACGGCATAGGGAGAGAGCGATCTCCCGACTTTGCTCCGCACTCCTCCACACACTTTCTTTTCTGGCTCGTATCCTGCGCACCAGTTCCGCACAGGGAAATCCATGGCAGGAACTAGAACCCCAAGGAAACAGCGGATCGAGATGGTGTCGAGTTTAAAGCGTGGCAGCCTGGCAGGGCGTGATGGCGGTGGGCGCCACGAGAGTCGGTGAACGAGATGACTACACGATTCTTCCTTTGGACTTCGGACTCGGAGCTTGCCCGAACTCGACCCCGCAAGTGGTTGTCGCGGGGCACGTTCATGATTCATCGTTTACGGGACGCAGAACACGGCCGCGATGTGCTTTCCGTGTCGCAGTATGGAGAAGAGAGAGAGAGTCGAGGACGCTTCGTCTGACGTGTACAGTCAGAGGATGAGCCATTAGAAGAGCAAACAGTCCACTCTCTACGCGGGGACTAAGGTCCAACATGCACGGAGTAGACACTGCATCCCACGACAGCTTTCCTCGATTTTCCAGGACCTGCCTTCACGTCAGCCACTGGCCGCGGTGTCCCAGGATTTGACAGCCTCAGTTTCATCTGAGTTTCCCAGTGCGAGGATCTGACGCCGTGGTGGTGCAACGTATGCCGCCATCGTAGCTGCATTGCTGATACATCATAACCCCGTACCCCGTACCCCGCGATAGCCATGACCGCATCCGTGCGGAAATGGTATCATAAAAGACAAAGGACGTTGCAACGAGGGGAGCCCGGTCCCCCGCAGCTGACGGTCTTGTGCACACTCCGCAGAGGGTAAAGCATCAGGAACAACTTTGGAGGAGGCAGCGATCGTGATGCTGGGGCCGCGAGCCCTGACACCGTCCACCTGTCGGATGCCCGGCCCGGTTTGTTTGTGACACTTGTTCTTCGAGGATTGCAGCTCCAGATGATGTTACCCTTGCCTTGTTCTAGATGAGGTATTGGTCACACGCCTTCAGCTGACTGCGGTCCGTGATCTCCATTATTGGGATCCAAAGCATCGATCAGAGTGTTCAGCATTGTCATTGCCCGGCGCCAACGCCCTGGATACGGCCGAGAAGTACCCTGGGAAATCGCAAGAGCGGAGAATGCGGAGAAGACAAAACTAGAGACTTCAGCTTCTGTTGGGATCAGCATGGTTCCGCCAGTGTCCTCTCGCAGCAGAGGCAGAAGCGTCTGCCATGGTTTCTGGGAAGAAACCGAGTCATGGGAGATGCAGTGGGCAAGATTGAGCTGCCTGCATCGAGAACAAGACAGGCATGACGGGCGACCTGAGAAGGATGCACACCGCAGTGCTGCGTCGAGGCCGGATACGTGCAGACGGCAACAGGCCTCGGGACTGCGCGAGACGATTGCCCGACGAGGCCGATCGATCCCGGCTTCTGGAACGGGGCGGCGGCCAATCAGCAGGCGCGGGCCGTATCTCTGATATCAATAATCAGCAGGTGATGCGGGGCCGCGGTCCGGAGGAGGCGTGCCCGCATGCCTCGGCCATTGGCGGACGGACAAGCCTTTTGTGGTTGGGGGGGGGGGGGGGGGTTTTTTGTGCTGCATCTTGCTATCGGTGATCCTGGCTGCGCATCTTCCTTATAATAGGCTATATGCACCCGTCGTCCGACGAACCGCATCCATTATGCAGGGGTTTCCCTATCGGGCAGAGAGCTGATACCGCTACCGCTCTGCTAAATGGCAGGGCTCGGGCGAGGGACCTGACCTGCGCCCGGCCCCGGCTCTTTTTTTCACTGTTCGAACCTTCCATCGTCGTCGGTTGCGGCGTCACGATTCCTCTCAGCCGCCGCAAGCGACGGCGACTTCAGCTGGCCGCATTGCCACGGTGGCTTTGGTCCTCTGCGACGTTGCGCGGGGAGACGCTGACACGTTGAACGCTGGACACTCATCTGCCCCCTGAGGCTTGGGGCTCAGGGATGATGTTCTAGGCACGCCGCTGTGGGGTTGCTGGGCATGGGGAGGGCGGCGACGAGGACGGCTCGACATGGTGTCTCCCCTGTTCCTTGCCGTCTGGCCACTCCTCTTATCACGTGCGGGACCACCGCTTCACATGTCAGCAGTCAACCAAGGCACGCAGCCTGCGCAGAGATTTTTTTTGGACGAGGCTTTCCGGCCAGCCATTCTCAGACGCGGTACACCCAGCTGGCATATTCGTGAGATTCGAGAGCGTTGATGCCATGGTTACTTTTTCCCCCGTTACGTAGCACGATAGCTGGAGACCAGCGCCACCGTCTGGTTGCGTCATCTCCGCTTCAGTTGAGTACCTGGCAGCTAACCGTGACGCAGCTGTCAAGCACAGGGACACTCTCCCACCCCCGATGGGGATTATTCAGCATGTTTCAGGCTGCGCAGCAGGTCGACGTGATAAGAAACAACATGCACGTAGGCTGCCATCTGGAGGGGGACGCCTGGAGTGCATACGAGTCGGGTGTTTCCGGAGCGTCCCCGGGTTGCCCGATTCGGCGCACCATGCGGAGCCGCCCACCAGCCCCGTCCACCACCGCGCCGCACCTCCTCCACCGCCGACCACCAAAAGAGCTCCGGTGAGCGTTGAGACGGCTTGCGCGACGGCTTCGGGGTTCGGACGGGGTCCTGGACGCTGTGGAGAGGCCCGGAATTCACGCAATCTCGCTCTCCCCCCCCCCTTCCAGACCGCCGAGGGTGGCCCGACTCCCGAGGACCGCGGTGGGCTGACGTCCGCGACAGGCCGTCTGCACGTCGTTCCCGGCGTCCCCGTGCCGAGCTGCAGGGAAACTGCAGGACAAAAAGAAGACAACATGGTCGGTCGAGCGGTGAGCGGATGCAGCAAGCATCTGATGCTCCGTAATTCCTGCCTGAGGCCGGGTCTGCTCCTCTCGTCCGTAGTCGTGTCCCATATACCAAGTTGTCCGGTTACCTAACCCAACGACTACTGCTCCTCCTAGTTAGACCAGGAGTGCCGCTGGGGTGTACGCACTGGACTTTTCTTGCTGCCATGCACTCCATCCCTAGACTTCGACCGCAGTCATCTTCGTGACAATCACAACCCAGAAGCATCATGATGCAGTGAAGCTGCACACAGGTCAGGAGAGACCCTCCGTCTTGCCTTCTGTGAACCCTGGCAAGATGGCAGCCTGCCCATCGCATCCTGCCTGGGGTCCATCCCGGCAAAGACCGCCGATGCACGCGAGTTAGGGCTGGGAGCGCTCAGCCCTAAGCGCTTGTCCCGATGCGGCGACGCGCTTCACGCCTCGCTATTCTGCCGCGTCTCACCGCCCGCAAACACGGCCGGCCTGACGAGGGTGGATTTCGCGGTTTTCGTCGCTACCGGCCGCAATGCTCCTCCATCGCTGCGAACCCACTATGATCGGTGCCTCCTGCGCGCTCTCCCGCTGCGTCTCTCTGCGCCTGTCGCCATAGTTTGGCCTGTCTCCTGCTCTCCTCCCCGTTCTGGACACTCGTGCCCCCGTCATGGCGCCCCCGCGACAGCGTACCACGGCAACCGTGGATGACTCGAGATCCGAAGCTTCCAGCAGCACAAAGGAGCTCAAAGGAACGAGCTCCAAGGCCAGGAAGCCCGCCAATGTAGCTCCAGCGACCACCTCGATCCCTGCCAAGGAGACAAAAGTCACTACGGCTACCGACACTGCCGTGGACAGCGCCACCACGGGCCCGGAGGCTGAACAGGCAGAAGAACCGCCCAGGGTAAGTTTTTTTTCTCCTTCAGCAATGGGGGATGGGCGTCGAGATCTCCCGTCTCCATCGACTACTGTATCTTTTCTGTCTCATATAGTTATCGATTCCAGCTTATTGACTTCGAGTTCTAACATTTTTCTCTCCCCCTGCAGATCCCCTGGCCGCAGATGCCCCTCCGCATCCTCCACGACTACCGACACGCCTACAGACTCTCCACACCCAGCGCCTACTCGAAACCCTACAATGCCCTGCTCCTCTCCCAGGGGATCGGCCTGCGGTCCCCGATGGCGATCGCCGTCCGCCGCGCGCAGCTGCTCGCACGCTCCGGCTCCGCCAGGTCCAAGGGCACGACGCCCGAGGAGGAAAACGGGCTCAGCGACGCACACTCGACGAGCGCGGGTTCCTCAAAGTACGATCTCCACCTCCACAACAGAGGCCACGCGCACATGCACCGCATCATCGGCCAGGGCCGCGTCAGCAAGGAGCAGCTCGCGCTGGCGGTGCGCAAGCACTTCAACAGCGCCGGGCTCGTCGAGCAGGAGGCCATCGCGAGGTTCCTCTACAAGGTCCGCGAGGAGGGCAAGGGGCGGCAGTTCCGGCTGCGGTTCCGGCCGTGATGGCTGCAGCTGCAGACCTTCTGTCGGTTGGCCGCTGCATGTCCCACCGCTCGCACCTCCGCGATCGCTTTCTTGCTTGCTTCTTTCCTCTGTCTTTTGACGTTCTAATATAATCATGATACCCACGGCGTTCGAAGTTTTTTCTTAGTTTATTGCTTGGAAAGGGATACTTTTCTTGCTGGCGAATTCGGGACTGGCGCTTCGCGTTCCGGTTCGGATCGGACAGGATATAGGATAGGACAGGTACAATTTGGTATTTGCTTGATAATACTCGGCGTCTTTGACTACCTTTTGCTTCCATCTTCAGCTACTCTACTTTGGCAGACCTACCCTCTGTCCAGGAATTGATTTGGAAATAGATCAGGTCTGCCTTTTTTTTTCCCCTTGGGCTTCCATGCATCCATGTCTATGTACAGTACATGTACATACCTAATGTCTCCATGCATGTACCTAACGTGTGTATGTATGTGTGTATTACTTGTGCCTTCTGCTTGCTTATCTATCTATCTATCTATCTACCTACCTACCTAATAACTAATCAATGCATCCGTCCTCTGTTGTCTACCTGTCCTGTTCAGATACCGCCCTGTGCCCCCGTGGCGGATAGGATGAGGAGTGCTGATGCTGATTGATGATGACGACGTGGTGTTACGTCATAGGCATAGGCATAGGCACAGGCACGGCCAAAGACCCTGATCAGTGAATTGGTGAATAATGCTTGTTCTGCTTGCAGGTGCTGTACAGCATGCTGTACCTCAGTAAGTGTTGTGCAGTGTAGTGTGGAAGAGAAATAATAATAATAGTAATACCTCCTAGACAGGCCAATATTAATAATAAAATAATGATTTTCATTCATGTATCTCCTGAGCTGAGCTGAGCTCATATAACTCAGATTTCTTCTTTTTTCCCCTTTCCTAATTTGACAATAAACAAACAGACAAACAAATATAGATAGATATAATAAATATACAGCAGGAACCTGGCCATTGTAACGACAGGCCTAGATAACTAGACCAAAAAGGGCCGTTGGTTTATCTTGAAGACAAGAAACAAGGGGGTGAGCAATGTAATAGTGAGAATAAGCCTGTGTTACTAGCAATGTCTATATGACAGGTTGCTATGTGAGTCGACCACAAGGGTCGGAATCTCTCTGAAAGGATCGTCATTATATACATGCTGCTCTTCCTGGGTTCCTGGGGATCATAGAATGGGATCATAGTCTTGGATCATGGGCTTAGATCATGGGGTTGGATCATAGAATTGGATTGTAGAATTGGATTGTAGACGATCCATCACGTGACCTTCTTCCTAGTCCGTAACAGCCATATATTCTCAATAATATGAAGTCAGGAAAAAAAAACATGCAAGATAATCTAGATAAATGGTTGGCGAGGTGTTAAATGTTGCCTTTGCCTTTACCTTTTCCCTTTGCCTTTTTTCTTTTCTTTTCTTTGTCCAACTTCCTCTTTTTTTCCTCCTTCCTTCTTCTTGAGTCTCTTGACTTGATGATATATATACATATATGTCCTGTATGTATGTACAGTACAGTGCAGCACAGTGTGTATAGTCTGTGGTTGTACTGTACTGTACATGTTACAGTATAAATAAATGGAATAGAATACCAGAGAGAGATATATATAGTGCATAACCTTCATCCAGACACATTCTTTTTTTTTTCTTTCTCTCTTATCATTTTTTCTTTCTTTCCACAGAGACAAGATGTGGCAGCTACGTGAGGTACCCTACCTAGGTAGGTAAGTAGGTAGATACTCAGAGAGAGCGCAAGAGAGAGATGACTTCTTTCCTTCTTTTGAACGATGAGGCGATGACTGACTGACTGAGTATGGTATACCTGGTACCTAGTACGTACGTTCTGACCTACCTACCTACCTGCCTACCTACGTAAATGTATTTCAATTTAAATGTATGTGGCATAAAACATAACACATGACATGGACATGGGACATGACAAGCATATAAAGAAAGTAAGAAAGTAAGATGCCGCATCGTAAAGAAGAGAGAGAGAGAGAGAGAGAAGATGCCCCCCAACGCTCTTTGTAGTTGTAACAATAATAATAATCCCGCAAGAAAAACTCTTTTCTTCATGACAAATACCGTAAATGAAATATACCCCTCCTGTTCTCCGGATTCCGGTTCTGGTTCTATCAGCGGCAGTTGAAAGTTAGGTTTCCCTTCGCTCAAACTATATATCGCTCTCGTCGCTCTCACTTCCACGCGCTCAACCCCGCCCAGGGATCATTCGGAGACGGATGCGACGACTGCGACTGCGAGGACGACTTGTGGTGCTGGTACTGGCTGGTGCCGTATGGCCGGCTCTGTGCGTAGCCTCCCGGACCTGCCGGATACGCCCCCGTCGACGGCGGCGGGTACGTCGCCGTCGTCGTCGTTGGGGGCCTCGGCGGGGGCGGGGGCGGGATGTAGCCCTGCGGGATGAACTGCGGGGCCGGGGCCGGGTGCGCGCTCGGGTACCCGCTGGTGGTGTACGGGGTAGGGGTCGTCGAGGGGTGGAAGTACTGCTGGTTCGGCGGAGGGGAGACGGGCGTCTGGTAGGGGTATGCCATCGGGTTGTAGCCCTCGGATAAGGGGGCGGCCGCGCCTTGCTGGAAGGGCTGGCCCGGGACGTATGGTCCCGTAGGGGGGATGTACTGTCCATATGGAGCTGGGGCCTGAGACAGGGGAACTGCGTGTCCCTGCGCGGGAGCTGCTGTCGTGGGGTAGTGCGGCGACATGGCAGGAGACTTGGTCGAGCCCGAGGTCGTCTTGACCGGCGGAGGAGGCTTCGACTTCGAGGGGGACGATGACGGCGTCGGTTCTGTCGACAGCCGCTCCATCATCTGTCTCAGCTTCTCCCGGTCTCGATCCTCGTGCTCCGAAGCACTATTTGCTCTGTCACGCTCGATCTTGTTGAGCAGCTGTGCGCCTTCCGCCCGCCGGTTGTTGACAAACGTGTCGACATTCTTTCGCAGACTGTCCACGGTCTCTCGCATCTCCGAATAAAAAGTCCGTGCCTGCTCCAGCCCGGAGGAGAGACCGTTGAAGGCGTCGTAGACCTTTCGGTATCGCGCCATGACCGTATTCCGCTGTCTGGTGATGGCTTCATACTTGGACTGCTCTGCCCGGACCCGCTTGTCCTGGAGCAGGTCACCGTATGTCTTGGTCAGCTCCTTCATCAGCGAAGCCTGCTTGTGGTTCGCTTGGAGCAGCCGGTTCTGGTGCGGTCGGAACTTCTCGAGCTCGGCCTGGAAGATCTGTTGCTCATGGTTGGCGATCGACCTCTTGTTCAGAATCAGGACGTTAGAGATGTCATCGTTGTGAACCTGCATCGTCCGCTCAGCTCAGCTCAGCCAGGCAGCTGTAGAAGGGCTACTGTAACCTACCTTCTCCTTCAGGTCCTTGAGGACCTGTGCCCGCTCCCGTTTGAGAAGGTCGAGCTTCTTGAGGATCCCTTCGACCTTCGCAATCTGTTCCGCCACGGAAGGTCTGCCTTCGTCGTCTACGTCGTCGAGCAGAGTGCCCTCTTGAGGCGGGGAGTAGGAGCCGGAATGTCCGTTTCGCCCCTTGTTGTGTTTCGACCCGGCTTTGATCATGGCCCGCTGGAAGAGAACGTCGGCCTCGTCCGTCTCTCCAGCCGAACGCATCTCGTCAAAATCAGCCTCATATTGTCTCAGAGTCGCCATGAGCTGCGAGTCGCTCGTGCTCGCTTCGTTGATCGTGTCACGGTAGCTCCTGATATCGCTGCGTAGGGTGGACGTCAGCTTGGCGCTGGGCTGCTGGCTCCAGTCAGCGCCGTATTTGGAGCGCATCTTCTCGCAGACGCTCTCTTCCAGATCCAGCTGCTTCGTGCACTGGTCCAGGGTTTCCAGGATCTTGTATCTCTGTTCCTGGAGCTCCTCGAATGCCTTGTTGAACGGCTCATGGCCGGCCAGCTCCTCGCACCAGCGCCTGAACTTCTCGTCGACGGTCATTTGCTGGTCCATCCCGCCCTTGAGGATGTTGAGACTGCCAGGCAGCTTGAGGTAGTCAAGGCTGGCATCCATCTCCCCGTTGGCTGTCTCCACCTTCTCGGTCTCCGCGCGAATCAGCTTCGCCTTCTCCTCGTCGTACAGACTCGCGGACTCGGTGACGGACATGGGGACCAGCTTCTGGAAGATATCGGGCCCGATGATCCGCTGGATGTCTTGCCCCTGGTAGAGCTCGCTCACTGGGATCGCCTTTGCTGCAGGAAGCTTGTTGACAGCCGACAGGCCCGCTTCGCTGGGGACCGGCTCGTGGTAGATAAAGTCATTGTCTTTGGTAAACGACGCCAGCTTCTCCTGTACGTTGGCCAGCTGCCGCTTGACAATCTCCATGAGACTCGCGCCGGCTTCTGGGCCCAGGTTGGAGCTCGCGGGGACGGAAGAGGGAAAGGACTTGGCCCAGCTCAGCGCGGCGGTCGAGTTCTTCTCCGCCAGCTGAAGCCGTGCGATAGCGACGCCGTGCGATCCGGCCTCGTCGTCTGCCAGGGCCTGGTAATACGAGGCAACCGAGGACATATGGGACGCCTTGGCCTGCAGGACGATGGACCAGACCTTCTCGAAGATGCCCTTGGAGACATTCTCCGTCACCGCGTCCGCCGCCTGCGAGTACAGATAGGCCGCTTGGCTGGCCAGCTTGGCCAGGAACGCGAACTTCTTCCCGTCGGCCACCTGCTTCTCCAGAAAGATCTCCTGGGCCTGCGCGAGGGTGATGTTGATCAGGATCTTGATCGTATCCCGACTCAGGTCCGTCGACGGCGCATGCAGGAAGTTCTCGTTGATGTAGGTGAACATGCCGGCGGCGGCCTGGAACGAGTGATACGCGGTCTTGAGGCCGACGTCCTCGGAGCGGTTCTGGTTGGCGGCATGGCAGGACAGGACGGCGGAGATGTTGAAGATGATGGAGGCCTTCTCGTACGCGAGGGAGTACTGCGATATCGCCTTGTGCGTGAACGCATCATACCTTGCGCAAGCAGCGTCAGTCTTGCAAAAGAAGAAAAAATGGACAGCAGGCCTAGATATCCATACCACGTGAACGAGATCTTGATGTGGTTCTCGTCGACGGGGAACCGCAGGTCCAGCAGCTCCAGCTGCCCGTAGTATCGATAGAGGAGGTCGCGGCCGGCGGCGCTGTCCTTGCCCGCGCCCCTCATGTCCTGGCGCAGCCGATTGAGGGTGGTACACTCCTCGTGGAAGCGCTCCGGATCGTCCCCGTAGGCATTGCGGATGTAGTCCTTGAGCGGGCGGACCCAGTCGATCTCGGTGGTCTGCTTGAGCGGGCACGATATCATGGGCGACTGCACCATCTTGACGGCCGGGCGGAGCGGACGCTCGCTCCAGAGAGAGACAGACTGCAGCGCTGCAGAGGGATCGAGCCAACGGCGCGACGGGGAGGGAGATGTTCTGCGTTGGGTGCGTCAGAGAGATGGCCAACTGTGGGGTAAGGCAGCTCCTAGACGGGGCCGGCGGCGGCGGGACGCTGAACTAGCAGCAACAGCAGCCAGGACAGACCGACGACGCCGTCAGAGCAGAGGGGATATATATGCTGCTCATCACCGTCGTCCGACAGTTGAGCCAGCGATATGTGAGGACGATCCGAAAGGGGCCGGAGGTGGGCGCGGGCAGAGACGATCGAGCTTGACGTTCTGCAGCTCCGGCGCTCTGGTTGGATCCCTGCGGCGCGCCCCGAGACGCCGGTCTGCAGGCAGACGGAGTCTATATCAGGTATACATGCGTCTTGCAAGGGAGCTGACATGCACGTCATGAAACAAGCTTACAGTACATACATCACGATCTTCATGTCCCAGTCTAACAGGCAGAAGTAGAGAGTCTCCAGGTGCTAGGCTATAGTACATGATCTTGCTCAAGTCTATCGATACACCGTCCAGAAGCATGCCAAACGACCATGATGCCACAAAGACGGACAGACAAACCCAACAGACATCAACCAATCTCGCCGGCGTTATATATGTAGTCAAAGGGAATCAAAAGCAAGAACGAAACGACACGCATGACCCCTGGTCTACACCTCTACCCCCTTCCCATCAGCTCGATCCCGACGACTTCTTGTCGTCGCTCGAGTCGTCTCTCTTGCCCCCGTCCTGCTCCTTGTCCGACCCCATGATGCGGTGCCAGGCCGACCTGAGGAAGCCTTCGCCCTTGTGGGAGTCGCCGGACGTCGTGCCCGCGTCGGAGCTGTTGGCTCTGTCAGTACTCAGAAACACTCACCGCGGGGCACCAGAGCGGTTGCCTACCTGGACTTGCCGACGTTCATGATACGCTTGGCCGTCTTGTCGCCCATCTCGTCGGCCAGGACCTCCAGGATGGTGCGCTGGTTGGCCGTCAGGTACTTGGGCATCTGCACCTTGAACTCGACCTTCAGGTCGCCGTTGGCCTGCAGCCCCCTGCGGCCCCCGAGCTTGCGCATGCCCATCCCCGACAGCGTGATCCGGTCTCCCGTCGCCGTCCCCGTGGCCACCTTGACCTTGACCTCGCCGTCCAGCGTCGGCACCGTCACCTCGCCGCCCAGCAGGGCCGTGGTCAGCGGGATGGACGCCGTGTAGAGGATGTCGGAGCCCGAGCGGGTGAACCGGTGGTCGGGAGACACCCTGATCAGCACGTAGAGATCACCCCGCTGCATGCGCGCTCCGGGGGCTGCGGACGTCCCGGCGGCGGGCGCGTCCCCCTCACCGGCCACGCGCAGCCGCATACCGTCCTCGACGCCGGCGGGGATGTCGATGTGGACGGTCCTGCGGTCCCTCACGACCCCGTTGCCGCCGCAGGTGCCACACTCGGATCCCCGGGGGACGACGAGTCCCGTACCGCCGCAGGCGTCACAGGTGCTGGCCATCTGGAACCCGGCCTGCATGAAGTGGACACGGGTTCCCGAACCGTTGCACTGCTTGCATTGCGATCGTCTTGCGCCTCTCTTGAGACCATCGCCCTTGCAGGTGCCACATTCTACCAGTGGCGTGATGTACACATCCTTCCCTGTCCCCTTTGCCGCCTCCATGAAGGAGATGTTCGTCTGGATCTCGATGTCCTCACCGACCAGGATGGACTCCTGGAACGGCGAGGCCCCGCGGCCTCTGCGGCCTGCGCGGCGGGCACCGCCGGTAAAGGCACCGAACAGATCGTCAAAGTTGATGTCGGCCGTGAAGCCGCCCGGGAAGCCGCCCGCGAAGCCCTGGAAGCCTCCCCCGGAGAACGGGTTCCCACCGGCCGCACCGGCGGCGGCTGCTGCTGCGTTCGGGTCGAACGAGCCGTTCTGGTCGAAGGCCGCGGGGCCGTATCGGTCGTAGGCTTCCCTCTTCTTCGGGTCCGAGAGCAGCTCGTAGGCCGACTGCGCCTCCGCAAACTTCTCCTTGGCGCCGGGGTCCTTGTTGGTGTCGGGATGGTACTTCTTCGCCATACCGTAGTAGGCTCTCTTGATGTCCGCCTGGGAGGCACTCCGGTCCACCCCGAGTACGCTATACGGGTCCGGGATGGCTAGCCGTGGAGAGGAGGTGTGGAAGCCCTGCCAACACGGATGGTTCAGCTACAGATGCACTACGCATGACACGGGAGCACGTACCCTTGCGGGGAGATGAGGTCTAAAGATGCGGCTACACGGCCCATCGGGCAGCGGTCTCGCGCTGGTGCTGGCACGCAGAGACCGTCGGACGGGCGTCCTCTGGGTCGAGCATGGCCGCGAGGCCCGCAGCAGACGGGCGGGGATCGCGGCCGCCAAGGGCAGCCCGGCGGGCGTGGCACTCATCCTCTGATCACAGTCGCATGCAACGAACGAGCAGAGAACAGCCCTGCAGACACGGCAGCAGAGAGACGTCCAGCGCAGAGCGGAGAAGCAGCAGCAGCGCCGTTCGGGCGGGCGAAGCGTCGAGGCGGTCCGTAAAAAGTTTCCCGGAGAAACAGAAACGCCGCGCGGCGCTCAACGCCGGCCCGCGCAGTATCAGCCAGGCAGTCAGTATACCCAACACCACACTCTCTCATTCCCTCTCTCCCCCATCGCATCCTCTCTCCTCCCTCTCCTCTCCCTGCTCGTCCGGCCGGCCTCGTCTCTGCCCGGCTGGTGCATGTCCTGTCCCGCTGGCACCTCCCCTCCCCGCCTCTGCACACTCCCAGTAGCATGCTGCGCGGCCAGAGCCTCCCCTGGCGGGCTGCGCTCCGCCATGCGCCACGCCGCCTGCCCGCCCGGCCCTTCCTCTGCTCTCCGAGATACCACGACCATCTCCGGTCAGTCCTGAGCCCTGCACTCCTCTCCCGCTCCGTTCCGCCCTCCCTCCGGGCCTTCTCGTCGAGCTCGTCCCGGCGGAAAGAGAAGCCCCCGCCCCCCGACGACAAGGATGCACTCGACCCCAACGACGCGCGGGACCTCGAGAAGGAGCCAGAACGTGCCACCGAGTCGCGACGGAAGCTCGGGGACCTGTCAGAGAAGCACGCATCGTCGTTGGAGCCGGCCGCTTCGACGCCAAGCTCCGCTCGACGGAGAGACAAGACGAAAGACGATCGCGGACTGGAGGAGGACGCGAAGAGGGATCCCGGTGCCGTGGATCAACGGAAGGCCCAGGACGCCAGGGGGAACTCGGATGAGCCTCCTTCCCCCATCCCCGTCAGCGGCGGATCGTCAGACTCTTCACGGCCCAGCGGCGCGAGCGGCGCCAGTAACGGGGGCGGAGAAGATGGCGGGAGACGGGGCAGGAGGGGCTCGTCAGAGCGGTCCCTGCAGAAGCCCTCCGTTCCCGACGTCTACCCGCAGGTGATGGCCATCCCCATCGCCAAGCGGCCCCTCTTCCCTGGCTTCTACAAGGCGATCACGATCCGGGACCCGAACGTTGCCGCAGCCATCCAGGAGATGATGAGGCGCGGTCAGCCCTATGTCGGAGCCTTCCTGTTTAAGGACGAGGAGGCCGACGGCGATGTCATCGAGAGCCTGGACGATGTGTACAACGTCGGAGTGTTCGCGCAGATCACGGCTGCCTATCCGATTCGCGGGGAGACGACCGGGGTGACGGCGGTGCTGTATCCTCACCGGAGGATCAAGATATCGTCGCTGATCGCGCCCAACGACCCGTCCCGGACCGCTCCTCCCGAGCAGGCCCCAAGAGGGGGTGACGTCGTGGCCAGCTTCGAAGAAGGGGTCCCCGAACCGCCCCCCAGGGAGCACTACGAACCGACCTCGTTTTTGCGGAAATACCCGGTCAGCCTGGTCAACGTGGAGAACCTGGTGGAACAGCCACATGACAAGAAGAGCTCCCTCCTCCGGGCTGTCACGAGTGAAATCGTCAACGTCTGCAAGGAGATCGCGACCTTGAACCCTCTTTTCCGGGACCAGATCTCTGCCTTCTACACGGATCAGTTCCCGGGCAACATCACTGATGAGCCCGCGAAACTGGCAGACTTTGCCGCCGCGGTGTCTTCTGGCGCCGAACTACACGAGATGCAGGAGGTCCTGGAGACGATGAACATCGAAGAGCGGCTTCCAAAGGCGCTTGTCGTCCTGAAGAAGGAACTGATGAACGCCCAGCTTCAGTCCAAGATCTCCAAGGATGTCGAGGCGAAGATCCAGAAGCGGCAGCGGGAGTACTGGCTGATGGAGCAGATGAAGGGGATCAAGAGGGAACTGGGCATCGAGACGGATGGAAAGGACAAGCTCGTCGAGAAATTCAAGGAGAAGGCGGAGAAGCTCGCGATGCCCGAGGCGGTCAAGAAGGTGTTTGAGGAGGAGCTGAACAAGCTCGCGCATCTGGAACCGGCCGCGTCGGAATTCAACGTCACCCGGAACTACCTGGACTGGCTCACGCAGATCCCGTGGGGCCAGAAGAGCGTGGAGACCTTTGGTATCAAGAACGCGATGAAGGTTCTGGACGAGGATCACTACGGCTTGAAGGACGTCAAGGATCGTATCCTGGAATTCATCGCCGTCGGGAAGCTGCGTGGAACCGTCGAGGGGAAGATCCTCTGCCTCGTGGGACCACCCGGTGTGGGAAAGACGAGTATTGGAAAGTCCATCGCTCGCGCGCTGAACAGGCAGTACTACCGGTTCTCGGTCGGAGGGCTGACGGATGTTGCGGAGATCAAGGGTCACCGACGGACATATGTCGGAGCGCTTCCCGGACGCATCATCCAGGCTCTGAAGAAGTGTCAGACCGAGAACCCGCTTATCCTGATCGATGAGGTTGACAAGATCGGACGCGGCCACCAGGGCGACCCGGCTTCGGCCCTGCTGGAGCTTCTCGATCCGGAACAGAACTCCTCTTTCCTGGACCACTACATGGACGTCCCCGTGGACCTGTCCAAGGTTCTCTTTGTCTGCACGGCCAACGTGACCGATACGATCCCTCGCCCGCTGCTGGATCGTATGGAGATCATCGAGCTCTCGGGCTACGTCGCTGACGAGAAGATGGCGATCGCCCAGAGATACCTGGCCCCTGCCGCCAAGGAGCTTAGCGGACTGAAAGACGTCGACGTGCAGCTTGAAGACGACGCTGTCGAAGAGCTGATCAAGTCGTACTGCCGAGAGAGCGGCGTCCGCAACCTGAAGAAACAGATCGAGAAGGTCTACAGAAAGGCCGCGCTCAAGATCATCCAGGACCTGGGTGAGGAGGCGCTTCCCGAAGAGGCGGCCATCACGGAAGAGGGCAAGGCAGCACAGCACGAGGCGCAGAAGAAGGAAACCGATGCGACCAAAGACTCTACCCCGGAAGACATGGAGAAGTCGACCACTGAGACCCCACGGCGGGCTCTCAAGGTGCCGGACACCGTGCATGTCCGCATTGGCAAGGACAGCCTGAAGGACTACGTCGGACCGCCAATCTTCACGGCCGACCGGCTCTACGACACCTTCCCTCCCGGCGTGGCCATGGGCCTGGCCTGGACGAGCATGGGTGGCTCGGCGCTGTACGTGGAGTCGATCCTGGAAAACGCCCTGACGCACGACTCCCGGCCGAGCTTCGAGACCACGGGTAACCTCATGAACGTGATGAAGGAGTCCACGCAGATCGCGTATTCGTTCGCCAAGTCTGTGATGGCCAAGCAGTTCCCGGAGAACCGGTTCTTCGAGAAAGCGAGGGTGCACCTACACTGTCCCGAAGGTGCTGTCCAGAAAGACGGTACGTTTCTCCTGTTCTCCATCGATGCATTGCCAGAACATACACTAACTATCGTCGTCAGGTCCATCCGCGGGTATCACCATGGCGACCTCTCTGCTGTCCCTGGCCTTGAACCATCCCCTCGATCCGACCATCTCCATGACGGGAGAGCTCACCGTGACCGGCAAGGTCCTGCGCATCGGAGGCCTGCGGGAGAAGACCGTGGCCGCCCGCCGTGCTGGCGCCAAGAAGATCATCTTCCCGGCGGACAACATGTCCGACTGGCTTGAGCTGCCCGAGGTATGTATTCTTCCTCTTTTCCCTCACCGTGTCTGCAGTTGCTGACCGTGCACAGAACATCAAGGACGGAATCGAGGGCCACCCGGTGAGCTGGTACTCGGAAGTGTTCGACCTCGTCTTTGCCAACCTCGACAAGGAGGCCGCTAAGCACATCTGGAAGGAGCAGCTCGCGGAGCCGCCGTCCAGCAGCGGGAAGCGCAGCAGCAAGAAGAAAGATGACAGTGAATGATCTTCTTTCTTGGCCAACTAGCTAACGACCGCCAAATTTACTTTGATGGACTGACTTCTCCGTTTGGTATATATGTATCTAAATGTCTTTCTCTCTCTTCCCCCCCCCCCCCCCCCCCCCCCCCCCCCCCCCCCCCCCCCCCCTCTCCCCCTCCCCTCCCCGCGCCACGTCTGTTTTTGTATCTTACTATCCTTCTTCGGGCCTCATCTTGTCTTTGTCTTGACCTGTCGCCTGTATGTGTGTGTGTTTATCTGTGTTGTGTATCTGGGTTGGCACATGTCATGTCATGTCACGTCACATTGTTCTTTGTGTTTCTTCTTCTTCTGTGTAAAGTGCATGCATGGACCGGAGTTTTAGAGCATTTGTTTCTAGATTCTCATTATTATTTGGGTGGTATGAGATCAGGGCGACTGTGACACAACTGAAGCAAGGTGGAGACAGCAAACTAAACTAGCTGTGAATTGAAAGGGATGGGGGAAACAATCCCTCCCCGAACTTGATGGGGAGAGAAAAGAAGGCAGAGAAATAATACAGAAAGACAACTCCACTCCAAGAAAACGAAAGAAAGAAATGAATAAAAGGGATACAATTTTCCTCTTTCCCTCCCCTTTTATCCCTGCTAAATCTCTAGTCTTTGCTGTTCCATTTTCATTCACTATTGTCTACTTAATTGCTAGTCATCAGGCTCTACCTACCTACCTGCCTGCCTACCGTATTAGATCGATCGATCAATAGATACATATAATAGATCCACGAGCCGGAAATGTGAAATTCCTTGCTTTGCTCTGCTTGTTCGGGCGGCTGTTGAAGTGGCAACAATCATGACTATTTAATTTTTTTCCCCCTTTTTTCCATCGATCGCATCGGAGCAATCCACCGCGTATTTGAGGTCCCTTGGGAGGAGATTCACCAGGGAGATCTAGTAATTATAATGATCTTCGGCCATATATATCCTCTTCTTTAGAAAGGCTCTTTGTCTCTGTGTCTTCTCTTCCTACGTGTGTGTATATATGTGTGTGTCTTTCAGTCTTTCTTTACCCTTGGAGGGTATTATTCGATGATGGTCTCGTCTCGCTGGGTTGTATACATATATATGTGTCGAGTTAGCCGATATTCTTCTTCATTATTCATTCCCTTTATAGTTCATAGTCAGTCATTCTGTGTTATAATTTGCACAGACACAGAGGCTTAGTTAGTTAGGAGATTGTGTCGGTTTGATTAATGCCTATATATACCTAATTGATTGATCGATTATAGACTGATAAAAAAGAGCTTACCTTCCCTTTTTTGAAAAAGAAGAGACAGAGAGGAGATATCCAGTGCTTTCTCTACTTCAATCCAATTCAATCTAATTAAAAAGACTGCAATCACAAGCAAGCAAAAAAGCGGGCGCTTCTCACGCATATTGGACGCCAAGGCCAAATAGAATAAAATAAAGTAATACTGTGTTATGGACTAGGAAGGAGGTCACGTGATGGATCGTCTATGATCCATTTCCATGATCCAACACTACGATCCAATTCCACGATCCAATTCCACGATCCAACCCCATGATCCAAACCCATGATCCAAGACTATGATCCCATTCTATGATCCAGGAACCCAGAAAGACAGCATGTATATAAAGACGCCCCTTTCAGACAGATTCGGACCCTCGTGGTCGACTCACATAGCAACTTGTCATAGAGGCATTGCTAGTAACACAGGTCTATTCTTGCTTTTATATTGCTCACCCCCTTGTTTCTTGTCTTCAAGATAAACCAGCGACCCCTTTAGGTCTAGTTATCTAGGCCTGTCGTTACATACTGTCTGAGGGTCGCGAGGAGCGGTCAAATAGCAAGCATGGCATGTTGAAATAAGTGGTTTGAAAAAAAAAATCTGGCTAGATTGCTCCCGCCCGGAATCGAACCAGGGACCTTATGATATATATTAAGTAATATACCCATAGGGGTAATACAAGTCATACGCTCTACCGACTGAGCTACAGGAGCTGCGATTGATATCCTTATCTGTAGATTAAAATGCGCCGGCTCCGGGTCTCGGAATTCGGCAACCCAAGGCGGGCCGCATCTCTTAAACTGGGTATGTACTGTACCTACAGTATGTACAGGACATGTCACTGTATTTCCCTGTCGGGTAGAGAAGACCTCTTTTTAAAAAATGGTTTAATTTATTTTTTTCTGCTCTTGGATTTGATGATCTGTCAGGATTGAGATTGATTAATAGTTAGGAGCTGAGAAAGGAGGATGTTGGTTCATTGAATTGAAAGAAAATATAGAGTGTGATGTGGGAGTGAAGTACACTGTAAGTACAGATGGGGAAAAAAGCTTGCAATGTAGAAAGTAGAGATAGAGAAGAGATTACATCATCACTGTACTGTAGATCTACAGTAGGTAAGTAGTTCATGCGGTGTGTTGATGTGTTGTGTGCTGTGCGGTGTGCTGTGCTGCGCTGCGCTGCGAATGCGATGCGCGCTGCGTATGCTATGCTATGCTATGCGCTGCATTATTACGTGTATACAGCTAGATAGATAGAGAGATAGATAGATCGCCGAATCCGATCGATCAGATCGGAATCCGAGGGATAGGTAACTACATGTACATGTACATGTACATATGGAGTACAGGTCAGTACGTGACCTGAATCCAGCAGACACATGGAAAAAGTGGAAAAGAAGGCTGTGTATGTATGTCATTGTCATGCCATGCCATGTCGGGTCGGGTCAGGTCGTGTCGTGTTGTCATGATCGACGGTGCCTGGTGCCTGCGTGATTCGATTCGTGCCAATTGATTGATTGATTGGCATCTTTAGTAGGTTAGTTAGTTTAGGGCCATAGGGGCTCTTAAGGCTTAATGGATTTCTCCGCCTTTTTCTCTTCTCTTCTGTTCTTTTGCCTTCCTTTCCTTTCCTTTTCTTCGGGTCCTGGAGTTGGCGAGTTGACGTGCCTTAGTCTACCATGTGGCAAGAATGGCGTGCACTGGTGGCTGGGGACTGCATGCCATGGTGACGAGAGATGAGATGGATAGGAGTACTGGGTACGTGCGTACAGCAGGTCAGAGTCCGAGGCAGACACGTTGTTTTTGTTGCGGTCTGGATGTGACATCACTGTGGTCCTGTCGTGGAAATAGTATGGAAGTAGTTACTCCGTACTCCGTACAGCACATTCCTAAGGTAGTAAGGTCAGCCAAGGTAGGCTATGAAGCTGGTGGAATAATAATATTATAATGGAAAGTTGGAAACAGATGGACGGTCTTGCCCAGCCCCAAAGTAAAACACAGGTGGAGACGAGGTTTCTTTCTCTCGGATTCGGTTCGGAATCCAACCCAGCGGGACGGGAACGGACCCCGTGGATCGCTCGACTCGGTTCGGTTCCATGGATAAGCGATAGAAGTATAATACTAGCTAGTATAGGCGATGATCGGATGATTGAAAGTCGGTGACGATGGCCACTGCCACTGCCACTGCTAGCGTCATCGGAGCTACTTATTCTATTCTGTTTTGCTCTGTTACTATGGTGTGGTGTTGGCGACGCCGATCGTCTGTCTGTCTGTACACTCTGTTCCCCTGGTGAGCGAGGGAGGGAAGGTGTGAGGTGGACAGAATATATACGCAGTATTCTGAAGAAGGATTACTACGTAGTCTCCGTACTCCGTAGCTTATCACGTCAAGTGCCGATTGCCTGGTTCTGGTACACTTAGGGTGAATCTTAAAATTTCAAAGTGATGCTCCCATACGCGTGCTGCCTGCGTCGAATGGGCCCAATGACAAAACTCTGCAGAGCGATCAGGACTTTTCGCCGAACCGGCGGGTTTCTAGAAAATTGGCAGCCCCATCCATTTCATCATCCCGTTCAGTCTCTAAGCCTCAGGGCCCCAGGGCCAGCGTGCGCCAGTAGTGTTGCAGGAATGGCGCTGAGGCGAGGACCTGCGTGTCGGCGACTCGGCGGCTCTGTAATCTGCCATGTCAGTCGACCTTGACAAAAAAAATGATGCATGTGTACAGCGCAGTACTACTCCTACTGGAATCAAACCCGTGCCTCCGGGCTACGCGCCGTAGGACGTATGTACTGTGATGTCAGGTGAGCGTCCTGGTGAAAATTGCCCTGTTCGTATCATGAACCTGCCTGCTTGGTTGCAAAAGAAGGGAGCTAGCCCATCGCAATACGATGGAGAGGAGGGGGGATCAGACAATAATAAAATAATCAGGCTCTCTCTGGGATAGAGCCCCAGGCAGAGTGCCCAAAGAGATGCCAGGGCGGCTTCAGGGCGGGCGTCCTGACAGCACAGGCATCAACCACGGCGGATCCGACCCGATCAGTCGCCTCGATATGGTGAACCCGCCGTCGCGAGGCCAGGGCCAGCTTAGGGGAGACGCCTGCTGGGCGGTGCAGAAGGAGGGGGAAGGGCGGACGGGGCCTGGAGGGCAATGACTCAATTGGAGCCAACGCATGGCGCAGGACGACGGGCTAACGCAGGCTGTTGCATGCTCGGCGGAGAGGAACGCAGGAGCCTTACGAACGAAAAGGGCCCAACATGCGCCGGTCGCAAATCAGCGGAGAGGGCAGCAGGCTGGAGAGGGTGTTCTCCTTTGCCCTGTCGTTGGGAGGCAGCACGCTGTTGGTTGGTCAGCCAACGACGGGGCATACGAGATCTGGCGCCAGCAGCAACAGGAAGAACGCCTGTGGGCAGGAGAGGAGAAAACGTGACTGACAGCGACAGGGGAGCCAGGGACGGTGGGCTCGATTATAACAAACGGCCCGGCGACAAGACAAGATCCATCCTGGGGCGGTTCTTTTCTCGTTGCGCGGGCCAACCCCGGTCAGGCCGCCGTGCGTCGCCCCCGGCTGGAAGAGGGCGGCGGCTACGAGAGAGGAGTAACGAAGGAGAAAGGTTTTTGCAGGTGCTCTTCTCCTTTCCATCATCGATCTCTGCTAGGAGGAACACATCGGCCGTGATCGTCGTGGCTGATGCTCTCCTGTTGATGTTTGCTGTGCCGTGTGGGCGGTGAGGTCGAAACAAAGTCTGTGTTTTTTTTTTCCATCATCACCGGCACTGGCGAAGGAGGCTCTGCCCTCCTCGTCCTTCCTCGTCTCTTTTATCTCTTCTCCTCCCTCCTCCTCCCCCTCATCCCCCCCTCCTTTCCTGGCCCTAATGCGTCCTGCTTCCTCCTGTACCGCGCTCCCGGGTTTTCTTCGCGTATAGCACAGCAATCGATCCCTGTGCAACCTGCCGGAGGACCAGACATACCGAATCCCCGGCCGCTGGCGTACAGCATTCCCCGCCCACTCCCCCCCTCTCTTCCTCCTGCTGAGCGACGGTCGCATACATAAAGCTGCGTGACGGGCTGGCCGACCTCCCGCCTCGATTCATATGGACACTCGGATTGCGTCCAGCCGGTTGTCCAGGTCCTTCCTCGCGCGGTGGACGAGCAAGAGCTCGTGCAGAGTCGTGCCGCATGGCCATCTCAATTGCGGACAGCACCGACAGCCCGACGCGGGCGTTCAGCCTGCTTCCTGAACTGGGCAAGCCGCTCCGGAAGCAGAGCATGTGGCAGCGGTTGGGCTTGGGCAGATGGCTTGGTCGCAACGAGAGCAAGTCCCGCTCGCCCGCGGGCGAGGCTCCCCGAAAACACCACGACAAGCTGACCCGGAGGCTGTCCAGGAAGGTCGGGGTTGGCTTCTCCAAGTCGGGAACCTCCAAGAGACAGGATTCCGAGCGGCGGGACCACATCGATCCCGTGGACCCATCCCCCCGCCGTCCCGTCTCCGCGGACCGTCGCCCCCCAAGTGCCCAGCGGGCGAGGTCTCCACAGCCTCCGGTGGCCCCGGGGCTCTCTGCGCCCGAGGTGCCGTGGTGCGACGATGCTGCTGCTGCTGCTGCTACGGAGAGCGATACGGGGGGCAACAACGAGCAGGAAGGTGGTGACGACAATGGCAACCTCCCGTTGGAACGCGCCTCCTTCACGGAGGCCACGGATCCTAGGCCAAGAGATGAAGATCTGGAGATGGAATTGGAAAAGAAATGGATCCTGAACCTGAGCATGCACTTCCGCGACAAGTCGGAGCGGGAGAAGTTCTTCGTCACGTACGCGGAGACGCCGAACCGGTGGCGGAGGGTGACCATCTCGTGTGATTATAGGGGGGCTCCTCCAGATTCTCTCGAGCAGGATCTGAAGGAGCTCCACTACCAGAGGGATAAGAGCGCCCGCATCTATGAAGCCATAAGGGACTCTCTCCCGGAGATACAGTTCTATGACACCGTTACTAACCTGAAGCTGGAGACCAGCGGAGGTCGTTTGCATGTTCACGTTACAGAAGATGTCAATGAGATCATCCCCTATCCACCCATATCCAGCGTCAGGCATTTAGACGCGCCCCTGATCCCGGAATACCAGCTGAACTTTGATGCGCACATGTCTGGATTTGTCTACAAAGTACGGTTGCACGGAAAGGCATACATAAAGAAGGAGATACCGGGCCCCGACATGGTGGACGAGTTCTTGTACGAGATTAACGCGCTGCACGCACTGAGTGGGTCGCGGAGCGTGATACAATTTGAGGGAATTGTAGTGGATGACAGAATGGAGGTGGTCAAGGGCTTGTTGATTAGCTTTGCGGAAAAGGGCGCCCTGGTCGACATTTTATACGATCACAGAGGAGAGATAGAGTGGGCTCGGAGGGAGCGCTGGGCCAGGCAGATCGTCCAGGGTCTCTGCGAGATCCACGAGGCTGGATACGTGCAGGGCGACTTTACTCTCTCGAACATTGTCATCGACGAGAACGACGACGCCAAGATCATTGACATCAATCGGCGAGGTTGCCCTGTGGGGTGGGAGCCGCCCGAGATTGCGGTGAAGATAGAGAGCAACCAGAGGATCTCCATGTATATCGGAGTCAAGTCTGACATCTTTCAACTAGGAATGACGCTGTGGGCCCTGGCCATGCAGGAAGATGAGCCGGAGCGGCAGAGCCGTCCTCTGGTCCTGGATGATGACGCAGAGGTACCGGATTACTATCGGAAACTTGTTGCCACCTGCCTGAGCCCCTTGCCCCAGGACAGGCTTTCTGCAAAGGAGCTCCTGGCCTTCTTTCCCCAGGGTCCATCCCGTTCGAGAAATGGCTCTCGGTCAGGTCGACGGAGTCGGCCGCCGGCGCACAGCTCTGCCGTGGCGCCGCGAAACCGTGCAGTCCATGGACCCCCTGTGATGTATGTGACCCCCCAGGACCTTGCAACTCATTCCAGGGAAGATGTGCGGTATTTGGAGTACCCTGTGCGTGGCCTGTTGCCTTCACCGCATGAGCACACTTTACGCGAGTACCGCTCACCAGATGCTTCTCCCTATCTCTACAGCAATAGGTCCTACTCAGGGAGTGATTTTGCCTCAGGATTTATGCCAATTGAACTTGACCAGGAGCCCCGCTTGGCAGAAGGGCAGATCGGTGAGGCTCCTTTGCTGGTACCGAGGGACACCTCTACTCCGGAGGAGTCCCAGGATCTAGAAAGGAAAACACACGAACCACGTCACAGGGACGATGCGCAGGGCCGACAGGGCTTGAATGGCCGTGGAGCAGCAGTCCCCCGTGTGACGACTGCCGGCGATGACCAGGCAAATGATATCGACCTGGATGCTACGGTCGATCCGCGATATCGAGATTCTAGACCAAGTCATCTGGAGCCCTTACAGATAAAGTCTTTGCCTGGGGATCTTGCGGGCGTTGGCGGACATCCCGCATGCTCGCTAGAGCGCGATACGGCAGATTCTACGCCATCATCGCAGGATCTGTTCCGAGCAGGATACCCCCCGTTGTATCCCTCCGCGTATCCCGTCGAGTCATATGGAACGCGAACATCGGAGGACTTTGATGAATATCATCCTGAGAAGCAGGTAACAGAAACAGAGCGGCGGACAACGGAACCAACACGGCACGCTACCTCCCGTCGTGATTCGAGCCTGCCTGTAAATTCCGCATTTGATTGGTCGAAAGAAGGATCAACATGCCAGACCCCCGTCCTGGTTGATTCCAGACTACCTATAAATCCGGCTTCCTCGGCGGGGACACAGGACCCCCCATAACCTTCCCCGTCGATATATACACACGACACGGAGTGACTGTTTGGAGTGAGCGTGTCCGGCGAATCGTGTCAGACGATTGCAACACTGAATTGAGTTCGATTTCATCTTTTTTTTTTCGTATTTTCACGAATTCAGGATATCCAGCTGGGATGGGCCCGGATGTCCAACATATCCACAGTACTCGATACCCCATCGATTAGCCCTTTCCGGGCTGTACAGTTTCGAATTTCATGTTTTATATTTCTTTTCGGCAACGAACATCGCATTTTTCAGACGGGAACGGAAACCACGGCGTACCAGGCGACCATGGAGTCTCGGTATTTATTTCATTCGTTGTTTTTCCCACGGGTTTGTTCGGTTGTTCGGTTATTTTTGGGGAGGCAATGCATTTATCTAGCATTTTGTTGAACTTCGTGTCAGAAGTTTTGTCTTCGTTTGCAACGTCTCCGGCATTTTCGGACATCTTGAAGCATCTTGTTCTTTTTTTTACGATCTTCTCGCATTTTTGACCCGTATAAGTCTTCTTTTTCCATTTCTTTTCTTTTTCTTTTCATCCATTTTCCTCATGATATAGGGAGGTTAAGTCGAACAGGATCGGTACGGTACGGATCTGCAGGCACCATCTCTGCATCGTGCCCATATATACCACAGCGTGACGGATCGCTTGGCTTCCAACCACTTGTGCCGCGTCCTATCGCATCTGGTGTACGTATTATCGATCTTTGTGTCGATGTTCATAACTTTTCCCGTATATCTGCACTGTATTAATTGCACGCATCCTTGAAGTTCCTTCGACATATCATGATCATCCCTCATCCCGTGTCGCACAACCATCCCTTGTTCCCCGAGTCACCATGACCGTTCACTCCACCTCCACGACGAAGAGACAAAAAGAAACAGACAGACACAGGGAAAGAAACAAAAGAAAGACTAAAAAGAAACAGAAAGAGAAGGGAGAAGGAGAAAAAAAAGGATCCGTCCAAGTCTTTAACAAAAACACGAACCACACAGCATAAGACCTCTTGACAGATCAGATGCAATCTGTTCAGATCAGTATCCAACAATTATTTACTCATGCTGACGACCTGCTGTCTTCTTTTTGTTCCCTTTCCCAACACTCATACCTTCTTTTCATTCATGGACGAGACTTTCTCTCTCTCTTCCTGTCTCTTATTCAAACTCACTAACTACTACATCTACATCTACGTCGATCTACACGGGATGAGCGACATGACATGACATCACATTGACATATATGTATGTATGTTTTTGTAATATTTTTTCTCATTTTTTTCTTTCTTTTCTTTTTATTTCTTGGGAATCATATCACATGGAATGACTCAAGGAAGAAGATACGATGAGTTGAGAGTTGAGAGATAGGGAAGATAGCCGGGAAAAGAAGAACCCCGGCGGCTACCCTTTTTGAACTGAAAAAGAGAAAGGTTCTGGAGTCGAATACAATTTTTCTCTTTTTCTTTTTCTGGTGTTTGCTGATTGATTGATTGATACCTTGCGTAGTTCTTTGAAAATTAAAGAAAAAAGGTCTGGTCTACGGAGTACTTTTCTTTCTTTCCTTTCTTTCCCGAGAAACGGACAGATGGGTATCTTATTATTATCCCACGACGACGACGACCGATAGGAGAAACCGTAAGGCGAGATACTTTTGCTATATTACATGGGTTATCATTTTGCAACCGATTCCCCGCCTTAGCTGGAGGGTGGAGTGGGGGGAAGAAAACGCCTCGTTGCAATGCGATGCAAGTACCAGCCCCAGACCTTGTGTGCTTGCGTTTCGTTGAGGGCCCCTGTACATTGCATCGCACCTGCATACGCCCGTTTTTTTCCATAAAAATTTGCAAGGACTTGAATCGGACCATCCCGCACCATGACGTACACTAACTGACAGGCAAGCCAGTGCATATGCATGATAATAACGCAATGCGGCCCTGTGTATTATTATTAGTGAATATCAATTCCAGGAGAAAAAACTCCTTTTCGTTTTTTGACGACAATTAAGTATCCAGGAGGAGAAGTAGTTGAAGGGGGAAGATGGCTTCTGAGAAGGTCAATAACCAAAAACGGATGGCTTCATCACGAGTCTTTGGCGGCTGGCTCCGGCTCCGGCTCTGTGCTGGCCGCGGAAGCGGAAGCCTGATCATCTGCGGCGGTGGTCGTCTCGGTCTCAGTTTCATCCTTCTCCGTCTCCTTTTCCTCTGCTGCGTCCGGTTCTGCCGTTGCCTGCTGCTGCTGCTCAGACTTGCGTTCAGCATCGTCGTTCGCTTCTGCTTGCTTTTCCGACTCTTCAGGTTCTGATTTACCTGATTCATCAGAAGGAGAAGAGAGTTGCTCTTCTGCTGGTTTTTCCTCCGGTCCGGTCTCCTGCGCGTGGGAAGGGGTATCTGTAGTGGAAGTCTGCTGCTCTTCCGGTTCCTCGAGGATATCTTCTGCGGGCTTAGCCGTCTGGGGCTCCTCCGCTTCGTCCTCTTTAGCGTTCTGCGGCTGCTCATGTTGCTCGCTTTCCTCTGCACCCTCCACGATGGTCGCAACGCTGGAGGCGGTCGAGGGACTGTGCTTGTGCCGCCGGGTGGTCGCGCCTGTGCTGACGGACGAGGGGGGCTCAGTAGTAGAAGTCTCTTCGTGCGCAGGGCGCGCTGCTGCTGCTGCTCCTTCAGAAGGCTGTTCCTTCCGTAGAATCGTCATCCGGCGTCCGTCGCTGCGGTTGTTGCGCTCCGCGGCGGCCTGGGCCTGGCTGTGCGCCTCGGGCCCCTCCGCCTCGGCGGGGATGGTGTAGTTGTCCTCTGGGATGAGGTTGTACACGTCGCAGACGGTCTTGAAGAAGACGTAGAGGCCGTCGTGGCCCTCGACCTGCCAGAACACACCACGGTGCTGGAACCACGCGTGCGCGAAGATGCGGTACAGGCGGCGGAAGATGTTGGTGAGGTGGCGCATGCTGGCCTGGGGCCCGCCGCCGGCCTCGGAGCCCAGCGTCAGCCGGCTGGGGAAGTACTTGGGCGAGGTGAGGATGTTGGTGGCCCAGTCGAGTGTGTGGCAGCAGTAGTCGATGGCACAGCACGACTTGGGCGGGTCGTGTACCGCGCACAGGTACTGCCACTCCGAGGCGCGCATCTCCGGGCACGTCTGCGCCGAGCAGGGCGGGTCCTCGGCGAAGAAGGCGATGATCAGGTTGTTCACCTTCATGGTCAGGAAGCGGCAGAGCTCGTAGAGCCAGAGGGAGCGCTCCACCCCCTCGGGCGGTTCCGCGAGATAGACGGCGACTTCGCGCGTGATGGGCACGACGGTGCGGGAGCTGTCGGGCTTCGTATAGTGGTGGTAGAGGGCCTTGAGGTGTTCCTGCAATTGGAATGGGGAGTCGAGCTGGTATATATACATGTTAGCGCAACCCTTGAACAACCCTCACTGTTCACCGCAGAACGAACCTGCGAGAGCGGGATCAGAGGCGGACCGGAGGCCATATCGGCGGCCTTGGTGCCCGGGCGGATCCTCCGCGTCGAGCCATCGTCTGTCTCGTGCGACAGCTTGTCGCCAGCGCGGCCGTACGAGTCGCCCACCGTCGGCGACTTGGGCCCGATCTGGACCTCTGTGAAGGGCGGCGGGCTGGGCAGCCGGGGCGAACTCGAAGGCGACACCCCCGCGGCAGCCATGGCGGAGGACGAGGAGGGTCTGGACGACGGGGCGATCGGGTCAGGACAGGTGGGAGGGAAGAGCGGGACGGCGGAGTCGTCGAGGCGGACGGGGAGGTCGAGGTCGCGGAAGTCCAGAGCCTCCGGGTCGAGCTCTCCAAGACCCATCGCGGATAAGCCCTAAGCCCTAAGGGTGGCCCAAAAGGTCGAGCCTGTCGTCATAGCATGCAGATCGTCTCAGATCACCTCCGCAGCACAAGACTGCGCGACAACAGCACCTGGTTCTTGCCCTTGTTGCTTTCTGTCCTGTTTGATATGTCACTAGTTACAGACGACGATGATGGCCCACCAGAGCTGGTGGACGTCGCCGCGCTGCCTGACTCCGAGAAGCCTACTTCACTGAAGTCCAATGCAGCGGACGACCCAGGGTCGAAGCGTGTCCCGATCACGCTGGTGACTGGTAGGCTGACCCTGCAGGTGCGAGAGGGATCTATATGGGCATTATTATTATTATTATTATTATTATTTATTCCATTATAACTGGTGTCGTGATTCACTGACCGTCATGCATGCGCGTGAATAGGCTACCTGGGAGCGGGGAAGACTACGCTGCTCAACTATATCCTCACGGAGAAGCATGGCAAGCGGATTGCGGTAATCATGAATGGCACGTCGACCCGTCCGGGTGATAGATGTGATGTCCTTGACTCCACCTGCTAATTTGTACTTCCAGAGTTCGGAGACTGTATGTACAGTACCGTACATAGGTCTTAATATTTCGTCTTTGCCAGTTCCATGCTCACTGGAGATTTCTTTTCTCCCCGCAGCAAGCGATATCGAGAAGTCTTTATCTGTGAACCAGGACGGCAAGCAGGTCACTGAGTGGTTGGACGTGGGGAATGGCTGCATCTGCTGCTCTGTCAAGTATCGTCTCTTTTCCCCTCCGTGTCCGAGGCGCATCCTGAGAAATCGCATTCCGTCTGCATGTTACTGACATGCTTATAGAGACTCCGGCGTCATGGCCATCGAATCCCTCATGGAACGCCGCGGCACCTTCGACTACATCCTCCTCGAGACGACCGGCCTCGCCGACCCGGGCAACATCGCCCCGCTGTTCTGGGTTGACGACAGCCTCGGTAGCTCCATCTACCTCGACGGCATCGTGACCCTCGTCGACGCGAAGAACATCCTCCGCCTGCTCGACGAGCCCGCGCCCGACGAGACCGTGCTGGCCCGCCAGGATGCACAAGAAGCCGGCCCGCACGGGCACTCCCACGCCGGGCCGGTCCTCAGCATGGCCCATCTGCAGATCTCCCACGCGGACGTGATCATCCTGAACAAGGCCGACCTCGTCACGCCCGAGGAGCTGGAGAAAGTCCGCGACAGAGTGACGGCCATTAACGGCGCGGCCAAGGTGCACGTCACGGACCACAGCCGGACGCCGCAGATCGAGGGCGTCGTGCTGGATCTGCATGCGTACGACCATGTGGGTGTCGATGAGCTTGCGTTTGCGGAGAAGGGGCACGCGCATATTGATCCAGTACGTTTATCCCCGCTCCATCTCACAGAAACCTGTCTATATCCATATATCTATCTAATACATGGGCACTTATCTAGGCCATCTCCACAATCTCAATCTCCCACCCCCCAATCCCCGCATCCAAAGTCCCCCGCGTTGACGCCTGGCTGCGCTCCGTCCTATGGGAGAACAGACTGCCCCCCTCCGACGAAACCGACACCTCCGACCCCGTCCCCTCCGACTTTGAGATCCACCGCCTCAAGGGCGTCCTCATCATCGACGACGGCACGCTCAAGGCCATCCAGGCCGTGCGTGAGGTCTTCGAGATCAAGGACACAGAGCGGGGCCATGGCGCGACCGAGCCCGGGGCGCGCGAGGGGGACCAGTGTAAGCTTGTGCTGATCGGGCGCGGGTTGGGGGGCAGTGCGGGGCCGTGGCAGAGGAGTTTTGAGCGGTTTTTGGAAGGAGATGACGGGGAGGGGGAGGAGTAGGCCCCCTTCTTTTTCTTTTTCTTTTTCTTTTCTTATTATTATTTTATTATTTGGATGTCTACATATGTATGTACCTAAAGCAATCTGCAGTTTTCTGGAGTCGAGTATGCTGGGAGGTAAGTAAGTACCGTATATCTATATCTGCGGCACCAAGGAAGACAACTTGTTGACTGGTATGAAATGGGATGAAGAAAATGAATAGAAGGACACAGAGTGTGAAATGATGAATGATTATGAGTTCAGAATGGATGAATGAAAACATATCTTTCTTTTTCTTTTTTTCTGTATTCTTTTCGTTCTGCTGTCCATGGTTGTCTTTTTTCACCTCTTGCTTCCTTCTTCTTTCTATAGGTGTATGTAGTGTCCGGAATCAGATCTGAGTCCTAATACCCAAACCCAAACCCAAACTCATGCTGCACTGCTGCTGCAGACCTGCTTTGGTGTTATGTTGGTCAGTTGCTCTGGTGAGAATTATTGTCTGTTTTTATGTCAATGGAGTGTTCTGCGCGGACTTAGTAGTCACTGTCACCGGGGCGAGAGATTATGCATGCGATATTATGATATAATATATATACTATGGGGAGTAGAATTTGGGGGTTTTCATGAATGAATAAGTAAATAAATGCCTTTACTTTTATAGATGGATGGATATGCATTTATGTTAATCTGCTGCCTGCAGTGCAGTTCAGTGGAAGCAGTGAGCAGTCGAGCGAGTGCATCGATATCGCACAGTTCCTGAAATCGGAAAAGGGGTGTAAAATGTGGAAAAGAAAGAGGGGGGAAATGTTGACATTGTATGTACATACAAGGACCTAGAATATCAAACTGGCCAAGGAAGAGAGGGAAAAAAGGAAAAAAAAAGGGAGGAAAAAAATGAAGAGTATAATGTTTGTGTCTTAGGTTCTTTTTCTTTTCTTTTTCGTAGTCCTATTTCTGTTCTGCTCTGTGGATTATACATATATATATATGGATGCAGGGAGGTCTTATCTTGATCTACAGAACAAGCCAGGCCCAGGCTCAGGATAGTGAGAAAGAAACCTTTTTGTAATTTTTAAAAAATACATGGAGAGTGTGAGACTGTTGAAGTATATACTAAAGGCTGGAAAACTTGCAAGAAAAACAAACTGTTGATGTTGCCTCTATTTTCTTGTTCAACACATATATCAATCATATCTGCAGCCTCCCGGGATCTATAGAGATCTGTAGAGATCGCGAGCCATGTGTGTGTGCGATTCCGGCTGTGAGAGTTGCCACTGTTTGTGTGTCAGGATTGAATAAGCCAGTGGATGGGGGATGAAGGAATAAAGAATTTGGTCTGGTGACATAGGTCCAGGAGGCCGGATCGTCTGTGGTACGGTACGATATGATATAAAGGATGGCTCTGGTCTGTTCTTTTTCCCTTGCTGAATTCTTTTCTTCATCACCTTCTTCACCGTTATTGGTAATGTATATATGCTGATCGGATTGACAACTGGTTCAATGAAATAAATAGATACGCCAAATTCGGAATCCTAATAATGATCTTTTCAAAAAAAAGATTTGTTGCTTTTGTGTGCTGTTCATATAACATTATATTTACGATGCTTGCTCTGTATTCTAGATTATGTCGTTCTGATCCAGCAGTCTCGTTTCGACAGTATGTACGGGACCGACCGTGTGAATTCTCTCAAGCGTCGTCATATACTCGTACATCGTGGACATGGACTGGACGTGTGGAGATCTTCCCGTCATATTGTTTTTATATGTTATATCATATTTCGATTCTGCCTGTCGTTCCAGCCCGTCGGAAGCAGCGACATCGCCGGTCAGGGCCTCGAATGGATGAAATCTTATATCGACTATTGTACGTTTTATCGGACAGGATTGCGATTATAGGATACTTATCCGTCATGACTGCGCCATCTGCTCGCCCGGCGCGAGCATCTTGATATAGAAGTGCTCTCCGGTCTCGAGGACGGAGATGGGGTCGCCGACGCGGAGGGTGAATCCTGCAGTTTTCTCCCGTTAGCTAGGTGTTCTTGCACTGTACCATCTTGTACTCCATGTTTACAAGGCTAGGAAGGAAAGGGAGAAGGAAAGAAACACTTACTCTCCACCGCCGGCACGAGCTGCATCCCCAGACACGCATTCGTCGGATCCCCTGCGTCGATGCGGCGGAAGCTCTTGAGCGTCTTATCCGGCTCGGACGGGTGCCGGATGCCTGTGTCCGGGTCGACGTTGGGCAGTCGGCACCGCACCGTGCGGCAGACGGTGTGGATTTCGATGCCTTCTTCATCTCCCTGCCGCTGCTTCTCGTCCGGAAGGACAGATCCGGCTTTGCCGTTCTGAAGCTGAAGCTGATGCCGCCTCCCTCCCACACGAATCCTCTTCCACGAGTCCTCCGCATACGCCTCCGGCCCCTGGATGATAATGTTCGCCCGGAACCGCCGCACGCTCAGCCGTGGGATCGCGTCCGCACAGCGCCGCGCGACGTCCCGCACGCTGGCCATGTTGAGCATGTGCAGCGGGTACGCGTCCGCGAAGCCCGTAACGGGCTGGAACCCGAGCTCTGATTTCCGCGGCGCGCAGCGGAAGATCTGCCTGTGGTGGGCGGGGTTGACGCGGAAGAGGGTCAGGGGTGGAGAGGATGGGTCCGGGGAGAGGAAGTGGCGCAGGGACTGCGGGATGTGGATGACGTAGTCGTAGGAGATGGGGAAGTCTTTCCAGAGCTTCACCGGGAGGCAGGGGTATTTGTCTAGTTGGTCTGGAGGCGGGTGGAGAGGTACGCAGAATGAGGCTTCTCGCGCGCATAGACCCAGGGCCATGCCCAGTTTCAATGGCAGGGACCATATTCCCTTAGCCACACGAGGATACTTGATAACCAGCACGCCCTTTGACTTCACCTCCTCCAGATCCGGGTCGTAGCTGGGAGCCATCGGATCCGGGACCCAGATCTCCGGCTTGACGAGCGCCAGCCTGCTAAATCGGCCGTCTCGCATCGTCTTGGACTCCCATCGCGGCGCCTTCTCCTCTTCGCTGGCCTCGGGTCTGACGTTCTTGGGCGTCACAAACTCCGCGAAGCAGAACTGCCGGTCGTACTCCAGCCCCGTGGGGACAACGTTGGCGACGTCGAACTCGATCCCGGAGCAGCTCTTGATCGGGTACGCGACCAGCGCTTTGATGCGCCAGCCGGGCTGGCCGGTTTCGTCGAGCTGGGACGGAGGCACCCCGTGGCTGTACTTGGGGTCAAATTCATCTGCGAGGTTGCTGCGGCCGGGCGGAAGGCCGAGTCGTTTGCATCCTTTGGGGGCGTTCTCGGCTTGCAGGCGCTCGGAGAGTGCGATGTAGAGTAAGTAGAGGATGGGAGTGAGACAGAGAATGTATGTGATTGGAGATGAAGGGTATACAGCGGGGGTATCTAGAAAAGAAATGACGTCCATCTAGACAGGAGATCAATTGGATCTTTTTTCAGGGATCCACAATCACATCGACAATGAGTCAGAGAGAGCGAGATGTGGAGGATGCATTGATGAGAAGTTGGCTGGACATGAACATAGATGCTGCATTGAAATCAAGTAAACTATAAGGGGAAAAATATCATAAAAAATGAAGCAGATCCGGGTAAATTGAAACTCGACGAATATGAAAAACGACTGTTGGAAAACTGCCGAGACCGCGGAGCGGAGGCGGAGATAACGTCGGAGGCGGAGCGCCGATCTTGCGCGCTGTCGAAGCGTTCAGAACATCACCGCATCCAGACTCCGCGCTGTACATGATAGTTCAACAGAACAGCCGCTCCATGCACGAAGAACATCACCGCATCTTGTTTCCAGATGCTCTTGACGATGCAAGAGATCCTGAATACTAGACACTACTAGACCATGCCTGCCACGCGCGCCTAGAGTCCATCTCACACCGCTCCGCCATGAGCAGCACCCAAGACATCACCAACTTCTCCAGCCCGGAGGCGCGTGAGTCCTGCCCTCCCCCGAATTCAAAGAGTATACATGACTCGTGACTAACTTTATATACAGACCGCGTCATCTCGCTCCCCGCGTCGCAGTCCCTGCGCGCGGCAGCAGCAGCGTCGGCCGGGCCGGGCCGGCTCCTGACGGGCCTGCCACGACTCGACGAGGCGCTGAGCGCGCCGACTCCCGGCCAGGGAGGAACTCCGGGGTCAGGAACTTCGACGCAGAGTCCGCGCCCGAAGGGGATCCCGCGGGGGCGTGTTACGGAGGTCTTTGGGCCCCCGGGCGTGGGGAAGACGTCGCTGGCGTAAGTTTGCGTCCTGACTTTCAGCAGTGGTTAGGGTCTCATGTGTATGTGTGCTGTGTAGTATGAGAATCGCGGCCAATGCTCTGCAGGATGGCGGGAAGGTGGTTTGGATTGGTCGGTGTCCTATATCTATTTCCGAACCGTCCTTAATTGATGTATTCATGAACTGATACTAACATCTCGATAGACACCGGCTCCCCCATCCCCGTCCCGCGCCTCAGGAAAATGCTCCTGCGGTCCGTGAAGTCGGCGGACGACGACTCCACTTCTCCAGCGGAGAGCACAAGTGCAGAGGATCTCGCCCAGCGCCTGGTCTACTTCCGCGCGCAGTCCCTCCCGCACCTCCTCGCGCTGCTGCTGCACCCGCCCCGGGGCTTCCCGCCCGAGGGCACGAGCCTGCTCGTCGTCGACTCGGTCTCGGCGCCCTTCCCCTCGTACTTCCCCAACGCGACCGAGGTCAAGGCGCGCCTCGCGCAGAGTAAAGCCCCCACCGACAAGAACAGCGCCCAGCAGCTGCAGTGGCTGCTGAACCGCAAGTGGAACGTCGCGGGCGACCTGGCGAGCCAGCTGTCGCGGCTCGCGGCGTCGCACAGCATGGCGGTGCTGCTCCTCAACCAGACGCACACCAAGATCCGGGGCCAGCCGCGCCCGACGCTGTCCCCCGCGGTGGCAGGCGGCGCGTGGGAGGCGGCTGTTCATGCCCGGGTCGTGCTCTACCGGGACTGGCCGGCCGCGGAGTCGGAGATCATGCGGCGGTCGATGCGGACGCACGCGTTTGCGGTGCGGAACGTGCGGTTTGCGGAGGTGCTGAAGAGACGCGGGAAGGGGCTTGCTGTGAGGGCGGATGAGAATATCGTTCCGTTTTTTATCGAAGCTGTCCGTCCCTTTTCCACTATCGTAACCATCGGAAATCAAAGTACTGACAGTGATCCTAGGACGGCCTACGTGAAATAACAGATACTCAACCCCCATCCGCTTCCGCTTCCGCCCCTCTGCCGGTTGAGCAACGGGTATCCGCCCCTATTCCTGCCCCTGTCTCTACCCCTGTCCCTGCTCCGGAGACCGGGAAGCGGCGGAAGCGGAAAGTCGACGAGATCGCGGACAGCGAGGACGAAGACGAGGACGAGGACGAGGACGAGGACGTCTCAGAGGACGCAGACGGAGCCGGAAAAGCAGACGGAGAAAGAGGCCTAAACGACGGATGGACCGAAGCGGACGAGGAGGCGGAGGCGGAGGCGAAATTCTGGGCCGCAGAGGACGAGGAACCCACGAGGATGTATGACCCCGTCCTCGACGAGCCGGATGCGTATTAAATTATGCTCAGTTAGTTAACAATACGGTCATGGTCTGGTTTGGTTCTCTTTGATGTACTATACTGATATGATATGGCTGTTTTGTCGTTGTGGGGCTGCATTCCATCGGGCACATACGTGGATTATTTTATCTATCTATCTATCTATCTATCTATCTATCTATATGCAGAGAGGAACGCCACATTGCAACCATTCCATTTATTCAATATGAATGCGCTTGGACCTTGGACCTTCAAATATCAATCAGATTGGCGCAGAAAGGAAAGAGAAGCCGTTCCATTCGGTTCAGTTAAAGTCAAAAAGCCACCTGCACTGGACTCTGTAGAGGTCGACATGACTATACAACCATTCTAATTCTAATCAGACTCAACTTCGAATTCAGATCCAGAATCCAAGTCCAGGTTGAGATCTAGGTCTAGATCTGGGGAAGAGAAAGACAGCAAGCAAGCAAGCAAGGAAGCGGGCCTGAGGAATTAATTAATTATTAATTACAGTACTTCAACTACAGCTGCAGCTGATGCTTGGGCTACTGACCTGACTACATGCATGCATGCTTGCTTGTATGCGTATGCACGCACAACAAATACTACCTGCCCGCTGCTGGTTCAGTGGCCACGTCTCCAGCAGATAGTCGTTCCTTACATTACCTACCTCGGCACAACTACATATCCTTAGATCCTACCTGCCTACTTGTCTGCCCGCCTGCCCGCCTGCCTGCCTGCCTGCCTGGATGGATAGATGGGCAGATGAACGGATAAATGGATAAGTAGATGCCCAGCGTGTCATCACATCGCAGCGCAGCGCATCACATTGGAACCTGCATGGTACAGCATGGCATGGCATGATGTGGTATGGTGTGGCTGACATCTAGATGCATCTGCATCTCATCTGCATGTCATGGACGCATGTTATCATGTCATGCATGCATGAACCGTGCAGTTGCAGTTGCAGTTGCGGTTGGAGTCACAGTGCATACACTGACTACTGACGATACTAATACTGCTAATACCAGGTACAGAGGAGTCTGGAAACATGTACAACCACGGAGTACACTCTGTACTACTACCCCGGGTTAGTAGTGAGCTTGCCTTGAAGCGTAGCTGGCGAGCTACCTAGCTCTGCAACTGCTAGGCACATGTACAGTATCTATTATTGCGGGGGTGCATGTGGACGAGGGTGTTCCTTCTGCTTTGTCTGTCCCTGCCCGCACACACATATACACACATGTGCGCAAGAAAGAAGAGGGTTTGTGCAGGTTTGGCTGTTTAATAAACAGGCCCAGGGAGTTGCAGGTACTTCCAGACTGGGAACGGTGGAGTTAGGCGAGTATGCAGCCACCTAATATCTGCATGTATTTATTGTATAAGAGGAATGAATATATCGATTATGAATATGCATGAATATCATCAATATGAGAAATCGAATCGCAACAGCAATGCTTTGCTTGGTATTTATTTGGTTAATGGACTTTTGTTTACTGTGGCGACAACACAACAACAACCCATATATGGCAGAGGATAAACCGGAAGAAGAAGAAATGATAAAAATAGCGCCATACTACTACTACTACTGCTGCTGCTACTGACTTACTCTGCATACTAACTAAGATTGCAGCAGTACATAGTCGTGGCAGCCCAAAGCCAAGCAAATCCAGCCTTAGATCAGATCACACACACACACATATATATATATATATATACTTGTCTGTATGGAGACTCAGCCCAACGGTGCAGCCGCCAAGTCTTCAACGGTTCCGAGTGAGATCCCGCGGTCCCGACCTGGAATACTAGCTAGGTTAGTTAGTGGTAGTAGATCGGCCTCTACTGTATGCACGTACAGTGCAGTAGTAGTACGCCGCCGGAAAAGGATGGTGTCGGCTTCAAGCAAACCAACCAACTACCTAACTACCTAACTACCTACCTAACCATAACATAACTAATAATGAGGGAGGATCCCAGGCCAAACAACTTGAACTGCTCTGTCTCCGTCCGCCGCCCTTGTGAGGATCCAAGGACTCAACAGATCGAGACCCGTCCTGATCTGACTTGTCCCTGCCCTGCCGTGCAGGCCAAGGCCGCGTGCCCCTGCACTGAGCTGGGCTCGGGATTTGGAGGAGGAGGGGGGGGGGAGAATATGAGAAGAAATGAACACGCCGCCGGCGCGGCGGTTGATGCAGTTGATACATCCATTGCGGTGTCGGAGTGAGATTTTTTTTAAAGAAAAGGAAAAAAGGAAAATAAAATTCAAATCAGCGTACACAAGTCCATGTACAGTACAGCACACATAACAGTACTGGGTACAAAAAGAGAACGATCACCAACCTCCAACCTCCAACCGACAATCAATCATATATAATACAGCTCAACAACTCGTGCCGTTGCCCGCGCGCGCGGCTGGAATGGATCTGGCCTCGAGCCTCGAGCCTCGAGCCTTGCTTGGCATGTGTTATATAGGTTGACGCAAGTAGGCCAGTAGTGGTGGTAGTGAGTTCCCCATAGATAAACTCCTGTAGATAGATGAGCCAAAATGGAAAATACCACACGGTACGGAGTATATATATAGCGGTAGATAGCTAAGTAGGTAGTAGGTAGATGTGGGGCATAGGTGGGATTGACATTATTGGCGGACTCGGCTAATAGACTGAACAGAAATAAATATACCACCATAGATAGTAGATACATACATACATACATACATACGAAGCACAGATGGGTAAATGGATGGATGGAGCATGCAGGACATTCATTCATTGAGCAATTGAGCAATTGACCCGACCACCCCAGCTAACTACATGACGGATCGAATTCACTATGCCTCCCTTGCCTCATGATGCGTCTCCAAATAGACACATCAGAATAGAATGCCATCGAAGTAAAACCGAAAGGAGAAAAAAATTCAGACAGCAATAATCGTTCATAATCGTAAAAACATGACCGTCGTCATCGTCGTCGTCGTCGTCAAAATCGAACAGAACAGCAGGACAGACCGAGAAGTGAAAGAAAACACAAAGCCGCCGACCGCATGGGTAATACCGAACAGGAGAAAGCCGCCAGCCACACGACGTCGTGTAACATACGATCGGAACAAGTAGGGATAGAAGGTAGAGCGGGAAGGAACACACTTTAAGAACCTCTGCCCCAAATGCAGACACATCATATCTGCCAAAGATACGGCTAGCTAGTTGCTGTTCCACGGCCAGTCATCGGACAATGAGACCAACAGAGAGGTTAATGCCACCCGTGATCGATTGGGCGGCAACCTTCAGTCGAACGCGGCCGCTTCCCTCCTCTCCGGGTCCCCCTGCTTCTCGCTGGATTTGGCGTATTTCTCCCGCTCCCAGCCCAGCTTGTCCGTCCCCATCAGCCAGTCCATCAACCCGATCACGCCGTAGTTCAGGCCCCAGTGCTCGTGGTGCCTGTCGTGGCACTCCGCGGCCGGCAGGCGGAAGAAATCGTAGCCGCTGTGCGCCGCGGCGGCGTCCCAGAGGACGATGTGCGCGAAGAACATCAGGGACAGGAAGTGCGCGCGGCGCACGATCATGGGGAAGGCGATGGGAAACGCATTCTGCAGGAGGTGGTCGATCGGGTGGGAGTAGACGGCGGCAAAGGAGATGGGCGCCGTGAACTGGTGGTGCTTCTTGTGCAGCCAGGCGTAGAAGCGCGGGTGGTGCAGGAGACGGTGGACGGAGTAGAAGAGGACCTCGCGGAAGAGGACGGCGTAGACAAAGTCCAGCAGGACAATCCTGGGCGACGGCAGCTCCGGATCGATGACGAACATGGAGTAGCGGAATCTGAACACGCCGAGCACGATGAAGTGCCCGCCGATCAGGAACGCATGGTTGAAAAGGGCGAAGAGAACGCAGTCCACGATCTGCCGGCCCGTCGGCTGCTTCTCGTGGGATTGGATCTTGTGCTTTCGGGAGAACTTCGGGAAGAGCAGATCAATCATGAGGTAGACCGTGGCTGGGAGGAGGAAGCCCAGGACCTGGGCAATGGCAGAGCCGACCACCTCGATCAGGCCGGGCGGATAGCGAAGACAGACATCCCGCCACGCAATGGCGGCAGCATCAAGTCCGTGCCGGACTGAGTCCACAAGAGAAGTGGCGGCAAGCATCTTGTCAAGGGGAGCAGTTGACAGAGGTGCTCTTGACAACATAAGAGATGTATTCGTAGCAGTGTAAGGTCCAACCCTCAGCAAGACCCACAAAGGAGACTCACACGAGACATTGTGTTATATCAGGACCCTCGAGGCAAAGAAAACCCAGGCGTGGAACGAGCATGCTAACGGTAAATATAGCCATTGCACGGTGAGTGGACGAGAATTTCAAATCAATGAGAATTCCAAATCATTGCTCCTTCCCGGGGTTCTCGGCTTTCCCACGGCGATCTGGAATCAATACCCCTCGCGAGATCGTATATCGACGGAGCATCACAGTGGACTCTGCTCCATTGGAGCCTTGGTGGATTCCCCGTTCCTTCATGATGATAGGCGGGCTTGTGGATCGTGCAAAGGGGCCAAGAGGAAACAATCCAGTCTCGTAAGGCCGCAATGAGACGTGTACAGTCCAAGTGTCCCGTGAGACTGGGGGCAAATCTCCATAGGTCCCGTGATAGTGAGAGAGACCATTACTGCCATCTGCCATGGCGGCGGTAGGGCTCGTCGGTGTGTGAAGTCTCTACGCTTGGACGCCATTCGTCGGAAGGGGGAGGATCCGGACACACAGGGAAGCCTCCTGCATTGGAGGGTGACCTCGCAGATTCTTCAGATCGGAGGCTCTCGCTCGGACCGCAATCAGATTGGTTATGTGGTCGGAAAGGCGGGCAAAAAAAGATGGATACCTAGGTAGACGTGGGCATGATGGGGGCGTCGTCGCAGATCTACAGTAGCGTGCCCTTGCACCGGTAATGGAGGGTTGCCATTGTTCACGTTCGGCAAAGACCCTGGGCCGAATTGCGACGCAAGAGCCATTATTCACCAATGGGCTGCGAGTTGCTACGAGGCCGTAGGGCGAGACCGCGAGACCCCGAGAATAATTTCGGAATTAGCTAAAGCTGTATGCGGTCAGTTCTGCAGGAAGGCTTGGCCGCCAAAGCTTCGGGTCGGGCCTCATCGCTCAGATGGCCTGCAGGCGAATCAGTACAGAGCGCCACAGAGCGAAGTGGAGAGAGAGAGGCATCAGTTTACCGTTCTAGACTGGAGGCACGGGCCGGCCAGCTTGCCGCTGTCTTGGGTGTGGAGTTCTTCACGGGGTCTGCAGAGTCCTGCACGATGATGCACTGGGATAATTCGATTTGCCTACTCCTCGATGTGGGGTATGAGACCAGAAATGGAAAATATGCGGCTTTTCAGACTCGTGGATATCTAGCCAAAAAGATCATATCGTAGAGAAATAAACAGAGACGGGTTGGATCTAGACAGACGGGGCAAAATACTAGGTATACAGTCAGATTCCGCTGACGCTCTACGCGGTAGCCGTCCTGGTGACGCCTCTGCCCTTATCCGAATGGGTCTCCAGATCCGTGCCCGAGTTCTTCGCCTCCTGCTCCGACTCGGCGGTCACACGGTGGATCTTGTCCCACTCGCGCCGGTCACCCGATTCCTCGGTCGAATTGGCCGTGAATACTCTTGCCTCGTCCTCTATTTCCTCCTGGAGAAAAAGGTTGAGGATCAGCCCGATGAACGCCGTGATGGCGAAACCATTGGACATGATCAGCTCCACAGCATTGAGGAGACCCTGCAGGCCCCGATTGTCGCCCTGGTAGGTGAAGAAGTACGAAAACCAGTCCGGAACCAGAGTGGCGCCCATGCCGATGGCGAAGGATGCGGTCAGGATAAAGCGGTTCCGACGAGTGAAGGAAACAGTGGAGATGATGCGGATACCCGAGACAGCGACGGAGGAGAAGAGAAAGGTCGTCATGCCTCCCAGGACGGGGGCAGGGATTGCAACCAGCGCGGCGGCAAACTTGGAGAAGATGCCCATGACGATAAGGAAGAAGCAACAGCAGTAGCCGGCCTTGCGATTGGCACACTTGGTCAGCGCGATGACGCCGTTGTTCTGGGCAAAAGTGGACATGGGCGTGATGGTGCAGAGGCCGGCCAGCAGGCCGTTGAGACCATCCGCCAGGACACCGCCCTGGATCCGGGAGTCGAACAGGTCGCCCTCCACGTCGAGCCGGGAGACATCGCACGTAGCGGTGATGTCTCCAATAGACTCCATCATGAGCACGAAGTAGACCGCAAGCAACGGGAGAATCAGTGGCGGGTAAATCTCAAGGGGAAACGTGTGGATCCAGACAAAGGACGCAACGGGGGCTGCATCGATGCCGGAGCGATCAAAGTAATTGCATGCGGCAGCCACGATGCATCCCACCAGCAAGCCGATCACGACGGCGCATGATTTCATCATCGGCGATCCGAACCGCTCGCAGAAGATGATGGAAACAAAAACCAGGAACCCGAGGCCGATAAACTGCGCGCTGCCCCAGGGCAAGGCGTGCGGCGCCGTTGGGCTCGGACAGAGCGCACGAGCTGACGGATCGTCTCCGCAGGTCCCCGATCCACCGGCCCAGTCCTTGAGACCGGTTTGGATCAGACTCACACCGATCAGCAGCACCGTTGGACCTGTCACCAGCGGGGGGAAGATACGCTTCAAGATCCTCGCGCTGGTGAACGACAGACCAACCTCCAGCAAGGAACACAGGCACGCGGTGGCCAGGATGGCCCCGTAGCCCCGGGGACAGGGCAGACGGTTTCCTGCGTCGTCCACAGGGCAATACCCCGTCGAGTACATCTGGGACAGAGCCCCGGTTGCAACGGGGATGGTGGCGAAGGAGGTCCCGACGACGGAGATGAGACCGGTGCCGATATAGTACGGGGTCTTGTAGATGCGGAACCGGGAGATCTGGACGGCGGAGAGGACGCCCGACACGATGAGGGACGTCGAGACCAGGTACTGGGCGACGTCCGGGGTGAAGTTGGCGCCGCCGGAGCCGCCCAGGATGATGGGGGGAGTGATGACTGCAGCTGATCAGCCTTGCCCATGGCGCGCCGGCTCACGCTGTGCTCGCAGGAAAATACGCACCACCGGCCAGCATGGCAAGCGCATGCTGGAAGCCCAGGATCAACGCCAGCAGCACGGGCATGCGGTCGTTGAGCCCGAAGAAGGGGGCGGACTGGCGGGGCTTCTTCATGAAGGGGAGATTGGGCGTGAAGAGGAAGGCATAGTCATAGTCGCCTACGAGCCCGTCCCTATGGATATCCGTCAGCGTGCTGCTGGTGATTTGTCGATTTCCAACAGAGCTGGAGGCACATACTTGGTGGTGAAGGTCCTGACGACTCGCCGCAATTTGTCAGACAGGGTCTTTTTGGGACCCAGGTCGGGTCCGATCCTGTCTGGGCCGTCCATGCAATCTCCTCCCTGCTGCTCGCTGATCTGCTGTGCAGAGGAGAATGAGGTCCACGAGAGTCGTCGTCGACAGGGCCGCAGCTCCAGATGACACAGAGCTGGTGCTGCCGTTGATGGGGGAGGGGAAACCGGGCTGGAGGCTAGCCAGACGGGCCCATCCGTAGCCTTATACCCGTATCTCTTTCTCTCTGACTCCCGTTATCTCGATATCAGCGCTCCCCAGAAAGGAGGTTTTGATATCGTCGACATTTTTTTCTGTGCTGGCGGGCGGACGCGAACCCCGGCCGGCCCCCGCGCCGCGCACCGCCCAATCAGCGTCGCGCCAGGGCGGCGATCCACTGATAAGGCAAAGCGCTGACACATCGCTATCAGTGACCCCATCTCCTGAGGTCCTGAGGAGATGCGATCCATGCATCAATACATCACACACAAACAATGTCTCCTGCAGATCCATCGTCGTGATCCCTGTCTCTCAGCACTGTACTCCACACTCCATCTACTCTTCTAGAACCAGGGCTGCAGGGCCTGGCTAGATCGCACCCTGGGAGACATCCGTGGGCATGCTTATCGGCGCCCCTGCGCCAGCCGCCCTAGCCTCCCTGCAAGCTGTCAGCCCTGCAGGGGCCCCTCTTCTCTCGTCCACATCTGATCGATCGGATCGCGTGGTCCCCGTCGAAGGGTGTAGTTTGGAAATTCCTTTCGTTTCAGATACCTCATGTGGGAGGGTGTATCCGTCAAAACAGGGTAACGCCAGGGCAAAGAATAGATCGATCGCCTAGGTAAAGAGATAGAGAGTGGCCAAGATTAGGAGTAGGCGCTTCCTAGAAGAAGCCTACACCGTAGAGCCATGTTTAGGTATTTATATGTAGTCATTCCCTCCTTGTTTGCGTGGCCGAGACCTTTCTTTCTAGAAAGAAGATCTCGCTGATCAACCTGTTGACCTTTATCCCCTCGAAACAGTCCTGATAAAGACACGGGCATCACCCTTTGACGGATCTGATCGAGATCCGGATGCAGGCATATAGAACCCTGCAGCGGAGCAGTACTGTAGATGAGTGGTCCAAGACTGCCTCATTCAGCATATATCTAGAAGTGTATCCACCCATCGCTCATTCGACAATCTGGTATAGCGAGAGCGGCAAGCGGTGAGATGACAAGTACACCTACCTGGAAACTTTAGCCCGTCTGGTCTGCCTGGATTTGATTTATCTGGCGGATGCATGAACTGTTGTCTTGCTTGCTTGTTCACGTGAGCTGTCTGAGACTGATAACCAAGTCTCTTGAACAGTAAATATCAGAAGGTACTGGGTATTGTGTAGGCAGAATTTCCCTTGGTTGGGTACATATTCTTTCAGTCCCGGATACTTAGGAATTGAAGATGAGAAACTCCTGCGCCTTCTGGTTGTTGTCATGCTTTTATCTTTTTTCTTTGGCTCTGAAGTGTGGTGGCATGGAGATACTCATAAGGCCTGGGCCTCTTTTTGCCCTGTAGTCGAGCAGTAGTTGTGGCCGACAGCAGGCTACGGGCTAGTCCCGATTCGGGTGGAACCACAGCGCAGGCCACTCTGGGCATGGGTCCATCCGTCCATCGATCCATCTGGTTCGACTTTTAATTATAATTCCTGGATCTGTCAGGTCACTCAGGTGTCCCCCGTCTCGACCTCATATCTATGTGAATGAATCATGGCTGCCGGCTTTGGGGATACTGTGCCGATAATATCGAGGGTAACTTTGGATTTGAAAGATGTTACGCATTGTGGTCACCGTGGCACGATCGCGGCTAACGCTTCACGTCGTACAGAGTACAGTACGGAGTACATTCAAGTATATCGAAGGATAACGCGCGAAGAAGATGAGTGACAGCATCAGCGTCGATGCGATGCTTCCGAGGTCGTCACTGGTTCTTCCTCGATCAGACGCCGACGGATAGGGTCTTCCGGTGTTGACAGATGTGTTTTCCCATTATTATTTTAGGACTATTGTTGGATTGTAGAGGACGATCTTCTCCCACAGAGAGCCGGCGGGGGGATCTATCGACGGCTTTCTACCCCAGCGTTGAGGTTGGGACGGTGTTGGGTGCTGTGACGACTGGTGACACGCTCGAGGTCTTGGGGTCGAGCAGGAGGACAACCGGTCACGTGCCCCGGGCGGAAGGAAGGCGGAACGGCGAATCGCAGCCTCGGGAGAAAGCGTTGGGGCGGAAGGCTGCACGCAGATCCGGACACGCCACGCGGATCTTATCAAGCGCGTCGCTCCAGCCACAGACGAAGCACGGACAGCAGACCTCTGGGGTGCGGCGCAGCCTTTTTGGTCCCTGGACCGCACAGGTGGTGGGAAAAAGGTCCCGCGGGTAGCATCAGCGGCGCGCTGTGTCGTCCAGGGCACTCGGGAGAACGAGGACCGTGGGCAGGGTGGAAGGCCGATGGATTTCCAGCCACACGTATGACGTGAAGCGCCTGCGGTCAGACCAGGCCGGGCGGGAGGCGCCGGGCAGCCTGTCAGGGCTCAGGAACCGCCCGCCCGGAGCCAATCAGAGCCGGCGCACGGGGTCACCGCCCGCCGAGACCGAAAATGTTGGGGATGGGGGCCCAACAACGACAGACGACGGCGACGACATGGCGAAAAAAAGACAACCCTCACAGGCTGACCTGCGCGCCATCCCGGCCAGCAGCAGCAGTTGGCGGCAGATGCCACGGGCAACCAGCAGCGACGGCGCCGGTTGGGCTTCGGACGTCGCTGGCAACGGGTCGGACCACGCACCGTGGAGGGGTGCCCGCTACCCTCATCGCAGCATCATCGTCTGTTTCCGGCGCTCGTCGTCTTGCTGCTGACGCTCTCGCTGCCCCAACGTCCCGGTGGAGCCTCTGGGGGGTCGCCTTCCATATCAGTTTTCCCTCCCCGCCGTGTGCCGTCGAGTCTGCCCGGCTTTTTTTATCAGCGTCGTCCTCCTCCTCTCCGTCTTCCTCTCCCTCCCACAGGCCTCTTCCCTTTCTCCTCCTCTCCCACCCTTCTTCTCCCTCTCCTCCAGGCTTCCTCTCTCATCCAGGATTCAACATCTAGCCGTCGAGAAGGAAGAGCTCCGTCACCATGTCTGCGAAACCCGCAGACGCCCCGCGGCCCCGCGCCAGCGAGTCCAAGAAGGTCCATATCGCCGACACCCCCATCACGCGGCGCAACTGGTATAAGCACGTCAACTGGCTCAATGTCACCCTCATCATCTTCATTCCCCTGTACGGCTGCATCCAGGCCTTCTGGGTGCCCCTGCGCCTCAAGACCGCCATCTGGGCTGTCATCTACTACTTCTTCACTGGCCTGGGCATCACGGCCGGTACGTCCGCTCCCTCCCTCGTCTCGGCATCAGCAAGCACTAATCATTGGCATCCAGGTTACCACCGCCTCTGGGCTCACACCTCGTACTCGGCCACGTTGCCGTTGAGAATCTGGCTGGCCCTGGTGGGCGGCGGCGCGGTGGAGGGTTCTATCCGCTGGTGGGCTCGCGACCACCGCGCTCACCACCGTTACACCGACACCGACAAGGACCCGTACTCGGTCCGCAAGGGTCTGCTCTACTCGCACATCGGCTGGATGGTCATGAAGCAGAACCCGAAGCGCATCGGCCGCACCGACATCTCCGACCTCAACGAGGACCCCGTCGTCGTGTGGCAGCACCGCAACTACCTCAAGGTCGTCATCGTCATGGGTCTCATTGTCCCTATGCTGGTGGCCGGTCTGGGCTGGGGTGACTGGTGGGGCGGTTTCATCTACGCCGGTATCCTACGCATCTTCTTCGTCCAGCAGGCCACCTTCTGTGTCAACTCTCTGGCCCACTGGCTCGGAGACCAGCCCTTCGACGACCGCAATTCCCCCCGTGACCACGTCCTGACGGCCCTGGTCACCCTCGGTGAGGGATACCACAACTTCCACCACGAGTTCCCCTCCGACTACCGCAACGCCATCGAGTGGTGGCAGTATGACCCGACCAAGTGGACCATTTGGATCTGGAAGCAGCTGGGTCTCGCCTACGATCTCAAGAAGTTCCGCTACAACGAGATCGAGAAGGGCCGTGTCCAGCAGCTGCAGAAGAAGCTTGACCAGAGACGCGCCAAGCTGGACTGGGGTACCCCCCTGGACCAGCTGCCTGTGATGGAGTGGGACGAGTATGTCGAGCAGGCCAAGAACGGCCGCGGCCTGATTGCCATCGCGGGCGTCGTCCACGACGTGACGGACTTCATCAAGGACCACCCTGGTGGAAAGGCCATGATCATGTCGGGCATCGGCAAGGATGCCACCGCCATGTTCAACGGCGGTATCTACAACCACTCGAACGCGGCCCACAACCTGCTCTCGACCATGCGGGTTGCCGTCATCCGCGGCGGCTCTGAGGTTGAGATCTGGAAGCGGGCGCACAAGGAGAGCAAGGATAGCGTGTACGTGCGGGACGACTACGGCCAGAGGATCGTCCGCGCTGGAGAGCAGGTGACGAAGATCCCGCAGCCGGTCGCGACCGCAGACGCGGCATAGAGGTTGTTATGCTGGAAGGTTATCATGACGACCTGCAAATGTGATGTTATTTCTTTTTGTTTTCTGTACTGCTATGACGTGTGCATCGGACCGATCCCTCCTCCGTTCCACTTGTCTGCCGGCCATTCGCATCTCCGACAGCTGCCGACGCCATCGTGCTCTGATTGCGCGGGGGTCGATTTCTCTTTTCTTTTCCTTTTTTTTTTCCTGGGACCGGGCGTTGTTGTTTCCTTGATCTATGTATGGAGTTTTGGTATCAGCCGGGGCCGTGGGAATTGTTCACGACGGACTTAGGTTTGCTGAAAAAGGCATGAGTTTTCGCATCACCGAAAGCGATATCCAAAATGGAATGAAAAAAAATTCATAGCGGACTAGTACCTGTGATTATTCTCTTTCCATGTATATCTGTGTAGAGTCCGTAGAACCGTGACGCGCGCCGAGCCGAGCGCGGGGTGACGTATCGACCGTGCAACCTGGCCCGGGCTTCTGCGCCAGCCGGTTATATATATGAAGAGCGTCCAGCACGTCTTGGAGAGAATGCCAGAACACGGACCCGTCTCCAGAAACACTGATCCCTGATATTGAGACATCGAGGTCATCTCCCTGCGTTGGTCGTCGCTTGCTGGCCCGGGATATCGTTGATGCGTGCGGAGGAGCGCTCCGTGCGGCGGCCACGTCCGACATCACCACCGCCCCGCGCTGCAGCGTCCCACCAGCAACGTATCTCATCTGTCTCTGTCACTCCCCGTCCCCGCTTCACCGTCATCCGGCCCTTCTTCGCGAGACGCTCCGCTGTCCTCTCCCTCCTCCTCGTCCTCTTCCTGGGCTACCTCCTCACCCTGGCTCCCCTGCTCCGCACCCCGTCCTCCTTCCGACCCTCCTCCCTGCTGACCCAGATCCGGCCATCAAGGCCCCTCAGTAGCCCTCCTTCTGCCTGGACGGTGCTCAACGGCACCTGGAGACCCCTCACCACGGCGGCAATGGCTCCCGAGAAGCTGCGCAAGCCGCCCCAGGCGCCGCCCGTCTTCACGGCGACGCCCACGTCGATCCTGGATGACGCCCGCCGGCTGATCGAGCGCTCGCGCAAGATCCAGGACCAGGTCGCGAGCCTGCAGCCCGAGGCCGCGACCTTTGCCAACGTCATGCTGCCGCTGGCGCACGACGAGAATCGCATGGCGCTCGAGTCGCACATCCTGGCCTTCTACCAGTCCGTGTCGACGGACCCGGCGCTGCGCGACGCCTCGACCGAGGCCGAGAAGCTGCTGGACGACTTTGCGATCGAGTCGGTCATGCGCGAGGACGTGTACCGGCTTGTCGATGCGGTCCTGAAGAAGAACGAGCCGCTCGACCCCGAGTCCCGCCGGCTCCTGGAGAAGGAGCACAAGGAATACGTCCGCAACGGGCTGGGTCTCCCCGCGGGGCCCAAGCGGGACCGCTTCAAGGAGATCAAGAAGCGGCTGAGCCAGATCAGCATCGAGTTCCAGAGGAACCTGAACGAGGAGAACGGCGGCATCTGGTTCACACGCGAGGAGCTGGACGGTGTGCCCGAGGACGTGCTGTCCGGGCTGAAGAAGGGCGAGGGCGAGAACGAGGGCAAGCTGTGGCTGACTTTCAAGTACCCCGATCTCTTCCCGACGCTCAAATATGCGAAGAATGCGGAGACGCGCAAGCGGGTCATGATCGCCAACGAGAACAAGTGCAACCAGAACGTCCCGCTGTTCAAGGAGGCCGTGGTCCTGCGCGATGAGGCTGCCCGCCTGCTCGGGTACCCGAACCACGCGGCGTTCCGCATCGAGGACAAGATGGCCAAGACGCCCGAGACGGTCGACAACTTCCTGGGCGACCTGCGGTCCCGGCTGACCGCGGGCGGGCTCAAGGAGATCGAGGCGCTCAAGGAGCTGAAGAAGCAGGACCTCGAGTCCCGGGGCGAGAAGTTCGACGGACGCTACTTCCTCTGGGACCACCGCTTCTACGACCGGATGATGCTGGAGAAGCACTACCAGCTGGATCAGCAGCTGATTGCCGAGTACTTCCCCCTGCAGACGACCATTGCGGGCATGCTGAGGATCTTCGAGGAGCTGTTCGGGCTCGTGTTTGTCGAGATCACCGGGGAGGACCGGGACAAGGTCGCCGAGTCCGGCAAGGGCAGCGACATTGTCTGGCACGAGGATGTGCAGGTCTTCAGCGTGTGGGACGACGAAGGGGAGGGAAGCGGATTCGTCGGCTATCTGTACCTGGACCTGTTCCCCCGCGAGGGGAAGTATGGCCATGCTGCCAACTTTAACCTTCAGCCGGTATGCCAGCTAGCACGCTTCTCTCTTCTAAAATTTACTCTAGTCGTTATTCTATTTTATCTGGGGCACGAGACTGACTTGGATAGGGCTTCATCGATGAAAATGGCAACCGCCGGTATCCCGCCACCGCGCTGGTGTGCAACTTCTCCAAGCCTACGCACAACAAGCCCAGTCTGCTCAAGCACGACGAGGTCGTGACGCTGTTCCACGAGCTGGGCCACGGCATCCACGACCTGGTGTCGAAGACGACGTACTCGCGCTTCCACGGGACGAATACGGTGCGCGACTTCGTCGAGGCGCCCAGCCAGATGCTGGAGAACTGGTGCTGGACGCCGTCGCAGCTCAAGTCGCTCAGTCGGCACTACTCGACGCTGTCGCCCGAGTACCTCAAGACGTGGGAGGAGAGCGCGGGCGGCAAGCCGAGGCCGCCGGAGCAGATCCCCGACGACCTCATCGAGAACCTGATCCGCACCAAGCACGTCAACGACGCCCTGTTCAACCTGCGCCAGCTGCACTTTGGCATCTTCGACATGACGGTCCACGAGCCCAAGACCCACGAGGAAATCGTGCAGAGGAACATCTCCGAGACCTACAACACCCTCCGCAAGGAGATCTCGCAGCTCGAGGGGCCCGAGGTGCTGGGCGAGGGCAACGAGTGGGGACACGGCGAGGCCACCTTCGGCCATCTCATCGGCGGCTACGACGCCGGTTACTACGGTTATCTGAGGTGAGCTCCTTCGTCTAGAGTATTATTCTGTTAACTGCCAGGCTGACATCCCGCAGCTCCCAGGTCTACTCGGCCGACATGTTCTACACGGCCTTCAAGGCGGACCCGATGAACCGCGCCGAGGGCCGCCGCTACCGCCACATCGTGCTCGAGCGCGGCGGCAGCCAGGACGAGATGAAGACGCTGACGGAGTTCTTGGGCCGCGAGCCCAAGACCGATGCGTTCTACAAGGAACTGGGTCTGGCGTAGCTGCTAACCGACCCTTCCGAGACGGGCTTTTGTTGCAGTAGTAGTATGCACCTAGGATAGGTATATCTAATATCTATCTACTATTTATCAATATACAGGATAGGGATCCCTTCGGGGATTCCTTCGCGTCATTTGAATCCTACTATTATGACCCCTTCGCCGTATCCTTTAGGGGTTCTTTCAGCTGCCCCTTAGTAAGTTTCTCGTAAACTGGCAAACATTTAGTAATATAGATTTAGAACTTTCAGTAGTAAGCTGAGGCGGTACAGAGTAGTTGTCTGTGTAACAAAACAAGATTGGCGGCGGCTTAAAAAAGAACCGCGCCGCCGCAACAAAAAAAAAGTGTCTAATAATTATCTAAACTATTGGCTCTGAACTGAGAGCTCTGTATGTTGTACACACACAGTACTTTGTACACTTTCGCATTTTTTTTATTATTCCTTCATGCTCTTCTGATTGATTAATAGTTAATTAGTGGGCTCACTTGCTCGCTGCCTCAGGTGCAGGTCTGGTGACTCGTGCAGTACTACTGTACTTTAGAGAAGATAGATGTTGCAGGTAGTTAGTTGCCTGTATCTGTATTTGTATCTGCTAGTTAGTTGTGTGTGTGCAAGCTAGCTAGCTGGGCTGCTGGACTGCTGGGCATCTATCTGGATCCTACTGTACTACTGTATGTACAGTACTATGACTGACTCCTTGAGAATCTTCTAGGACCTCTTCTGGAGGATTATCATATTTTTTCCTTTGTGGGTTCCTTTGTTTTAGGTCTTACTATTTGTTATTATATATAACTTCTTTGAAACTCATCTGTCTGTCGGTTGTCTGTGTAACAAGAATTGGAGAGCGGCGTAAAAAGAACTGTGGTTCCGTTGTTATTAATGATCTGACTCTCTCTCTATCTAGTCTGTCTATCTATCTAACTTGACTTAAAGGAGGAAAGAGAAAAAGAAAGCTCTATTTTCTATTTCCAATAACTACAAATCCGCTACAACTCAAACAGATAAATAAAACGCATACTTACTCACTCACTCACGAGGGGTACTTATATCAGCATGATGAAGCTCCTCACACTTTCCCTCCTCCTCCCCATCATCACCATCATCATCTCTCTCTGGCCCTCCCGTGTTCTCGGCTTGGTGTGTACTCAGCCGGGGCAGACGTTTTGCTGGTAAGTATATACAGTACTCTACACTATCTATCTAGGTACCTAGGTAGATTAGGTACCTAGGGGACCTTAGATAGGTCCAGTACCTACCTACCTACCTACCTAACAGCTACCTTACTGTATTCTACTAGGGGCCAAGACTTCTACACCTGCGCCACCACCGGGGAGATCGTCCACATGGGCGCCTGCCAGCCCGGCACGGAGTGTCGCGTGATCCCGGAGACGGGGGCTGTTGTGTGCCAAGAGAAATGAAGTGATGTGATTGTTAACTACATAGGTGGGTAAGTAAACTGCTACTATTGCTGCTGCTGCTGCTCTGTGGCTATATGCGTGTGAGTTTGGATTCTGAATCTGGGACGGTATAGTAGGGTTGAAGTTGAACTGGTGGAGTTGTTGAAGGAGAAGAATGAAGAGAGGATAGGAAGGAAGGGCGGTAGCCGTGAGAGAGTGATGATAATCAAGTGGTTGCCAAACAGAGAACAGACAAATGCTTGAGATGTTTGTTTGGTTAATTGAGGTAAGCAGTCAGCCATATACAGTAGGATGCCAAAATTTTTGTCACTGCCAAGGATCCCCTGTGCAAGTTGCATACCTCACTGCTTTTCTTTATTGTGATGTGGACTGACTTTGCCATGTGTGCTTAGAGTCTTTTACCTATTATGGTGTTCAATTACTTTTACCTATTACAGTGTTCAATCACTTTTCAATAGCTTCAAAATGATAGGTACAGTACAGGTATAAAATAGCAATCTGCCCAGCCTCTAGACAGGGATGTAGGTGTGACAAAAGTTTCTGGCAACCTCCTGTATGCCATAAAAAAAGTTCTCTAATCAAGCTGTATGTACTGTATAACCTCTTTGGCTCCATCCCCCTCCCCTCCCCTCCTTCCCCTCTCCTCCCTTTAGGAAACGCTTCACACTATATTATATCCTCTAAGAGCAGAGTTCCTGGAGCTGCTCTGGTATAGAGAAGTTGTTTCACGCAAATTGGCAGGTACTGTACTAATTTGGTGTAGGTTAGATGTTGATTATACATGTAATGTAATATAATATGGATTTTAGAACCTCTATGTATATATGTAATCTCATAGGCCGGAAAGGTGCACCAATCCCACCGATCAGCCGAAGCATGTCGGCGCTGGCATAAAGAAGTCGGGACGCCGCGAGCGCTCGGTAACATGTAGACTAGACATCTGTCGGACTGCGCGAACCTAGTAATCCGAAGATACGATGATGAAAGCTCTGATCATTCCAATCTACCTAACTATCTGACCACTATTTATGGACTTAGGGGTTAAGACCTTCCGAATACTTCTTTGTTTAATGATCCCGAGACATTTTTGTGAAATAACAAAGGAAAATAGGTGTTTCGGGTATAGACAGTATGATCCCTTTATTGCAGGGATTATAACCTTTGAGATGCCTGGATCAGTGTGTGCTGAATAGGCTGATAGGTCTCTTGGTATACCACTAGGGTATAGTGGTAATATTCAGCTGACACACCCCCCCAGCACCAGGCGAGACAGCAATATATAGATGGAGGTGCTAGGTTATAGATCTCAGTCAGTCAGATATATCAACTAGTCCAAGTAGTTTGACAAATTCTTCATGCTTTTGACACAGTAGGATCTTGGTGAGACCATCTGCAGCCATGGATGTAGTCAGGACCCATGTAATTTGTATGCAATGGGATTGAACTTTGTCTCAAAGCCATAGATGATGAGTATCAATGTGTCAAAGTTTTGAACATATAGCAGGTTTGTCCTCCTTGACTAGTAGGTCAACAGTCTGGCAATTATCACATTGAATATAGATGTCATGCTCAAGATCTAGTTCTATAGTGTTGAGCAGTTGGTTCCACCACTTGATCTGCTTTCCAGCTTCAGATATTGCAAGCAACTCAGCTTCAGTAGTAGATATAGTGATGGTCTTTTGCTTGCCTGAACACCAATCAACAGGACCTCCAAATAGTTTAAAAAGGTACCCTTCAGTGCTTTTGCAATCCTCATTATCAGCATAGGCAGTGTCACTTGCGCAGATGAAGACATCTGATGTGAGGTCATCTGGTGAAAGGGAGTATTCAATCACATATAATTTTGTTCTATTGAGGTAGCATATAGCATGTTCGGCGGCATCAATATGCCTTGGAGATGGATTGACAAGGAATTCTGACAGCTTACTATTAGTCCTTGCAATATCAGGATGAGTAATAATTGCAGGATACATCAAGGACCTAACAAGCTGCTGATAGTAATAAATTTGATGAGCAGATGCTTGACCATCATATTGAGTAAGATGTTCTGTAGTAGCAGCAGGTGTTGACAGGGTTTGATGTGTCTCTAGGTGAAATCTCTTGATGATCTTCTCAATATATGAGTCCTAGCAGAGCCATAGCTTTTGCTGAGATCAATCACAAATAATATATATATCTAGGAACTATTTCAGTTCTCTAAGATCCCTCATATGGTAGGTAGCCATAATATCTTGCTTGAGTTGCCTGACATGGCTTTCATGATCACAGTGGTATAGAATAACAATGTCATCAACAAAGAAGAAGATTAGGCAGTGATGATTGGTGAAAAGGCATGGCTCTTCAGGGACTTTCTGGAGTTCTAAACTAGTTAGTGTTTTGGAGAATTCTTGATGCCAGAGTCTAGGGGATCTTTGTAGTCCATATAGAGCTTGTTGAAGCTGCATCACATATCCTGTCTTTTTGAATTTATCTGGGAGCTCAACATAGACTTCCTCATCAAGTTCATTATTAAGGAAAGCATTGACTGCATCTAGTTGGATAGTCTCTAGGTTGAAAACAGCAAGAATAGCCATGAGGGTTCTGAATACTTTAGCTGCAAGAGTAGCAGCATATGTATTCTTTAATAGATGATGCTATAGATCATCTCTAACACAGACTTGTGCCTTGTACTTCAATAGATATCTGTTGGAATCAAATTTATATGAGAATACCCATATAAGAGGTAGGATCTGTGTCTTTTGAGGCCTTTTAACACATCTAAATATGCCTTGTGCTTCAACCTTGCTGAATTCAACTTCTGCAGCTTTCATGAAGTCATCCTTGAAGGGATGAGCAAGGAGTTCTTTCCAGTTCTTGGGCAGAGATGGCAGCTGATCACAATGTAGAGGTCTTGGCTGGCTTATAGCAGTGGCAAATGTGTTGAAATAGCCTGGCAGATTGTATGGGCTTTCAATTTGGGTCATATAGGCATCTCTGCAGTGACAAGAGGATGAGAGATCAGCTTCTTGCTGGTGTTAAGATGGCCTTTGAATGTGTGGTTCTGTCAATATATTGGATTCATCAATTTCAGACCTGATTTCTTGCAAAGGAGGTGCTCTAGCAGTTCTAGCATGGGTTGATAAAGGACCTGGCTCAGTAGACCTGCTGAGCTTGTCTTGGAGTTGCAAATCAATGTTAGATCCATGATCAGGATGTTCTGCAGGATTCAAAGATGTTGGCAAAGAAGATGATTGCTGGGGTGTTGAATCAGATGTCATAAAGACTGACTGATCAGGTGTTATTGCTTTGTAAGTGGTCTTATTAATCAGCTCATCATGTTCAACATCCCTAGGCCTGATATCATCAAAATCATCATGTCTAATATGTTGAGTAATCTCTGCCAATTTTATAGGCATGGTAAGTGTCTCTTTTAACTTCTGAACTGCTGTTTTGATTTGATCTTTGAGGAAGGGTTTGTCTGGATTATATAGCCTTGTTTCATCAAATATAACATCTCTGACCTCAATAACACAGTTCTGACATGGCATCCAGATCTTCCATATATTAGAAGCTTTATAACCAACCAAATAGCCTATTAGGGTGCGTGGCTGCATCTTTTGCTTTCAAGAAATCTTGGGATCTCTGACATATGCTTGTGAGCCATATACATGAAGGTTTGCAAGATTGGGGTGTTTGACATGCTTGCCAGTGAGCTTCTGAATCATCTTGCATGGAGTAATTCATTCTAATGATCTTGTGGGCAATCTGTTGATGAGATAGACTGCCATTCTGACTGCTTCTGGCCATAGATTTAGTGGCAATCTTGCTTCAATAAGTAAGGCTCTAGCCTTCTGTATAATCACCCTCCCAGCACATTCAGCTGCACCATTTTGTTCAGGTGTATAGGGAACTGTGTCTTTAATGATAGTACTCTGGGCTTTGATCATGGCATTCTATTTATTTCCTAGGGTCTGTTCCTTGTTGATATAATATACCTTCACTCTGATACAGTATTGAGTTTAAATCCAATGTTGGAATCCTCTGATAGAGTCTAATAGATCAGACTTATGTGGAAAAGTATCAACATGATGTTTTTGAGATGCATCACAAAGATAATGTGCTACCCATTTGTCTCCATTGTATGCTTCTTCCATGTTGATTAGATCAAAATGGACCTTCTTATAGGGTTGAGTGGCTTGGTCAGCTGGTCTTCAAGATATCTGATGTTTTGCAGTTGATATGGCACAGACTTCACAGACAGATAGAGGCTGAGAGATAGATCTCTTGATGATAATCTTAACACCTTCTGTAGCCTCAGGTAGGTGTTCTAGAGTGTCATAGTTTAAATAACCAAGTCACTAATGCCATAATTCAATGGGAGCTGCTGATTCAAGTGGTTTTATAGATGTCTGAGTTGCAAAGAAAGTATGTATTGGGTTATATTTAATGATCCAGTTTTCATGATGGAGTTGAAGCTGACATATATGCTTGCCTTGATATATGAGGTAGTCTCCATTAGGATTCCATAATATACTAATCTTCTGCATTTGAAAATATAACACCAGGTTTGTATGGAATCTGGGGGAATAGGCAACATTAAGCAAAGTCATATTTAATGGCTTTCTATCTGGACTGACTACTTTCAATGCCACAGTGCTGTATTCTTCAATCTTGGTCATTGTATTGCCAACTTTGACCATATTGTCAGATCCTGCAGGTCAAAAGTCTTTGAAGCAGTCCTGAACATTGCAGACATGTATATTTGATACAGAATCAAGGATGAAGCTGTTATAGAGAGGATGAGGACTGTCCCATGTTGAATAACTTGCTTTGGTAGTGGCAAAGGTAATACCATAGAAGGAATCTTAGTTTAATGACTGAGAAGCTTTCTTAAGTAATTCTGAATTTGAAGCCTTTTGCTCAATGTACTGACATGCTTTTTTAACAGCCTTTTTGATCTTTCAGTTTGACTGGATGAGATTCTTTCACTTCTTATCAATCTTGGGATCAGGACTCCACCCATTTGATCTGATTGACTCAATGATATATGGGCATTTGCTGAAACAATGTTGTATCCCACAGATGCATGTACAGGGTTCTTGCAGTTGATTTGAAGATCTAGATCCAGGCTGATTTGGCTGTTTTCCTTCAGGGCTTCTGCCTTTCAATGTCACAAATAAGATATTATGCTGATTGTGTGAATTGCTTATCTCAGCCTGTCTCCATTTGTGAAACTTCTGGACAAGATCATGGAAGCTTATATAGGTCAGATTGTCCTGGAGCCTGCCAAACCAGTGGCTATAAAATCCAGGGATTAATGACTTGACTGCCAGCATGAAGTCAGTTGTTGATTGATTGTCCTGGAAGTTAGGGATATTGAGGGCTTTGCCTTTATCATATAGCAAGTCCCAGGTTGTCAACCAATTGTCTATGTTTGACTGATAAAGCAAATGTGGGTGAGCCTTTCATTTTCTTATGATCTCAAGCTCTTAATACCTGGTAGTAGGGGTGAAATGCTTCTTTAGGGCCACAAGGATGTCATGGGCATTGCCATTGTAGATATAGTGCAAATTATCTCACAATACTGTCTGCTGAATAAAGGATTTGAGATCTCATACTGCTCTAACCTTGGAATCATGAAACTCTAGGTCTTGTTTGTATTTGTGCCATTGATATTGATATATCTCTTGTCCCAGTTCATCTAGATCAGCAATAGATGTTGCATTGGTCTTAATCTTACTAGAATCTGGTTCCTGGGGTTTCATCATCTCTAGGAGAGCTTCTCTATTTAGATCAATATATTCCCATATATCCTTTGCTTCTGCAACTGTCTTGATGACTTGGATCCATTCATCCCAATTGTTGGAGCTGGCCAAGATGATCTGTCGAGATGCAGATGCCATGATGGAGGATTCAAATGGTTTATAATAGGAATATAACAAGCAGTTCAACTTTTACACAGAGGTCTAGTGCTTGAGAATGGCAGTGATAATATGATGAAGATAAATTGTGCCTCTATAACACACTTATGGATGGATATAGTGATAGAATGATGGAGGGGATTCAATATGAGGATGAAAATCAGTGTCTTAGAGCAACTCTGGGCTCATAACTGTTGGACTGTGCGAACCTAGTAATCTGAAGATACAATGATGAAAGCTCTGATCATTCCAATCTACCTAACTATCTGACCACTATTTATGGACTTAGGGGTTAAGACCTTCTGAATACTTCTTTGTTTAATGATCCCGAGACATTTTTGTGAAATAACAAAGGAAAATAGGTGTTTTGGGTATAGACAGTATGATCCCTTTATTGCAGGGATTATAACCTTCGAGATGCCTGGATCGGCGTGTGCTGAATAGGCTGATAGGTCTCTTGGTATACCACTAGAGTATAGTGGTAATATTCGGCTGACAACATCTTCTTCCTCCCTTTTCCTAGGATAGTTAATTGAAGAGGAATACCAGTTTCCCCTCTCAAGTAGAGAAGTCCCTCCTCCCTGTTGACCGCCACGCTAGCAACTTGTAGCACCACAGTATACTATGTAATAGTTGAGGGAGTGCTTTAGTTGGTTGATTGTCTGTGTAACAAGATTGGGAGTGGTGCAAGAAAAAAAAAAGCACCGCCGCAAAATCCTATAGGCATATATATATATATATTGGCTCTGTTATCATCAGAGGTGATCTTTCTTTTTGTCACTGTATAAAATCTATCTACCTAGCTCGTGATCCTTATAAGGAAAAGGCGAGAAGATGAAAGGAAAGGAAGCTCTATTTCTATTTTTCTATTTCCAACGCAACAATGGAGCTCCTCCCTACACACTCTTCTTCTTCTTCTTTCTCTCCCTCGTCTTCCCTTATGCTTTTTCTCCTCTTGGTCATTGCCCTCGGGCTGTCCCCTGTTCTTGGCTTGAACTGCACCTCCTGCTGCATGCCCGCTCAGGGTCAGGCTCAGGGCTTTTGCCGGTAAGTACTTACCTACATACCTACCATGCCTACCTACTGGAATCCATGAGCATCTATCTCCTTGAAACCTACACCCATAAGACCCCTTCCGTTTTATTCATCATCATTATTATTTAAATACTGATGGAAACAGTGAATTGTTTGATTTAGGGGACGAGAGTTCTACATCTGCAGAACCACCTCAACCACCACCACCGCCACCGCCACAGGGGCAATTGCCCACGCGGGTACTACGTGCCAGGATGGCACGGTTTGTTGGGTAGGGTAGTTTGGGGATGGGGCTTTTGTGTGTGTGTGCTGTGAGGATGGGGTGGAGTGATAGATAATCTGTCAACAACTAGTACAACTAAGTCCATGGATGCCTTCTACGACTTCTATTTCGGGCTGATAAGGTAGGTTGAACTGTTCAAGTTGAAAAGGAGGGGGTAGGAAGAAGAAGAAGATGATGATAATGACAATGACAAATAAACAGCAAAGTCACTGGCCAATGAATGAATCATGCCGCCTCGAATTCTCCTGTTCCTGCTTTTTCTTCCGCCCTCCTCCACCTTTTCCTCTCCTCAATCTCCTCATCAAGGGAACCCCATGCGAGCAACACAGTAGACAGTATCAACAGCAACAAAAACAAAATAGCAGCTGTCAAAGGTAGGTTCTTGTCTTGTAGTCGTCATGTTTTATCTTGCTATTTTTTTTTCCTTCCTGCCCGCTCAGGTTGTTTCGAAGATTAGTATTCATTCCAAGGTCGGAGAGTGTGACACTGAGTAAGTACCGTACGCATGGCTTTTTTTCTCTTTCTTTCTTTGTCTGACCAGACCAGCCAAAGCCAAAGCGCGGATCAAATAGCCTGGCTTGGGACATCAAGGGAGGCAGTAGTAGTAATATGCTCTGTACATGCATAGAGTGTACTGTGTAGGTGTTGGGCGCACATTGCACAGAGCCTGGGGTCCTTTACTATTTCTTACTGCACAGTACTACTGCTGCATTAGGTAGGTAGGTACCTTACGAATCGATCCATGGATCCATGGATCGATCGATGGAAGAAGTTCCAAGGCACTGGATTGGCAAGGTTGACCGCCGGATGGGCACTATTCCATCTTTGGCTAGTCCGTGATGGGCGGGGGACCCGCCCCGGGGTCCACTCGGTGGTCACGGTGGGGGTTCTGCTCGCAGAATGATATCAGGCGGTGTGCTTGGTCCTGCTGTCCTGACCAGTCACTACTGATGTATGACTGCAGGACCAAAGTCAGGAGGAGATCTTGCAAATCGCTGGATTCCTGACCAGACCTGACTTGACCTGATCCGACTTGTCAGGTGGAAGGAAGGCAGTTGTATTGTGTCATACTATCTGTATATTCGCCCGAGAGACATCAAATTCTACAGGGCAAGCAAGAAAGCAAGAAAGAAAGAGAGAACGCCAACACAAGTGAGGGTAAGGTGAAATGGTTACATAGATAGACAAGTACCCTAGCTTGCTACTGGGAAGCTGTCGTCTAAGATCATATGTAATAGAGAGGAAGAAGAAAGTCTAATCGCAAGTATACCCAAAAGAAAACCCCCAAAAGAACCCTAGAAAAGGAAAACTAGAAGAAAACATAGCTCATAAGTCTAGTCATCACTCCTTGGAAACGGGTATCGGCTTCTCCGCCATCGCGCAGAGGCGGAAAATGTGACGCGGCTTCGCGCCGTGCTCTTCGTCGATGTAGTCGACGATGGCCGAGTCTGCTTGCAATTAGCCACGTGCCGCTGGTTCCTTACGGACCACGTAATGCGGAGTATAGATAGGGAAGATGCAAGATAAGGAGCGCGCTACTTACGCAATGTGGAGCGGTTGTCGAACATCACGATCGTCCGGGGGCCCCACCGCACCCGGGCCTGGAAGTCGTGGCCCGTGATGATGTGCTGCAACAGGAAGTCGAGCACGACCTTGGCCTCGGGGTCCTTCAGGCCCTGGATCTTCGTGATGAACTCGCCATTGACGAAGAGGCACTTCTCGCCCGTCACGGGGTGCACGCGGACCAGCGGATGCACCGTGTCGACCGGGTCCTTGCGCACCAGGCCCCCGCGCGCGCGGGCGTGCGCGATCATCTTCTGCGACGAATGCACGGCCTTGAGGTTGTCGAGGAAGGAGCGGAAAGCCGGCGAGAGACGTCTGTGTCTGTCAGTATCGATTCGAAGCGTGTGGTGCGCCAATCAATGTCGGCGAACATACTTGTATGCAGCGTCAGTGGCCGCGAAGACGGTGTCCCCACCGACCTCCGGACCCTGCAGCAGCCCCAGCATCACGTACCCCGGCGGCTGGATCTCGTAGCTGACATCCTGGTGCCAGAGCGTGGTCGTCGTGCGCTGCTCGAGGAACTGCGCGATCTCCTCCTTGTTGCCGTCGCGGTGGATGATGTGGAATCCCGGGAAGCCTCTGACGGTGCCCGAGACGGGCTGGTAGTTCGGCTTGCCGAAGTGCCGCATGAACTCCTGTTGGCGCGCCGGACCCATATCGATCAGATCCTGATTGGGGAAGGCGACAACCTTGCGCTCCGCGATCAGCAGGGCCAGCTCGTCCTTGGCGGCGTCCGACAGCTGGCTCAGCTGCACGCCCTCCACGATGCTCCCCAGATGGGGCTGGATATGCGAGATCTTGACGCCGGGCGTGAGCAGGTTGGGCTTGGATTTGTCCTTGACCCGGAGCGCGGGGTCCTCATAGTCGAATGGGGGCAGCGGATCGAACCAGATCTTGTCCCAGGTGGGCAGGTACTCGGGGTACTTGGTGCTGGCAGACGCCTCATTGGAGACGCTGACATACGGCAGGTTGATGTCGTAGCTGATGGATGCGTCGGTATTGGTCACCGTGATGGTTTGCGACATGGTCAGCCGTGTCCGTGAGGGGCGAGGGATAAACTCTGCGGTAATTCAATGGAGAGGGAGGAATGAGGGTTTTTGGGTTCGCGAGCTTGCCGCCAGAAAAACACAGAGAAAAAGAAAAGTTTCCCGCGTCTGGTTCCTCTAATATAGGGCCCTCCACCACCGCGAGATGTCCCCTGGTCCTCCGGTCGAGCAGGACGACATGGCCAACGCGCTGCGCCAACCGTCCGTTCTGACTGACGGGCACCAGCACCTCCACCGGACATGCCGGGAGAATGCCTTGGAATTGGATTCTCTAGCCGGGAGAGTCTGCAGCGGCCCTTCTGCCTCGAAAGGAGCATCGCAGGAGTCAGGTCCATGGCCGATGGCGGGGCAGGATCCCGGGATGTTTCTGAACGTCCGATACCCATCCATGTCCGATCCCCCCGCCGGACAACGATAATGTGTCTAGCGCGAGCACGATGCACACGGGAGTGCTCGATCGGGCCACCGGATCCAGCCAGGGTGAGCATGGTGGTGGACGCGAGAGAGGATGGCTGCTTCGAGCTGCTTCGTCGTCAGGCTGCTAACGCATCGACCAGGTACCTCAGGACGCGAGTCGGGTATCAATCTGCCCCACCATGTCGGACGTCTCGACGGTCGACAGTCTCGACGCCCAGCAGCCACGCCAGCGACGGGCGAACGACATGGTGATGATGCCAGCGAGGGATGCGCATCGACGTCGGAACAAACCGCGGTGGAGGGCGGCTTGTTCCGGTGCTCACCGCCGCCGGGTTATCTTATCATCTCACGATGCGGCATGTGCATCCCTCGCGTTCTGGAAGTCTCTCCGTCGCGACGTCCCCGCCAGGCTGACGGCTTCTAGAATCATCCTCTGTCTGCTACGCGGATCGAGTGCGATGAACCCATCCATGCCATCTACTGTGTGCTCTCTCTGGTTGCGGTTCGTCGGCCCGCCGCCCGACAGGCGCTGGAGATACCCAAAACAGCCATCAGTTCTCCGCTCCGCTGGTCAAACGGTCGACGATTTCTCGCGTCAGACCGCCCCTCGCACTCCATGCCGTCTGCAAGGCCAACGATGACATACGCAGTGTCCTCCGTATGTGCGCATGCGCTAAACTACTAGGCGCATGGCGTGCAGCCAGTGAGCCCCTCCTGCTGAGCACCGTGGCTGCTGCGCGATAACCCTCTTGCGTCGAACGTCGCGCTCGGGCGGCCAGAGCATGGGGACTAGACCGTGCGGATGAGAAGTCCCGGATCAGCCCTTCGAATGGTCTTCGAGAAACCGTTGCCGGGCTTTCAGCCATGCAGGGGAGTCCTGCGTCAGATGCAGGTGCCGATCCGGCCTACAGGGATCCTGCCTAATCGTCTGCCTCGATAAGCTACGACGGCTGAGGACCTTGGGGGGGGGGGGGGACAGAAAGTGTGCGGTTCCGACCTGCTGTGACCGACTTCGGCTAATATCTCCCCGCCTGCTCACATGGGGATCCTATCTTCATGCGGTACGGAGTACTTTGGAAGCATCTGCCTTGATGGCTCAGACCACTATCAAGTCCTCTGCAGCCTGCGCCATTCGACGCTGGCAACGCCTTGTTTCACTGTCTCCAGACGAGCTCGGGCCGTGGAAACGATGGCACAATTCACCTCAGGGAGCTAGAGCTCGATTTGATGTTGCGCAAAAGTTCCTCCTGCTTCTCGGGCCACGACAGGGTGGCTGAGCCTTCCAGCTGTCGCCCAAGGATTCGGGCCGACTGATAGAAGCCCCCGGAGAGTGGGGATGTCGACAAACAAAGTAAATGAAGCATGGGACCGCTAAGGCCAGGAACCCAGGCCTTTACTGCGTCATAGCACCTCCAGCTCGCCCCTTGTCGGTCGAGGAAACGGCATTGTACAGCACAAAGAGCAGATTTCGAAGCTGCCTGGGAATGCAGATCCAAATGTTACTGATTCCATAAGAAGTAAAGGCCACCAAAGAAAATGTTGTATATGACTGTGCGAGCCTGATGGAGCAGTAGAGCTAAATTAAAACGGGATCCACAGCACCGCCCTGGCGGCAATGCAAGTATGATCCCACCCCCCTATTGAACTTTGCTTGCAGCTTGAATTTTGCCCAACTGGATCAGGACCTCCGTCACCTTACGATGGACCAGATAAGTCCAGGACTGCGGTGGATCGCATGGCACGGTGATCAAAGTCAATCGGAAACAAAGCCTGTAGCCATGCATCGAGCCAGCAGCAGAGAACTCTCCGATTGGCAGTACCTAAAGAGGAACATGCAGGATGCGGCACAGCACGTCGCACAGCAGACGCCGCACAGAGTGACGTACGAACCAAATCTGTGGGATGTCGGACAGATGCCGGAGGATCGACTCGATCGAGCTTGGAATGCACCGAGTACCGGAGACCCGAAATTAACACGAGCTCCGGCTCCGATTCCCTAACAGAGTATGGATTATTGTCCGTTCCGCGCACTCGGACGGACACTTTCCGTTATTATTGCGAGTGTCCGGGATTGTCTCACATCATACTTCAGGCGAATTGAATCCTTGTGTGCGCCGCAATTATGATGGTGACGGTATAATATGCTCAACAATCTGTACTCCGTACGCCTTGTAGGGAGAGAAGTGGGACAACAGCAGTCATACTGACGAGGTACTGTATGTACCTACGGAGTAGACAGTTGGGTATCACATGTGACATTGAAACGATGAGCGGGATCTACGCCGCCCGACTACAGGTACCAATGCAATATCGTTGTCCATTTACGCTTTTGGGACCACTCACGACCGTGCACAGAACTTGCATTATCGATTCTTGAGATACACCGAGAGACATTTTGGTCAAGAGCTCACAATTCAGGTCCTGCTTTTCTTTGTTTCACTGCGCCATGGGGCCCCCGGAACGGGGCATACATGAATCTATTGCATTCTATGCAGGTCCAAAAGTTCGACGCATACTTGCCTTGTGATATTTTCTTTGATCGAGTCAACCAGCAACCTAGGTCTACATCATGCAGACCGGACTCAATTTTTGTATCATGCCTGCAATCTTTTACTGTCCCTTTTCCAAGTACAATTCTCGGATAGAGGGCCGTGCAACTCTACTTATTCATTCTCGTTTCGTCTTCTGAAGCAACTGGCCGCGCAGTCTCGCGAACATATCTAATCCCATCAGGGCAGCTGCAATCCAAGAGCACTGCTTAGCATGGAAGAACACGGGCACTGGGCGTGAATGTGTCAATAGTCAACATACCGAGAAGCGCATACGGCGCGTAGAGCATGGTGAGGTTCGATTTCTGCTCCTGCGTTCGGTCCGTCCACGACCACACCTCGGCCAGGCACGCGACGGTCGTGATGACCGTCTGCACGGCCCAGACAAGCAGATTAAGCGGGACGAGCGGGTCGTCTTTGACAGTTGTCAGTGTTCTACATTCAATCTCAACATGCTACTTTGCAACGTCATAAGTGACGGACGTGTCGACGTATAGCGTACCTCTCAGCAGCGCACCAACGGCCCAGATGCTGACCGGGCCGTGGTACAGCGCCTCCATGAGCAGGAAGAACGTGAACCACGCGGGCGCGGGGCCCTCGAAGAACTTGTCGTGGTAGGTGTTGATGTAGAACTCGCGGATGCGGTTCACAAAGGCCGGCCTGATGGCCTCGGGGTACAGGGAGGTGACGTCGGCCACTTTACGCATGGGAAATCCGGTCAGTCGAACTCGAGCTTGACATCTCAATTTATTTCTCTGGCAGATCCAAATGGTGTCCGGGTCCAGCAGCCATGATGAAGGCAAGGTTCCAGAAACGGAGACTACTTAGTTACGTTGGACATATGTCTATCCATTATCGCGGTCTCGTCTCGTCTCACTTCAATGAGTGCTGGGGATAACCACTGGGAACCAAGACAAACCCAAACAAGAAGAGAAGGAGGAAAAATTAGAAAATGGAGTAGGCAGGCATATACATACAGTAGACAATCGGCACATGGATCATAAAGAAGGCGAGGTACACTAGGTCCCGCTTCCGGCTGAGTATCGACGCCATCCTGGCTTGTCCTTGTCGTCTGAATTCGACCCGGCGAGTGCTCGTCCGCGGACGTTAATCTAATCTGAGGAAAAAGGGTTAACAAAATGAAATTATCGATCGAGATCGAGATCAAGATCAAGATCCGGACAAACAAAATCAAGACACGGTAGTCGGTTTCGCTATGGTGTGTTTTGCCTCGTTTCCCTAAGGCCTTTTTGGTTTGTTTTCTTGTTTCAACCGCAGCCGCAGCCCCAACAAGTCGGTGCCACGGTGGCCGGTAGTAGGTGGAGCGGGACCCGGCGTCCCTCGACCTTCCAGCGGATTGGAACCGTCCACTGTCCCGTTCCAATCGGACGGGCCCGGGGCCCCGAAGTAGTCCGTAGTACCCATTCTCGGTTAGGTTAGAACTCGACAAGACAGTTGGGACGGGATGCAGCCTGAGCCTGGGCTTCCAGGTTTCCAAGTCAGCTGTCTGTATTCTGTACTAGTAGTTACCCACTGACTCACTGACTTACCCCCGGGGTCCGTACTTGTGTGCCCCCCTTAGGTGCTGCAGCAGTTCAAGCGGTGAGGCGCTCACTGGTAGAGCAATCTGATAAATATACGAGCACCTCAGCCAGCCAGCAAGCAGGAAGCACAGGGCTGGCTTACCATACCGTAGTATATTGTATATCGGATCACATCACATTTGAAAACATACACACGCACACACACACAAACATATATATATATATAGGAATGAATATATAAGAAGCATTTGTTTGTCGCTCAAACCAGAGAGACAGAAAGGAAGGAAGGAAGGAAGGAAACGAAAGGAAAAGGTCACTTTGTGACAAAATTATGTATGTATATCAATCGAATAGAACAGGGTGGACTTCATGATGAACAACAGACCAATTATTATTAAAGACTATCTATCTATCTAAGTCACCTACTACTTGACTATCCTGGGGATTCTTTTCTCTACTCTACGAGAGATTTTTATCACAGTCCTACTTTCCGAAACCTGCCTGCAAGGGGGGCAAAGAGTATATTTCTTTGACAGGATCCTATATATATAGAACTCTTTGGTGGATCTATGCAGGAAACAGTAGATGGACGTGCCCAATTCTTTCTACACTTAGTTGACGATCGCAGAAGTGACGAGTCTACATATGTATTACTGAATACCATTTATTGAATGGCGTTAGGCTCTGCAGTTCAAATTCCAAAACATCGTTGATATCTATCGAGTCAAAGCTCCTGCTCCTGCTCATGATCTCTCTCTCTCGCTCTCTCATTCTGACCAAAGAGGATCCAATCTATAGTATAGAAGTACAGACAAGCACACGACGGGTCCGATCAGATCGGATCGGATTCAATACATTATCGAGAAATGGCACCGTATACTGGAAACGGACGGAAAAGCAAAAAAGCGTAAGATACAAATTCAAAAAAGGAAAATCAATGCATGGATTGGAAGGATGTTGATGTTGATGATGACGATCATCGGTCCATTGCCGACATATGTATGATAAACAGACCATGTAAGTAAGTAACCCATCCTCAATCCTGCGTACAGTACAGTACATAATAAACTTCCCACTTCCTTCAAAAACGCCACTTGCGAGAAGGGTTTTCTTTCACAAAACAGAGACCAAGACGAGAAGGAGTACCTAGGGGGATGACGTAGCTAAATAAATACAAAGATGCTCACTTTGCTCACAGGGGGTGTGTGTCGTTTAATTTAATTCACTTATCGCAAAATGTCGTCAATCCGGAACCGCAACTCCTGCGCCACCTGGACCAGCTCGGCTCCCAGGCCGCTCTGCTGCAGCAGGAGAAGCATCTCCGAGATGCGCGTCGCGACGGCGTCGCTGCCAAAGACCGCGCCGCCCATCCGCACGGTGTCGTGGAACCAGCGCTGGATCAGGTACACGAGGTCGCTCGCGATGTAGCGCCGGTTTGGGCCGTGGAAGGGCGCCTCGTCGTTGTAGAACATGGCCTCGAGGATCGCGTAGAGCTTCTCGTACGGGACCTCGAGATCCAGGAAGAGATCGACCACCCACGTCGAGGGCCCGACGCCGCGCTGGTGCTCCAGTGCGTAGCGCTCCAGCATCGGCAGGAGCACGGGCACTGGGAAGGTGGTCTCCGACATCCGCAGACGGCTGCCAAGGCTGCGCACCTTTTCAATCACCGCCTCGTACGGCTGCGGCTCTCCTCTCTCCACCGTCTCATCGTGCAGGTCCTGCAGCAGGTGCTGCCACGTCGATTTGATGTCCGCGGAGTTGCGATGGTCCGCAAGATAGAAGATCTGCAAACAGATGTCATAATAACTTCCAGGGTCGGCATATTGGTTGAAGAGCTTGCGCTCTATTAGCACACCTCTCCAGCAGGCGGAGTCAAAGTAAAGAAATTCTTACCGTGCTGAGATCCATGATCGGTCCATCCACCTCTCTCAGAACCTCCACTTTCCGCTCTGGTGCGATCCTGTTGTCCTCCTTCAAACGTTGCAGGAGATCGTCCTGGACATTTGCCACGTCGAGGAGGTTCGCTATCTCCTGCAGTAGTCGCTGACGAGGCTGCCGACCGACGTCGGGAGTGAAGGTTGACGCGTTTGTTCTGGCACGGCCAAGGTATTCGATTCTCCGGCTCAGAGGTAGGGCAAACCCGCTCTGAGCCAGCTCAAACTGGACCTTTGCGGCCTCGAAATAACGCCCGGACTGGGAGTAGTATCTCCAGAGCAGATCGGCATGCGAAATGTCATCCGCGGACTTGCGCTCGAGGTACGTAATCACGAAAGGCGATGTTTCTTCAAGTAGACGATCACTCCACCCCTGCTCCAGATACCAATCATACAAACTCGTCAGGAACACCTCGTCATCAGACTCCGAGATGACTCCATAGGCCTCGTTCTTTCGCTTGGCAATGACAGTAAACTGCCCGTCGACAACGCCAGGATCTTCAGCGGCCAAGTTGTCAACCGCAACAATAACCTTAAAGATGAGGTCATAGCATTGCTTCCGGAAATCGAAATAGGACTGGCGAGTATCCTTCAGAGACAGCCATGTTAGTCCCATCAGCATGCAAATGGACGTGTCGTATACTCACATTTGCAGGACGCCCGTCCATGATCCAGGAAAGCGCAAGGTTTGCCTTGTCAGAGCTTGCGGCGACACTGAGAGCCAGTTGAATTGCGCCTGCACAAGTCAGCCCGTTCCACCGCTTGAAAGGTATCTGTCTGGGACTTTACCCGCAAAGAATTGGTTGGCTATATAGCTGTCAACTGCAGAGACGAGATAGTCCATAGACAGGCTGTCTGCGACTTGCTGGAAGAGGTTAAGGCTCTCATTGAGCAAGTTGCGTCCCAGCTCCGAGTTCCCGCCGGCCTCGGTAGCTCTTTTGAGCAGTTCCTGCGCTTTAAATATGACAACATCCTCGGCACTGCAAAAGTTGCCGCACCGTCGTCGCAGAGCGTCGGCCACCGTCTCAACGTTCGAGCCCTTGGCGATGTTTCTGTTGACAATTGCTTTTACCAACTCCTTCGCAATATCATATCCCTTGCTGGTGCTGAAAAGCTCTTCAAATGTAAGCTTCATGAAGCGTTGTTTCGAGTCTTCTGGCAGGGTGGCTACAATCTCGTCAACGCGCTCATCGAACAGAACGAGCACGAAGGAGATTCCCTCGATCGTGTCAGAGAGCAGCTGAACCAGGGAGTGAAGGGCGCGGTGCTCCGCCTGCAGCGCGATTTCTTCTTGTTTGGTTGATGCACGGGAAAGAGCCTCGGGGCCACTCAGCCCTTCGATGAAGCTCTTGTTGCTCTTGAAAAAGTCCTGCAGGGCCGACAAATCTCGCTGGATTGTCTGCAGTTTTTCGGTGCTTACAGATGGCTCGATAGTTTGCGCCCCATTCGGCGAAGGGCTTGCTTTTGCAACTTCCTTCTTCCAGATTGAGCGCAGCAGCCTCGTCATGTACAGGGCAATACCAGCGTGCCGCGGCGACGGTACAATAGCATCGATGGCCGGTGTAGCATTGTCGGCAACGGCGTTTTCGTTCATCGTTGGTCTGCCACCGTATTCAATGAACACCTTACGTGCAAACTCGAGAACATCAGGGTCATTGATCTTCGACAGTCGCGAATCGGGGGACATTTCGACACCCTGACCGCATGCGACGGCCAACGCGGTTGCCAGAGTCTCGCTTCGACCATATGTCCGAATGAAGTTCTTGATCTCGCCCTCAAGCCCATCTTCACCGCCACCATTTCGCACGAGAGCGGCAAACATGTCCACCAGTCGACGACGACGGATGATATGAACGCCAGTGTTGGTTAGAATAGCAATCTCGGCAGCAGGGTGGTCATATTGGATAGCAAGCTCGTTGCCAAACCCTCCAGGGGTATTCGCGGCGGATACAGGGGGTGAGCACAAGCCAATATCTTCCGCCCTGCTACCCAAAGAGAGCCAGATAGCGGACTCTGCAGCCTTTCCCGGAATAATACTTTCCTGAGAGCGAGCGACACGTCCAGAATCAGGGGAAGATATAAACAAAGTATCCGCCTTCTGCATCGAATCCTTGCATGTGAAGCAGAAAAAGTAGCCAGGGGGGAATCGGCACGCAAAGCGTGTTGGATCCAGCGTGCGAATTGGTACTTTCGATGCAGCTGGTTGGTTGAACTTGAGTGGCTGCCCTTGCGGTCCAGGTTGGATCGTCGGGTAAAGATTGTCCAGGGGCGGCGTTTTGACATGATGGGCTTGCATGCTAGTTGGAGCGCTGGAGCCATTCGGAGTGGTCGACCATGTGTACGACCCAGTAGCGCTCAGATAAATCCGATATCCTGTTGCCGTTGTAGCCATGAGATGATACCTCGACGCCTCGGCTGCTGGAATGGGGCTTATGGAGACTATTTTGACTTTGGAGTTAAGAGTTTCATTGGACGGAATGATGTGTCCAATATTGGAGTAGATGTCGGCTGCAGGTTTTGTGATGGCCAGAGCAAGGGTACCATCAGGCTTCATATGGAAGACTCTGATGGTGGATAGCGACGACAGCGTGTAGAGCAGTTTCCTGGTGTCATCGACGACCATCTGCTCCACGTACTCCGGTTCCTTCTGGCCAAAACTGAGATTCGGAGCAAATGCCGCAAAGCGGGAGCTTGTGTGGTTCACCTTGCCACACCTACCCTGGAACCATCTCTCCTCCTGTTGGTAGGTCAACTCGTAGACGTCGTTGTCCGTCGACCCCGCGAAGAAGATCCTACCTGTAGCATCGGAGGAAGCGAAGACGTGGATATCGAGGCCGCGTATAGAAGTAGACATTCCCGTCTGATAGAGGGTCACCTGATACGCGCCGCTCGACGTCTTTTCGCAACCCATTCCCAGCAGAAGTACTTCCGCGGTCGTCGAGATCACAAGGAGATGGGTGACCGCAGGAAGGAAGACACCCGCACGGGGCTTGGCCAGTTTCACACCATTGATACTGTTGGGTTGGTCCTCGAACCCAACCAGCTGGGGATTTGGATGTGTATAGTCCCAGAGATAGAGGGCATTGTCAATGGCGACCCATGCGTGATTTATTTCCGCGAAAAGACCCATACTCGTCGAGACCTGCGCACGGTTGTATTGGTCGAAGATCTGGTCAGGGATATTATACATCTTGACCTTCTGGAAAGGCGCCCATGATGGTGATGTCGGGATGTCATAATCGGAGGAGAAACCCTCTGCGAAAGCTAATCAGCACAACGGTCTGTCACGAAAAGAGGAGCGCAGTTGACCCACGTGAGAGATAGCTGTCCAGGTCTGGATACCGCGACTCTTGCGCCAAGGTGTCATTAATCGTCCGCGCGCCGCGCTCTCGAGCGCTTATGTTTTCGTTTCTGCTCTTCGGAGCGGCTGGGGAGAGCCGCGTAAGAGAGGCCGGCGATGACGCTGGCCCTGGGGGCCCGGACGACGTTTTCGGCTGAAAAAGCGGGCCATGGTTTATAGTGCTAGCAGCGGGAGTCTGGAGATAGGTCCCTGGAAGCGGTCGTGGAGGTGTGAGAGTCGGATAGGACATGATTTAATCTCCAGCCGTTCTGCAGCTGGGGACTGTTCCTGCTCCCCGCGTCAAACACTCCCTGCACACCCAGGAAAAGAGTTGAACTTCAACGGTAAGTCGGTATTTCGGTATACAAGGAGTCAGCATGCAAAGTGTTAACGGGCTGGTCGGTGTAGAAAGTCATGCCAGCCCAGGGCAAACGCGAGGTCAACTTGGGATGCACCGAACAATGCGGACGAGAGCGTGCAGCAGAAACAAATTTGTGCACGGGCCAGGGCTGCGGATCTGCTTTCCCAGCTCCGCCTGGAGCTCTCGGACATGCACTCTCCCCAAGCCCATATCGGGTGTTACCCCTCAGAAATTTTTTTTTATTATTGTTCTTGTACAATAGCGTGGATCATACATTTGAATAGCGCCATTAACAAATATTCCCTCTTCGCGCTTACTTCGCAACTCCGCATTACACCCAAAATGTTCGCGCCTCTCAGATTCTCGACTCGCCTGGGGTTGCGCGCCGTTCGATACAACTCTACTTCAGCCCCTGCCACGCCTCCATTGATGGCTAAAATTCGAACGGACCTGAAGAATGCTATGAGAGCCAAGGATACCCCTAGGTACTGAGGACACCGACGCCGCCACGGCGACATGCGCCATGCTAGCCCAATCCATAAAAGCTAACAAAGTCGGTGTTAAAAAAAGGCTAAATGTCCTCCGAGCGTTAATAACGGAAATCACCAACGCCTCTAAGACTTCCTCCCCCATACAAACGGATCTTCAGCTTCTGTCGGTAATTCGGAAGAAAACCGCCCAGGCGAAAGAGGCCGGCCAGCAGTTCGCGGAAGCCAATCGGCCTGACCTCAAGGAGCAAGAAGATGCTCAGATTGCGGTATTGGAAGAATATGCTGCGCAGGTAGAGACCATGGGTGTCGACCAAATCCGGGAGGCCGTCTCCCAGGTAATCTCCCAGCTGAAGGGAGAGGGTAAAAAGGCAGATATAGGCAGTGTACTCAAGACGCTCTTCGCGCCGGGTGGGGTCCTGGACGGCAAGCCCGCAGAGAAGGCAGAGGTTGCGAAGATCGCCAAGGAGATGGTGGCGGCGTCCTAGGCCCAAGGGATCGCGCCTGGATATATAGGTAATCAATCTCCGTTCAATGATTACACGAGGCCATTCGTTACTAGGGTGGTGTTGAAATATCCAATAAACAAATACCTAATATCTCTTGTCGTGGAGTTCCTTGCGGAATTTACTGGAATGCACAGTCATAGCTATGCTGATAGCTTACCTCTACAGGGATAGAGGTCCAACGCAAAGTGTTATGCCCATCATGGGTCATTTACGTCTAGAGAGAGGATAAAGTAGCATTATGAACGACTCGGAGGTACGACACTCTAATATTCGAGACACGAGATTGTGAGAACAAAACTCCTCTATCCTTGGTATTTCAAATAGCACTCAAGAATAGACAACAGATTTAAGTATACAGGTGATCAGCAGAGGCACGGCGCAGATAAAAAAATTAAGCATACAGATCTCACAACTGGAGTGAGGAAGAAGTCTCATAGAAATACAATAATATGGGGTAAAAGCTCAAGGCCGCATAGAACTCCGCACAAAACCCAGCGCCATGTCATATGCACATGTCAGAATCGTTCTGTTGATCGCGACGGGCCCCTGACTAATGTCTGGAACGCTGGCTCCTTTCCAAACTCCGTGACCGTCGATAACTGATATTCCACCTGATCCCGAGCCAAAGGTTCAATCCAATTCATCGTTCTCATTAGCATACTCATCTAGGAGACGAGCAAAGCAAGTCCACCCAGTGAAGTCATGATGACTCCAACCCACCACCACCTGTCCGCATTTATAGGATCTGTGAGCTTGACGAATACATTCTTGTTCAGTGGCTCGACGGCCTCTTCGATGATAACGTCTCTCTTCGCATTGGCTGTCGCAGTAGGCCCCTTTCGGACGGTAGGGTTTAGCGTCTGCGTTGGGAGCATTTGCGGGGGCTTGTAGATGAGGTACATCGGATTCAAGGGCGATCCATCGTGCGCGTATAGATTTAGCCGTCTGACGTTATGGAAGCGGTCGGTGAGGACCTCGTATCGCTAGGCCACATTGTCAGCAGACGATCCATCACGCTGTGGACAATCGCGCATTTACCTCAAAGATCTCCGTCTGATTATATCTAGTGTATGATGACTGGTCGCCCTTACACGGATCTGACACGAGTTGACGGCCGTCGACGGCGAATGGTGTCAAGATGAGGGACCCGTTTGGCTCTTTTGAGTACCTGCCGTGCTGCCATTGCATGATGCCTTGTGGACATGAGGGATCCTTGGCTGCATAAACAAAGGTTAGACCGGTAAATGCTACGGCGGCGTACATAGCGCGGATACTGACGATTCGAAACAGCGCGATAGTATGCTTCTTCATAGTACCCATCGTCCGTGAAAGAATAGGCAAACCCGGTCAGGGGAGGTTCTTTGAATCTGTCTTTGATCGGGTCGTAAAAATCCTGGATGTCAATGACAACAGTTAGCGCACGCACATCAGCTTCCACCGCGTGCAAACAAGGTCGTGGTGGTCGGTCTTGGAGGGATGCTCATCAACATACCGGCCCCGTGACAACCTTGCGGGACTTCGTTGACCAGGTGCCGGTCAGTTCAGGATCTACCGCGGCCCTAGCGGTTAAGAAGAGAAAACTGAAAAGAAATAATGCCACAACCATGTTCGACGTCGTCATGACCGATCCCAGGTGTCACAGAAGAGATGGTCAAGGATTATATTGCAGGAAGGGGGGCAACCGCCTCGATTGCGTATGTAGGAATCTGAGCCACGCCCACAGGCGCGAAACAATGCCAAGACGCGCGGGTGATCAGCAATGCCTCAAAAGCCTCCGGGGAAATTGGAACCTGAACAGGGATATATGTTGGTTTCGGACTGCTGTTACTTCATGTCTCTCCGATAAAATTGCGATCCCCAAATTCCCTCGCTCACCGCGTTGCCGTGTTTCATCCGGGGATAGATTACGCCATGCGTCATTGAGTATATCTCTCATCTGGGATACAGCCCACATACCGGCAACCATGGCTGCTCTGCAGACGGCCAAGAAAGATCTACGGAGGAAGATACGCAAGATCCTCCTTGATGTGCCTAAGGAGTCAATCATAAGTCAATGTCAGGCCGTCTACACCTCTTGAAATCCATCGACAGGTGTCTTGAAAACTGACCGTTTCGCAGCCACAGTCGCCACGAATAGATTGCTCTCCCTCCCACAGTACCACGATGCAAAAAGGATAGGTGTCTATTTGTCAATGCCTACGGGCGAAATTTCGACAACAGGCATAGTCCAAGATGCCCTAAAGCATAGAAAGGAGGTTTTTATACCCTACATCCACAGTGTCGATGTGGCTCCGGAGCAGCCGAAGGTCTCCGTAATGGACATGCTTGCCTTAAATTCTATGGAAGAATTCGAGTCACTCGAGCCAGACAAATGGGGCATTCCATCACTCAGGGAAGAGTGTGTTGCCAGCAAGGAAAACTGTCTTGGCGGATATGGAGTCTCGCCCACACGGCCTCGGGATGCAACGGGGAACGATCCCGGTTTGGATTTGATAGTCATGCCAGGAATGGCATTCGACGGCAGTTTGAGAAGACTTGGACACGGCAAAGGGTACTATGACTACTTTCTGAAGAGATACTCGGAGGAAGTGGCAAGTAAAACTAGTACACGTCGAAAACCTTTCCTTGGTGAGGAACAGCCTGCCTGTGATACACTGGAGAAATCCCATCTGACTTGGTTCCCGTTATGATGTAGTTGCCCTCGCGCTCAAAGAGCAAATCCTTCCTCCTACAGAGGAGATACCCGTCGGTGACCACGACTGGCCAGTAGATGCCATCATCGTTGGCGACGGGCGGTTCATAACCTCCAAAAGCTCATAGCAATACTTGGAGTGCTCCTTCCCGAACTTTGGCCTATCTATTTTAGATGACGTGAAATCGCCCCTTCATCGCCGGAGATAGAGAATCGGTATCCCGTTCGAAAGATTCTATGAAGATCATTGTATCGCTTGGATCAGGGACACATTGTCCCCCTTGAGTAGTATCTGACCTGTACGCGGGCGTTTAGCACCAAACCAGCGAGGATGATTGTGATCGGCAATTACCTAGCTTCCTCCGCTTCTCCTCGTCGGTTTTTGTAGCCAGCCTAACCTCCACGGCGTCGTCAATGACGAGGTTCATGAACTCGTCGAATCCCTAGTTCACGTGTTCAGTGAGGGCTCCGCAGAAGAGCGCGCTGAAGCACATACCCTGATCTTTCCCTCGATCCGGATCGCCAGTTGCTCATACAGCCAGATGCACACCGTAGAACGTTGTTGTAGGAGCTTGAAGATGAAATGGATCGGCGCAAGCAGCGTTTTTCGAGCGGCTCCGCTGTTTCCTCCTTTGCTGGCCATGATGCGACGCGGGACGGAAAGGTTGGCGCGATTAGGACCAGGCTCAAGGTAGCTGGGAAAAGCACAGCCTCGAGAGGCGCGATGTGTGTGTTTGGCGAAGAGAGATGCTGCTCCCAAGTTGTCGCGCGGGCTCCGCAGACGCTAGGTGATGGCTCGTGGAGAACTGCCTTGGGCCGCTCGGGCTGCTTGTTGCGGCTCACCAACTTTTTCGGGCTGCTTGGGTTCGTCACTAACCGCATCACATCCCACCTTGCCTTGACCTCACCAGCTCTGCCAGCACCTTTATGGGCGCGGCACTCTGATCCTTACATATTCAACATTCCGTCATCACATTCATGTGTTTTATAGATAGCGGTCGAATTTTCCAGCCTGGCTGACGGCTCACCTTTTTTTCTTGTTCTCCTCGTCACTCGCCCATAAACAGTATTCTCTCGACGACCATGGCAACCGGAGGGGACGGCGCAGGACAGGCCTTTGGCCCCGTTCTGGCGGCTGTTGCTACGATGCAAGGAAATGCCTCACGAACCGAGAAGACACATGCTCATGAATTCCTTGAGAAGTTCCAGAAATCCGTAAGTCTCCACGGAGGCTCCCCACGCGCCGCCCCTTCGCCATTTTGTCTGACACGGCCGCTTGCAGGTTGAAGCTTGGACGACGACCCATGCGATTCTACAGTCGCCGCAAACCCCAGTTGAGGCGAAGCTTTTCGCGGCGACAACGTTGAAGGGAAAGGTGAGCAGGAAGCTTCTTTCAGTGCGGGGTCAGTACAGACGCTGACGGGATCATCTAGATCACATACGACCTCGACCAACTCCCCGCCGAATCCTTGCCCGCGTTGAGAGACTCGATTCTTAATCTGCTCACGGCTTACGCATCTGGCCCTAGGCCGATACAGACACAGCTATGCGTGTGCTTAGCCAGTCTAGCGATACAGATGACCACTTGGAAAGACGTCTTGAGTACAGTGGGCTCAGCGCTAGGAAGCAGCGCTGGCGACTGTGTGCTGGAGTTCCTGAAGATTCTTCCTGAGGAAGTTACGGAAGGACGCAAGATCAACCTGAGTGTATGTGCGGCCGATTCATCACCCCACCTGTCCAACATCCATCGTTGCGCGACCTGGCAACAACCTCATAATTCCGGCCAGAAACTGAGAATCTAATCCGTCATGATAACGCTTAGGAAGAGGAACTCTCAACAAGGACAAAGGAGCTATTGGAAGATAATGCGGAGCAAGTTCTGCATCATCTTACGCAGTATGCCCAGTCTTCTCGTACGTGCCGGGTTTCCTCGGATATCAATGCGCTGTACTGACTGAGCTTTCCAGCATCTGCAGCGACAAACCCGCGTCTAATTGACTGCATTACGTCGTGGATGCGAGAGATACCAGCGCAAAGGATCGTCGAGTCGCCGTTACTGGACGTTATTCTGAAGGCGCTGGACAACGACGCATCATTCGATTCCGCTGTTGACTGTGTGTGCACAATCTACAGGGATACGCGAGAAGTAGATGATTCTTTGCCAGTCATCCAGGCTTTGTATCCGCGGATAATAGCCCTCCGGCCGAAAATCGGCGAGGCCGCGGAAGCTGAAGATGTAGAGGCATTTAGAGGCATTACGAGACTTTTCGCAGAGGCAGGTGAGGCTTGGGTTGTCTTGATTGCGCGCCTTCCATCAGAGTTCCGCGATCTTGTTGAGGCTGTCCTGGAATGCTGTGCTCGGGACAAAGAGCGAGACGTCATCGGTCTCACCTTCATCTTTTGGTACGAGCTTAAGCAGTACATCACTTTGGAACGATATGCAGAGGCGCGGGCCAAGTTTGCAGACATATTCTCCAAATTGGTTGACGTTATGATCAAGCACCTGGAGTTCCCGACCCCTGAAGGCGACGAGTCGGATCCGTTTGCTGGTGATCGGGAACAGGAGGAGAAGTTCCGCCAATTTAGACACAATATGGGAGACGTTCTCAAAGACTGCTGTGCCGTGATTGGTGTGACTGAATGCTTGGGGAAAGCCTACCAGCTTATCCAGCAGTGGGTTTCCAAGTACGCATCACAAGCAACTAACAGTCACGTTCCACACTGGCAAGAACTGGAAGCTCCCCTTTTCAGCTTGAGAGCCATGGGACGCATGGTCGAGCCCGAAGAAAGTACAATCTTACCACAAGTAATACCCTTAATCGTGCAAATCCCGGACCAGGAGAAGGTGCGCTTCCAAGCGATCATGGCTCTAGGACGGTACACGGAATGGACGGCACAGCACCCCGAGACCCTCGAAGCACAGCTGAATTATGTCATCTCCGGTTTCCAACACCCCTCGCAGGAGGTCGTTCAAGCGGCTGCCTTGGCGTTCAAGTTTCTCGGGACCGATTGTCAGAAGCTGTTGGGAGGGCATATTGCGCAGCTTCACTCGTTCTATGAGTCTGTCATTGACAAGCTGAAGCCTTCGAGCCAAGAGGAAGTTACCGAAGGCGTCGCTGCTGTGGTCGCAGTGCAACCTATTGACAAGATTTATGAGACAATGAAGCTTTTCTGTGACCCTATCATGGCGAGAATCATGAACCTGGCAAACAATGCAAAGGATGAAGCAGGTCAACGAGCCGTGGCCGGTATGTTCGCGATATTGTGATTCAATGCGATCCATCGAGCTGAGACCTAACTCTCTGCAGATCACTTGCAGTTGATCACGATTTTCGTCCAGGTGGTGTCACCATATGTTGGGCCCCATGCAGAGAATCCCGCTGTCAAATACTGTGGAGAGATTATTCCTGTCCTGAGCACGATTGTGATGAACTTCACCAAGTCTACGCCGATCCTCGAACGCGTATGCCGTTGCTGGCGCTATATGATCATCTCCTACCGGACAGCGATGACTCCTCTTCTGCCCACCCTAGCGCAGAACCTGGCGACTGGCTTCCAGGTTTCGAGAGAAGGCTGTTTCCTGTGGACCACCGCCGCCATCGTTCGGGAGTTCTCAGAAGGCGCAGAGTTTGTGGATCGCCCGACTAGCGATGCTGTCTACCAGTTCTTTGAGCAACAGGCTGTTACTTTCATGCGAATTCTGAACGAGCTGCCACCAGAAAATCTGCCTGACGGTGGGTCCACGGCCCTGATGTTTATTTGCCAGAAATTTACTGATGATAGATGATGCAGTGATTGAGGACTTCTTCCGTCTCACTACGGACGCCGTGCGGTTCTTCCCTAAGAAGTGCATCACTTCCTCTCTCGCCGTGCCCATCTTTTCCGCAGCGCTTAGTGCCCTTACTCTGCAACAGATCGACCCGCTTATCGCCACGTTACATTACTACCGCGACCTGTTAAGCTTTGGTTTTGATAACCCGCCGGTATCGGAATTCCGCGATCCCGACGGTCAGCAATATACCAATCCTCCCGAAGTCCAAGCAGCTGTCAAGCAGCTGGTCAGCTCGCAAGGTCAAGCGCTTGTCGAGAGGGTTCTCACCGGGATGATGTTCTCCTTCCCCGAAGACTGTTTCCCCGACGCATCCGGTGTTCTCATGACACTGTTTGAATTGATGCCACAGGAAGCAGGAGCCTGGGTTCAGTCTACGCTTCAGCTGCTTCCGGCAGGGTCTCTCAAACCAGGCGAGGCTGAGAGACTGATGAAGGGTATTTCGGATAAGGTCCAGTCTGGTGAGACACGGAAGATTCGGGTACTGCTACAAGGTTCGTTTCCCCCGTTTCGATACGACGATTTCCGATCTTTTGCTTGTGTACTGACGCTGCGCCCAGATTTCACGAACTCCTACCGACGGCGAAACGTGGCGCCAAGAGAAGGTCTTGGTAGATTAGAGGCGACCCGATTCCGCTTTACCGGGTAGTCTCTTGGGGCTGAGGTTGGGGGATCACCGTCATGGACATCGTTGCCGATTACCTGTGTCATCGCAGACCTTTTTACGAGCTTTTCACGGGCCTTTGTAGGGATTCAGCACGTGTTGTCGGTCCGGGTGTCGGAAGCGCCTTGACCCGGTGGCGTTGGCCAAGTGATGGGACAAGGTAAGGAATCGAGGGAGAATTGAAGGATTATTAGGTATTTTTCTCCGGGCGTGTTGCCGTTTCCAGGCAGACTGCCTGTATAGCCGCAGAGCGTGGTTTCCCGGAACGGCCTGCGACCTGGGAGACGATAGATGCAACCACACAAGCGCGACGGCGCCGAGATCACGCCCCCTGTAACAACTAATTAGTCACGAAAGAATACAAAAGGACACGGAGACTTCGGACGTGGCAATTCTGGTGGACGCCGATCTCCTCTCTTCGCATGAGGGGCTGAAGGCGACATTGTGAATCCCCCGGAAGTCGGTGTTTGCGTTTCAGCCGTGCCATGGTGCGTGCCTGACGAGTAAGGGCCAAGTGAAAGGTTCGCAGACGAGGACTGCAAATCACATTAACCCCTTTTTTTTGAGTTACGTCGAGACTGGATCCATATCGGGAAGAGTACAGTCGCAACGCTGCGGGCCGTAGAAGGGATTCACCCACCACATCGATCTGTATGCAGAAGCGGAGTCGTCCGCTCTCAGGAACGCTGGAGAACGTGCTGGCGTCCCACAAGCTGATCTGTAGATGATGACGTGCTGTTGCGATGCCATCTCCGGAGTAGTCGAGAGTAGCTCTCAGGACTTCCGTCGTCACTTCGTACCCGTGGGCATGGCGCACCGGGTCCGCTGAGCCGGCCAAGTCAACAGGCATCAAGGCGCACTCCGTGCTGGAGCTGAAACGCGCGGCGCCGGCCTCGTACTTTTTGTCTCGCGACGTTGGCAGGAGTTCCCGACGGGATCCTTTGAGGCGACTACTGCGCTGGAAGTCAAGAAGATGAGATGGCTATGGCCGAGGCACCAGGATCGTACGTCCAGCGATACTATCGTTGTCATTTATCTTATGATCAGCACTTGAATTTCTGCCCCCCGTCAGAGATCAAGATCCTCTGGTTGTTCTTTTTGATACTTCTTTATTTTTCCTCTTGTGGCAGCCGGTGAACAGTTACTGCGCTATATATTTTCCCATTTTCATCTTTTTTTTTCCCTTCCTCCTTCGCTTCCTGCCAGGTGCTCTTCGGCAGGAAAGACGGCAACAGCCTCTGCGGAGCAAGGGAACTAGGAAAAGAGTTCTTCTGGTCATGGTACTACCCAGTAATGATGCCCCGTTTTCCAATCTGGAAAGATAACTATCGTCAGTCGCGCGGAAGCGTGTCGGAGAGAAATAAAGCCAAGAGAGATTTTTTTTTTTTCATGCTTTCTGATTTGATGGCTCGTCTGTGTGTACAGTACATCCATACGGTCATACACGCGGTACATATACAGACACGGTAAGCTGCAGACAAGGGTTTTATGCCAACACGGCTATCCCACACGTGCTGTTCGGCCAGAGAGTTTGGACAGGAAGACACGAATGAAACATCATCTCTTCTTCATCGATCGTTATTCTTGCACGCGGCAGCTTCTGGCGGCCGGTGACGTCGGAGGGCGCCAGGCGCCGAAAGCAGAGCGGCACGGCGGCCGTCGGCGATGGAGAGACGTGTGGCTTTGATTGACGTTGCTGCATGTAACCACCACTGTGGTCACAGACGAAGGCCGCCGTCACGGTGGGGCCTGGTGCTGCAAGTGTACTCCAGCTGCGTCGGTACCTAAGAGATATTGGGTGCAAGTACCATGACACATGGTACGAGAGATGAAGAGACTCTGTCGGGCTCTCCGGCAGGCTTTTAGGCCGTCAGAGGGTACTCCACGTATCTATATCCGCAGAAGTCAGGCCTCGTCGGACAGGGGGGGAGGTGGAGTCCATTTCATAACTTTTGTTTACACCGTCTTGAGCCCAATCAGAACTCCGTATGGAGTATAATAATACTTCGTCCTGCTGAGAAGAAGGATTTTTTTTTCTCTTCGATTTCCTTGAGCGGGGATAGGACGATTCCATGTCGACAAGCGGCCAGGAGAACCTTCGACGGCCGTGAGCCTAGAAAGATGAAGCGCTGCTCGCAGCCCAAGCCCTATGGCGATGCGAGGATCCGTACCCGCGGGAGCCGCTGATTTTCATGGCAGCCGACCTGACGTCGTGAGGCCGGTCGTGAGGCCGGTCGTGGCCTCTGCCTATCCTGGCATCGATCCTGCCTGATGTCTCACGCCTGGAGGAGGCTGTATCTGACCGACGCTCGTCCCCTGCTGTTCTGGGTCCACCCGGACTTCCCCCGCGAGATCCCTCTGTCCGGAGAGGAGGATGTGACTTCTACCACCGTTCCGACGGCGTTCGATGCGTCCGCAGGCCCACGGGTTCATGCGTGTTGACGGTGATGTAATCTCTGCGGTTTAGCAGCGTTAGCAGGGCTCCACCGGTCTTCAGGCCCCTCACGGCCTGTGCTCGTATCCGTCCGAGATGGGATGAAGTCCGCCAGTCCCCAGATGATAATCATAATAATCCGCTAACAGGATTCCTGGTCGAGAGGAGCATCTCATGGTCTCTGCCAGCCCCACCGTCCTGGCGCGGTCGTGCTGCTGGTGCGTGTTAGGGCTTGTCGTGAAGACTCGAGCATCACGGCCCCGGGCGCGCGGGCCAACCGCGTGGTGCGCTTCCCGAGATGCCTATCCACCACGCCCTGCTCGTGATGATCCTGCGATCCGGGGCCTGGCATCATTTTTTTTTCTTTTTTTCCTGTCTTTTTTTTTTCCTGTCTTTTTTTTTTCCTGTGCATGTTTCGTCGGGTCAACTGACTCGCCTTGCCTCCCTTTAAGACTCGTCTGCGGCCCGCATCCCACGGCACCACGGACCTCGCGGCATCTCCAGCTTCACAGTCGATGCTTCTACGTATGGGATCCCAAGCGCTTCCAAAGGCCCCGACGACAATCGCGACGCTCCCCTCTGGCGCCAACGGACGATCTGATGGGCTCTCCAGACAGCACTAGAATCCGCACGGCTCACCTCCAGGGCATCGGTTGAGACCTCGCGGGTCCGGTCCCCAGGATGACCCTCTCCGTCGCCGCAATGGCAGACATGGACGTGTCGACGGCGCACGCTGAACAGGGCACGAGTGCCGACACCGAGACGGCCGCCAAGAAGCGCAAGAGAACCCGCAAGGCCAACTCCGGCAAGAGGTTCGAGTGCAAGCACGAGGGCTGTGGCAAGAGCTACTCGAGGGCGGAGCATCTGTACCGCCATCAACTCAACCGTACGCCGTCGACCGCATCTCGCACCCGACAGATTGCTAATCTCGCTCTGACCCAGACACCCCCAAGCAAATCTACCGATGCGACTTCCCGGACTGCTATCGCACCTTTGTGCGGCAGGATCTCTGCGTCCGCCATCGCGAGCGGCACACGACGCATGGCTCCCAGCTCCAGAAGCGCGACAGCTTTGCCGCGCAGGCGGCCAGCCATCTGAAGGCCGCGCCGGTTCCTCCTCCTCCTCCCCCGCGGGATGATGGGATGACCGGCAACAGCACCGCGGCCCTCGTCGCACCGCCCGCGGTCCTGGTCTCGTCCGCATCGTCGGCCGCCCGTCCTCCGCTGATGTTGCCGTCTCCCGCGGGCAGCGCCAACTCGATGGGCAGTGGCGTGAATCACCACCAGACGAGCCATACCGGTCTCCATGCGACTGCCGGGTCGTCCTCCTCCATGTCGGTGGACACGTATTGTCAGCCCCTGACCCCTCAGACGGGATACGGCAGTTCGGATTCCCACATCAGACGGTCCGACAGCGCGAGCAGCTACACGTTGAGCCCTCCGAAGCCGCAGGCTGCCGCGGTGTATGGCTCGTCCTCCTCCTCCTCCTCCTCCTCCTCCTCCCATCCCCAGACGAGCTACGGGCAGATGGCTACCCAAACTTATCATCAGAATGCCCCGTTCAGCCCCAGTCAGCTTGGTCGGAACCCGCCCTCCGGGCAGCCTGTGATGGGACCAGAGCAGATGTCTACGTCCGGGACGGGCGGCACGGGTGCCGCATATCCAGCGTCGACAGCGCTGGCCGGCCCCAGCTCGATGAATACGACCGCATATGCCTCCCACCAGAGTCTGCAGCTGTCGTCGGCGCTGCCACCCCCTGGATGCTCAAACCCGACCCTGCCATATGCGAACGGCGGCATCACCGGGCTGGATTCATCCTCGGGCGTCGTGGCCCCGGGTTCCGCCGTTGGGGATTCGGGATTCGATTCCATGGCTCCTTACGCCTACCCGGTCTTTGGCGGAGAGACCTACCATCGATCCCCCTTTGCCATGGCCGATGATTTTACGGCGTGGCTCTTCAACGAACCACTCCTCAACAACTCGTCTCCGGTCGCATACTCTCCGACATCGGGCGTGATGCGAGGCTATTCAGACCCCTCCCAGCTGTATTATACCGGCGATGCCGCGTACGGCGGCAGCTATCTCACCAATGTCGTGCCGCAACATCCGATGAGCGTAACCAGCATCCTCGATCCCGGGCCGCCGCAGGCGATCATGTCGGAGGAGAAACGGCAGGAGCTGCTGCATCTGATCACCGGACGCTTCAACGAACCGTCTCACTCCGCGATCAGCAAGCGCAAGGACGCCCTGCTGGACGGCGACATCGACGCGGATGACCACGTGCTCAGTCTGCGCATGATGCAGACCTACATCGGTGCCTACTGGTACCACTTCCACCCTCAGCTGCCGATCCTGCACAAGCCGACCTTTGCGGCGGATAAGACTCCGAACCTCCTCCTGCTCGCCATCATGGCGATCGGTGCGTCGAATCTCGACAGGATACACGGACAGGAAGTCACCGAGAAGGCGGCGGATCTTGCCGATCTGGTGGCGTGGCACCTGCGCTGGGAGATCTTCATGGATGCGGACTTCCGGCCGCCCGCGAGGCTGTGGGTGTTCCAGGCGTTGCTGCTCCTGGAGATCTACGAGAAGATGTACTCGACCCGAGCGCTGCACGAGCGGGCCCACATCCACCACGACACCACTCTGACTCTGATGCGGCGCGGGAGCTCGTTGATCGGGAGGTGCGCATTCGACACCCCGTCGAGCGCCAGGGAATCCGGCATCGACGAGTCGTGGGCGCACTGGATCAAAACGGAGGCGACGAGGCGGGTCGCATTCGCTGCCTTTGTCCTCGACTCGACCCATGCGACGATGTTCGGGCATTCCGCGAAGATGGTCGCCCATGAGCTGCGGCTCCCGCTGCCCTGTGATGAGGCGTTGTGGTCGGCCACGAGCGCGGCGGAGGTGGCCCGGGTGCAGGCCAGCCTCCATGCCAACGGCATCAGGCCGACGATGTTCCTCGACGGGCTCAAGAAGACCCTCAACGGCCAGAAGGTGCGGACCAACGCCTTCGGACGGACGATCATCATGGCCGGTCTGCTCAGCGTGAGCTGGCACATGAACCAGCGGGACCTGCAGGTGAGCTCGCTGGGCGTCGCGCAGGCGCTTGGAGGCCGGGACAGGTGGCGCTCGGCGCTTCTCCGGGCGTTCGACAACTGGAAGCGGGATTTCGACGAGACGCTGGCCGAGTCCAGCCTGGCGAGTTACTCCAACCCGTACCGGCAGCAGTATCCCGTGGACGACGATATCATCTCCGAGTCCCGCACGGTGCTCCATCATCTGGCGCACATGGCTTCCCACGTCGACATCATGGACTGCCAGATCTTCGCCGGCGCGGGCCGGCTCCTGGGCCGGTCCATCACGCCCAAGGACTACAGCACCGCGCGGGAGAAGATGACGGAGCGCTGGGCGACCAAGGCCTCCGCGCGCGACGCGACCTTTTACGCGCTCAAGCTGCTCTCGCAGGTGCTGCTGGGCGACGACGGGAGTCCGGACCAGGGGGCGCAGGAATACTCCGCCCGCGACGACTTCCTTCTGAACCGTCCGTGGGTTCTGTATTTCGCCGCGCTGGTCGTCTGGTCGTACGGCTACGCGCTCGAGGGGCCGATCACCCCGTCTCCGCCGGTGCTCGCCACGCCGGCCGACCAGCGCCGCGACATGCGGGAGTTCCTGCGGCGAGTCGGCGGGGTGCGGGAGCCGAACGATCTCGAGACGATCACCGGCCGCAACCGGTGCTTGGGTCTGCTGATGACGCTGAGGGACAGCTTCGCCAAGACGCGGTGGGAGCTGCTGCAGGAGGCGGCGAATCTGCTGGACAGCTGCATCCAGAAGCTGAAGACGCCGGTTGTGGGGAGGCCGGTTTAGCTTCCGCCTGCTTCGGAGCGAGGGACGGTTCTGTGAGATTCTCCAGCTGGGACACTGGCGGTGGGAGTTGAGCTACGGTCAGAGGTTACTCCGGCACCTTCGCTGCTGCTACTACTGGAGTTTGGGCGCACTGGACGGATGATCTCACTTTTGCTACTGTATTTAGGGACGGACAGGATTTTCTGTGGGTATACTGGGTATATAACATGGGATCTTGACGGGATATGGTGTATGGAGGGAACACGGTGGCGGGATGGACCTTGTCGGGTTAGTGATTGCGGATACCGCATTGCTCCTGGCTCTTGACATGTCAACCGCTCTTCTGATCTGGATGACGGGTTCGATGACCGTTGTCCCCCCCCCCCCCCCCCCAACCTCTTCTCCTCTTTCTGATGTGTTATGTCTGGCGTCTGTTGGATACGTGCATATATTGTCTATGATAGCGTCATGTATTGATATCCCGTTGCGATCGAAAACGTGATTCTTTTTCTTTGCTGCTTGACCATGTGTCTACATTCAAACATCAAGGCTGAGGACGTCCGGATCCAAATCCTGCATCTGCATCCGGGAGCTGGTATCAGTAGATCTACACGACACCGACCCCAAACACCGGGTATACATGAGAATGACATTATTGTGATTACTACCTATGCAGTCGAAGGGTGCGGTAATGCTCAGGGGCAGCTTCTGTATTTCTTTCCCCTGTTCTGCGCACACGATGATCGCATGTCGATCGATGTCTGGATCTATATCTGGAGTGGAGAGAGGTGGAGCGGTTACCACAACAACGGGGGGCCCGCCAGCCCGACCGGGCAAGGCCGGGCGCGCAACACCTCCTCCTGCAAACATCGCCTGGCTCTGCTTTCTGCTCTCAGACCGCATACTGTCTCCTTTTTCTTGCACGTCTCGTCGTCGTCTCTCCGTAACCGGTGTTTTTCTGGGACGATCGTTGGATCTGATCTGATCTGATCTGATCTGCCGGCCCATCATGGTACGTTCTGTCTCCCGTCTCCTTGCCCTCCGCACCCTGCAGCCCCCCGTTGGCGGATCGAGCCGTGGTTGGGCTGAGCGGCGAGAGCGAGAGCACCGCAGGACGAGCTGAGGTCCTCGCTTGCCTTGCCTTTTCCTCGTCTGCTGCTCGATCTGCTCTCCCTGCCTTTTCTCTTCCCCTAGCAGCAGCGAGACGCACGTTTTCTGTGTGATCCTCGAGTCTTGGGTTTATTCCCTGCTGTGATCCGCATCAAACACCTCCTACCTACCCAGGTCTACGCTGCAAAGATGGCCAGCTCACAACCCCGCGACCAACAACAGAGCGCCACCAACTACAAGGAGGCCTTCTCCCTCTTCGACAAGCGCGGCACCGGCCGCGTCGCCCTCGAGTGTCTCGGCGACCTGCTGCGCGCCTGCGGCCAGAACCCCACCCTCGCAGAGATCAAGGAGCTGGAGAAGCAGGTGGGCGGTGACTGTACGTTCTTGTCCTTCCTTCCTTCCTTGCTTCCTACATTATTTGGTTTTGGGGATGAGATGGGTTTCTGGACAAGGTGGATGGACAGCCGTGTGCTGACGCGTTGCGGACCAGTCGACTTCGAGGCCTTCCAGAAGGTGCTCAACCGCCCCGGCGGCTTCCGCGAGCCCGGCGAGCCCGAGGAGTACTGCCGCGGGTTCCAGGTCTTCGACAAGGACCTGACGGGCTTCATCGGCGTGGGGCAGCTGCGGTATAGTATGTTCCCTGGCAGGACGTTCACAGTGATGGAGGAGACAGATGGAGGGATGGCGGCCTTGGATGGATGCTAACTGTGGCAGTCCTCACCAACCTGGGCGAGAAGATGACCGACGAGGAGGTCGACGAGCTGCTCAAGGTCGTCGACACGAGCTCCGGCGAGGTCAACTACACTGGTATGTCTTCTCTCTCTACTGGACCATACGAGAGCGGCTACTGACAACGCTGGTGACAGAACTCGTCCGCACCATCCTCGCCAACTGAATGACCTAGATACCCGCTTACGATACACATGCTTTCCGTCTGTTTTCGGTCTTTTACCTGGTCTCTAAACCTTGCCGTTCCATTAAGCACACCCGACGTGGATGACCATGCAGGTTCTTGATACCGCATTCGCATTCCTTTGGTGTCGAGTTTGGCGTCAACCGGACGGAGGATGATGGATGTTTGCATGATTTCGTCGTTACATAGGTTTATGCAATAAATAGGTTGTAGATTTCGTCTCGAGGTCACCTTCTCCCGTAGGATCTTGTACGTGTCTGAGCCGACACGGGGTGTATCGAGGCCGGCGCCTTGGAGACGTCTGGCCCTCTTCGTCCGTTGGATCATCGCATCCCGTATTCCAAGCCGCTGGCCAGGACCGGTGTATACCTCTCGACGGTTGTCGTCGAGCATCCCTTCCTTTCCCGACCTTCCCCGGGCCGTGCTCTGCCTGTCTGCTCGAACGTAGACCCATCACATCTACCTCCAACACAACAATCCCAATCACGAGTGACGAGAAGTCACGACTTCACCCACCCCCTCCACTCCCGATCCAGCCCCGCCGCGCGCGCCTCGTCCCCCATCTCCTCCGTCCGCACCACCGCCCCCGGCAGGATATACGCCACGCGGGCCTCCCCGTCCTCCCTTTTCCCTTGTTCCCTTTCCTCGTCGACTACCCCGCCTCCGGCGGAGCCGTCACCCCTGTCGGGGTGCACCGGAACCGGGAAATGCAGCTCGTCCAGCAGGTACCCCATGACGACGCGGCACCGGCCGCACCGCAGTAAAAGCCGCTTCTCGAACCCGTCCTCGCGGCGGACGATGGTTGTCTTGCGGTCCGGGATGGTCGTGGAGAGGAGGATCGTGTAGTGCTCTTGCCTCTTCCGTCTCCTCCGCTTCTCCATCATGGGTGGGGAGGGGCCGGCTGCGCCGTCAGGGCCTCCTTCGGGGTCCGGTTCGGATTCCGAGTCTGAGGACTCAGAGTAGGACGGTTTCTTAGGGGGCAAGGGCAGAATCAGGGCCCCGTCGGCCGCGGGCGCGCGCCGCCGCGGGAGACGGTGGATGTCCCGCGTCGAGGCGAGGAGGAGGTGGTTGCAGAAGCGGCAGTGGTAGGTGTGGATCGGGAGGCGGGGCTTTCGTTGTTTCTTTTCTTTTTCTTTCGGGTCGGGTTCTGGTTCTTCTTCTTGTGATGGGTCGAGGGGGGGGTGTTGTTCTGGGTTTGCGGCGGCGGAGGAGGAGGATTCTTCTCGTGCGGTGGTCGTGGCGGTGGGAGGAACGGAGGTGGATGTGGATGTGGATGGGGGAGGCTCTGCCATTGTGGCCTTTGGTTGATGCTTTTCTTTTGTGCGGGATTCTTTTTCTTTCTTTCTTTCTCGAGATTATATAGGTTTGCCCTGTCTTTCGGGTGTTTGTAGCTAGGTAGGTATTGACTGAGCAGGGTTGGAGCTGTTGGATGCAGTCGGTTTTTGTAGTAGAAGCTTTCGTTCGTCGAGGCCGAGGTCGCTCGTTGATCGGGTCCGGTTGGGTTGGGTGTCCCTGTGGTGAGGGAATGGATGCTCTCTTCTCTTCTTGTCCTTCCTGTCTTCGACAGGATTGTGCTGGATTGGAAGCTGGCGTAGCTTGCAGGTGTTTGCAAGCCCTACACCTAGGTGGGATTAAGCTACAATGGGGTTCTCTACCTACCAGGTAGCTAGGCTGGCTTGGTGCTAACCGCTACCGGTGGCTGCACCGGTGGCTGTGGCTGGCTTATCGATAACATCCGACTCTGGACAGTATGAGGGCAGACACAAACAGCAGCATATACTCTTTCTCAATCCTGGTACTGTCTAAGTGATAAAAAAAGAAGGATAGATCGGCGATTAATACTAATTGTTACCGAATCAGAGCGGCACGGTATCAACTGGGGGGGAGGGGGGAGGGAAGTGATCCAAGATATATTCCAGAACAAACAGCGCGAAATGAATCTTAAATGCCAAATTACAGAGACCAACAAGAAGAACGTAGAAAGTTAGATAGGCTATGCCAGCAGAGGATAGACTGCAGAAATAGATGAATTTTGCTAGCCAAGCAATCCTAGTTTTATAGACAGTAAATGTGATATCGTGATGTGCAATATCTAGAAACTTCACAGCAAAGAGGAGCAGGTTTATATACTTTTTTAAGTGGCAGATTGCGCGATAAAAAAAAAAGGTTTCACTGAGGCTCCCCGATCATTTCATGCTTTCTATACAAATCTAGGCTGGGCGGGGTTGGACTCTCAAAATGCCTTGCATTTCTCTCTCTCTCTTAGGCAATCCTGGTGGAACATCCCATGGAAGCTGCTTGTCAACCTTTTTAGCTAAAAGTTCTTAAGATCTCTAAGAGCCCTCCTGATTATGGGCAGAGATTGCCAAGTCCAATAAAGAGCAACTCTGAGGTGGATTCTGTGTATTGTACATTACAAGGGATGGCATACTGATTGTTGAATTAAGCGTGTATCAGCAGGTACAGCTATTATTCAAGACAAAGTTTCTGCTGAGTAAGAGATATGAAGATGCAGGTTGACTTTCTTTGATGGCTGCATTCATGTTCTATATCGGGTATATATTTGGTGTAGAAATGCATGAATGAAAAGCAATTGAGTAGTGGCCAGGAAGCAGTAGAATCATTGATTGCAGCTACTGAAAACATGTGGATTTGGTTAGAGCTAATAGATATCTGATAGCAGAAAAGGAGAAGAGAAGCGGATCAAAAGGAAATCGGTTACCCAATCCAGCCATCTATTATGTCACGGCCTGGCACCTAGGGTGCATTCTAAGAGCTAAACCGCTGCGCTAAGGGCAAAAAGACCAGGATTCTAGGACAGAGTCCTAGAATTGCACTCACTATATAAGGAGCACTGTGCCGTCACATATTATATATACAACACATACATGCACATGCACACAGGCACTACACCTCTTAGACAACATTAATGTAGAACTGGGCAGTCTTCTATGGATCATCCATCTACTGCTTCCTGCCTAGGTCTGCCACATGATCTATATACTCAGATCTGAGGTCTATACCTGCTCTATTAAAGGAATATACTGATTTCTTTGTTACTATTATTAGGCGGTTCTGGCAGCTGTGGCTGTACATCTCAAAGAGCTTAGTTTGGTTAGTGGACTGACCTTCTCAAGGGCTGTACTGTAAAGTAAATAGGATCTGTGATGGAGTAGTCCAGATACCCTGATTTTGGGCTTGACTTGCCATGCGGGATTTATGTAAGTATGCAGATGAAGGTCTTTGGCTGGGATGAGATTGCCAGCCTGAAAGATTCCATCAGAATTTTCTAACCTATGCCTTACTTGCTGCTTCATGACTACTCTGTATTGTAATGTACAAGTATGCACTGTATACACCAGGGAATAACTCCCACTGGTATATACTGTACAACAGTCATAGTAGAAGGCTTCCTCCTACCTCCGGTACATGAACAGGCGAACTTGAAGCAGTGACCTGCTATCTCTCCTGGGGGGGGGGGGGGGGGTCAGATGCAGCAATACATGTTTATATAGATGCATGTCTGATCATGTTATGCTGATTTGTCCTGTCCTGTCCTTCTCTGAAACTAGCTTTCCTGACCACTTCTTATCCGAATTTCACCTGTAAGCTGTCTGGGGTGGCTGCACTGAAGTTAATAAATACCAGGCTATGAGACGATGATACGCCTGATGATAATAGGAGAAAGTAGAAAGAAGTGGAAGGAGTGTGTACTACGTAAGAAAATAGCTAAGTCGTACTGATCGGTTATAGTTTACTGATTGGTCTCTTTCCTCGTCTTGGGTTCAGGAGGAGCATATATACCTAAGCTATGTACTGCACTGTGTGTGCCCTACCCAGCTAGGGAGGCAGGGATCTTCATGTGAAGCCTGTTTTCCACTTATCCTAGCATACGTATCCATTGTGTATGCCGGACCTGGACTACCATGCTTGTCCTTTACAGTTGGTAGTTGGATGATGGAACACCGCGTGTAAGCTCGAAGAGGAGCAAGGACAAGTCAATGTAAAATGCAGCTCTAAGCATGCCTTCATTAATGCTGAGCTATGCTTCTCTCCTTGAGGTATTACTCCTCCACCACTGCACGCTGCTTTAGCGCTAATACAGCCAGAGATAATGCCTCTAGTGTACAATGACGACGATGATGATAATGCGGACCAGGAAATAAAGGTAATCACTAGCGTCTAATGTGTCCGCCAAAACACTGCGTAAACGTACTAGCCGACCGTTAATGAGACTCGTGAATCATCGCGCCCGAGATATCATTCGCGTGGTAAGACACGTCAAACCGGAACTCCGTTCTTGCAAACCACTGTCACAGCTGTCCCGGCTGCAGGGACATCAGAGCAAAAATCCAATCGCGCCGTCCAGGTCCCCGTTCGCGGCGTCGAGCGCCCGGATCGCCTCTTCACGGGAAAACCCGAGCTCGGTGATCTTCGAGATCGAGTCCTGCGGCCAGCGCGACGCGGGAGCCGGGTGGATGTTGATCCTGGGGGCTGCAGGCGTAGATGCAGACCCCAACGCGCGACCTTGCTGCGGACCGCCTGCCTGATGCGTCACGGCCCCCGTTCTCGCTCCGATCTCTGCCCCGTCTGCCCCCTGGATCATGGGCTCGTCTTCGAATTCGTCCTGGAAATGCTTGGGGATTTCAGCCTCCGGGAGGAACGGCACCGCTTCATCTTGGATGATCAGCGCGCCCTTCTTCAGATCGATGCAGGCCTGGTGTCTCTTCAACATGTCGAGACCCAGCAGCAGGTCGATGTGTTTCCCCTCCATCACGGTAAACGAGCAGGGGAGGAACATGCTCCCGATCTTTATCTGGGCCGAGTGAACACGGCCGATAATCGTAGCAGTCCCGACACCCTTGGCGATGCCTCCGTAGCGGCGGTCGACCAACCGCATGATATTACATTCTTCAGCGCACTGGGGAGACATGATGGTGACCTGAGCGCCCGAATCGACGAACGCCTTCACCTTGTGGCCGTTCACTTCGACCGGAATGTAGAGCATCGTCACGCGGCCGAACGCTGCAGATCAGTCAGTGGAAATTTACCTTTAACCAGCCACGCGACAAGACAGTGAGAGTGATGTAGGCGTACATTCTGGATGATGCTCCATGGCGGCCTGCAGATTCTCCGACACGGCATTTTGCCGGATGATCTCCTCGATCTCCCGCTGGTTGTCTGGGTTGAAGGGATCCGCGTTGAGCATCGCGATCCGGGCCTCCTTCTCAGCCTCCAGCTCTGCCTCCCGCCGCTGCTGCGCCCATAGGACCTCGCGGAACCGCTGCGGGTTGTCTGCCGCCTCCGCCAGCTCTGGGTTCTGCCTCCGCACCGTATCCCTGACGCGTGGGTCTCCGAGCAGATGCAGTCGCAGCGTTTCAGGATCCGGCATCATCGCCTGTCGCCGTGCCAGAGCCTGCTGTGCGGCAGGGCTCAAGCCTTCGCCCAAGCTTCGAGTGCCCGGTTGCGGCCCGCGGAGGCCGACGTGAACACCCAACATGTCCCCTTCCCCGACCCCTACCTGCTCTAGCGTTTGGGAATCATCGTTGAGCAACTGGTTGTTGAAGACCAATCTCTGCTGGGAGGGAGGAACGCTGGCTTCCGTCTCGATGATGGCCTTGAGGAGCTCGAGGGTCATGTCCGGGCCGACTTCGAGGGGTATGATGTCCGAGTCCGACTGGTCGGGTCGGATGACGTTGACAGTGATGCGCCTGCGAAGGCATGTCAGCGCGTGCTGCATCCAGAGAGCTTAGCTGTCACAGACATCGTGTAAACTCACATCTTAGGCAGAGTGCGCGAGGAACTCGCTGGTGATTGAAGCTTCGTCGGTGTGAGAATGAACGGGGCTGCGGTGGAGGGATGAGTGCGGGGTGCTGGACCAGCTAGGTCGTGGAATCTGGCAGTCTGCGAAATGAGCGCAGGTGGGAGGGTTCACGAGATGAAATAGGATCGCATGAACCGCTTGAATGTCTCTGAATCAGGGGCGCCTATGTAATGAACTTGACGTGCGGATTGTTACGTGGCGGAGAGGTCCAGACGTGCGCAGCTCGACCGTGCGGGACGTCGACGTCGTCAGCGGGGATGGCTTGTGAGGCTGAGTGCGACTGACGACAGGCACCACGGAGAGGGCGAGAGATGCGAAGACGAGAAGCGTGCGATCCGCAGGAGAAGGGGAGAAGGGCCTGGATGCTCGTCAAACCCGGCCGGCCGTTCTCGATGTGGTGAGGTGCATCCCCGGGTGGCGGAGGAGCAGCGACGTCCGGACGAAACGGGAAAGCCGTCGAGAACACGCCCTCCTCCCCTCTCCGCGCCTCTCTCTGTCTGCGCCGGCAGGCCACGTCGCCATTGCCGACCGAGGCAATACGATCAACCGATCCACCGCGCAGAGTCTCGAGGAACGCCGTCGAAACGCAGAGACGAGCTGAGTTGCCCGCGCGTCGTCCATGAGCAGGGCGACCCTGTCTGAGGGGTCCCGAGGAGAGCGTCCGCCGTTCACGATGGCATCCGCAGGCACCACCTGTTCAGCTACAGAGGCATATCACATGAGGGTCCGATACAGGGAACTGCCGGGAAACAACGTGGGAGAAGCGTCCTGGAGGAGCAGCAGAGCGGTTGCGATGGTGTAGGTGGCGTCGCTGCTGGACGCTTTTGGCACGCTGCAGTGCCTTGCATCGATCATCATCCGTCGAGACGATCATCCGGCCCTTGGTCTGCATAACGACCTCCCGGTCTTGCGCTGCGATGCATTACCCTCGCTCGATGGCGTGGCGCTGTTGGTCGAGGCTTGCAGCACTACTGTACGGGGGAAGAGGCCTAATCCTGGCCGGCGGGTACAGACGGTTGATCTAAATATTTAGCCTGCCTGTCCGGGGTCGTCTGCTTTAGAGGTAGATGGATCTATTAGAACACAGTCTTTGCGGGCACGAATTAGCGCTCCTTTCGATGAGTGAACCAGGTGGAAGACCAAATATTGAAGGCGGTTCTCTATTTTCCTTTGTCTCCTCTCTTCTATTATTTCCTAGCAGAGGAATCTATATCCATACGTTCCAAGTAACTATAGTGTTATCATCATCTGCAGGAAACCCAGCTCAGCGTCGATGTCCTTGACCACTCTAATGGGCAGACAGAACGCAGGTCTCCGCGTATTCGCATTAAGACCCGTTAGATCAGACCCTGTATTTGCTCATCTGACCATAGGAAGACTGCTGTGCAGCCAATGCTGATGAACGCAGCAGCCAGGAATGTGTTCTGCGACCCCGTATTCTCGATCCAAGAGTTGATGTCATAGGATCGCGCAGCTCATCGAGTTTCGGACCGAATGATCTCGATCACGGCCTCGTCGTCCAGATCCTTGTACGAATCCACGGCGTAGTTGATCGCAGTCGTCGCGCTGAGAGCATTTGTGACTTCCAAGACGGCCATCCCGAAGAGAGGGCCAAACCAGCAGACCTTGTGATAATGCATCGACGAAGAGCTCCCAGCACGCAGCAGGGACAGTGGAAAGCCAGAGTTTATGCTCAGGTTTTTGGATCTCTCAGTTGCGTCTCGCGAGCTTTGACCCAACTTGTCGTTAATCCATCCGAAATAAAGCGTCTGCAAAAGCGTCGAGAGGAGGCGCAGAGTACGACAGTCCAACTATAGAGACTCTGAAGTTGCAAGGCGGGTTCCCGAGTATCATGGAGGCCGTCGCATTCATGATGTTGAACACGACCAGCGGGAGCCCGTACTCGAAACCCGGAAATGCGATGATGAGGAAGTGTAGGAGTCAGATTGGCCGGTACATCATGGTGAAGAGTTTGGCTGGCCTTTCGGGCTGGTTGTCAATCGATTTGACTTTCTGACACCACATCTTGCAAGTGAATGAAGCAGCTGCGCCTGCTTACACAGCCTCTACGTCCATGCTGATATCCGTCTTCTCTTTACCGATTCCACTGTCACTGGATGTAGATGCAACATTACTGTTGGTTCTGGCTTTCAGACCCCCCGTTCTGTCCGTCTGGCAGGACCCGTGGCCATAGAAGCTGGTCTCTTCCATGAAGAAGAGAATGATGAAGCCGACGCTGCTGATGATCGCGGACCAGTACAGCGCCCATTCCCAACCCTGACCGTTGTTGATGAAGCCGGCAATAGCCGGAGCTATAAGCTACTCCCAAACAGCCTCAATGCATAGGCGCCATGTACGTTCCCCGTTCACGAGCAGAATAGAGATCCGCAATGGAGATCCCGCAGAGACTCTCGATGGGAGCATCAGAAAAGCCCTGGATGATCTTATTTGCGAGCAATTGGCCTTCGGTCCTGGCATAAGGGGCCCATGTGATGGCCCTGTTTGTCCATATCAGTATCTGTCGTTCCTACAAGAACATAAACAGTGAAAGGATTGAAAGGAAGGTCGAGGAAACGTACCGTGGTTGCATGGAGGGACATGATGTTTCCCATACACAAGAGCCACTGGTTGCCAGGAGAGACAGCCCTACCCCAATAATAGAAACATGTAACCGGTTCCAGCATCCAGCGTTGCCAAGGGCCGGTCTCTTTGGAAATTGACTCCAATACAGTGAAGATGGGGGCGGTCGAGATACCACATGTCAAGACACAACTCTGGATTTCCAGATTGCAAAATAGCAGTTTGTCCTAACTAGACATGAAGGTATCGATGCAACAGAAGGAAATATGAACCCCCGTGAAAGTCCAACATGTTGCCAGTGCCTGGGTGACCGGTTCAAAGGGTCCTCGGGATCGCTTGAAGGCTGTGGGACTAGAATCACAACCTGCTGTCCGCTGCAGTGTTGTGTCTGCAGACGTCGACCAGATGCACAGTTCCAGGAGTGCATCTCTCTTTATCCGGGCTGGACTGGCCATGTTGGACTAATTGATATTGGTCGATTCTTGCAGCGATTCGCTTGCGGGGACGCCATTTTCGAAGCTTCATATGTACTGTATGTAGAAAAGTTCAGTCAATTACCCCCAACTCTCTCATGTCCTGATATCAAACTGAAAACGCATATCCATCTAATACCGGAGTACCCACTGATGGCAAAGGAAGCCAACTGATCGCTGCTCGGGATCACGTGCGGGAGCTTCTGCCAGCATCTCTGGTCTCAGCCACGACACGTCATCCGTCCGGAACCACGAACTAGCCCCAGATCCAGCACAGTGAACTGATGCTCCAATGATGCCTGGATGACTTCTTGCTGAAGAGCGATGGCGCATTCCCGAGGGTATGTACGGATCTATGGAGTCCCTAGGGGGATATCACGGTATCCGGCGTCTGGATCTGATGTAGCTGTCTCGAAGGGCGGAGAAGGTCGCCACGGAAGCAGGAGGATAGGTCGGCAACGCCCGTGCCCCTGCAAGCCTGTATCCATCTCGGCCAAGAAGACTTTTCTAGAGCGCATGACGAAGCCTGTCGCATCCAACAGCGCCGGCCTCTTTGCGTTGTATCAAAGTCAGGAGCCACCGGGCAGCTGGATGATGCTTCTGCATGGCATGCACGCCTCTAATCAAGGGAATGCGTGTAGACCTACACTCGTGTCTGCATGGAATAACTGGGAAAAGAACGACGCGCCTGCGGAGGAGCGCGGGCCACGGCGGGGGCTCGCTGGACGGTCGTGATGCCTCGCTCACGCGGGGTACCGGTACGTGCAGTGACTTAGCTTGCTAGGGCGAGGGCCGGCCACTCTCAGGTACCTGCAGGTACCGGTACTTATCACCACTCCTGCCCCGCGCCGCGCCCGGCCCCGTCGCAGCTCCCAACCCCGTCGTGCTCGCACCGCTCCGACCTGCAACTCGGACGTTCTTCTCGAGGACCGCGGCCTCCCTGCAGAACCCGTGTCTCGAGTGCCCCGGAGGAAGCATCTTCCATTCCAGCTATTTGTTGGTCTCGGTTGCAATTTTTGTCCTCTGCGATAGTCGTCCAGTCTGTGCTTTACGTCACAGGGCCGACGTGAACGGAAATTCTTTTCATGGCGATCTGGCTATAGTCGGTTGCGACTCGTAGCAATCCGGCACCCTGTCAGTAATTATTCTCCTAGAGCCCTCGTTCTTGCTGGTTTCGCTGGATCCCCTAGTGTGCGCTGCGTGCTCTTGCACCGGTACTCTACTTCAATGCTACAGCACAACCCCATCGGCATGCTGTCGTCCTGCTCTGACCTGTCTATTCCCGTTTTAGGAACTCTGCGGTTTTACACACGATTTGCGCTGCAACTCATTCCCTCCTGTCAGATTCATAGAGAACCCCTCGCGGCTTGCACAGGTGACGCGGGTCGCAGCTAGGCCTCCTCCCTATTTGACGCACCTTTCGCCTCGGCGCCACCTCTCCTCTTTTCTCTCCATACCATGTCTGAAAACACAGATCCGCCGCTGCAAGCATCACCAACCGAGTCCCCTGAGCCCAACGGCATGTGCTACTCCGCGAACCTGAACGAGCTGTGCCTGGCGACCGGGAGCGAACTCTCCCGGATCGCGAGCCGCGCCGGGATCGTCGTCTCCGACGGCTACGACGTCGACGAGGACGAGGACGAGGAGGGCGAGGAGGCGGATGAGGACTACGTCGCGGTGGACCACGAGGACATCAATGACTTCTCGTACTACTTCCGACGCCCGCCGGTGCACGAGCGCAGCGAGATCGACGAGCTGCATCCCTTCGTCCAGCTGCTGTCGTTGTCGAATGTGGACGATTGCCTCAAGGTCGAGGAGGCTTTCCCGGAGCACGAGAGATGCTCGAGGGAGAAGGTACGTTGGAGATGCCTTTGGAATCTCTGCTAGAATATCCCTTCTCTCAATATGTCAATGGGTCTGCGAACCTTGGACAATTCTGCTGTTGGCAACGCCGGGCTTCGTGACCTTTGATGCAGCTTTCATCCCATCTTTAGCCGAACAGGAACGGACACAATCTGAATTGCAGACTGTTTGCTGACATTTCCCAGGTCATCTACCGCCTTACCAAGTGCCCGGAGCTGAGCCTGGGTCTCTTCACACTTCCGCCCAAGGAGGCTGACCAGCCCAAGCCTCGTGCAACCCTCGTCGGTCATATTATTGCCACTCGCACTACAGCACCGCGTGTGACTGATGCTTCCATGTCCTTCCCGCCCGACTGGCAGGACAAGTCCAAGAACTCGTCCAGCGCGAACGGCCATGGCAGCGAGCCGCTCGGCCACCAAGAGCAAGGCCGCACCATCGCTATCCACTCGTTGGCCGTCTTGCCCGAGTACCAGAGGAAGAAGGTCGGCACTACGCTGATGAAGTCGTATATCCAGCGGATCAGGGACGCCGCGATTGCGGATCGCCTTGCGCTCATCACGCACGAGCATCTGGTTCCGTTCTACGAAAGCCTTGGGTTTGAGAACAAAGGCCCCAGCGAATGCACGTTCGGCGGCGGCGGGTGGATCGATATGGTAAACTTCTCAAGAAATGAAGACAGTCTTGATCGTTGCTGACGATCCCGACCAGGTCCTCGAATTCAATAAAGAGTGATGTCTTAATGGAGTTCTTGGTGATTGCGGCATTTTCCGGAATGGCGGTTTCTTTGTTTTTTTTTTAACTTGGACTGAATATAATCTTAGGCTCCTTACGGTTTCGCTTGGGGTGGAGGTAATCTGGTAGAAAAGTCCCTGGAGTTTTCACGGTCTATGGATACTGGGGCGGGGATAGGACTGTTCTTCATGCAAGGCTGGGAAAGAGAGGACGGCGCTTAGAGCGAGAAGAGCTACGACCCGGACGTGTACCATAGCCCATCAAAGCGTAGACATGTATATGATGTTGTCACCGATGAAGTGGTAGTATTTCCTCTTTAGGTAGTCCATCTCTGCAGGCTCGGCTACGGCTGCCGCCCCACGTGCCTCACCGCCCGTGAAAAATTGCCCTCTGGGGAAGCGCCGCAGACGCTGATTTTTGCAGCCCGCGGCGGCTTCAAGGCCTGCACAACAGAATCCCACCTCACCACGGCGGAGCCCCAGCAGGTCGTCGAGTCGGTTTCCGTCCGTTGCCCACCATGAAGACGACGTGGAAGGATGTAAGTTGCCGTCTGGCTTCTGGGTTGAGAACAGTGATCGTCCGAGATGTGTCGCGACCAGCTGCTGATGTTTTTTTCTCCGATGGATTAGATCGCTCCTGTGCCAACGAGCCAGGAGTTCCTGGACATCGTCCTCAGCCGGACGCAGAGGCAGCTGCCCACCCAGATCAGAGCTGGTTTCAAGATCAGCCGTATAAGAGGTATTTCTTTCTGCCCCGAGCTTTGCTCTATGTGATGTTGGATATCATGAAATGGGATAAGTGGATGGAGAATACTTTTGCTGAGACTTTCTGCTCTGCAACAGCGTTCTATACCCGAAAGGTCAAGTTCACGCAGGAGACCTTCTGTGAGAAGTTCCAGGCGATTCTGGATGGCTTTCCCAGGTTGCAGGACATTCATCCTTTCCGTGAGTTCCCTCCCACCGGGCCCGAGTTTGGTCCTTTTCTAGAGGCGCTGGTCAGGTTGCTGACTCCTGCCAGACAAGGATTTGATGAACACCCTCTACGATGCGGACCACTTCCGCATTGCCCTCGGCCAGATCTCGACCGCGAAGCACCTGATTGAGACGGTCTCGCGGGACTATGTCCGCCTGATCAAGTACGCGCAGTCGCTGTTCCAATGCAAGCAGCTCAAGCGCGCGGCGCTGGGTCGCATGGCGACCATCTGCAAGCGTCTCAAGGACCCTCTGATCTACCTGGAGCAGGTGCGACAGCACCTGGCCCGTCTGCCTTCGATCGACCCCAACACACGCACCCTTCTGATCTGCGGATACCCCAACGTCGGCAAGTCGAGTTTCCTGCGGACCATCACCCGCGCGGATGTCGAAGTGCAGCCGTACGCCTTCACCACGAAGAGTCTGTTCGTCGGCCACTTCGACTACAAGTACCTCCGGTTCCAGGCCATCGATACCCCCGGTATCCTGGACCACCCGCTGGAGGAGATGAACACCATTGAGATGCAGTCCATCACCGCTATCGCCCATCTCCGGTCGGCGATTCTCTACTTCATGGATCTCTCGGAGCAGTGTGGGTACTCGGTGACGGACCAGATCAAGCTGTTCCACAGCATCAAGCCGCTGTTCGCGAACAAGATCGTCTTCGTCGTCATCAACAAGATCGATATCAAGCGGCCGGAGGATCTGGATCCCGAGACCCAGCAGCAGCTGCAGTCCATGCTGAAGGCGGGAGAGGTCGAGATGCTGCAGCTCTCCTGCGCGACGACGGAAGGAGTGACGGCTGTGAAGAACGCCGCCTGTGACAAGCTGATTGCGGAGAGAGTGGCGCAGAAACTGAAGAACGTCAGCGACAGTGGAGCTCAGCCTACGGGACGCCTGGGCGATGTCCTGGCGAGGATCCACGTCGCGCAGCCGCTGGGCGGCGTCACGCGCGAGACGTTCATCCCGGAGGCCGTCAAGACGATGAAGAAGTACGACAAGAACGACCCGGACCGGCGGAAGCTGGAGCGCGACATCGAGGAGGAGAACGGTGGCCCCGGTGTCTACAACGTCGACCTGAGGAAGAACTACGATCTCGCCGACCCCGAGTGGAAGTACGACAAGATGCCCGAGGTGTGGGAGGGCAAGAACATCTACGACTACGTGGACCCGGACATCGAGGCCAAGCTGCAGGCGCTGGAGGAGGAGGAGGAGAAGCTCGAGGCGGAGGGGTTCTACGACTCGGACGAGAGCGTCGAGGACGCCGAGGACGCCGACATCCGCATGAAGGCGGACCTGATCCGCGAGAAGCGCGCCCTGATGCGCAACGAGGCGCGCCTGCGCAAGACGCTCAAGAACCGCGCGCTCATCCCGCGCAGCGCCAAGGCGAAGAAGCTGTCGGAGATGGAGAAGGCGCTGGACGATGCCGGGTACGACACGGCGGCGGCGACCGCGCGCGCGCGCGAGCAGAGCCAGGCGCCGCGCGGCCGGACGACGACGCGCGAGGCCGACGACGGCGACGCCATGGACATCGACTCGACGTCGAACCCGCGCGAGGCGATCGCGCGGGCCAAGAGCCGCGCGCGCAGCCAGCCGGCCACGAACCGCCTGACGGACGGCGTGCGCGACGAGACGGTGCGCAGCCGGGCGGAGCGGCTGGCGAAGCTCAGCCAGAAGAAGCTGAACCGCATGGCGAGACAGGGCGAGGCGGACCGCCACATCGCCGCAACGCTTCCAAAGCACTTGGTAAGTACATATACACGATCAACCCTAGTAGAAGCATCTACTGACCTGTTCTGCAGAACTCCGGCAAGCGCACCATCGGCAAGACGCAGCGCCGCTGAGCGCCCCTCGTGCTCCTGCTGCTGTCTGTGGTCGACGAGAGATGAAGTCCGGTCCTGGTATTGTGATGGGTATAGAAAAAACATGGCGTTTTTGGCGTGTCTGTCTGTCGTTTCTGTGCTGTGTGATGTCTCCATGGCCTGGCCTAATCAGTCACTTCCCTGTAGATGAAAATACCTGCCTGTGCTATCCACATGCATGTCGATGTTGCAGACGGTGTGCTGCACCGATCCGATATCCAGTCGTCTTGGTCGTGCACGTTACCTTGTCATCTCTGGTTTAGAAAAGAAATACCATGAGTTGTGGTCTCAACGCCGTGACTGCCAGGCAGATGAAGTGCCAGACTTGTAGGCTGCCAGACTCTGAGACAATATCTCTGCAGGAGTCTCTGTCCGATATATCTGATATACAGGACTCGGGTGTTCCTGTCGGTCCAGACGAGCCCGCTGCGCGCTTGGCCGCCCAATTGCGTCTTCTCCGCGGGGTCGAGCGCGCGGAGAAAAGACCCCACCACCGGTCGCCCCAACGGGAAGTCGGGCGTGGTAGGAAAATTGTCTTTTTTTTTTCAACTTTATATTTTCCGTTGCTATATTCTTCTCTCTTTGCTCGTTCTTGAGCTTTGTTTTTGTGTATATTATGCCTTCTAATTTTGTACGGTACATTAATTAGTCTTGTCCCTTATAGATCCAACACATCCTTGATCGACGCTCCACCCATCTGACGACTCCACTCGACAATATTCATAACCAGCACCGATGCGCCATGTCCTCGCGGCCGTCAAAGGCGCCGACGCGTCGGCCGTCGACGCCGCGCTCAACTTCCTGAAGCACCACCAGGGCCCCGAGGCGCACGTTGTCGCCGTCAGCGGCGAGGGAGAGGGAGAACATGCCGCAGTGGAGATCGACGAGCGCCGACTCTTGCGCAAGATCGACTGGATGATCGTGCCGCTGGCGTGGGCGTGCTACACGTTGCAGTATCTGGACAAGACGCTGAGTTAGTACCTATTTTCCAATTGATCCAATTGAGTCCACTTACGTTGTTATCTATCTCGCGAGATGGAGACTGACTGATGCAATGTATGTATGCAGTCAACTACGCCGCCGTCATGGGCATCTACGACGACGCGCACATCGACGGCAACCAGTTCTCCTACCTGGCCATGGCGTTCTACGTCTCATACCTCGTGTTCGAGCTCCCGACGGGCTATCTGATGCAGCGCTTGCCGCTGGCCAAGTATTTGGGTGCGAATGGTCAGTTTCCTTCATATTAACATGCATGCATGCATATATATGCTGTATGCTGCAGTCTGTTTTTGATGAGATATGTATATGAATGTAAACTGACTGAGGTAGTCGTCGTCTGGGGCGTCATGGTCGCGCTCAACTGCGCCTGCAGCAACTTTGGCGGGCTGATGACGCTGCGTGTCTTGCTGGGCTGCTTTGAGGCTGCTGTTGCTCCTGCGTATGTATCAGCCTTCTCTCGTTCGTTTTGCTTTCATGCTTGGTTTGGCTCTGACTGACTCGCCAGACTCATCCTCATCACGTCCATGTGGTATAAGAAGAACGGTGAGCCATTCACTCTATCTGAGATATTTCTCTACACGTACATAGGCTAGATCAACTATTAATAACGACTAGAACAACCGCCCCGCGTCGGCCTCTGGTTCAGCGGCACCGGCTGCGGCACCATCATCGGCGCCCTGACGTCCTTCGGCTTCCAGCACTACCACAACGCGACCTTCACCTCCTGGCAGATCATGTTCCTGCTCTTCGGCCTCGTCACCATCGCCGTCGGCCTCCTGGTCATGCTCCTCCTCCCGGACAACCCAATGAAGTCCCGCCTGACGCGCGAGGAGAAGCTACGCGCCATCGAGCGCGTCCGCGCGAACCAGACGGGCATCGAGAACAAGCAGTTCAAGCCGCACCAGATGCTCGAGTGCTTCGCGGACCCGCAGACCTGGCTCCTGAGCGTCATCACGATCGCGTCGAACGTCCCCGGCGGCGCGGTGGGCAGCTACCAGGCCACCATCATCAAGAGCTTCGGATTCACGTCGAAGCAGACGGCCCTGCTATCCATCCCCAGCGGCGCCATCGCCATCGTCTCCGTCATGGGCGCGACACTCTGGGCTGGGCGCTTCAACCAGCGAGCGTTCCCGCTCGCCTTCCTCCTCCTCCTGACCTTCCTGGGCGGATGCCTCATGGCCTTCGTGCCCGAGAGCAACCGCGCCGGCAAGCTCGCGGGCATGTACCTCACCAACTGCATCTACGCCTGCCCGGCCATGCTCTACGCCTGGGTCGCGGCCAACTACTCGGGCCACACGAAGAAGGTCACCATGAACGCCGTCGTGCTCATGTCCTTCTGCGCGGGGAACATCATCGGCCCGCTCACGTTCCGGAAGCAGGATGCTCCCGACTACGTCCCCGCCAAGATCACCATCGTCGTCACGCTCGCGGTGGCGATCGCCCTCGTGCTCGTTCTGCGCGTGGGGTATGCGTGGGAGAATCGGCGCAGGGATCGGCTGTATGCGGGCGTCGAGCGCAGGGCGGATCAGGAGTTTTTGGATCTGACGGATCGGGAGAATAAGCAGTTTCGGGTATGTCTCTCCCTTACTTGCTGATGGGGCTACTATTCTACAAGTATACCTGCTGACCTATATATCTACTGTAGTACCGTCTCTAGAGAGCGGTGGACCGGTCACCACGATTTGATGATGCCCCAACAGTGTCTTCAAAATACTGCATATATACATACATAAACACGGTGTAACGACAGGCCTAGATAACTAGACCTAAAGGGGTCGTTGGTTTATCTTGAAGACAAGAAACAAGGGGGTGAACAATATGGAAGCAAGAATAGACCTGTGTTACTAGCAATGCCTATATGACAGGTTGCTATGGGAGTCGACCACAAGGGTCCGATTCTGTCTGAAAGGAGCGTCATTATATACATGCCTTTTTCCCGAGTCTTGGTGATCATAGTGATCATGGTGATCATGGTGATCAAGGTGATCGTGGTGATCAAGGTGATCAAGGTGATCGCGGTCAGTCACATGCTGATCAGTTACTACCCTCGGTCCTATAATTATCCGGCCTTTGTATGGCAAGGTCCATAACACTGTGTCGGTGTAACGACAGGCCTAGATGACTAGACCAAATAGGGCCGTTGGGTTTATCTTGAGGACAAGAAACAAGGGGGTGAGCGATAGAATAGTAAGAATAGCCTGTGTTACTAGCAATGTCTATATGACAGGTTGCTATGTGAGTCGACCACGAGGGTCGGGTTCTGTCTGAAAGGAACGTCATTATATACATGCTGTTTCCTGGGATCATGGAAATGGATCATGAAGTTGGATCATGGAAATGGATCATGAAGTTGGATCATAGAAATGGATCATGAAGTTGGATCATGGAAATGGATCATATATGATCCATCACGTGACCTCCTTCCTAATCCATCCTAATCTGTAACAGTCGGAAAACGGAATATAAAGTAGACAAAATAATTTAAGATTATTATTATTATTATTATTATTATTATTATTATAAAAATGTACTTGTTCCCGGTCTAGAGTGGTTGGATATGTTTATGCTCTCTTGATTCTATGTGTCGTGGGTGGGTGCACAGAAGAATATAAAACGGCGCTATTCGAGTGACGCGCAGGCTTGAGATGGACTCGGAGGTCATCATGCATACAATATCCAGCATCCACAAATCCACAGAACAAAAGTCCGCCACGGGAAGCATTGAAATGACCCAAAGCGTGCCTTGTGGCTAAAGGTATGGGGTACAGATGGAAGCTCTCGGGCGTTCCCCGCTGCCCCGCAGCGCCGCCTCTGCCCTCCGCGACCTCGTGCGGGATGCGACCTTGAGCGGGACATTTCTTTCTGACCGTCTGTGTACATAAATATCCAGCGTCGCTGTTTCGCAGATACCCCTGTTCTCTTGTCTTTGATTTTTCTCCCATTCTCCGCGCTGAACGGGGTGTGTCTGGGTCATTCATTCTGTCCGACTTCACCCCGCACCCGAACAATGGTCGAGAGCATCCTCGACGACATCTCCCACCGGCGATACAACCCCCTCCGGGGCTCCTACATCCTCGTGTCCCCGCACCGGACCAAGCGGCCGTGGCAGTAAGCCAGTCCCTTGCATGCTTAGGTGACGAGAGCTCGATGTTCTCCGGAGCAAGAAGCATGAGAATGAATAGAGTACTGAATCCAGAGCAACAGAGGACAGCAGGAGAGCCCGTCCAAGACGACCCTCCCCGCCTACGACCCGTCGTGCTACCTCTGTCCCGGGAACAAGCGCGCCCAGGGCGACGTCAACCCGCGGTACGAGAAGACGTTTGTCTTTGTGAACGATTACAGCGCGGTCAAGGAGGAGCAGGCTGCGTATGAGCCGGAGAGCGAGGATGGATGTGCGTGCTTCCAGCAGACTATGATACAGGATACTATTTAGGAACATGCTGACTGCCAGCGCCGGCAGCCCTCGAGTCGTTCTTCCTCAGGGCGGAGTCCGTCACGGGCAAATGCTACGTGCTGACCTTTTCCGCCGCGCACAACCTCACGCTGGCGGACCTGTCGCCCGAGGAGATCCTGCCCGTCGTCAACGCCTGGACCGACATCTACACGGCGCACCTGTCGCCCGAGTCGCCGCTCGCTGCCGCGGCCTCGCCCATCCCGCCGGACTCGCCCGCCGCGGGCCTCGCGAAGCCCCTGGAGCAGTATCGCTACATGCAGATCTTCGAGAACAAGGGCGCCGCCATGGGCTGCTCGAACCCGCACCCGCACGGGCAGATCTGGACGACGAGCAACCTGCCCGAGGAGCCGGCGCTGGAGCTGGCGCAGCTGCAGAAGTACCGCCGGGAGCACGGCGGGCGGCACATGCTGGCGGACTACGCGGCGCTCGAGGGCAGGAAGAAGGAGCGGGTGGTGTTTGAGAACGAGGCGTTCCTCGTGCTGTGCCCCTGGTGGGCGACGTGGCCGTTCGAGACGATGATCGTGAGCAAGACGCACAAGCGCGCCCTGGTCGACCTCAGCGCCGACGAGAGGCGGCTGCTGGCCGAGGCCCTGGCCGACATCACACGCCGCTACGACAACCTGTTCGAGACGCACTTCCCCTACAGCATGGGCGTTCATCAGGCCCCGCTGGCGGGCACGCCGGAGGAGATCGAGGCGTCGTATCTGCACCTGCACTTCTACCCGCCGCTGCTGCGGAGCGCGACGGTGCGCAAGTTCCTGGTGGGGTATGTCTCCGACAACTCTCTTCCATGAGACATCAACGTGTTTTCTTTTAAGAGAGGAGCCTGCTGACGGCGACAGGTACGAGATGATGGCGGAGCCCCAGCGCGACATCACGCCGGAGCAAGCGGCCGCGCGGCTGCGCAACTGCGGAGGGGAGCTGTACCGGAAGAGACTGGAGAGTCACTGAGTATATAGACGGGTTATGAGGGTGGCATGATGTGTTCACGCTGGAGTTGGCATGATGTATATTCGTAGGCTTTCGGAAGCAGCACCCATGACATGATGGTAGACATGACCGTAAAAGATATCCGAGCATCACATCTCATTACTTCCCGACTGCCAATGGCCATTGTACAGTTCTTCAACCCATCAATCGCGACGTATGGACACATGTATCCCTATCCTATCGTCCGGATACAGTACAACCCCGACCGAACCACCCGGTGCATATATAATAACATCGGCCTACGGCCCCGATATCTACTCCAGATACCACCCCCGCTGCGTCACCATCCACGCCAGCGTCGACGACGCCACGACCAGCGGCGCCACGAACCGGCCCCTAAGCTGCGCGGTCCCAAACACGAGCCACTCGCTGACGAAGTGCGCCAGCGCGATGCCGTACGTCCACAGCGCCAGGTCGTACGCCACGGGCTGCGTGATGTGGTACGCGGCGTAGGCGCGCACCACGGCCGAGAGGAAGGTCCAGGTGCCGAAGGTGCGTGCGGAGAGGGGGGTTGCTGGTGAGGTAGAGGCAGAACCGGAGGAAGAGGAGCCGGCGTACAGCTGGCGCGCGTAGTCGAGGGAGCGGTAGGACTGGATGCTGTTGGCGGTGGAGATGATTGCGACCTTTGATGGAGAGTTAGTCCGTGGATTGGGTTGGATATGTTTTGTATACGTCCAGAAGAGGACTGAATCTTCACTCTGTGTCTTATCGTGTGTATACACCGGTGGGGTATGGAGGAGGGAGCAGTACCAGGAAGAGCCACTTGGGCAGGTACCCGTCGTGCGGCGGGAGGTAGGCCGTGAGTGCGGAGCGCAGGGCGTCCATTGCTGAGAACTGTAATCTACGGAAGAATCTATAGAGGAGAGAGAGGCAGTTGATGCTATTCAGGCGGTCGTCGGATTCATCCAGATGTGTCTTTGGAAGAAGCGTATCCGTCCTCTGGGGATCCCGTCTTGGCGCCGCACACCGCCCGGCGGCTCCGCGGTTCCGCTGTTTTTCTCCCCAACGGTTGAAGTGTTCAACCTCCGCGCTGCGCTTTTGATTTGCTCCTTGCGTCGGTCGAGAGCGGCGAGTTGACGAGAGACCTGGATGTTCTGAATCTCTTGTTCCACCTTCTCTAGCTGCCTCTCACTTGGTCTTCGTCTTCATCTCCATCGCAGCTCGACAACATGGAGTTTCTGCACACACACATCGGCTGCCCGTCGACATGGCGCCTCGAGCTCGCCCCCGGCCCGCAGACCTACGCTGCGCTGGCCCTGATCGCGACCGGCGGGCTGTTCGTTGCGTGTAGGGTGTTCACGTTTGTCCGCGTGCTGCTGAGTCTGTTTGTGCTTCCTGGGAAGTCGGTATGTGACCCCATGCCTGCAAAAACATTACCGGACTTCTCGTGCTGACAGGTCAGCTCCGCAAATTCGGCCCCAAAGGCAGCTGGGCCCTGGTCACCGGCGCCTCGGACGGCATTGGCAAGGAATTCGCCCTCCAGCTGGCCCGGGCCGGCTTCAACCTCGTCCTGGTGTCTCGGACTGCCTCCAAGCTGACCGCGCTGGCCGACGAGATCGCCGGCAAGCACTCGGTGCAGACGAAGCTGCTGGCCATGGACTTTGCCCGCAACGACGACGCCGACTACGCGAGGCTCCAGCAGCTCATCGACGGCCTCGACATCGCCGTGCTGGTCAACAACGTCGGCAAGAGCCACGACATCCCCACGCCGTTCGTGCTGACCCCGGCGGACGAGCTGACCGACATCATCACCATCAACTGCCTCGGCACGCTGCGCGTCACGCAGCTCGTGACGCCGGGCATGATCCAGCGGAAGCGTGGGCTGATCCTGACGATGGGCTCGTTCGGCGGCCTGCTGCCCACCCCCCTGCTGGCGACGTACTCGGGCAGCAAGGCGTTCCTGCAGCACTGGTCGAGCGCGCTGGGCGCGGAGCTGGCGCCCTACGGCATCACGGTCGAGCTGGTGCAGGCGTACCTGATCACGTCGGCCATGTCGAAGATCCGGCGGGCGAGCGCCACCATCCCGACGCCGCGGGCGTTTGTGCGGGCGGTGCTGGGCAAGATCGGGCGCCACGGGGGCTCGCCGGGCTACGCGCACAGCTCGTCGCCGTACTGGAGCCACGGGCTGATGGCGTGGTTCCTGACGTGCGTGACGGGGGCGATGAGCCAGACGGTGCTGGGCGTCAACAAGGGCTTCCACGAGAAGATCCGGGCGCGCGCGCTGCGCAAGGCGGCGCGCGAGGGGAAGAAGGTGCAGTAGGGTTGTCTGCCGCTACATGATCCGGCTGTTCCATTGAGGATCCCCGAATCGATTCGTCGAATACCCACGACCGTCATCATGCTTCATGTGTTGTTGCCCTGTCCGTGTCTGTTCTCATGCTTATGCCCGCCGTCCCCTGCACATCGCTGTATCACGTGGTCATCGAAGATGTCTTAGCTTCCTGAGTCGCATGACCGGACGCTGGAGCCGGCCTCCCTGCTGTGCCTGCTGCCCGGTGCGCTGTGCTCCGTGGCGGCCGTCTCCGCCGACTCCACCGGGCTAGGCTGGGTGAAGAAGGTCGAGACGACGCATCCATGGGTGTTGCTGCCCTGCTCTGCACTCTTTTCGCCTTGCCACTTGGTCGTGTACGGTCGGAGGACGGGATGGTCCAAGGGTCTTCTGTCTGTTCGGAAGCACGGCTGATAGACTGGTGATAATGACATGTACTCCCTGTGTCCACTGCTCCGGACTACTCCAGGTCCCTGTTCCCTGCAGATCGTGCGACCCCTCGGGGACCCCAACTCCCCGTAGATACTCCGTAGATACTCCGTGCCTCTCCATGCAGTCGCACTGTGTCGGACGAGGCGGTGCTGCTGACGGAGAAGACACCCCCCGGCCCATCCGCTATGCCCGAACCGGCACACCGAGGCGCCGAAAGCGTGCGTCGGAACGCCGGGCGCGCCGTGCGCCGACCCGCCGCGCCGGCGCGGCGGCTCCGACGTCTCGGCCGACCGAGCCGAATCGCAGTCCAGCACACGCCGGATCAGGTGCTCTTCTGGTCCTTGGTCCTTCACGTCGTCTGCTGGACTGCGATGCGGCCGTGGTGTCGTCTCCTTTCCCGCTCTTGCACCGCGCACAGAGTGCTGTCAGCAGGCGGGCTGGGAATTCGTCAGCTCGATCGGAACTTGTCCGTCAGACGGACCCTGCCGGTCGCGCGGTCACCGGAGACCAAAGGAGATCACCCAAAATAAATCCACGCAAAAAACAGGGCACGGAGTGGAGGCGTGATATCATCTCGCCTGCGCGTTCCAGGGTCCGCGGGCCCAACCAGGCTGCGGATGAAGACAGGGGCCGATGACTAAGCCGTGACAACCCGGTTGGGAACGGTGCTGGGAGTGCTGGTTCTGGTCCCCGGGGGTCCCTTTGATTCTGCGCCGGATAACCAGCACGACGATGTCCCGTATCTCGTTCTCCCGGGGAGAGAGGGAAATGAAGCCCTCTGTCGGACAGGACCTGCCAGCCAAGCTCCCGGCTTGGCTCTCGGGGGGTTTTTCCGACGCCTTGCCGGCCCCGACTCTGATCCGCGGACCTCTGCTCTCACCCGTCCACCGTCGTGCCCTCAGCGATCATCCATCGCTGCCGTGTGCCGCTGCCGGTTGCGCCTCACGTGCACCCGGTCTGAGGCGAGAGGCCCTTTCCCCGGCCGTGACCTCCTCGCCCCGGCTGGCTGGTCTCCTCCGGACTCCACGCACCGTTCGCCCGAGGCGACGAGGCCAGGTGGGTTTTGGGCTTCATGACGGCACTGCGACACGCTCAGGCTAACGGCGGGATCAGCAGGCAGACCGGGTGATCCCCAGCGCGCCGTGCCGTATCGACGCTGGTGGCGGTTCCAGAACCCCCGCGGGCGCCAGACCGTCTGCCCGGGCGAGACGCTTCAGGCAAAGACACTGGACGCTCCGCGATGCCGATCCAGGATGAAAATTTGCTTGGCCCGCTTGTGGGCTGGAGGAGATCCCCGGAACGGCAGCGTGTCACGGCCCTGCCCGTCATGTGCAGACGTCCCCGGCTCTCCATCTTTTTTTCTTTTTCTTTCTCACGGCCAGAGATATATCTGATGCCCATGCCCCCGGTCTCCCTCCTCCTCTTTCCCAGGGCTGGTCCAATTCGTCCCCTCCTCTTACCCCAGGTTCCCGTGTCTGCCTCCTCCTCCTCCTCACCATGACCATCTCCACGCTCCTCTCCAAGCTCAAGCCCCAGGCGGAGCAGCAGGAGCAGCCCGAGACCGAGGTCGCCGAGCATGCCCAGGCCGCGTCCGCCCTCGAGAAGGAGGGCGAGGGCTACGACGACTCGCCCGTCCCGTACCTGACCTGGCGCACCTTCATCCTGGGGCTCGTCGCCTCCATGGGCGGGTTCATCTTTGGATACGCGACGGGTGGGTTCCTTTGACCACTACCGGGAGATAGATGGGACATGTAACTGACTGGTGGACAGGTCAGATCTCCGGGTTCATCACCATGGATGACTTCAAGACCCGTTTCGGACAGTATCATCCTGATACCAATACCTACTCCTTCAGCAATGTCCGTTCGGGTCTGATTGTCGGTCTGGTAGGTCCTTTTTTATTATTTTTTTTTTATTTTTTATTATTTTATTTTTTTATTATTTTTTTTACCTACAAATAAGACGTATGAATGCTGACAACGCAGCTCTCCATCGGAACGCTCCTGGGCGCCCTGTTCGCCGCCCCCATCGCCGACATCTTCGGCCGCAAGCTCTCCATCACCTTCTGGTGCATCATCAACATGGTCGGCATCATCATCCAGATGACCACCGACTCCAAGTGGTACCAGGTCGCCGTCGGCCGTCTGATCGCCGGTCTCGGCGTCGGCGCGCTGTCCAGCCTGGTCCCCATGTACCAGAGCGAGTCGTGCCCGCGCCATATCCGCGGTGCCATGGTCAGGTTAGTTCCCTTCGTGGTCCACCCCTCCCCAGGTGGATGAACTCTCTGACATATTCTCCAGCGCCTTCCAGCTGTTCGTCTCGCTGGGCATCTTCATCTCCTACTGCATCAACTACGGCACCGAGTCGATCCACTCGCCCTCCTCCTGGCGCATCACCATGGGCATCGGCTTCGTCTGGGCCGGCCTGCTCGCCCTCGGCATGCTCTTCCTGCCCGAGTCCCCCCGCTTCGCCTACCGCCGCGGCCGGCCGGACGAGGCCAAGAAGGTCATGACCAAGCTGTACGGCGTGTCCGACAACCACCGCGTCGTCGCCGAGGAGCTGCAGGAGATGAAGGTCAAGCTCGACGAGGAGGTCGCCGCCGGCAAGGCCGCCTGGTACGAGGTCTTCACCGGCCCCCGCATGCTGTACCGCACGCTGCTGGGCGTCGCCCTGCAGTCGCTGTCGCAGCTCAGCGGCGCCAACTTCATCTTCTACTACGGCAACTCCATCTTCACCTCGACCGGCCTCAACAACAGCTACGTCACGCAGATGATCCTGGGCGCCGTCAACTTCGGCACCACCTTCTTCGGCCTGTACATCGTCGAGCACTACGGCCGCCGCCGCGCCCTCATGGCCGGCGCCGCCTGGATGTTCGTCTGCTTCATGATCTTCGCCACGGTCGGCCACTACTCGCTCGACCGCGTCGACCCGTCCGCCACGCCCAAGGCCGGCGCCGCCCTCATCGCCTTCACCTGCTTCTTCATCGTCGGCTTCGCGACCACCTGGGGCCCCATCGTCTGGACCCTCTGCGGCGAGATGTACCCGGCCCGCTACCGCGCCACCTGCATCGGCATCGCGACCGCCTCCAACTGGACCTGGAACTTCCTCATCTCCTTCTTCACCCCCTTCATCTCCAGCGCCATCGACTACCAGTACGGCTACGTCTTCGCCGCCTGCAACTTCGTCGCCGTGCTCGTCGTCTACTTCTTCGTCTGCGAGACCCAGGGCCGCACCCTCGAGGAGATCGACACCATGTACGTGCTGCGCGTCAAGCCCTGGAAGAGCAGCCAGTGGGTGCCGGACCGCGCGGGCGCTGCTGCTGCTGCTGCTGCTGCTGCGACCCAGCACGTCGAGCACTCGGATAACGAGTAGACGAGCCGAATGTCCTGAATAGAAAGAAAGAAAGAAGCTGGTTACGACTGGTTCCAAACCAGCTGGTTTACCAGTGTTCTGGATATTTCATTTTTTTCCCCTCTCTCATGTTGGACGAACGTCGGTTAGGATCCACTTCCGCCTGTTGTTCCACTCATCTTCCCTTTTTCATGAAAGATCATGATCCTACTCCAGGCGAAGTAGGTCAGAATCAACCCAGCTCATTGTATAGATTGGAATGAACGGTGGATGGCATGGCGGTGCGGCGGCGTCTTTTGGGTGGATGTGTGTGTGTGTGTGTGTGTATGAGGTATATGAGGTTCATTCTCGGGAGGTAGCACGGAGTAGATGACAGAAATGAGCCGGCCATAGAGGCGATGAAGATGAGATGAGACGATGTACAGGTACCACTGTACAGCACAGATATTTAATTAGAGGAAATGAAAAATAATATAATAAATGTAATGATGGTAATGTGTACTGCTCTGGAATCATTCGGATCCGGGATCTTGAGTGTGTAGTCTGTCTGTTTGAATTGACTTGACTTGGACCTGATTTATGCATTGTGCGTAAGAAACCAAATCGAGTGTACTTGGTGACTTGGTCCGTCGCGTTGACATGGAAAGAGAGAAACAAACTGAAGGCCAATACATAATAATACTGCAAGTATATATTGCATATATATACACACACAGAGAGAGAAGGAGAGGGAGGGAGGGAGAGGAAGAGAGAGAGATGGAGGAGAATGATAAAGTGCAGAAAGAAGCTTTTCTCTTTCCCCAGTAGATAGTAAAGTTCTACAGTGCAGAGCCCCCGATTTATATTCATTGGGCGATTTCCCTTTTGAACTGTTTGATATTCTTCCAGAAGGAAAGAAAGAAAGAAAGAAAGAAAGAAAGAGAGAAAGAAAAAAGCTTTCTTCCACTAGCAAATCAATGTTACAGAGGCATGTAACAACAGGCCTAGATGGCTAGACCTAAAAGGGCTGTTGGTTTATCTTGAAGACAAGAAACAAGGGGGTGAGCAGTAGAATAGTGAGAATTAGCCTGTGTTACTAGCAATGTCTATATGACAGGTTGCTATGTGAGTCGACCAATAGGGTTGGAATCTGTCTGAAAGGAGTGTCATTATATACATACTGTCTTTCTGAATCTCTGAGATCTGTGAAATGGACTCCAGGGAGAAGGCATAAATAGAGCTAAGCGGAACGCGCCTTCAGCGCCGGTGTACGTGGTGTAGTAGTAGTAGCGGCCCATATCGAGCGCTGTCTCGTTTGGATAGTTATCCCCTAGGAAGACGGAGGCATGTGCAGCAGGGCGTCCATCAGAAAGGACTAAACGACCGGATACGCTGCTGCGGGAATGGTAGACTGGGTCATCGAACCACGCGTAGGGCCAAGCGGCGAGTTCCTTCCACTGACGCTCGGCGACGTCTTCAGTTGAGCCGTTGTTCTAGAGGGCCGGGGTTAATAAAAAACAGATATGATACGTTACGAAACTGACCAAATACCACAGCCACGGGCCCCAAACTTTGCCCTCAGGAAACACATCGCTGCTGCTGGCCATGAAATGCGTGCCGTGCAGCATATTCAACTGCGCCGCATCCCCCGTCGTGCTCTCGCGGTGCACCGTCAACTCCTACTTCAAGTGATTTCCATTATAATAATCCTTTCCCGGGTGGATATACCAGCTCCTGAATCCTTCTCCGTACAGACCATAGAAGTCCACTGTCCGGGTAAAAGCCGACCAGTCGTACTTGGTGATATAGGATTCATCTGGCAGCTGCCAGGTCTCGTCCTGGACTTTAGTACCGCTCTGAATGGCCGACAGGGGAGGCAGAGGCCCGTCCTTGATATTAGTTCGCCCACTAGGAAAGGTAGCGTTGTCGAGACGGAAGAGCGTGCGGAATTCACCGAGGACGGGCAGCGCGCGATTGACGAAGTACTGGTACGCACCAGCAAGGTCTGGTTGGATAACCCAGTGGAAGTCGCCTTCGACGGCGTGGAAGACGATGTCGAGGTACTCCGGTGTCGAACGATAGATCTCGGCGGAGGTCCAGGTGAGGTTCGAGGCAGCACCATCTATACGCATATTAGCGGCGTCAGTTTCAGTTAAATGGCGAAGAAAGACAACGGAAGGTACAGTACTGTAGCTCACATAATGGCCGACGGCGTCTCCAACGAGATCGTGGTTTTTGTAGTAGAGCTTTGTGCCGAAGACTTCGCTGATGGTTATGTTCCACAGGTCGTTCCCGATGATGTGCGTGATGCTGTTGACAGTTTGAAAGAATCACGAGCATCAATTGTTGCTAGTTGACGAAGCAGCAAAGAGGCTGTTGTTGTGATGTGCATCTTGATAGAACTTTTCGAGATACATGTGCTCTATGTTTTAGTTTTCAACTTGTCGTTTTCTCAAAAATGCTCGGAATATATATATATATGTAAAGCATCCAGACTGCCATTCTCCGCAAGGAACCCCGCAATCTTAGGTGCTCCATTCAATAAATATTGTCAAATCTGCTATTCCGTCTCCTTGCGCTATACTCCATTGCATTATGTTCTAACGTTAGCCGGCGTGGTGCTGAGGAGTAGCAGAGGTCTCGGTGGATACTGTACCGATCTGCCCATCCTCACTTAAGCATATTTCCGGTTATCTGTTTCCACAGCACTCATTGCAGATGAATCTCAAGTGAAGTACGGAGTAGGTTATGCCTGCAAGAAAGATCCTTGTTAGCTGCCGTGAATAACAGATAATTGTTAAGATGATTATCGGGAAATAATGGAGCATACAGGTAATGTTCCGAGGAATACATCACCCGGAATGTCCATTTCAGTGGGTAAAACTTTTAATCGACTTCCCCAGATGCAGGGAAGCGGGGAATGTCAGGGTGATCAACACAAGCTAAATAAATAAAAATAACCAATATTGCTTATCCAACGGGGTCCCACAAATGGACTCTGTATATGTCGCAGCAATTATAATGCTTCTGATCCACTTATACAGACGTAGAAAGAACTCTGTGATACGTAGCTAGTTAAATATATTGGATTTCAGTAGCTTAGCTGAATGACATTTCTGTAGAAAATTATCTTAGTAATGAGGGGGTCTGAGTGAGTGACATTGGAATTCCAAATGTATTGTAGATACTCACTGCTGGCAATGGTGCAAGTACTGATCCCTGGAGAGTTTGCCGGCGGAACACAAGGGCTATATATAACATCAGTACTTTCGCATTCTCATTCTGCCATTTGCCGGATTAAGATTAAGAAATATGGAAACTTGGATTGTAAGTCAAAGGATTAATGTGTCTAAGAAGTATATACCGGGATTGTGAGGCCAAGATAAGCTTCAGAGCAAGCTTTCTATTTCGAACACAAATCGACGACATTCTCCTAGACAATGGGGAGCTTTGGACAAGAAAGACGCATCGAAGCTTGTGGCACATATGATAGTGTCAACTTTTCGCTCAATGCCATTACTGCAGATAAGGCCATCCTCTGTGATCCTCCTAGCGGGAGCAAAATGGACTTCCACATTCGACATCTTAATTGCTAGCGTACAGACATCAGTCGTCGACAGCCAACATTGAATTGGAGTGGACCCTGGAATCTCCGTTGGCGAACTCTATTGTCCATTATTATGAAAAAAAAGTGAAAGAAAAAAAAAAAGAAAATAAAAAAAATTCAAAATGTGCGCTTACTGTCGAGCAAGTCTTTGTCCAAATTGTTCTGTTCTCGGTCTTATTATCTCCATCGCGCACTTGTAATCATCAGATCCTTGTAGAACTGACATGGGCTCCAGATTACGTTTATTTGGCCTTGAATATTGTTCGCATGTTCGGCCAGCTCCTTTGAGGTTTTACGGAAGCTATCCCGCTCCTGTACTGTGTTAAGTACTTTCCGCTCATGTCCCAATTACCCAGAGCGGACATGGACCATATGTCCTACCCTTCGGTAGCATTTTCGTCCCTTCTGAATATGACAGAGTGCGTCTTGCCGTTCTGATAAAGATATCAAAATGCTTTACCTGAGACTGCATCCCAGGCACGGTCTGAATACTAGATGGACCACTGCCATGCTTCCCATGTTCCGAGCGGTAGCTATCTGTACAGTATGTATCGGCTATCTGGTAAGTTAACAAGGTGCATGTACATACCTATACCATGAAGCTAATAAAAATGTCTCAAAAGTAACAGAGGCGGATCAAGGGCTACCTCTTCTGTTTGGTTGATCGGGATGTAGAATATTCGCCTTGGACAAAATATTGCAATATTCTCTTGCTTCTGTCTATTTTAATCATGGTTGGACAATTTTTGTGCTGGCCTTTTAATTCACAGCATTCCCAACTCTAAGAGTATCTTCAAATCCCCTAGGTATATCATGTTGAGCGAAGACTCCAAAGACAATATGCCCGTTTTTGTACTCCGGTAAGTACTGTGGTCTCAAAAAGCCACCCCGTTACGTTGGGCGACTAAATCACAAGTCGGGGAACGCTGCACGCCTCATGCAGCCAAGGTCGCTGATAAGGATGACGGTCGCGCTGAATACGAGATACCCTTGCACTTCTCGTCCAGAAAGGGGATAAATCGGCAGCGCATGCAGCACGATCCCTGCCAAAGTGATGTCCGACTGAGAATTGAAACACAGATGTTCGCTAGTCATAGACACGCTACTTTGCAAGTGCCAGCCGCGTTCTTGTCGACGCTCAGCAATGGGCAAAGAGCAAGGGCGTAAAGACTATTGTTATTGGTGCGAGCTGACCGTGATAAGTCTTCCACCATTTGATCTTGTCTGCAGCTTCATCACCCCCTCTCGATGCTCCTCGAAGTTGACTATCTCTGGGGAGTCGTTATGTCCCACAGATTCAAACACTCACCATGGCGCGCAGAACAGTACTAAGGTTAGGCTTTATATATATTCAATTCAATCTCCCAAATCATGAAGCTAACTACTAATAGCGCGACTCTTAAAGAACGCCATGTAACCATGATGGCGTTCAGTGCGTGTATCGGCTTCGGCTTGTTCTTGCAGAGCGGAATAGTAATCTACGTTGCCGGACCCGGCCTGACGGTCATCGCGTTTCTGTTCGCATGCAGTGTTATGTGGGCAATTGTAGGCTGTCTCGGTGAGATGAGTGCTTTATTTCCCATACAGGGGCCGCTGTTTGAATTCCCCGCGAGATTCATCGACGAGGCAGTGGGATATGCTACAGGCTGGACATCATGGTAAGCGTGTATCGCGCTCGCATGGGTGTCTAATGAAGCTGACCACGGGCCAAGGTTTGCCTGGACCGTAACCCTGGCAGCTGAGATTATGACGGTCTCGCAGTTGTTCAGATTCCGTTTTGATGAGGACTATCTGCGGGAGATAGAATATCCTGATAAAAGCCTCGGTTGGAGCACAGAGAGCGCCAGCCCAGCCGTCTGGGTTTTTATATTCCTTCTGGTGGCCGGCTTCATCAATCTCCTCCCGGTGCGCCAGTACGGAGAGCTGGAGTATATCTTTGGAGTGTTGAAACTCCTCTTTATCTCTGGCCTGATTTTCTTCAACGTTGTCCTCAGTGCCCTGCAGCGGGTCCCGCATGACAGTCACTTCTGGACGTGGAACAAACCATACGGCTTTTCCTCAAAAGGCTTTGTTCTCTATATCAATTCGGACAACAAGCCCACGCAAATTATCGAAGGGGACGCCGGCAGATTCATCGCGCTCTGGACAGCGGTCACATCTGTGCTCTTCTCCCTGATCGGTTTCGAGACAATCGCGCTATCCGGGCCAGAGAACAAAGATCTTGAGAAGCACGAGACCATCAAGATCGCGACAAAGAAGCTTACAATTCGGATCACCGTTCTGTACACATTCGCAACCTTCGCCGGCGGGCTCAACGTCCCGTACGACGACCCCTACCTTGCACAGGCTAACTGGAGCTCCATACGTGGCGGACAGAATTCTCTATTCATCCTAGCTGCAGTCCGGAATCATCTCCATGGATGGCCAAACTTTTTCAACGGCGTCTTCATTTTCTCTGCTACGACCTCTGGTATCAACTCCCTTTACAACTCCTCCCGTATACTCCATGCACTTGCAGGCGTTCCAGAAGCTTGGCCATTGTGGGCACAATCCTGGAGAAGACGATTGGAGCGGACAACATCGAGAGGTGTTCCACTAGCTACAGTGACAGTGAGCTGGTTGTTTGGACTGTTGGTGTTCCTCACTGTCCAGGCAGACTCTGCGCTGGTAAGCGCATATCCTACATAATTTGCTCAGGAGCACTGTTTCTAACAAGTGTATTAGGTGCTTAGGCGTATGTGGACTAATGCAACCGTGTCTGAACTCATGGTCTACTTGGTCATCTGTGGCTCTTACATTGGCTTCTATCACCGGTAAGCTTAGTTAAACCACAACCACCCTGCTGAATTAGTCTTCGGATACGGAAGAATCCACTCAGCGTTAACATTCGTATCCAGTATCAAGGAGGCAGCGAAAGATCATACACTCGAGAACCGGACTGCTTTCAATCGAGAGGACGAACAGTATCCATATCGAGCGCACGGGCAGCTTTTCCGCTCGTACTACGGTTTCATTTTTTGCACCCTGCTTCTCATATTTAATGGATGGCGTTCATTCCTGGTCCCTTTTGAAACTTCAGATTTTATTGCCTCGTATATAAGTGTGAGTCATACCCGTCACATGGATGTCTACGAAGGGGTAATAGAACGCTGACAGTGTCTTGGGCAGGTATTTGCGTTTGTCATTTTGATATCTCTCTACCATATCAAGTCTGACGGTCTGAACCCTCTCAAGTGGCGCCGATCCGCGTCTATGCAAATCCAGCGCCCGCCGCCGAAGGTGGTAGTGCCCGGTCGACGGCGGGGAATCCTAGAGTTGCCGAACCAGAAGAGACTATTTACGGAGGAGAATGCGAAGGCTTTCATCGACTGGGTCTGGGTCTGGGTAAAGTAGATACCGACGCGTAATGTAGCAGTCTCTGTGTTTCCATATGGTGTTTCATCTGCTGTGGCCATGAACTTCTCCATCGAAGGCAGCTAGATACCATAATCCCTACAGTACAATACTGATTTTCCTTTACATTAAGAGCCTCATAATTTTAAGCTCGCCCATATGATGAGGCTCATGACCTCTGATCGTCTGTGCACACCGCTCTAATGTCTTGATGTGCAAGGGTCTGTCTGTAGCACATGGACGGTCTGGGACAGGGCCGAGACTAAGGCCCTGTGCACCCTATCCCAGCAACCTTCCTCTGCGCCTCAGCTGAAAGCGATAGTGATAGTGCGACAGGACAGGCATCCTCGCCAGCTGAGAGGCGCAATCGTACATCAACCTTGCATCGCGCTCCGATTTGTGGAGGTGGATTGCGGGGCTATCTATACGTCGCATCCACATGGTGTAGCTACCCTGAGGCGATGCTGAGGCTGTTTATCAACCCATGGACCTCCAGACCGACTCGATGCCGCCGACCAGAGACACCAAACCGTCCTACGCGTCTGAGTGTCGCCATCAACCTCCTCCATGACCCATCAGCTGGTGGCTGCCGTGTGGGAGCAGTTAGGCCGCCATGACATCGCAAACATTCTGCACGAGATCGTTGGACAGCATGCCGCGGACCTGGCTCTGCTGCAGTTTCAAGAGGGCCTGGTCTCCGATATCGAGCCCCTAACTCGTGCGGTCTTTTGGATCAAGTCCATCTTCGACCTCCAGCGATCGTATCTCCAGGGGATGGCGGGAGTGGAGAACTGCCATCCGTACCTCGTTCCCTACCTCCTTTCCTCGGAGCTCGTCTTCTCGACAATTATGTATTTGATCCAGGTCAAACAGGCGCTGTTCCCCAGCACTACGACGGGCGTACGCGAATTCTCGAAGCATAGGTATTTCATCGCCCAGACCTTACTCTCTGGAGTTCGAATCTTGATGCTACGCAAGGAATTTCTCCACTCGGAGAAGATGTACAATTTGGAAAGAGCAATCAGAGCAGCATGGCAGCATTCGGGTCTGTCTGAGGCTGAGAAGTACCTCGTTTCGAATCTTTTGCCCCAAGCGATAGATTATATCGAGTCATCGAATTCAGCTGATAGTCAGCGGCTATGGACTGTTTTTGATCAGATGAACCTCCCCTCGTTTTTGTCCGGACTGGTGAGACTAGCAGTACGCCCGTCTTGTTTCAAGTCGCTTACCGAGCAATAGTATCCGCTCAATATCGAACCGGAAATCCTCGTATCCAATGCCCTGGCATTGCTCAGGAAAGGAAGTGTGGAACAGACTGCGTCCTTTTGGATGCTCTTCGATGTCCTATGGGCTGCCGAATCTGCACTCATACAGTGTCATGTCGATCGTCGTCGCTACCCCCAGGAAGAGGCATACTCGAGTAAAGCGGCGATATGGGCAGAGGAAGCATCTGAACACATTGAAGAAATCCGGAGAAACCTTGTCGTAGCGATTTTTGAGGCCCCAATGTCGACGGAATACCCGATTTTGTCAAACCTCACGTCCACATTGATTTCCTGGGAAGACAATGATACACTACCTAAGAGACATCCCAATATTTACTATTCCTTGCGTCACCTCGTTGACATAAAGGCGAATTTGGAAAGCTCCCTTGGCCACTTCCTAAGATGGCTAATTAATAGGAGTACAGCTTTGGGACTGCAACGGAGAGCTAGAAACGGTTTCCCGAGAGTATCACCGTAACCTGCAAAACTGGATGCAGAGTACAGCTTTGCCCGAATCCGAACACCAGCGAGGACAGGGATACTCAAAACAAAATATCCCAATATACGTCGTCAACTGCCCAGCTGTCCACCCTGTTCCTAAGGACTTGCTGGAGGAAAGATTAAAGGGGGGTGATAGACATGTCTACGAGGTATGGTAAAATCTCGACTATCTCTCATCTTCTTGGGGTGTCACGAAGGAGCATCAGAAAAATCATAATAATACGCTTTCCCCTTGTAGATGCATTATATTAACAGGAAGCAGCAACTACAAGAGAATAGCCCTTTCATCGCAGTCGACACCTTTTGCCCTCTATGCCCAGCAGATACTAAAATTCAACACGCGCGGCTGTTTGAGCCACTTGGACACCTATCTACTACTCTTGGGCGCACCCGATCAGATGGAAGCTCCAGTCGTCATTCTCTCAGAGTATCAGGTGAGGCTACATCTCGATCGGACACCCTGAGCCACTCCACAAGCCGTTCCTCCACTCAGCTTGACGCTAAAGAATCTCCGAAGACACCACTCTCGTTACTGCAGAGCTCCCCCACGCTGTCAAAAGCCACTGCGGATAAGCCAACTGTCACAATTTCCGACACAGTGCCACCGCTTACTTCCCCCGCTGCGGCAAGTCCCCTGCAGGTAAAACGCGGCCTTAGTCAAGCCTTCAGGTCATCTCGAGACTTGAAGGGTATTACGAAATCCATTAGCAACAGAACAATGTCCTTAAAGAGGAAATCTTCTAAAGAGAACCCTCTTCCTCGTCGACTTCGATTTTGCTTCTCCTCTTTGGGCACCAGTCTCCTCGTCTGGGTTGAAGACGGCGACTGGCTTATGAGATTTGATGTGTCCAGTGCCGATGGCACATTAACTCAGAAACATCGATACGACGTTTCTGGCGTACATTTTGCCGCAGCGGGACACAACTTATGTGCTATGGTCTCCTCGGCTAGAGAGGTGACGATCCATCGTTAACTATTCCATTTAAAGTCTGTATATGGTCACTAACTTCAATGTCCAGCATCATGAACTCCTCATATTTAACGGCATAAATACCACTCCAGAAGCCTTCATCGCTATAGATACCCCGCAGCGTAATCGCTCTTCTATCTGTATGGCCGTGTCGCGCGATGACAGATATGTCGCCTTCACTCTTAACGACCAGGTCCTGGTTTACCAAATTGGTAATGGGTCCATTCGACGTGTTATCTTGGCCGAACAAACAGATGTATATCAGGTTCGCGTAGAGAAGCACCAGCAGCGTCCTATATCAAGCTCCGTCAAGAGGCCTCTCACTTTAAAAGAAGCCGCCCAAGAGTCACAGAGGCAAAAGACTGTAATTGAGCGGAAGCTGTCATTCTCTCCAGATGCCAAGCATTTGATAGTTGCAACGCATTTAGGAGACCACCATGTCTACCTTGACGTGTGGGACTGCGCAACTGAACCGTGGACTATCAAGCCAGGATATTCAAGGTCCTTCAAACTTCCTCCTGTAAGTGACACTGCTTCTAGATTGTTCATAATTAATGCTGTATTTTCTAGTGAAGCTGCTGACTCTTGCAAGTGGACCACAAACGATGGAGACATTACCTCCATATTCTACGACCGTTGGCGTCGCGCCGCATTCCTAACAGGCTTCTTCGGTAAAGAATATCCAGCTCTCATCCCGATACCCGGATACGACGAGTTGGTCAGCGAGCCCTATAGCACAAAGATCCTCCACGCAGCCCAGTCGCCTTCCGGCTCACGCTACACTGTCGCCAACAGCATGCACGAGATCTACCTATTCGACTACAATCCAAACGGCACGCTCAATCCCTGCAGACTGAAACGAGCCACCTCGAAAATGGGCTCTGCCTCGTTCAAGCCTGGAGAGATGGTGCTCTCATTCCCGCAGGAGAACGTGGTGCTGGCTTTCTGGATCAAAGACGAGAAGCTGGTCCTTCGAACAATCGGTGTCGGAGACGAAGAGACGTTCAGTGACTACGACATCCGACCGGACTACGACCAGTTGATTCTTGAGCGTCCGGCGACGTTAAAGTCCCCTTTTGATCTTAGGAACACTTCTAAGTTATCAAACGAGTCCATCGCTGAGATGCCTTCATCGCCAGTAGCGGAATTGTCGTCAAATTGATCTTATCTCTGGGGAACTGATACCCATAAAAACGCGGGACACGCGAACAAACGGATGCAAGAGTGCTTTCCATGAATGTAGCAAATGCTACATTTTAACTTCGGTAGCGTATGCTCTTCTGCTAAACAATATCACTATCTTCTTAGAAACTCGATCATATCTCACAGATCCAATCGTCAATAACTTAGCGGCCGGAATGAATGGACGCGCAAAGGACATCTTACGAGTATTTTTGACTCTAGGCTATGTAGAATATTCACGACTTCACCAGTAGAAATTCATCGAAAGGACCATTGTACTTCATAATAGGGATTCGGATGGCAGTCCTTCTCCACATGCTCCGATAAAATCAACAACGCATCCGGCCCATTTCGGCTTCTTATAGACTTGATTTGTCCGCTGTAGTGGCAGGAAGACCTCGCAAGTCCTGTCCAGCCGACGAGGCCCGTCGCAGAACCTCGACCAGCGTCGGCAGAGGATCCGACGGCATATCAGCAGACCGCCACGCCACATATCCGTCCGGCCGGACGAGCGAGGCGCCGCTGGCCAAGATGCCGAAGGCGTCTCGAAACGTGCGAGAGTCGTCGGGCAGCCTGACGTCGACGCCGATGTGGATGTGCTTCACTCGGACGGCAACTTCCCGACTTTCCTTGGCCTGGGAGAGGAGATCCTTCCAGGTGCCGGTCTCGGAGAAAAGCGTCCACTCGTTCTGGAGGAGATGGAGGATGGAGATGTGCTTGCCGTCCTGTATCACGCGAATGTCGGGCGCTTGGGTTCCGGGATGGCCGGTCCATTTCTCGGGGTGCGCCGCTGGTGGACGGTCCTCGGTGGTGTTGAGGACCGCGCTGGATTTGTATCCCTCGTTGGACCTCATCGCTCTGTTTTCGATGGTTGCTTCCTTTAAGTCTATGCTGTATGCGTCGTGTCTGCGATAGTGCATATCTGTTGTTGTTGAAGCATGGTTATTGAGCGCCTTTTCGCGTCATAGGTCTCCGAAAGTTTGTACACAAGCCCCGGAAAGAACTTTGGACGGTCAACATGATATATTATGTGCTTAGTCGGTAACGTATTCTCCGTAGGTAAATAGGCAAAGGATACAAGCAGTGTCATTGGAGAGAGACCCTTTCTTTTCTATCCGATCTGCTAGTATGTGATCTATGTCATGATAATGTAATCTACAAGCAGGCCAACACGATCTATACAAATCATACTTCCGCTTTGTCTAATAGAGTTAACCATTATTCCCTCCATTATATTATTTTATTCACGTCGTATATATGTATAGTAGCTATTAATTTTCATAACATTGGACACACAACCATCGACTATCCATGAACTGACCACTCCAGAAACCATTACAGTAGACAGCGCATGAATATATATATATATATATATATATATATATATGATTTAGAAGTGGACCACATCACGTCATATCAGCAGTTCTCTAGCCAGTTACATAAGCAAATCCATCGAGATACGTGTAACGTCTTTAAAATTCATTAAGATTAACCTGGGTCCCAGTCAGCATTCTGATGTGATTGGCAAGCGGAGCGGAAAACGACTCCGAAGCGTGTGCGGAACCCTTTTCCGACATCAGTAGGTCTGAGTTTAAAAAGGCAGTAGGGGAAATAGATCATAATATTAGCCACATCCGTTAACGCCAGTAATCCTTGGTCCAATTATTGCTCTGAATTTGGAATTTAATGATGCATATTCTTTGTATTAGTTCAATGCCTAAAGAAGTCCCTGGATTTAATGAACTGTTGCATACAGTTACAGGAGACCTAGATGAGGTATGAATTTGCAATTTGAAATGTTTCACCCCATATATATTGGGTAAAATAAGCAGTATACGTTTCACAATCTATAACGACGATCTTTTTATGTGTATGCTGTTCGGCAAATGTCCAGATGATCTATTTTCAGAATGCTTCAAATATTTTATACGTGACGAATTCTGTACCTCTAACACATCCGCGAACAGATGTCTAGTTACGGAGCGAATAGACCCTAGCTTCATACGGCCTGAGCAGGGTCCGACGCTCCAGTTTATCTTCATTGACGGGATAGTTGGCTATCACCATCACGGCCAGGTCGATGTCAATCTCCTCCGGAATGACATATTCCGCCTCCTCCGCCGTGAAATTGCAGAAGACGATGCTGCGCCATGGTCCCTGCGTCCGAAGGAACGAGTATATCCTATGATCATCGGGATTGATGGGCACGTAAGCACCGTAGAACTTGGGGTATCTGTTAGCAGACATATCTTTTGACTCCTATCTCATCGCATAGGAGAAAAAAAAACTTACTAGCAAAGGATGCTGTTTTCTAAAATGGAGCATCTTTCGGAAGTAATTGAGAACGGAGTCCGGGTCGCGGATTTGCGTGGCGACGTTGACGTCGGAATAGCCATCGTTCATCCTTAGCCAGGGCTTCACCGCTGGGCTAGTGAAGCCCGAGTTCGGGGTGTTATCCCAGTGCATGGGCGTGCGCGCGTTATCCCGGCCTTTCTTCTTGATGGCAAACATGACATCGGACATGTCTGGTTCTTTTGATGGGTCTTGCTTCTTTCTCCGGTCGTACTCTCTGCTCGGCGTGTTAGAAGTAAATACATGGACATTGGAGTGATTTTTACGTACGCTTTGTAGTATTTCTGAGTTTCGACATCCTTGTAATCTTCAATGCTCCAGTTCTCAGGATGTGGAAGGCCGAGTTCTTGCCCCTGGTACAGAAACGGGGTCCCTCTCAACGACAACAAAAATGTCACCAGCATCTTAGCACACGCCCCGCGATATCTCGGTTCCTGTGTGCCAAAGCGCGATATACTCCTGGGTTGGTCATGGTTTTCGAGGTACAGCGAGTTCCATCCTATGATAATTTCGACGTCAGTGTCTTTCTTCGGGAACATCAAAACTCAAGATCTTCTCACCATGATTCCCGAGCATATGTTGTTGCCAAATCCGAAGAACCCTCTCCAGTTCCGGAAGTTCCCACTTCCTCAGCTTCCATTTGTCGCCGTCCTGACCGTCGAGATCCATGTGGTGGAATTGAAAGACCATCGACAGCTCCCGGCGATCTTTTCCGACATACTCGCTTGCCTCGAACTCTGCCACGCCACAGGGCATTTCTCCGACAGTGCAGCAGTTGTACTTGCTAAGAACTTTGATGTTCATTTCGTGGAGATATTTATGGATATTTGGGCTGTGTTCAGTTAGCCAATGTCCTGTTCGTAATATCCAGAGGCAGTCGAAAAGGTCATTCAGTACCCATTTGTGAACATCTCTATGGCTGGTTGTTCGGCCTTGTCCGGATTTTTTATTGGAGCGTCAGGAAGCCCGGGAACTTTGGAAACAAGGTTTATCACATCGAACTGTAATTTAACGAAAAGGATTAGCTTCAAACAGAATAAAGAGGACGACTTTCAACATACACGAAAACCATCGGTGCCCTTCTTCGCCCAGAAGTCTATTGTGTCAAAGACGGCCTCCCGCACCGCAGGTGTATCCCAGTTGAGGTCCGGCTGAGACGATGAGAAAAGGTGTAAATCTGCAATAATCAGTTTCTCGCTCCTTCTGTTGAAGCCCCGTATAGCAGGAAACCTACACCATTCATCGGTGTGCTCATCATAAGTCCATGCAGGACCTGATGTATTATCAGCAGGTCTTGGTTGACATCATGGAAGAATTCTCATGCAAACCTCCAAATAAACTCTCCCAGTTATTCGGCGGTAAGCGCTCTCCGTTCTTTCCCGTCTTTCCCTTCCTCCAGAAATACCAATTCCTCTTCGGATTGTCTTTGCTGGATTTTGACTCCAGGAACCATGAATGCTGCGTGCTGTTAGCGAAATATCTAACTCCCAGTCTCTCAAATGCACTCAAGTTCTGAACGGACGGACCTGCGAACTAGTATGATTGAACACCATGTCCATCATTAATTTCATACCCTTCTTGTGTATTGCGTCACAGAGTTCCTCCCACGCCTGCATGTCCCCAAATAGCGGATTGATCCTCTTGTAGTCGGATATATCGTAACCCTGATCTTCCAGTGGAGATTCATATATGGGCGTCAGCCAAAGCATGTCAGCGCCAAGGTCTTTGAGGTAGTCCAGGCGCTTGATGATGCCCCGCAGATCCCCGATCCCGTCGTCATTGCTGTCCTGAAAAGACTGCACGTAGATCTCGTATATCACAATCTCCCGCCACCACACTCGGTCAAAATCCAACACAAGGGGTTGATAAGGATTGGCAGCTGTGGTGTTCACATAAGGATTGATACTGGCCATTGTGCGTGCGTGTCGAGATGGAATGCTGGAAACGCTGCGTATATTATCGACAAAATTGGAGGATTTATTATAATACAAATTCGATGTGTGTATGTATGGCTTTGCAGCTCTGAGAGGGGTCGAAGGTCGCAACCCGCTGTACAAAAATCTCCGGAATATCGAATTCCTCATCAGGAGCATTCTGGAGATCGCAATCTTATCGACAGCTTAGGGACCCTCTGTTTAAGGGGCCCAAAGGTCGTCTGTATATGGAGACGACGTAGCTATGACTTCGATCCCGTGAGCCAATTGTGATCCTCGACCGCCACATGGCCTCCGGGATGGAATGGACCTCCGTGGGATGACATCGCATGATCCAGAGATGATCTCAAGAGACCCAGACAGTGGACGCTGGAACAGCCATTGAGAGCAGTCGACTGCGTGCTTCATCTTATCGTCAAGGCCGGGATAATCCGGGACGCGTCTAGCACATTAGATATCGGGATCTCCTGAAGCCCAGCGGGAAGATGCCGATAGAGACTGCATTTATCCGCCGGCGCTGGTCAGGATCGAAAGTCTAGGGGAATGGATAGCACAGAGGGAAAACGTGAACCAGAGTCTTCAGCAGCGCAAAAGGAACACGAAGAAGTGAAAAACCTGCGATGGTGGCAGAGAGCGACGGTTTACCAAGTTCTTGTTCCGAGTTTCAAGGATACAAATGACGACGGAAGAGGTGACTTGCAAGGGGTGCTTGAGAACCTGGACTACTTTGTCGACTTGGGCGTCGACATCGTCTGGCTCTCGCCCATCTTCGAGTCGCCCATGTTTGACATGGGGTATAAGCAGACATCTCAGTCGAGTGATATCACAGCGGACGCTGACTGCTGCGTACCAGGTATGATATCAGCGACTACAAGAATGTCAATCCTCTCTATGGGACGCTAGACGACGTGTATCGTCTCGTAAAGAAGTCCCATGAGAAAGGACTGAAGCTGATCCTCGACATTGCTCTAAATCACACCTCCCAGGAAGTGAGTTCTGTAATGCACCAGTATCGATCCAACAACTGATCATAGGAAACTAGCACGAATGGTTCCAAACATCTCGCGTGTCACGGCGCGACCCCAACGGGCCCAAGAGAGATTGGTATATATGGCGGCCACCGAAGTACGACGCAGAAGGGAACAAACAGCCGCCGAATAACTGGGAAAGTGCCTTTGGGGGTAATGAGTTGCTGAATCTCTGATGTCAGACGATGACTGACCGGCAGCCCAGGTTCTGCGTGGACATGGGATGAAGAGGCACAGGAGTACTGTAAGCTGAACATCACCGGGCAAGCCCATAGGAGTAGCGAGCTGACTCGAGAAGATCTGCATCTCTTCGGAGACAAGCAGCCAGATCTCAACTGGGAGAACCCTGAACTCCGTCAGGAGTTATATGAGGTGCTCCGGTGGTGGCTGGACAAGGGTATCGATGGATTCCGGGTAAGTCGATAGGTGTTCTTGATTCTCCAGGAGACTCACTAATGGACGCCATTGAGCTCGACTGCATGAATCTGATCTCAAAGACACCGGGTCTGCCGGACGCTCAAGTTACCAAGCCCGATTCTCCGTTTCAGCCTGCTAATTGTCTGTTTGCCAACGGGTGAGCGCTGCTGTAACCTTTCTCTTCGGTACAGAGAAAAGAGCTAAGTCACAGCTTGCAGTCCCAACGTGCACACGTATCTGCAAGAGATGTATGAACATGTCTTTTCCAAGTATGATGTAGTGACGATCGGCGAGATGTCCTGTGGCATTACGCCCGCTCAAGCGATCGAATACGTGTCGCTGAACAAGCCCCGTCCAGAGCTGAACCTGATCATCCAGTTCCAGCACGTAGAGTTAGACTGCTACGACGGGGACAAGTGGCTGCTCCGAGAGTGGGAGCTTCCGGAGCTGAAAAAGATCATCACGGAATGGCAGCACACCATGATCCATCACAGGGGTTGGAACACTCTCTGGACAGAGAACCACGACCAGCCAAGGGGAGTTTCGAGATTCACAACCTCGAATCCCAGATTTCGAGCCTTGTGCGCGAAACTCCTGGCGACGTGGCTATTCACGCTGCAAGGGACACCCTTTGTCTATCAAGGACAAGAGCTTGGGATGATAAATCCGGGCTGCTTTTCCGAAGAGATGAACAAGGATATCGAGACCGTCATGTTTTGGAACTCGTAAGTTTGTGAGGGTATTGAACAATAGCACGTTCCTCTGCTGACCGTGTGCTTGCAGTGCAGCCGAAGCAGCTAAGGATGGGAACCCTCAAAAGGCAGAAAACGCCAAACGAGCCATCCTTCAGAAAGGGAGAGATAATACCCGCGTACCGATTCCAGTAAGTCAAGCTGTAGACTTATCAGAGGTCGTACTTAGGTTTTCCAGTGGAGCGATGGCCCTCACGGCGGATTCACCACTGCTACGGCGAAACCCTGGATCCCTCCTTGTCCTGATGGCGACGAGTGGTGTCTCAAGAACCAGCAGAAGGCCTCCGATTCGGTCTTGTCCTTCTATCACGACATTATTCGATTGCGGAAATTCCACCCCACACTGGTAAGTCGTGCCTCGAATACTATATTAAGCATCTCGAGTCAGTTACCAACAAAGCCATCCAGCTCTACGGAACATACGAATGTCTCGACCCCGACAACCCGCGCACATGGTCCTACATCCGCCGGTCCAAGCACGCGTGCTACCTGGTGATTCTCAACTTCTCCGCCGACGCCGCGTCCTGCTCGTACACGCAAGAAGGCTTGACGCTGCACGGCGCGAGGCTGCTGATATGCAACTACAACACGAAAACCGAGTCCACTGAGGATCCGTTGGTCCTGCGGCCGTACGAGGGGCGGTTGTACAAGCTGAAGATTTTTGAATCGGAGTAGCCGAATAGCCAATACCAGAATAGAATATAGAATTAATAGACGGTTTGGTTCAGAGTTGTCAATCGTTCTTAAAGCTGCAGTTATTAGATGTGCAGGTCCTGGAGGTACGCTAGCTCCGGAGGGATCGGGGGCGAGACGACAGAGGACGCGAGTAGGAGAGAAAGTAAGGCAAACATGGTGGTTGGATGGCATTGTTGCCTTGTTCGTGTTTTCTTCGAACTAATGGCTAGCAATAGAGTAAGTGTTGAAATTGGCAGACATAAAACAACCTATCCTCAAATCAACAAGGACGATTGTCCCAGCGTGAACAGTCCACGATAGAACTGTTTTGGGTCCTGATCTTGTCGGAAAAATAGACGAGCAAAGTGCAGCTATACAGGTTGGAGTTTGACTACCTGCCGTGCAATCAGAGAGAGAGGAAGAGAGGAGAGAGACGACGCCCCCTTTCTATCCCTACGTGCTAAAGGAAAGCGATAGAAAAGAAAAAAAGGCTGAACAGGAATTGAGAGCAACGCACATATCGTATTCAGCTCCAATTCAGCTCAAACACGGCAGTGGGATCCGTGTGCAGCAAGGAGTGAGTCGGGGATGTCAGGAATGTAGCGGAAAATAGGTACCACAAACAAGCACAACAGGACACGGGTAGGCCTGACGGTGCTCTGAAAAAGGTATAATGCCTCCATAGGCATTATCCGGAGGAGTAATAGTATCACCACAACAACCAGGAGAAGGATTACAAGAAAAGCATACAAATACTCATTGCTCAACCGTATGCCGAAATAAAATCAAGCCACAGCTTGTGACGGAGCCTATCCGCTATAAACCCGAAGCAAGCCGCTCAAATATAGATTTTAGATTCGAATGTTTTCGGATCCGCAGTCAGCTTCTCGGGATCTGGGTCATGTCATACTTGCTGAACCAAGAACTAAGGAAGGAAAAGAGATTCAAACCGTCCTATATACACAGACACATATTGGATACTTTTTTATTGTTGATAGCAAGCTTTCTAAGGAAAAATATGACCAGATCGTGATTATTTATTGACAAGCGAAAAAAAGCCAAAATTCATTTTAATGCCGCTGCTATGACATTGATCATTGATCATTGGTCATATACATCACATTCTGGGAGACGTCGTCAAGTAGAATGGAATGGCTTGAAAAAAAAAGAGAACCGCCAGTATTCGCTGATAGCCGCAACGCCCACCAGAATACAGTCTCGTGAATGGTAAAGGAATTGAACAGATGCAATATGCAACCTGAATCGAGAGTATTTTTTATGCTCGCCAAAGTCAATATTCAACGGCCATCGCGAGGAGAGATCGATGAGGGATTAAAAGGGAGAGAGGGGGGGGGGGGGGGGGGGGCACGAACTAACACGCTCGGGGTATCAACAACGCCAGAAAAAGCATGCTGAAAGCCAATTTCATAGACCGTTCGCAAGCCAGGATCGACCGTCTATTCATCATCCTCCAGATCCATCGACTCGATCTCGACGCGGGTCCCCAGCGCCTCGCGCCCTTGCTTGATCATGGCCTTGAGCTGGTCGTTCAGGCGACGGATGCTGGCGTCCTCCTCGCGCTCCAGGCGGCGCACCTTGGCGGCGTAGCGCTGGGCCTCGCTCGACGCCGGGCTGGCTCGTTGGTGCATCGTCGGCGACGGGCTCGCAGTCGAGAAGACGGTCCGCTTGCCGCCCAGGCGCGGCACGACGGCGGAACGGCGGCGGAAGGTGGCTGCGGTGGTCCGGCGCGGGACTCTGCGGGCGAGATAGGCGGCGGACGGGCTGGCTTCGCGGTTGTCATCCTGGGGGACGAAAACCCAGTTGTCGCGGTTGGTTTTGTTGCCGCTATCGCGGGCGTGGTCCTCGGGGAATTGGCCGGGGACGGGCGTATCGTCTCTCACATGGGGTCCGAAAACATCATCCTTCTCGACAGCTGCAGGCGTAGACGCAGGTTGCCAGCTGCTCTGGCTCTGGCTCTGGCTCTGGTCGGGGGTCGGGGGCGCGTTGGGGCTCATCTTGTATGCGCGGCCGCCGCCGGCATAGAAGCCTCGAAAGGCGCTGGACCAGCAGAAATCCCAGACCTTGCCGACGACGTTGAACACGGCACGGCTCCAGCTGGAGACAGGCGTCCTCTGGGTCTTGTCTCCATCCTCGTCCCCCTCTGCACCGACGTCTGACGTCCGACGGGGGCGTTTCCGGCTGGGCGCGGCCGCGGAGGGCAGTGAGTCGACGCTCGCGTCGGGCAAGGTGGAATCACGGACAGGATCACGGTATCGATTGGGGCGGTAGTCCAGCTCAGCGGCGTCTCGAGTGTCGTGGTCCAGCGAGAGGTCATCGCCCAGGCGGTAGTCGGTGTTGACGAGCGGTGCTGGGCTGGCGGACTTTTCATGGAGCCTCAGGTTGTCCCCGTCTTTCTCTCTCTCCTTGTCCCTCCCATCCTTTTCCTGGCTATCGTAGCGCACGCGCTTCCTCGAGAGCGACTGGGACAGCGACGACGAGGCGGACGGCGAGCGCGGCAGCTGGAAGAGCTGCGACGGCGCGCCGGAGAGGTCGAGCTTGGGGGGCGCGGGCGAGTTGAAGAGGAACGAGCCGGGCATCCTGTCACTTTGTCGTCTGTATCCGCCCTGTGTTTGTCTTTCTTCTCCACGCTGGGCGCGTCTGTCGTGTCTCTGGCGGATGCCGGCAGACGGTGATGTTGTAGCGGTGAAGCGGGGCTGCCTAAGCAACGCGTTGGACAAGCGTCTACGTGTCGGTCGACCCATCTTCTACATCATCCACATCTCTCACGTGTGCCATTGCAGATCTAGCGGTATGTACATGTCATGGAGGAAACATCGTAGAGACTCGTAGCATCCCTTTCATCCGGCTACAACTTCTTCCCATGGAGACATCGTCACAGCTTCTGGCTCGTCCAGCGCACCCCGGCCTTCTCCAGACCCTCCTCGCCGTCGACCAGCACGCACCAGCCCTCGCTCCCCCGGCCACCGTCGCCGGCAACGACGGCCTCGAAGTTCTTGCGCGCGTAGTCGAGCACGGCATCGTCAAAGGCGCCCGGCTGCAGCCAGACGGCGGGCACGCCGGCCGCGTGGGCGTCCTCGAGCACCTGGCGCGTCACGGCGGGCGGCGTGACGACGGACAGCGACGTCTGCGTGGGCGCGGGCAGGGCAGATGGAGACGGGACGGTGTTGTACGACGTCGAGAGTAGCGAGATGGACGACGCCCGGGGGTTGATGGGCGTCACGGGCAGCGAGTGCTGGTGGTACCAGGCGAGCACTGATGGAGTTAGCACATCCATCTAGGTGGAGACAAGGACAGAGAAAACGCACGTTTATATCCAAACTTGCTGGGATCGTTGCTGGCGCCCGCGACAGCGAAGCGCGGCGACGAGAAGAAGCGCTTCACAGCATCCATGGCGGAACGGTGATATGGGTGGATGGATGCGGTTCGATTATGCTCGGGACGAGGCAGCGGAAGAGATATATCCGCAAGGGATCCGAGGTCGTGCTCGATAAACTCAATGTCACAGACGATCGCAGCCACCAACTCTCCGCCCTGGAAACGTTCAGGTGAGATCCCTTTCGCCGATCTCTCTGACCTATCTCTGTTCTCTATCTCACAAACCCCCTCCAGACCCGCCTACATCGCCTCCTGGCCCTCCGCCGCGGACCCCGCGACCTACCCCGCATCCGAAATTTCCGTCCCGTTCAAGTACCGCCAGGTCCAGATTCCACCCTCCACAAGTATCTGCAGTCCGGGAGCACTGTCTGTACGGAAAGATGTCCGACCCATTGGGGCCATACTGGCCATTGGGCCAGGAGACCCTGCAGAGCCAGCTGCGGAACATAGCTCTGCTAGCGGCGGACGGGGACGGACGAGCTGCCGAGTGGCTGGAGACAGGCCGGGGCTGCACGCGCGGGGAACACGCCGGGGACAACTCTCTTCATGACAGTACGGTGAGTGCTGTGGCAGACGATGGAGTATCTGCACACGTCCAGCGCGTTCCACCGCTGGTGGGAGGCGCGGACGGCGCAGCCCGAGGGGAGGGAGAGAGGCCTAGATAGGGTAGGTATGTACTGTACAGTATGTCCTGGACATAGAATATACACGTTTCTCTGTTGATATCATATATGCCAGATTAGCTACCTACATATCTATCGGAGTACTATGTAGATACATGACCTGCAGAGAAATGTGACGCACTGCAGCCGTCGACAGGCATCTTGACGAAATCTCAAGTCTTCTTTCTATCCTTCGTCTTCTCTGCTTGAGCTTTCTCCTTCATCTTCTTTCCCTTTTCCTTCCGCTTGGCCTTTTCCTTCGCCTTTTCCTTGGATGTCTTCTCCTCTTTCCCCTTTCGCTTTTGTCCTTCAAGTCATCTGAATCAAGGTCAGAGTCTTCCGATGCCGATGAGTTATCAGAAGTCATCTCCGGAGCTTCCGAGTTAGACGACGATGAAGACGCAGATGAAGATTGCTCGTCCGATTCAACAGGCATATCGAGCTCGGGAACTTGTTTGACTTCATAGTCCCAGCGGACCTGTTCCCTGCGAGCCGTGTGTGATTCGTCGAGGCCACCGTCAGTCGCCTTGAGGTAGTGGTCAAACTGCTTCGAAGTTTTGGCAACAATGGCAAAATGCTTCGCCGACATCACCGGCTGCTGGTTCTCGCCACTGTTCTTCGCGTCGAATTCGGCCAGTGCTATAGCAGTCTGAAAGGCATTCCGGATCTGTCTGCCGTTCCAGCGGAGCGTATCACAGTTCTTTTTAGCAAACTCGAGAATCTTCTTTTCTTTGATCACAATCTCCGGTCGATTCTCCTCTCGACGCTTCTCGTTCAGGGCTGCTGTCCGCCTCAGGTTCGTCTTCCAAACTTGGATTGTCTGTCTCCTGTCCAGGGGCGGATAATAGAGACTCAGGTGGACCCTTGAACGAAAGGCGTCATCAAATGCGCCGACCCTGTTTGTTGTGAGGAATAGGGTTCCGGAATAGTACTCAAGAACACGTAGGAACACTATGACACGGTCAGAGATTTGTTCTCTGTCATGGGAAGTGAAGTTCAGGCACTACCTGATACAAGCCCATTCCGCTTCAGATCGTCTTTCTGTTCTGAATCAGCAATGCCACCTTTCCTTGGCCATACCATTACTTAGCAACTTACATTACGCTTTGCCAAAAAGGCATCAGCCTCATCGAGCAGCATGACGCAGCCCCACTTGTGTGCCAACGTGAAGTGTCTCTCCAAATTTCTCTCCACTTGATCCGGATCATAGCCAATATCACCTACAGTCATCAGATCCATACGTGCTTACTGCCCGTCAACTTGGACGGGCTTTATGCTGTATTTTCAAGAGACTTACCGGAAGTTATAGGGAAAAGAGGACGTCGAGTATAGTCAGCGACACACTCTGCAATGGCATGTTGTTAACTACCTAACCTCCCAGTATTTCTAGACGACTTACCAGCCGTTGAAGTCTTTCCAAGGCCGGGAGCACCGTGCAAGAGGATGATACACCCTCGCCCTGGCGGGCAGTTAACTACAAAAGAAACGAAAACACAAGGAAGGTTCTACTCACCTTTGCCACGAACGAGATCCACCTCATGATTTCCTTTTGAGATTCCCGCAATTGATTTGTACCACGTGCATGAGTTTCCACCAAAGCTTGGACTAAATCTTTTTGTCCCTCTGGCAGGATCAGATCATCAAAGCCGTTCTCTTGCGGGACTTCTGGCGCTAGCATGTTGAATAGGGTTCGACTATATCTCCATTTAGCATCGTACTCAGTCTGGAAGTTAGGGTTACCCGGGACTCTCTCACCCTATTTCCGGTTCCGCAGAGCAAATGCGTATACCACGCCCAGTATTATGTGCTTCTGCTCCTCCATTTTTTAAGCCGTTCGATTTTATTATGCGCTGCTGATTCCAAGATTTCAGATCCGTGACCATGTCTGTGACTTGACTCTTTTGATGCTCCACATAACCGTCCTGTTTGTCATGATCAGCGTTGCGACAGCGTGGACCTCCACAGTCAGCCCTCTTCATTTCCCAATCTTCTCTTGCATCCCTCTTGATTTTTGAAGTGGCGGGATGACCAAACCGTGGCACGAATCCCTCATTGTGCTGGTAAGCAAGCACAAAGTCGACGATGCCCGGACTTTTTATCTATGCTCTTGTCAGTGAAACTAATGTTAATCATAAAAAAGTCATTCTTACTCACCTCTTCACGGCTCTCTCCGAGCGTTAGTCCCTCGTAGCGCTTGTGGGACACCTCAGTAAGCTCGATAAATTTGCGGCCCCTATCAATCAAGAATTCCTCCAACGTCTTACCGTCTGCCCTCCGTTCCTGTGTAACGAATCTCATTGGATAAACCTCCAGGGAGGTAATCGCTACTTCACCTTCGAATGGTTTGAGTAAGAACTTCTCGGCGACACAGTCATATTGCTTCCGCTGTAGTCGAGGTAGTAACAGTCAATCATGAGAGGACTGTACTTCTCTACTGCCAGAAAATAGCAGCCCCAAACGTCGGTATCCAAACAGGCGTCTGACAGCATTATCGTCACAACCATCCCTGTGACGACTTCATTCGACAGTCTTGAGCATTTAACATCATCGAGCCGCTCTTCACTCGGCTCAGAGAATAGCTCCATACAGCGTAGGAATCCATAATGGCACAGACACAGAAGATGATGGCAGGGCGCCCCAAGGTCCTGACAAGCAGTGCTGCTGAGTTTCTTGAAACACAGCCGGACAAGACCTTGAGTCGAAATTGACAGATTCGTGGCGAAAGGAAATCTTCGAAAGTAACACAGCTCTTTGTTCTCTCTGGATTCGAGCACTTCTGACCGTCCACTAGTCAGGACTACTACAGAGTCAACGGGAAAGATGAAGGAGTTCAGAGCTACCATGGAACGCATACAAAAACACGTCCGGGACAAGAAGCTAGACAGGACGCTTGGAATAGAACTGAAAGACCCGCTAAGCTACACAATGAAGGACGTACTGGCTATCGCGCAGAAGATACAAGAAAGGCACAGCGATGTCGAGAAAGTGGGCGGCTGCATGGGCAGGATTCGCAAGTTCTTCCGCGGTGTGGGACAGAACGCGCCAACGCTGAAGAGTTTCTGGGCTTTTGTGCCAAATGACTCCTACGGATCTATCATTGTGGTGGTTTTACTATCATCCTTGGAGTATATATATACACCTTCCTATATCTACTTACATGCTTCATGAAAAGGCTGCAATACTGAATTCTCCGAAGGCAGCTGAGCGACTCGATACTGTTCGTAATGATATCTATTCGGCTCTGGCTGACATACCCCGCAAGATGGAGAATATCCACCGGCATTTGGATCTGTACTACCGGTCCCCAGAACTCCATTGCTGCGCGGCTCAGGTGTTTGTGGCTATCTTTGTTGTGTTAGAGCGCATTGTGAAGGAACTATTGACGAATCCTGCCAGTAAGTTAACGCATCACGGCTCCCCGTCATTAATGGTGATCTCTCGTCGTTTAGAATAGGTATCTTTCAACCATCCTTTGTTTGAGCAGCTTTGACACACCATAAAATCCTTCAGCCGCTTCTCACTGATTTTACAATGCTGTCGCACTTAAGAATGTTCTAACTCGATACAGAAAAAGTCGTAATAGCTCCGTTCAAAGGCGATCAGTGCGGAGCCGACATCCAAGCAGCGATTAAGTCATTGGAAGACAAAATAAACCAATTCAAAGAGGAGGCTGACTGGTGCGCTGCACAAAGGATCGAACAGGTAGACTTGACTACTAGGAAAACAAAGGACGATGTTGAGAAGATTCAGGTAAAGGTCGAAGAGGTGAAAATAGGTACATGCGCACATCCTAAAGATTCTTCTTTTCCGTGTGATTGAACAGTGTCTAGCCGCTAGCTACCTAACTTTGGACCCTTAATTGACCCTCGCTGACAGTATTGAACAGACCAGCAGGCCCAGAACGAACGGTTCCACCAGTTCGAGGAGCAGTTAAAGAAGGACAACAGAGAATTAAGCCGAGTCTTGCTAGATCAGGCAGAGAACCAACGAGAATTGCTGAAGAATCAGGAACGGTCCTTGGAGAACCAGGAGAAGATCCTTTCAAAGAGCGAAGCGGTGAAACACCAGGAGGTTCAGGTAAACGTATATAGTAGCTTTTACGTTTTCCTCGCAGGCAGTCCTCCATTCGACTCACGGACTGGCACATGTAAGTTTCCGGCCTGTTTCAGAATACCTGGGCCTTTGTAACGTACAGTACATTTAAACAGCAGAGCAACTGACAATATATTCTTTAGTGGACCAGGTTCAACAAGTTCAGAATCGCCTCCGTGCTCTCTCTCCACTGCGCGAGCTAGAATCTGACATTGAAATGTCAACCGCTGCTACGTCTTCTTCTTCCTCCTCCTCTTCTCATCCAAATGACGCTCTCGCAAACAAGTGGCTCAGGCCACTGGGGAAACCGCAGAGCGTCGCCACAAAGGACATTGCGGAATGCCTGAGCTGGATCGCAGACGCCAACCTGGACAAGCAAGACCAGATCATGTGTATCATCGCCTCGGAGGAGCTACGGGACTGGCTCTGGAGCAGCAAGTCGAAGATCCTCGTCGTGGAAGCCGAAACGGCGCCCGAGTCCACTTTTTCACCCCTTTCGTACTCATCAGTTATGCTGGCGCAAAGCCTGGTCAAAACTGCCAACTTCCCCATCCTCACCTATTTCTGTGGGCTGCATACATCTGGTACAGATGACGATCTGGCCGGAGTGTCAGGCATGCTGAAGAGTCATTGGGCAGCTCCTGAATGAGATCCTGAGCAAAAGGCTAGGCGTCAACATCACCTTCTTCGAACGCCTCGACCGCCGTAAATACTACCGCACCGTGGACACCTTTCTGGAGCTGCTGAAGCGTTTGCTGCAGGAGCTCCCCGAGCGCGACGCGGTGTTCATCGTCATCGACTCCGTCTCGCTGCTCCAGGCGACCGAGAAGCGGGACATGAAGAAAGCCCTCGCGGGGATCTTTGGCCTCATGGAGCACACGGAAATCGTGTTTAAGGTCCTGTTGACGGATCTGCTATCGTCCCGGGTTCTGAAGGGGTATGAATACAAGAAACTGTTCGTCCCTGACAGCGTCGATGGGGGCAAGCAGGGCATCAACGATGAGTTCTTGGATGCCTCGACCGCCGACAATATCCGGAAGTTTACGCCGGCGCCGTCGGAGAATCCGAGTTCAGAGGATAACCAGTTTAACGACGAAGACCAGGATACAGATGAGGACTGATTGCACGTCTGTACATGTCTTTTCCTCTCTCTCTCTCTCCATTTCCTTGCGTTACGTTTTCCAACAGATATCTATCTTAATTCAGTCACGCGGTATGCTTCATTTTGACATCTGACCATGTATCTACCTCTTAAAGAGATATCTCGTTGTGTTTCTGAACAGAAGCAATCAAGTGATGTCCCAGTTCTGAGAAGATTCGAACTGCAATTCAGCACTACAGGACTTTCAACCGCATGCCTTTTGTGCAGTAGGAGGTCGATCCTCAACATACAAAAACCCGGTAATTCAAGCACCCGGCGTTATGAATCGATCTTTTATTTTTCCTTCCTCTGAACCATCAGACTTATGTCCCTCTGCGTTCTTGTCCGCTGTGTCGATACCACCCAATACGGTAATATCGACGGCGGCGGAAATCCGTGCCGAGGCCCGCCCGGCTCGGGTTGCCCGAACGGGCGTGACGTCAGCGGGATCTTATCGCTTTATCGCGATCGTTTCCGACCTGTTCGAGGGGCCTGCAACGCAGGCAGACTGTTCTTGTGGCCATGAACAAGTTCTGGCTGTGAGTGATCTTTCAGAATCTGTTGTTTTGTCTATTTCTGCTGTTTATCCTGTTCAGTCCCTTCGTTGTGCGGCGATTGGAGCCTATACGTGTAGCAACGTTGCGATGGCAGCGGGCGAGGGAGATGGAGATGGAGAGCCGCGGCTGAATCTGTATTCCCTTCCTAACGAGGTACCCCCCTGCTTTCTTTTTTTTTCATGGAATCATGGCCAGATCTGAGATCCCCGAAATGACGACTAACCGGCTATGTGCATAATATACCTGATGTAGATCCTCGTCCAGATCCTCACCCCTCTCTCCACCCGCGCCCTCCTCCCCCTCACGGCCGTCTCGCACCGCTTCCTCGCCCTCGTCCTGCGCATCCTGCACTACCGCCTTCTCGTCGCCGCCTCCCTCAGCGAGAAGGACAAGGACTACAAGCTCATGCTGGAGTGCTTCCACCCGAGCGAGAAGCTCACCGAGCCGCACGTCTTCTGCGCCTACCTCGGTACGGACGGGTTGAGTGAGAGGCATGATGATGAGTTCGCAGGGTCCCTGTATGAGGATGTCAAGGAGACGGAGAAGCTGGGACGGCTGAGTGGGCTGTACTCACGGTTCAGACCGATTCCGAGGGAGGAAGAGGGGGATAGCGGCTATAATGGGCGGCGGTTCTTCCCCACGGGGCCGGGGACGATGGTGGGCGTTGTAGGCGCGGATTCCACGTCTACTCGTCCGGAAGGCCCTGAAGAAGTGGTGTCAGCGGAGAAACCGCGGTTCGTCAAGCGCACCATCCACCTCGAGAGCGCCGAGGACTTCTCGCAGCTCTGCACCGTCGTGAACCTCGTCCGCGTCATCCCCAACAGCAACCTGCTGCTCAGCGCCGTGACCGTCGAGGACGGCATCATCCGCATCTGGCGCGACTGGCTGGAGGAGCAGGCGCAGCTGGAACGCGTGGACGCTGCGCAGCGCAGGGCTGCTGAAACCGTCTCTCGGGAGGGCCATACTATCCCGTCTGACGCGGGTGCGGGCAGCCGGCCACTAGCCAACGGACGACGGCGGCGGTTAGAAGAAGGCGACAGCGGGATCCTCTGGGTCGATGGGGCCAGGAATGTCGGGCTCAAGTTCCGAGTGAGGCAGAAGAGGTGGCGTCGGGAGGAGACCATGCCGGTTCTGATGCACCGCGATGAGGAGCCCGCGGTGAGCTACGAGGTTGATATTGAAGGTCTGTCTCTGCCGTCCCGATATCCGTCTACTTCAGAAGACAGTCTTCTAAATGAATGGTTCTGCAGAACTGCGCATCCGCACGACCCGGCTGCTGTGGACCGTGGAGGAGTCGATCCAGGAGCAGCAGAACTACTCGCGGGCGGTCGTCTTTGGCGCCTTTCGGCCGAGGGGGGTGATGTAGATTTCGCTCCATTTCGATTATACATATATAGTCATTTGAATTGGGTTGGATGCATGAATTGCTTCTGTTATCCTTCTATGATGAATACTGGATAGAATTTCTAGTTAGTTGCAGATTAAACATACAGTGAGATCATGCATACAGCATACATAAATACTCAGGAGAATGAACCTTGCAACTGTGCTTTATTTAAAGCAGATTGCTGAAAAGAATCCTGCAAGACATGACAAGATCATATTAATAAATACAAGAAGTGCTGAATGTGGATATTCTAAGAGTGTTTGACATACAGAAAAGAAAATCTCCTAATAGCTAAAAAATTTGAGTAAGTTTCATGAATTCAAGAAATATACTTCTGCAATGGAGTTCTTGGATATATGTTCAATTGCAGCTGTGATCACTATCCAGAATGTTCAGAAAGAAAATCACCACTGAAAGGATTAAAGAACTTGCTATAATGATCGATATCTGCTTTATAAACTCTATAAATACTACCATAGATGATACTCCAAGGAACTGAAGATTATTGTGACTAAATAGTTTGAATGTCTAATGAATATCCCAACATGTGAATGTGTGTGGGAGGAGCCAGAACATTTAAGCTATTCTAAAATTGATGCAGATAAATGCAGGGCTGTCAAATTATAGGGGTATCAACTGGGTAACAGTTGATAGAGGTCTTCTTAAAGTGAGTGAAGTTGGTAGAAGCCACAGAAGAACTTAGTTGATTCCCTATAGATCGTAAGATCTTCTTGAGAATAAGACACAGTAGACTAGATACATGCCCAGGTACTTTGACAATGTCCGCACCGGCACCTACGCCCTGCAGGCCTGGTCCAGCGGTGGCCATCTTGCAGAGGTTTCAACAACATATCTCCAGAACGACGTTGTTGTCCACAAGGGAAGGGTGACATCTCTAGAAAATTTAAACTGGAAGACACAGGGCCAGAAACAGATTTTTCAGGTTGGAGGTTTCGACAGGACAGCCCTCGGATTCCGGTACGGCAGTGCGCCATACCAGCACGCCCTGGTGGACAGGTGTCCTGCAAACCTGACATACACAGTCAGCCAGAGCAAGACAAGTGACTGGTGTTTTGCGCAGTCAATTGTTGGCTCGCAGAGCATCAAGTTCTATGTCCATGTGCTTCTGGCCCATTCTTCAGCTGTGCTGACAGTTTTGATCGCGTCCACTTCGAGCGGTGTAGATACTGTGATACAGCTAAATCAACAGCAAGTGGGAAACCTAACGAGTGGTGATATTCCAAGTGGCCCTGGCTTATATCGGTCCGCCATGACGGCTGGAGAATGGCATCTGTTTGAATTTCCGGTGGAGGCGGACGTGATCAAGAGAGGTTGGAATGAGTTGAAATTTGTTGTTATAAGAACAACACCGTGGCATGGGATCATGTGGGATAGCATAATCCTGGAGTGGGCATAAGCCGGGTTGGTAAGGTTTTGAGCACATATCCTTTATAAACACCATACTTCACAGGATTTCCCGCGATCCACATTAGTGTTACAATGGTCAACATAAGAAAAGGCTTTATTGAGCCACAAGTAAAAGTGATTGCCATATCAAGTATCATAGCAGGACAAAGCACAGTTTCTCTGGCAACGACGACCGGCAAGGCGGAAAGGCAGCGGCGGCTACCATTGTCAAGGTACAACACCACATTGCTCTCAGCATTGCTAGACGGCAAAGGATGGAACAGGTAGTGGCCTGCAAATAATACCAAATTTCCAGGAACTTTGAGGTTCATTCCCCTTGGACAAATCAGCTGTATATCCTGAATCTGTAACCTCCACATGTCATACAGATTGCGAATTGGTGAAACCGCCGGAACCCCATATGAACCCGGCAATGTACTCGGCGTCTTTCGGTCTATATGACCACTCCTTGTCGTCATATTGGATGTGGGGACGGACTATTAGGAATCCGACTAAAACCGCACGAACGCCCTCGATTAGTATGCAGCTGGCTGGTCAGCATATAGAGGTCTAAGTTATCCAATGTGTCCAACGTCCAGTCACTACGGGGGCCACCACGCCGCTTGGCTCAGCGACTCGAGCTTCGCTTATATATTCTCCTTCAGGACCGTCGAGAGGAAAGTCAAAAGGTTTTCCACCTTCGCTGCCAAGGAAGACGGTATGTTGGGCATTTCTCTCTTTCTTTGGTACGTGAATTGGAGTCCAACAAGGTTGTGCATCCAATCGGAGATGTATCCTGTGATCTGGAGAAGAGAATCGCGAGAATGATATTGCTGTTTATTTCCATCAAATAAATAGTAGTGCAGTGGTTTGTAATTGACAGACGAGGGGGGAGGCCCCTTATTCTCAGCCCACAGTAGAGATGATTCTCCAGATTGACAGTGACGTCTTTAGGGGGAAGTCAACCGCGCCAAAGGAGATTGCTGTGGGTAAAGCATGTCACAGTGGTTGGAGAGTCAATACCAACAGAGTCAATTTAGTAGTCTATATTATAAGGTTGTCAGTGCTCTCATCACAGACTTAGAGGTCGCGGAATTCTGGGCGCACATCAAAATGTCCAATTAATTTCTTCCCCAGAGGCAATACACTCAAAGCTAAAGACTCTGCCATTTCACCCTCAAGTTATTCCGGTGATAAAGTTGCTTTCAGTATCAAGATATAGCCCACAAACACCCAACTTGTCCACATGGAATCCAATCTCGCGGATGCGGCCATGACGAGCAATGTCAACACAAAATGTATGGGTGGTATATTCATAATAGTAACCCAGCCAATCAGCACTGTTGTTTACGCGAAGACCGCTTATATACTGCCAGTCATCAAGTCAAACAGTCAATATATGCAGAGCTTCTATTTTGTCTGATGCTGGGAGGGTTGTGAGTCTACAGTTAGCCGACACACCATCTGTCACAAGCAAGGTTGGATTGACGGAATCATCTGTTGCCCTGTCGAACTGTCGATCTGCGTATATCATAATTGACTCCACAATCCGATCGATGACTTTAAGGACACGGCAACGATTGCGGATTTGATGTTCAGGATAATAGATCTCTAGCTCTCAAAAAGAGAGTGTACCAATCAATATGCGGTACGCGCCACAACAGTGAAACCTCGAAGAGACAGCCGGAATTCCATTCCATACTTAAATCTTGACTTCCCAAAGCCAGCTAGGAAGAAGTCCGAAACCTGCGAACAGGCAAGCCAAAGGTTGAGAAGGTCATGAATGGCAAGACACTCAAACACCATATTCAAAATCTCTGGAGGGAGCAGGTTGAAAGGTGAGTTGAGGCAGGGACTCCGGGCAGTGCTAGATGTCGAGGTTCGAGATTTGCGTCTCCGACCAAAGATTGGTCGCTGTGGTGCCATCCGCATTGATCCGTGGCTCGTGCATCTTCCACGGGCTGACCAACCAGGTCGATATTATAGGGGTCATATGTAGCTCCTACGCACTGCAGAAGCGCTCAGTCAGCCTCAGGGAGGACGGTCAGCATTTGAAGCGCACACATTGGATGTCTTACCACCCGTGTCCAGAAGCCCACCAAAGTCTCCAGCCCAGTCGCGACCCTTGCCGTCCAAAGTCGAGTGATGCAGTTGGTATAAAAAGGTTAGGTGACGCGCAGTGGCAAAGTCGTCCACCCCTTGGAGTCGTGCCCAGCGGCAGAGCAGGAGCCAGCGGGACTGGTGGACCGGATAACCCACGTTGCGAGGCTCAGCGCGGTCAAGGGTTGGGAAGAGCGACTGAATTTCAAAGTGATCATCGGCCTTCTCGCGGTAAACCTTGTCGTCGAAGCGTTTCGAAGGATCCGACGGCGCGCATCCAAGGATGGGCGAAGTCTGGTGAGAGATGCAGCCCACACGCGATAAAAAGGGTTCACGGGCGCGGACTGTACTAGCGTGAGGATGTCAGCGAAGGAAGCACCAAAGGTTGAAGATGAGATGATACTGACGAGCCCGCATCTCGCCCAGCCAGCGCGCGTCCGCGCTCGAGTGGATGCCATGCTGTTGAAGATTGGCAAAGAGCCTTTCGGCCTCCTGGGGACTGACGATCAGGAAACCGCACAGAGAACACGAAACGGCCCGTTGCAGGGACGTCAAGACAGGCGATGGCGTCGCTGCGTTGTCCGAGAACGAGGATGCCATGCAGACAATGCGGAGGGGGAAGGGGGCGAGTAGAGACGGAGCTTGGATGCCGACGAGCGTGGTCGTGTTTACTTTGCCGCCTCGCTCGCTCGACGCTTCATCAACCTCCAGGTCCACGCCACACGTCAGCACCAGCCGGGATCTCTATCAGGCCGTACCTCGAGATGCCGTTCTCCACGTGGTATTTCATTTGGATGCACGCGGAGCGTCGGGTGGGATCCGCAAGGGTTTTAGGGTTTTGGTAAGAAACACACAACCTATTTCTGGGTGTCCCGAGTCTCCATGTAACATCAATGGATTCCACGTGTACGAGATTCGCAATGGACCTCGGGTTGTGAGTTTTGCGTTAACCAGGTCCATGGAATAAGCGTGGGAGGGGACGAACCGGCTCTGCTTCCTGAGCCAGGGCCCCTGTTGGAGGATGACACTTGACAAGAGTCAAGACCGTGGTCCAAATGTCTTCTGGTGCCCATTTTCACGGGAACCCTCTGTGAACCCTTCTGCGGACGAGAGGAGGCCATCCTCCTTGTCGAAACGGATGAACGCTCGATCGGCCTCGGCCCGTGCCCGGTGGAGCCCCTTAATATTCTAAGATAAGATATTTTTAAAGATTAAACTCCCAATCATCTTTAAAAATAACAATTTTATAGGTCTCAGAGACCCGTCCGGCCACGGCCACGGCTGCCGCGGGGGAATCCGGGCGACCACCTCCGTTTCCCTCCGAGAGATGCCCCGCCGCTTCTCCGGGCGCAGACCGCGGGGCTTGGCAGACTTGGCAGGCTTGGCAGAGCGGGCTGCGCTCCGCCAGCAAAACATCTTGCAGGAAACATGCGCAATCGTGCTCACGCGCTCTTGGCAAAAGGCTTGGCCGAGCGGAAGCTGTGTGCGGCCGGCGGAAAGACCTCAACGGCGGGATCTATATAATATAGCAGCCCGCATCGCCATGCGCCCCGGCCAGGCTCTTTCTGCTACCAGCCATCTCTTGAGTACTTACCTCGTTAGTTCCATGCTGCTGGATACCGGCAACCTTCCTGTCAAGATGATCCTTCTCCTCTTCCTCGCACAGCTTGCCAGCGCCCACTTTCAGATCAACTATCCGGGCTCGCGCGGGTTCGACCATGACAAGCAGGGCCAATGGCCATGCGGTGGACTCAATAATGTTTCCGCCAAGCGAGTCGAATTCCCTCTTACCGGCGGCGCGATCCAGATCCACAGCGGGCATACGGAACAGCTGCTCGAGGTCCTCATGGCCGTGGGCGACGAGCCCGGCGACAATTTCAACGTCGTGCTCGTGCCGACTTTCCTGGAGAAGGGACCGGGGGATTTTTGCTTCGGTGACGTGAGCGTTCCGCAGGACTTGAACATCACCGAGGGTACGAATGCTACGCTTCAGGTTATCGCTAGCGGCCACAACGGCGGTCTCTACGGGGTAAGTACAGTCCCCACCTGTCCGTTCCTTGATCGGACATCGAGTGCTCTCTGTATATCGTCATTTGCTGCTCATCTAGAACACCGCTGACGGAGCTTTACAGTGCATCGACGTGACATTTACTTCTGCTCCCCTCGCGCCGGATGAATATTCTCGGAATTGCAAGAATAGCACAGGCATCACCACTGCTTCGATGAGTGAGGAGGGATTGAACGCCAATGGAACAAGGGTCTTCGGTTCCGAGGGTGCGTCATCCAGCGGTACCCCATCTGCAACAGCATCGGCAGCAGCCCCATCCGGTACCTCGGCAGCAGGGAAGGTACAGGCGACGATGGCCGGGTGGATGGTTGTGGCTCTGACCGTTCTTGCGGGACTAGCTCTCAGCTAAGCGTGTGCTATGCTGCCTTTATCACCGTTTAGGGGAAAAAAAAGTGTGGAACGCCTGGTCTGTGATGCCTGTGTACCATATTACCATGTATTTCTGACAAACGATACATCATGACTCATGAGGTTCAGACATACAACTCTGCCAGAGTATCTGACAGAGTATACACGAAAGGAATGCCAACAAAGGATAAACATCAGAGGTAAGAAGGACGGTGGACCTTAGGAGAGGAAAGCAAAGGGAGCAGATCATGGCGACGAGGAGGCTCTACAAAAGCAGAGAGCTGTTTCCGGCATATATGCAGAGAACGTCGCAAAGACGCAACAGGTAGAAATCCTCTTAATCTTTCAACAAGCCATCTAGCATCGTCTAATGCTCATCTACGGAGGGAGGCCAAGTATCAAACTTTGCTGTCCAAATTGTCTCATGCGGATGTTCCAGTTGGTCTGGCCGCAAGCCCCAAGCCTCGCATACTTCCTTTGACGGTTGATATCCGTATAAAGAGACCCAGTCGATATTGAGAGATCCACTGTTCGTCGGCTTTCCTTTCTTTTTTTCAGGTGCGAGTTCGACCAGTTGGTTTTCATGTGCTCTGTGCTCAAGCCTAAAGAGGCGGAGACGTGGCATTCGCCGAGCGGCGCGACCAGCGGCAATGTAGAGGTTGTGGAATGCCTCAAGATCAAGCACGTTTCGGTAGCTGCCTCCTAGATCATCGTTCCAGATGTTCTCGTCCATGTCGAGAATGTCAAGGTCTGAAGAGTTGCGATCCTCTGGAAGCAGCAGCCACGCCCCTGGAGCACAATTGAGACATCAGTTAGCGTGTCTACATGGCTGGATGCGGAAAGGATAGTCTTAGGATGTACCTAATGGATCTACGGGTGGCACCATTGAGATGTTCACGACTTCCATATTAGGCCAAAAGAGATCCTGCTTGGTCTCCAGACCAGCGTCAGAGGGCCAAAAGAGGTCTGGGGTGATCCGTAGATGATCCAAGTGCAGTTCTTGAAGCTGTAAGCTCAAATCGCGCAGACTAATTGACAGCGAATCCCGTGCCGGGTTCAGGAGGACGTTTGGTGCATTCATGTTCGACTTCCAGCCGTACTCCTCGCCCCAATTGCACTTGAACGTTCGGACGCTCTTTGGTACTTTGTGAAGGTTTGTTGCAACCACTATTCAAGAGTTAGGACAACATATCGAGTCGGATACATGTTCAAACGCGTCGCACCTTCACGCCTGTGCTGCAGAGCTGACACCTGATCTGGACGTATATAATAATCCAGATCAAGCGAGGCCTTCTTGAGATCGTTGCAATATTGAAGGATGTGTAAAGCCGCAGCGGCCCAGACACCATTCTCCTCATCACTTGTAACCCAATCACGACCGAAGCTCACAGAACTAACACACGAGACATGCGACAGTGTTGGATATTCGGAGACAAATTTGGCATTATACGGAAACACAGAACGGGTAGCTCCATCGGTGTATTCAAAGGTGTGCGCCCACGCCATCTCCTCAAATTCGGTGTTCGGTTCGGACTGCTCTTCGGGTAGGTACTTGCGTTCCCCGTACAAGCGTATGTGGAGCGAGATTGAGACTCTCGAGGATCTGGCTGACCCGTGGTCCCAGGACGACAAGACGTTGAACAAACCGAGAATGGCCGCCGAAAACGCGCGGTCATTTGCACGACGGAAAGCGTTGTCAGGAGAATAGCCTTCCAGAGCAGCTCGAGTGTAGTCCTTCAGATGGTGAGGGACGACAGCTCGATAAGTCAGGTCTCGAATCCACGACCGTCGCGCCACGCGGTATGGCGGACCCGAAGTGATTTCCTTCAGGCGCTCACATGTTAGTTTTCCTTTGAGATACTCAATTCCTTGTACCTCCTTGCTGTAGACGTGGAGGCGACGGTAAATGTGAGGTTCAAAGAGAGTCTGCCACAGTCTTGAGACCGTCGTGAAAGGGACCAGGGAGACGAGCGGGAGCTCGCCCCGGGAGTTGAGAGCCTCGTCGCGGGAGAGAGCCACGGAGGACGCGATCAGAGCCAGCAGTTCGATGGGCAGCTCGCGTGCCATTCTCAAGCGCATGAGTAGCTCGATGTTGTGGTCGAATCTCCCTGGTCCGGATCTCAGACTGCGATGGACTAGGGCTTGCGGGAAAGGAACCGAAAGGGGAATCGCGGGGGATCGCACCCTCTTTGGTCTTGCACGACGGCGGGCGCAAGCTTGGTCGGACGTCACATCAGTTTCTGAGTCAGCCCTGTACCACCCGGTCGCCGTGTTCAAATCGCAAGGTTGGGGCCAGGAGACAATTTCAAAGGCGGAACTCAGGCGGATCTCCGCATGGTATATACATCGCTCGGTAAACAATACTGCTCAGTTGTCGGGTTCCGAGATAAGCAAGCGTTGCACGCATTGTGACAGATCACCAACTTTCTGCTCAGATGGTGTCAAGGCGCCCATAAGGCGTCAACAGATTGCGATAAGGGTGCTGATGGACAGAAATGCCAGTGGCCGCGCTGCCCATCTCCTCAGTTAATCACGGCCACCTGCAGGAGTTATTCGACGAATTGCTGGACCCCATCTGCAACGTTTCGGCATCTAGTCTATCTATCCTCATCAGCAGCTCTCATTCTTCACCGAAATTGTCTGTCTTCTTCCAAATCCGTGTTTGGTACTCTCAGCTCCGATGCCACCTCGGTAGGATCAAAAGTCAAGCTTACCACTGCTCGAGTCTCGCTAGAGTATGGACAGTATAATATATGAGAAATGGACGACTGTATGCCGAACTGCATGCCTAGGCATCTAATTATTACATACAGGACCAAACCTTTCTCAGCCCTAATTGCTAACCCCAACGCAGTAGCTATAGCCCGCCCAAAGGTTCTTACAATCATTTCCAACAGCAGGGTTCCATTGGTGGAACTGCTCGAGACTGATGCCATTTGCCTGTGCGAGGTCCATGCAGCCCTGGCCTTAGCAGATGTCAGCCGACTTTTTGTCCAGCAGTGGAAATGTCTGCTCATACACACCGGGCTGTGGCACCGCAAACTTATTGCAGTTGCAAGGGATACCGCTTTGAGTTGGTGCAGGAGGGGCTACAGTGCCACATAATGTCGGGGCCGGTGATCCTGTTGGCTTTGGAGCTGATGTTGAAGGGGCGGGGTTGGAGCCTGTGACATTGGCACGATGGATACCTGCTGAGAGTGAGCGGACGGGAAGAAGGGAAGCATGTCGTTTGCTTATTAGCTCACGACTCACAATATGCGTAGCCGGCCCACAACCCATTGCAAGTCTTCCCGACGGCGGGCTATATGACAAAAGATCAGCCGTGTCTAACAAGAATTGACACGAGGCTACAATCAGGCTTACATTCCATTCCTCGAACTGAGCAACAGTCAGGGAATATTTATCGGCGATCGCCTGACAAGTGTCACCTGCAAACCTGTGATTAGATCCTATTGTATGAAGGGACGAGTCAAACTCGCCTGGCTGTGCTACATAGTATCCATCGCAATCCGATGGCATCCCGCTTTGTGTGGGCGCCGGAGGCCCGCCTGCCCCTCCTCCAGTCGTGGTAGGTGTTTGTAAGCCCCCAGAGCCATAGCGACTATCCTCAAAGCCTTCGCCTATGGTGCAGTATGATGTATTAAGCCAAAGCTTGGAGCAATCGCTCTTGACGCTGGGCTGTGTATCCCATCAGCATCCATGGCGAGAAACTAGTTCTAGCGAAAAACTCACGTTCCAAGCATAAAATGCGTCAAGGCCAATGTCGTATTGTTGCAGAATCGAGTCGCAAGTGTCTCCTGTAAGCAGCTTAAATGGGGATCCTCTTTTGGAAGATGAGGGTTTCCATACCCTCCTGGACAGTGTACCAAGCATAGCACTTATGAGTGGAATTTACTGCAGCGTTTGGAGGCACATCCGCATAGTCTGTCTTGTTGGAAGGTAGCAGGGAGTAACCATCTCCAAGGAGGGTACAATAGCGGGTTGCGTTTGCGAGAAGACACCTGTAATAACTTAAAGACGGGTTCCAGCTGACGAAGCTGTCTAGTGGAACTCCACCTGCAATGTACAGGCAATCAACATTTCCAAAGTTGTTATCTGTGTATTCAAGACAGTCTGTACGGGTGCCGTTGGCTAATGGGTATCCAGTAGCAGTTGGAGTTGCTGAGAATGTCATCAAAGTGGCATCGGGAAGCGAGTCAAAAGGTGTTCTGGCTCCGGTAGGCGTCGGCAGACGGGTGGTGGATGGAATTGTTGACCCGGATATAGTAGTGACCCCATAGCCTGGGTATGTAGATATTGACCCCACCGCCTGCACACCTGCCGAAGTGTTTAGTACTTCGATAGTTCAAGTGGCAGGTATGTATCCTACAGTAGCTGTATCCCAGGAGCAAGTTTGTACAGTTCGAGAACAACTCGGGGTTGAGAAAGAGAAAATCATCCAAGGTAATCCCATTAGCCATAGCTACTCGGGCGCAATAGTCACCGGCTAGCTCAACATTTAGCATTTATGTCAGAAAAAACTTCGACACCACTGACTGAGATCATACCTTTGACTTCATAGAATCTCCCACAATGTGTATTCGTCCCTGGAGCCATATTTGTTGGCCGTGGAGCGTCGGTAGTTGCGGACGTGGGTGAACCCCCGTACGTATTTATCGGCGAGGTGAAGTTCCATGGATCCGAAACACAAATTTGATGTCCGATAGTAAGATTGAGGTTGCTGCACACAGCATTCAGATTTGGATTCCATGTCCGAAGCTGCGTCACTGTAATCGAATACCGGTTGGCAATGCTAAGGCATGTCTCGTTTGGCGCGACTTTATGAGTCTGGCAAGAGCCCGTAACGCACAAGGAGCCATTTGACGGGAAATGGGCACAACCACCGACGAGATGATTCTCTGCAAGAAGCTGCCATGTGCTGATGTTGTGAGCTGCCGCTAGAGAGTCGCAGGTGTCACCCGCCTTGATTTGAACAGGTCGACCAGTGCAGGTCGGACTTGATGCCGGAACTGATGTGCTATTCATCCGGTGAGATAGTGCTCTGTCGACCGAGAGATCATGTATATCTTTATATCTATATATCGTACCTTGTCATGACGACCTTGGAACCAGACGTGATCGGAAGGGTTGCCACACCACAGCTCGATGTCAAGGACGAGTATGTCCGAGCTAGATCTTCATTGTAGAAGTAACTGTTGCTAAGCTCTGCTTGAAACATCTTCAGTCCGCACTCGTCACATTCATTCTGCTCATCTGTGGACTGCAGATGAAAATAGCAGAAGTCACCATTGCTGGTAATAGAATTAGAACTCGGCTTCCTTTCCGCTGTCGAAGAAAGACCATACTATATGCTTTTGGCTTACCTATTCTTCAGGCACCGTTGTTTATAATTCGTGAAATAATAGTCTGGAACAACAATAGGAGAGTACGATCCAGCACCCCTTGCTGTAGTGTATGACTCGTCTGTCGCATTAGCTCTGTCAAAGTACACATCATCAATACAAGATCTCTCGACATTGCTCCGGTAAACATCAATAGAGTCAGCGCATTCTCTCGTGCAGAGTCTCTGGAGATAATCTGTTGACAGGTTTCTGGTAAGCTGGTACATAAAATTACCGGTTTCCATGAAATTGCAGGAGAGGTTTGAAGTCAAGGCGTTGACGCATTTGGGAGAAAGCATGGGGAATGCATCTGGAGAAAAAAGTTGCAGCTGAGGCGAGGCATCTTGCGCAAACCCTAGAGCGGTCACCAGTGCCGTAAGAGGGAGAAAATTGCGTACAATGGAATTGAACGTTGAGGGTCGCATCATATTCCCAGGCAACAGCAAATGTATAAATGGAAATCGCGGTGTAGGAATTGTCAGGATGGAAAACAGAGGAGCGAGGGAATCCGACTTGAGCAGATCAGCAGACAAGATGGCAGGGAGACTGTGGTTTGATGGGAGAATTGTCTGCTTTCCCACAACGGCCTATTTCAGATTCCACGCGCAATTGGGGGGGGGTCGGCAGTGAAGCTCTGTTGCCGTCCACAACAGCGTTCTGGCATGTCCGCTCAGACTAGATGTCAGAAGGAGAATCTGGTGTCACCTACCGAGATGGGTAGAAAGGCAGTGCTACTTACCTCTCCTACCTCCTGGCGGGCTCACCAATGCTTCTTCCATTCTCCCACCTGAATGATTGATCATCTTTACATCCCCTGCTCCACTAATCCTGCATGGTAACAATCCTCGCGGCATAGATCAGTCGGCTTCATCCATTTCCCTCTTCTCCAAATGATTAAACCAATCCTGACTGTTCGCCGGAATGGTATCTATCTAGCTGAGGAGGTACATGTCCCACGCGGGGACCTGCAGCTAGCTAAGTGTCACTGCATGCAACATCGTGACCATAAGTGACCATAAGTGTGGTTTATTTATATTTTAACTGGTACCCCTGTGTCCAGTAGGAGAGCTCGGAGATAGTTCCTCTTAGAGTAGTATTCTAGACTACCATCAAAGAGCCCTGGATATCCATGGATATGTATATTCAAGACATAGTGCAGAGCACTCGCGCTCATTTTGTGATGCCTCTATGTGCTGTATCTTCCGCGGCATGTTCTCCTTCGTTTACAATTTTGCCCCCCCCCCCCCCCAACTGCTCAGACTGCTCAATTGACCTCGTGTCCTTTTAAGAATCAGATTTCTCTAGCTCCTGGACTGTTTGTTTGTCTCATCTCTGTATGCTTGATTGCGTGGTCCCTTTCAAATTGCTGGCCTCGTTTCAATACATCTTCGTAGCAAAAATGAAGATATCTGCCGTTTCTCTGGTCGTGCTCATATGGAGCCTGTATCCATTTCTATCTTCGTCATTGTCGCACCACCTATCCCAACCAAGATCTAGCTCGCAATCACTGAACCCTCTTCGCCGCTATGCTAGTGAGAGTCCGGACTACACTTGCGGTCCTAACAAGCCATGCGAGAATAAGGCTTGTTGTGGAAAGGAAGGCATTTGCGGGCAGGCTACTCTACGATAATTATCATCGAAAACTGCGGGGGCTAACATCGAAACAGCTATGGGCCTGTGTATTGTGGTGATGGTATGATTCAGCCCTGGCAGCAAACTTGTGAATATGCTGATAATAGGAAGGCTGCCAGTCTAACTGCAATGCACATGCTGAATGCGGCCAGTATGCCAACCCTCCAGGGGCTGAATGTCCGTTGAAAGTTTGTTGCAGGTTGGTTTAACATAGGCCACGTTCTTCCACCGATGCCCACTAACATTGGCCATAGTCAATTCGGCTTCTGCGGTATGTATGCAATTCATATATTTATTCACTCTGCTTTGTCGTTACTAGCTATGATACAGGAACTACAGATGAGTTTTGCAATGGCGGTTAGTATTGCTCCGCGCGGCTATGGCAGCTAGTCTGTTGATATCAAAGACAGGCTGCCAGTCTAACTGTGGCCAGCCTAGTCGGCCAGGCCAAGGCCATGACGTTCGCAAGAAGATTATCGGATATTATGAGTCTTGGAGGGGCTCCGGTGCCCCTTGCGGAACCATGGCCCCTGAAGCAATTCCAGTTGAAGCTCTCGACCAGCTTAATCTTGCTTTTGTATACATAGATCCTGCTACCTTCAAGATCATCGATATGGATGGCCCTGTAGCAGCTAACCTCTATCAGAGGGTCGCAAATACGAAGAAGCGCAACCCAAATCTTAAAGTCTGGATCAGTGTCGGAGGGTGGACTTTTAATGACGCGGGCCCCTATCAGTCCGTGTTTGGCAATATAGCAAAGGACGTGCACTCTAGCGAGGTCTTCGCCCAAAATATAATCGACTTCATGAATCAGTTCGGATTTGACGGAGCTGATCTTGACTGGGAATATCCCGGTGCAGATGACAGAGGCGGTCACAGTGAGGATGTCCAAAACTATCCTCGCATGCTGAGCATCATTCAAAAACGATTCAAGTCCGGTAATTCTTCTGGCAAGAAATATGGTCTTTCCATTACCGCACCTACCTCATACTGGTATCTCAGGTAAGCATATTAAGGAAAAACATGCCATGTTCATCCACTGACCGTAAATATATATAGATGGTTCGACCTGACGAACATTGAAAAATACGTCGATGAAATCAATTTGATGGCCTATGACTTGCACGGGATTTGGGATAGAGACGATCCAATTGGTCCATACGTATACACGCATACTAACTTGACGGAAATAGACTTGGCGCTTGATCTTTTCTGGCGCAACGGCGTAGAACCGGGCAAAATCAACCTTGGTCTTGCTGTAAGCTTCATCGCACTACTGTCGCTGGTTTCCAACAAACTAATTATACGATGTCCAGTTTTACGGGCGCTCCTTTCAACTTGACACGGCCTTGTGCCACGATCCTGGTTGCTTGTTCAAAGGGCCAGGCAAGGAGGGCGCCTGCACGCAGAAGGCTGGTATTCTCTCATACTTGGAGATACGTGGGATATTGCAAGAGAACAACATACGCGATGTGCCGTACGACGAAAGTGCAGCTGTTTACTACACAACTTATAATCGCGGTAGCGACTGGATATCGTTCGATGATGCCATCTCATTCCAAGCCAAGATAGATTTGGCAAATAATAGGGGCCTCGGCGGGCTCTTCATCTGGGCCATTGATCAGGATGACAGAACATTTGATGCTCTTAAAGCGGTCACCGGTCGTGATGTCAAGGTGCCGCCTCTAGCGACCGATGGATTTGGAGCCTTTGATATCAATAAATGCTACATCACAGATTGCGGAGCCAACTGCAGTGCGGGAGACACCACCATGACGCACCTAAACCAGGATGAAAGCTCGCGCGGCTGTGACGGCTCGAATCACAACCAAAGATCCCGTGAGTCTCTTGTATATGTCAATTCCGGGTGGCACTAATCAGAAAACAAGTCTGCTGCCCTGCATATAATGCGCCGGATCCTGCCACCTGCTACTGGACAGGTGGCCCTGCCAATTGCCGTGGTCAATGCGCCCCAGGCGAGGTAAGCATGGTCCTTGATGACTACGGCGACAGCAGCAAGAGATGTACCAATGGAGGAAAGAAAGTTTGTAAGTATATCAGTCTTTTCACAGACAACAGCAGGAATTGGGACTGATGATTGTAGGGTGCTGTCCGGCTACCAATGGTCAAAAAGCCATACAGCAGTGTGAGCTCATCCCACTTGGCAATGGGGCCTCATGTCCCAGCCACAAACCGCAGCACTTGACCTCTGTCTATCAGACTATTTTCAACATTGGTGGTTTTCTTCCAGATCGCAATGTTTACGGCTTCTGCTGTCCTGCCGAACCGGTATGTAGCAGCCATAAAATGAGTTCATTGCCATTCTATTCTGGATACCTTGCTGCGGCAGAAATTTGCTCCCAGTGAAACACATAGCAATGATTCAGATTGGAGACCTTGCAGAGATTATCTCTATGGTACTGTTATATGTCGCTAATAAATTGTCTGTCCCTAGGTGTTCCATGACTGCGCTTGGAAGGGAGAAAACTATTATTGCAATGATAGCGTATGCCCACTTGTACGTACAATTCACCTGCTATTCATTTTCCTGTATCTCATCATCACCGCTGCAGGGTCAAGTAGAGCTCTTTAGGTGGCAGGGAAGTCATGCTGGGCCACCTAAAGAGTCCACTGGATGCACCAGGGGCCAACAGCAAGCATTCTGCTGCCGCCCACCCCTTTCAGGAGGCTCTGCTTTCCTTCCAGTTCCCCTGGAAAACTTATTCCCAGAGGCTAAAAACTTCGCGTCTGACTTTGACCCTGTTTTTGCTGAGGCCTTTGATATGAATCAAGATCAAACTCCTGAACCTCCAGCAGGCGAAGACCCAAACCGACAAAGTTTCGCATGGATAATCATGGTTGGAGAGTCAGCCGATGTCCAAAGCTTTGACAAGCGGGACAATTCGCATCTGGAGCTGTTTGACTGTCCTCATACTCATCCGGATGATTATGGGGTGCAGAAAGCCAGAGCCGTCTGCTTGAGTGACTCACCGGAAAACAACTGCGAAGATATCTTGATCGGCGGCGTCGAAGGCACTGTCGTGCGGCTTCCTCCTCACTGCGGGCCCGACACCTGGGTCAGGGCCGTGAGCTTTGAAGAGTCACTCAATCAGACGCTGCCAGCTCATCTGCGTCGCCGGGCAACGTTAACATCTAAGGTCTACGACTTCCACTATGACTACAACTTTCAGCGACTGCGCCGAGATGGGGGACAGGTTTATGTCCGAATCGATGTCTCCAACCATCCGGGTAAGCTCCATCTCTTCTCTCAAACTCCCTTGTACTGGTTTGCTTATCGAGCCTTCAGGGTATTGGGATGAGGTTGTTGCTCCTCCTGCGGGATCCCCGATCAAACGAAGCGCCGAGAACTGGAGAGAATTCGATAAACGCTTCTTTGCTGAGAACAACCCCGACGACTGGCGCAAACGCTTTGACGCGCTTTTGAGCAAAGACGACACTGGTCTTAAGAAACACTATGAGTTCAATCTATGCTTGTTTGATGCATCAGCAACGTGCGGTAGGGGTTCCGTGCAGGCAAAAGCTGATGTCTCTGGGTCATTCAACACGACAATGGACTTTGGGCTATCACTGATTGGAACGCTGCAAGGCTTTGGATTTAGCGAAGCGTTCGCGTACTTCAGACAACAGGAGTTCGAGAGCCGGATTGTTGCCGGCATAGAGGCTCGGGCCCGACTGAGATTCCAAAGCGCATACGTTCCCATCGGCTCTTTTGACGTATTTGGAGCCAATTACAATATTAAAGGCATCCTGCGAATAAATCCATATTTCAACATGAAGGCCCGAGTGCAGGCAGACGCCACGATCTCTGCACAGGCAATGGTCGAGATGACTCTGCACCATTCTCGGTTCCAGTACTATCTACCTGAAAGCTTGGGCAACATACCAACCGAACCTACCGGACAGTTCTCGACTGATGCACGAACAGGTCCTATAACTGCAATGGGAGACATATCATCCAGCGTCGGCGGCAACATTCTGTTCTCAATTTTACCAACAGTCGGGTTTGACATCCAGCTAGATTGGCGAGGCACGCGGCAGGTTGACACGTCCGTCAAACTTACCGCTCAAGTTGACACCGACTTCGGAGTTGCAGGTATGTTTCTACTTTATCTACCGTGCAACGTGGCTGTGTGTTTAGAAATTTGGCTCGATTGACTGATAGTTCCCAGCAACCATTGGCTCAAAGTGCAAAGGTCTCGACCTCAGCATCAAGGGGCAAGTGGGAGCCCAGCTGTTGGTGGAGAATGCGCTTCCTGGATGGGCTAGCCGTACCTACACTGTCCATCCAAACAATCAGAGGCAGATCTTTCGCGACTGTCTGCCGTTTCTCCGATTACAGTTAGATTCCAGGCGTAGCCGTGACAACACTACGGTCGATGATTTCCACCCGGTTGGCGCGTTGCTCCCCAGACAAAGCCCTGGTGAACCTCTCCCGATACCAGAAAGTTCAAGTTCCACGTGTGCCTTTGCCGCCCATGGAGTATACTGCCTAGGTCCTGATGGCTCGGATGATCCCAATCCAGATTGTAATCTCAACAGTCTTCCACCAGAGAGCGGAGATTCGAGCCTTAAGCGGCGCAGCTCTTCCATCGACCCAGTGGAGCTTAAGGATCTATGCGAAGTCTTCGAAGTCCATGTCGTTGAGAAACGCGGTAATCCAGAAACACGTTTATATTGCGCGACAAAAACAGCAGGGGCATTTGCTGTCGGCAACTTTGAAGGTGCCTCGCGGGCCAACCGGGGGGATATCGTGTATAGGGGTTTCCCCCCAGCCAAAAAGCTTGTAGAGAAGTATCCCAAAGTTGACACCTATGATGCCGAAAATGCCAACGACTGCAACAATTACAACCTGGTAAAAATCCCCACACCAAAGGATCCGACGACTGGACCCCGAACGTTTGCCTGTGAGTCTCTTTTACCACCATCCTATCAAGCCTACGCTATCCACTTGTTGGCACTATAGATTCCAGAAAGTGCTAATTATTGCTATAGCGGAGCATGTTCTAGAGAATCAAATGGTATTTTGAACCTTTACTCGTGCAATTATTGTTACTGACCCCGTAGCTGCCCAACTTTTTCAACTACCTCGCTCGGCAATGGTCGAATCTGAAAAACCCGCCGAACGCGCCTAAGAATCCTCAAGCAAAATATTTCCTTGAGCCCCGAGCCGGTAAAGGTAGCGGCCAAATCCCGTGGTGTGAGTATATGAAAGTCTGGTGGGGTTTGGACGGGCTGCGTGCGAATGACAGGGTTGCCTTGGCGTACCCTAACGACCAGAATTATGATGATGAGCTTGTAAATCCACTTCCCCCTTTAAGGCATTTGGCAAGTCAGTGAACTGTACTGAGCGAAGTTGCCCACCAGGTTCTGTTGGAAACATCCCTTAACTCTAATATCAAACAAGCGGTATATCAATCAAAGCTGCTATACCCTAGCATACACTGATGCCAATTTTGTTAGTGGTTCGCCGGCAATGCTCTGCCCTACAGTCGCAGTATGCCAAAATATATTGAGGCGAGGAAATGGGCCGATGCCCTGAAGGCAATGAAATTGAACATACTTGTTTGGAAGTAAGTGACGGTGACAAGCAAGCCATGGAAATTTGTCTAATCACTTTTCAGATACTTTCTCGACAGCTCCATTACAACTATACTTGTAAAGCAGGCCAATCGGGTAGCTGCTGCGCTGTACGCTTTAAACCTGCCTCATTTATTCTCTATTTTCCCGATGATGTAACTGATTGAAATCTGTAGTGACGATCAGGAGGACAACTATATCCCCACTGTGGTGAGTGGCAGACTATCTTTGATCTTGCGTAGCCCGGGCCGTTGATTATAACCAGATTCGGCACCATCAATTACCCCGACAAGGCGACTACGTCGATGAGGACTACATCAAACAAGATCTAGCAAAACTCTGGCGCTCATGGATTCGTGAGCAGTTTGATGTCACTCAAGCTCGTGTCAAATCCTATTTGGAGGAGTATGCCAATAAGATGTACAATGAAAATCGCCCCCCTCAACAAAACAACCAGCAATTGGTCAAGAGCATGGAAATCCTCCTCAACGAGGTTAAGAACTTGCCAGCCTGGAATATTCCATGGGATGCAAGAGACAAGAATGGCAATCCAATTACGTGACCTTTCTATCTGTGAGGTCTGCGGTCTCTATGTTTCCAGGATGAAATAAAGAGCGGAGCGGCTACTTGATGATTGCTTAATCTTCTACTAGATACAAAGTTAGGATGGTATTGAGTTCAGGTGACCATGGCGAGAGGGGTATGACATCAATATAGAATATCATAGGGATCGATAATCGCCCGGCGGGAAAATCTTCATTTGTAAAGGCCTCCTTTGCATTAGTTTCGGACGTATTGGATTATATTTGTCTGTTAGCTCGTGGCTGACCAGATATCCCGAAGACAACGTCTGAATCCATTGTTATCAAATTATTGTGCCAGTAACTAGGCTCGGAATAATGTCAGCCTTGTCCTGGCTGGCCATTGATACTACCTCTCTCGAGGGTCGCGGCCGGAGAAGTTTGCCCCAAATCCAATCATTCTTGCCACCAGTTTCAGTGATCATGGCGACAACTATCTCATCCCGCACGGATTCGAGTATATCAGCGGTAATTGAGAAGCTTCATCCACTATACATACGTTGTCTGCTTCCATGATGTTAAAGCCCTCTGGACAGACGATATCACGTCATCTGCCAGCGAGAACGTAGCGGTGGACGCTCGTCGGAACTGCCGTCCCGTCTGCAGTCCTGCAGACGTCGAACAATCCTTGAGACAAAATTCCTTGTTGTCAATAATGTGAAGGATCAGACAATACCATTTTGCGAATTTTTTTCATGTCCCTGCAGAAGTTGATGGCGGGTTGTAATAGCATCACGGGTCGGGCAAATAACTCGGACCTCATGGCCGGCATCATGTATGTGATGGAGCGCCGGTCTGGTGTTCGTGTTCTAGATGCATATCTGACTCCACATCAGATCAATAACCCTGAAAAGAAGTGGAGAATAGTATATGGCTGGAGAGCGGAATCAGGTTGGAATTTTCGAACTATAAGCATGAATGAAATAACTCCCGTAAAACATTCCTAGACAGACATATGTGTCAAGGCTGGAGTTTCTAGATAGTCTATTAAGCTGAGAGTAGCTCCATGGTTGCTTTACAGTGTAGGAGTCAAGATTGAATCCATAATTCATAACAAATTCATCACTTGTCATGGTATTTTAGCAAGTGGCTGTGTCGTTTATCCCGCCGGAGACAAGGATAACTCGTAGCACAAAGAGTTAGTACAAAAAGTGTGACTGCTCTGCAGCCTAGACAGGGAAAGCCTGGCGATTAACTGCAGCAAGCTGGAATTTAGATGCACTCCACATTGGTGTGTCTCGTAATTCATAACCAGTGCCACTGCCGACCTGTATCTAGAACGCCGTAAGTGTATCATCGATGTCATCACGAATCTGCTGATCTGACATCTTTCACGCTCGGCTGAGACTCTCCCCCTGCTCCGCCTTTCTCTGTCCATATTTGGCAAGGCGGATCTTTGTGATTCCGATGAAACCAGTGGTGTCAACGGGGCTGAAGTCCTCCAGACTGTCCATGCTGCTCTCCTGGGCGCTGTACAGCTTCTCGGTCTCGCTGAAGCGACCCAGGACGCTGGCGCAGCCCTTGTAGGCACGTAGTCTCACAGTACCATTGACGGTCTCCTGACTGGCAATGACACTCTTTTCGATGAACTCACGCTCCGGCGAGAAGTAGAGGCCGTTGTACAGCAGCTTGGACCAGTTGAAGGTGACGAACTGGTCACGCAGGGCTCGAACCTCACGGTCCATGACCAGACCCTCAAGGTCGATGTGGGCAAGGCGAAGAATGGTCATGGCAGGGGAGTCGTAGCATCCTCGGCTCTTGATACCGATGTATCTGTTCTCGACAATGTCGATACGGCCGATGCCGTGCTTGCGACCGATGGCGTTCAAGGCCTTGAAGATCTCAAGTGAGTCCGTCAGCTCCTCACCCGAGGCCAGGGTCAACTTGACGGGCAAGCCCTTTTCAAAGGAAATTGCAAAGTCCTCCGGGGTGTCAGGCGCTGTGAGCGGTGAATCCGTCAACTTCCACATGTCATCCGGGGGAGTCTGGTTGGGGTCCTCCTGTTGTTCTGTGAGTGAGGATGCTTTAAGGAATAAACGAATGTCCGACTAACCAGAATTCCAGCCTCGTAAGAGCAGTGTGCCAAGTTCTCGTCCATACTCCAAGGCTTACTTTTGTCTTGTCAGTTTCGGCCTGTAATTCAAAGATTTTGAGGGGTCTTACGCCTTGGTAGAAGTGACTGGGATGCCAACCTTGGCCGCATAGTCAAGAAGATCGTTGCGGCCAGCGAAGCGGTTGAAGAACTCGGGCATGCGCCACGGGGCAATGACCTTGATCGAAGGCTGCGGAAGAATCGCATAAGTCACGCAGTCCTCTCAGGGGCCAACACGAGGATGCTATATACCTGGATAGCGTAGAAGGCCAGCTCGAAGCGGACCTGGTCGTTGCCCTTGCCAGTGCATCCGTGGCTGACGGCAACGCAGCCCTCACGCTGGGCAACCCGCATCTGGGCCCGGGCGATGACAGGGCGGGCGAGGGAGGTTCCGAGCAGATAACGGTCTTCCCAGATAGCATTGCACTGGATAGCGCGCCAGCAGAGCTCCTCGACGAATTCACGCTTCAGGTCCTCGACGACAAACTTGGTGGCACCGATCTTGAGGGCCTTCTGCTCGGCGGCTTTGAAGTCCTCGTTCTGCCCGACGTCGGCCTGCAATGAGAGGGAGTTAGACTGAATCGACAAGCAAGTAGGAAACCGAGGGTCCGCGATCCATACCATAAAGCAGACAACATCGTAGCCCTGCTCGATGAGCCACGCCAAAATGACGGAGGTGTCGAGACCTCCCGAGTAGGCTGGGATTTGCTGGTGAGCGCGGGGTGCGGGCAACGGACAACGGGTAGTCTTACCGAGACAAACCTTCTCCTTGGCCATTTTGAAGAGGGAACAGAGGATGCAAAGGAAAGGCGTAGGGGGACAAGACGGGGTGCCGAAGAGAGCAGGGACTTGGAGATGTCGCTGAGCCAGAAGCGTGGAAAAAAATCCCACGCTCGGGCGGAGCGCACATGACTCACGCCTCCGACCGTCGGCGCCGCGGGGTCGGCGGGGAGCGGCTCCCGTCGGTTGAGATAAGAAACCCGATCGATGGATGCATCCGCTCTATCGGTCTCCTCCGTGGCTTTCATGTCAGTTCCGCTGGTGAATCTGAAGATGATCAGGCAGAGTGAGGACCAACCCTGCAAGGCTGACTCTGACAGCATAAAAAGTTTGCACCTCCAGGTCCCTTCCTATATATTTCTGTTGAGTCATTTGTTGATAAAATGTATAGGATAAAAAGATAAGGGGAGTTTGGACATTAGAAGAGATTCTAGAATTCTTACAGTTATTATCTACCAGGATACTCTGTAATCAATCAAGGATGTACCCTGGTGTGTTGGATGGGGGGCCTTAAGTGCAGCTACTGATCAACTGTTTAAGAGCGACAGTTGGCTCACATCAGGATCATCAAGTCGTCTCCCTACAGGCTGCTTTAAAAGCTCACGATCATACACTTCATAGACGACCATGGCCGCCGCTCTCGACGCAGAATTCGACCCTCGGAGTGAGCTGCTCCCCAACATCGTCAACCATTTCTCCAAGGTCAAGCCCGACGCAGTCTACGCCGAATATCCGGTTTCAACACTCACCTACGAGGAAGGCTATCGCCAAATTACATACCGTGATTTCGCAAATGTAATCAATGGCCTTGCCTGGTGGCTAAAAGAAAAGCTCGGTCCTGGCAAAGATCAAGACGTTGAAAACCTGGCATACATTGGTCCCAATGATCTGAGATACCGGCTCTGGTTCTGGGTGCGGCCAAGGCTGGATACTGCGTATGTGGAATCGCTCTCTGGACGAGGCATCTCTAACATACATAATTCTCCTTACATCACCTCGCAATAGCATCGTCGCCCATAAGAGTCTCTTTGATCGTCTCAACTGCAGAAAAATCTTGTCCCCAACGCCGCACCCACCTCTGGTGACGGCGATTCGGGATGCCCATGGACTGGAGGTGTTCGACGTTCCCAGTGTCGACGACTTGCTGAATACAAAGTATCCTCATTTTCCATACACTAAGACCTTTTCAGAAGCCTTGACAGAACCGCTGGTGGCCCTGTAAGCTCCGTTCTCAATGCCAAGTATATATGGAACCATGTTAATCATGACAGTCACACGTCGGGTTCCACCAGGATCCCTAAGCCCATCGTCTTTACCCACGAGACCGCCACCAGGCACATGAAAATGGTGGCATTGGATCCCCCGCAGGGCTTTGAAAGTCAGGACCGGATGTTATTGGGCAAAAGAGTCTTCCTGATGTTCCCCCCATTTCATGTAGGGCTCGTTGACATGGGAGCGAATGCCACCGATCTAACAATTCTATAGGGGGCCTACCTAGCCAGCCACCTGTTTAACGCCGTTCCTTTCGGGACGGTCATGATCACTCTTACATCAGGAGCAATCCCATCAGCAGCAGGATTGGTGGAAGGCCTGAAAAAGACTCGTGCCGATGTCGCTTTTATCTTTCCGTCCATCGTCCAGGAACTAAGCCAGAGCCCGGAGCTCCTGGACTATTGCGCCAAAAACCTCGAGCCGATTATTCACTGCGGTGGCGATCTTCCCCAGTCGATCGGTGATACGGTCGCATCGAAGATCAGACTGGTGAACCAGTACGGCGCGACGGAAATCGGACTGGTGGCTCTGATTCAGTCGAAAGATCAAGATCCCGATCCACAGGATTGGAAATACGTTCAATTCCACCCGGATATCGGAGCGGAATTTCGCCCTGTGACGGAGAACGAGCATGAGCTGTATATTGTCCGGCACGTGGAACATGAACGACACCAGATGACGTTTACTTTCTTCTCTGACTTGAAGGAATATTCGACTCGGGACTTGTTCGTCCGTCACCCCACGAAGCCGAATCTCTGGAAGTGACGAGTCGCCTCTACTTGGCGTCCTGGGCGCGAACATGCTCGCGCGGATGACATCATCATGTTCCTGAATGGAGAGAAGATGAATCCCATTTCCATGGAGCAGTATATCGCTGCTCGCAATCTGCAGGTCTCGGCTGTTCTGGTTGCCAGTGCTCAGCGGTTTCAAGCATCTTTACTGGTTGAAGCTGTGCCCAAGGTGTCTCTGTCTACTCCAGCCGAGCGCGCTGCATTCATTGAGAAGATGTGGCCAAGCATTGAAGAGGCCAACCAAGACTGCCTGGCCCACACCCAAATCGCCAAAACACATATCTTATTCACCAATCCCCAGAGGCCCATGCTCCGGGCAGGCAAGGGCACCATGCAAAGAGCAGGAACCCTGAAGCTATACAAGAAAGAGCTCAACGCACTCTATGCCGATGTGGAGACACTGGCGACCCAAATTGATGAAGCGTCCGGTCCAGGCTGAGTTCATGACGCCCCAGTGATCTCTCAATTTATTCAAGATACTATCTCTTCTGTCACAAAGTGGAGCGGGATTAATGACACAGACAATTTTTTCACCTTGGGCATGGACTCACTGCAAGCAGTCACCATCATGCGGCATTTAAGACATGGTCTGCGCATGCCTGGTATTATATTAAATTTGGTCTACACCAACCTATCTGTCTCTCAACTGACCCATGCTATCCTCCGGCTCCTACACATGGACAGGAATTTCAGAAAGCAGACAAGGGAGCACTCCTCCAGGAACAGAGCAGTATACTGAAAGAATATTGAGCCAAAATCAATCAGATACCCATCCATCCAAAGTCATTTCATGGAAGACGCCCGAGAAACATAGCGTTCTTCTTACTGGCTCTACCAGCATCCTGGGGTCATATCTTCTCCATGTGCTACTGGCTAACCCATCTGTTGCGCATGTCTACTGTCTGAACCGAAAATCCAAATCTGAGAGTGTCGCGAGCCAAATCGAGAAGAACAAGATTTACAACTTGGATCCTACTTCTTTGGATCCACGGTGTGTCAGCTTTCTCAAAACTAGTCTATCTGATGAACACCTAGGACTGCAGCCTGATACTTTCCAGAAACTACAAGAGACGGCCACCCTGGTGATCCATAATGCTTGGCCCGTGAACTTCAATCTTTCGCTCGCCTCGTCTAAGCTGCAGTTTGAGGGCCTTGTCAATCTGATCAAGTTCTGTTCAGCTGCCTTAGTCCCACCGCGCCTCTTTTTCATCTCTTCCATCAGCTCCATCATGGCGCATCAGGCGGCTTCCAACAAAAAAATCCCTGAAGAGGTAATTACCATCGAAAAGCCAGCTCCGAATGGGTACGCCAAAAGCAAATATCTGGCGGAGCAGCTTCTCAATTATGCGGTATGGACCTGGAGGCTTCCAGTTCCAACATCCTTTGCTCAAGTCAGTCAGATTGCCGGTGCAGTCCACTCCCCGGGCCTGTGGAACAAGACCAAGTGGTTTCCAAGCTTGGTCATCAGCTCCTTGCACATAGGAGCAGTCCCAGACTCGCTGGGACTGACTGTGGGTCAAATCAATTGGGTCCCTATTGACCTACTGGCGGAAGTCCTGGCGGACCTTGCCCTAGAGACTGAGACTGCAACTGCAGAAGCAAGCCAGGTTCAGGTCTTCCATCCACTGAGCCTGCATCCTACCACATGGGATGCAATCTGGCTGGTGGTGACCAATGCATTATCTGCATGCTCTGGAAAGCAGATATATATGATCTCCCTGAAGTCCTGGATTGACACAGTTCGCAAGGACATGAAAGTGACGGCAGATGTGACAGCGCCCAGTCATAGTATTATTAGCTGAAACTATGGTAGCTTGTCATACAGAATCAAAAGCATGGAGAAGAAAAAGAGAGAAATCATGGCATCATGAGGTGGTTGATATAGCCAAGTAGTCCCAGCAGTATCTCCCACTGCCTACTTGTCTACCACACTGTCATATCACCCCCCCCCCCCTTCAAAGACACCTGCCTGCAGGTGTTTAGGGCCTAAGTAACTGGCTTGTTGTCATCCCTATGCTTCTCTGGATCCTCACCATCCTCCCAGCATCTTAACCACTCCTTTAGCCACTTTGGGGGTCCAGGCAGGTCCGGGTAGTGCTCATAGAAGCTTTGTAGGTGGTGTGGTGAGCCTATAAAATTTGCTGCTGGGTACCATATTGAGTTATTGTCATAGTCTATCTACTTGATCTTATACTGCAGCTTTCCCTGATGCAGACAGACTGCTAAAATTTCTTCTACCTCTCATTCATATTCCTCATTAACCTCTATAGCTGGGGGAGGGTCCTCAATCTGGCCTGGAAGAGGATTAGTGGCTGCCTTCTGAAGCTTATCTAATGAGAATACTGGATGCATGTGGATTGAGGCTAATAAGTCCAGCTTATAGGCATTATCAATCTGTTTAACAATGCAGTAGAGGCTTGTCATCTGATAGTTCAGCTTGCAGCTAGAACAGTCTATCTTCTAGATACAGACTAACACCTATACTATATCTTCTATCTTAAAATCAACAATTCTTCAGTGCCAATCTGTCTGTTGCTGCTGGGAGTCCTGAGCCTTCTCAATGAGCTTTCAGACATAGTTCCAGGTGGCTTTTAGGCACCAGACTTATTTTCAGGCATCATTCTGGTTCAAACACTTTATGGCTGATTGGTCTGGAAGTTAGGGCTGTTGCTAGTCAAAGAAGGTCTGTAATGTCACACCTTAGTTAATTAAGAATGGCAGGACCTCAGTTGACTTATAAAGCAGAACTGCCACTGCAAAGTCTATTATCAGTAGCTAATCTGACCAATTATCCTAATAGTAATTAATAAAGAGCCTAAGATGCTGTGCTATATACTGGTTTATTATCTCTGTTTGGCCATCTGTCTGAGCATGATTTGCAGTGGAGAGCCTCAGCTTCACATCTAGAATCTGACAGAATTTATTCTAGAAGTTTGAGATTAATTAAGGTCTTCAGTCTGATACAATGATGTCCAGGGGCCCAGTTCATCAGTAGATATATATTATAAAAAGCCTTGCTATGTCTTAGGCAGTAGTAGTCTTGTGGTATGAAATAGATATTAGCCTTTTCCTTAAGCAGTCTACTACTGCAAAAACAGCATTGTAACCATGTTAGTTCTTAGAAAAGCTTTAGAAGTTCATTGAGATATGTTTCCATAGCTGGTCTGGTATGGGCAGTGACTGCAACAGTCTGAGGGCTTTATCACACAGGTTCTAAATCCACCAGCATATATGGCAGTTGACAACATACTGATCAACATCCTGAGTTATGCCTGGCCAGTAGTATCTTTTAGCTAGCAGTTTCCTCATCTTATTTCTTTCAGGGTGAGCTGTGGAAGCCTGGCAGTGCATTTTATTCAATGTTATAAGGGCATCTCTAGATCCTAATTAAAAGAAGAAATTACTTATTTCTGAACAGTTATATAACTGGATCAGTGTGATTAATTCTTGGCATACTGATCTAACTGATCTGAGGATTAAAGGATCAGTTCAAAGTTCTACTAATTCAAATAATTGTAATAACAGGTCTAGATAACTAGACCTAATAGAGCTGTTGGTTTATCTTGAAGACAAGAAACAAGGGGGTGAGCAATATAAAAGTAAGAATAAGCCTGTGTTACTAGCAATGTCTATATAACAAGTTGCTATGTGAGTTGACCACAAGGGTTGGATTCTGTCTGAAGAGAATATCATTATATACATGCTAGTCTGCCTGAATTGATGAGTTTGTTTGGATCATTCTGGGTGTTTGGATTATAGAGCTTTGTTGAATTATAAGGCTTTGTTGGATCATAAGGCTTTGTTGGATCAGGATAGAGGGGTTTTAATCTATTGACACATACTCTCTGTATAACATACTTCTTCTTTATGCTAACTCCGGCTATAACACTACCTCCCTTCTTAAGGATCTTCAGCTCAAAGATTCTTCTTTGCTTTTGCCTATATCTAGGCTTTTTCTGCTTCCTGTAAGTTCTCCTCTGTAGGTCTTATAATGTTGCCATGCCTTCTAAACATCACTGTGTAGGTCAGGATTCTGAGCGCTTCTTCTTAGATGCCAAAGTTGATTTCTTAGGTGAGACTATGCCTGTTCTGTGTACTCATTGCCATTTGCTCCAAGAGAAGGGGGAGAAGGTGAAATACAAGGTTTTTCTTAATTATTCTTATTGCAGGGAGTGCTGTTGCCAAGGTCTTGCCAACTGTAATATTTATAAAGTAGAGGATTTTAACTGTTGGTTTCTCTCCCCCCCTTCTTCCTATCTTTACTAACTCTTTTAGTCCATTGATTGAAAAAAGCTCTGGACAAGGTCTGTGCTGATTGTGAAGCTGCCCATCAAGCTCTTCATGTGTGATGGCGCCCAGTCATAGTATTATTAGCTAAAACTATAGTAGCTTGTCATACAAAATCAAAAGCATGGAGAAGAAAAAGAGAGAAATTATAGCATCATAAAGTGGTTGATATTACCAAGTAGTTCTGGCAGTATCTCTCACTGCCTATTTATCTGCCACACTGTCACATCACCCCCCCCTTCAAAAATGCCTGCCTGCAGGTGTTCAGGGTCTAAGTAACTGGCTTATTGTTATCTCTATGCTTTTCTGGGTCCTCACCATCCTCCCAGCATCTTAACCACTCTTTTAGCTGCTTCAGGGGTCCAGGCAGGTCTGGGTAATACTTATGAAAGCTTTATAAACAGTGCAGTGAGCCTATAAAATTTGCTGCTGAGTACTATGTTGAGTTATTGTTATAGTCTACTCACTTGATCTTATATTGCAGCTTTCTCTAATGTAGACAGACTGCTAAAATTTTTTTACCTTCTATTTATATTTCTTATTAACCTCTATAGCTGGGGGAGGATCCTTAATCTGGCTTAAAAAAAATTAGTAGCTGCCTTCCAGAGCTTGTCTGATGAGAATACTGAATGCATGTGAATTGAGGCTGGTAAGTCCAGCTTATAAGCATTATCAATCTGTTCAACAATGCAGTAGGGGCCTGCTATCTGGTAGTTCAGCTTGCAACTAGAACAGTCTGTCTTTTAGATATGGGCTAACATCTATACTACATTTTCTATCTTGAAATTAACAATTCTTCAGTATTAATCTGTTTGTTGCTGCTGGGAGTCCTGAGCCTTCTCAATAAGCTTTTGAGCATAATTCCAGGTGGCTTCTAGGTGCTGGACCCATTTTCAGGCATCATTCTGGTTCAAACACTTTATAGCAGATTGGTCTGGGAGTCAGGACTGTTGCCAGTTAAAGGAGGTCTGCAGTATCACATCTTGATCAATCAAGAATAATGGGACTCCAGTTGATTTATAAGATAGAACTGCCACTGCAAAGTCCATTATTAATAGTTAATCTGACCAGTCATCCTGGTAGTAATTAACAAAGAGTCTAAGGCACTGTGCTATATACTGGTTTATTATCTCTGTTTGGCCATCTGTCTGAGTATGGTTTGCAGTGGAGAGCCTCAGCTTCACACCTAAAATTCAACAGAATTTATTCCAGAAGTCTGAGATAAACTGAGGTCTTCAGTCTGATACAATGGTGTCTGAGGATCTGATCCACTGATAGATATACATTATAAAAAGCCTTGCTATGTCTTGAGCTATAATAGTCTTATGGCATGGGATAAATATCAGCCTTTTCTCTAAGTAGTCTACTACTGCAAAGACAGCATCATAACCATGTCAGTTCTTAGAAAAGCTTCAGAAGTCCATTGAGATATGTTTCCATGGCTGGTCTGGTATGGGCAGCAACTGCAACAGTCTGGGGGGCTTATTATGTGGGTTCTGAATCTGCTAGCACATGTGGCAGTTAGCAACATATTAATCAATGTCCTGGATTATGTCTGATTAGTAATATCTTTTTGCTAGCAGTTTCCTCATCTTATTTCTTTCAGGGTGGGCAGTAGAAGCCTGATAGTGTATTTTATTTAGAAGCTGTATTTGAAGGTTTCCCTTATCTGGCATTATTAGCTAACTCTAGTTATACAATAATAGATCTTTTTCTAGGGACCATGAAGCCTTTCCTTCAGCAGCTGCTGCTCAGAGGTTTGTCAAGGATTCATAAGTATAGTTAGCCTGTAGCAAACAGTCTGCTAAATACAACTTCTTCTAGATTAGTGCCAGTTCTGCATGGGGGTTTTTCATCTCTTGTATAATGTGAGGGTCAAGCCATTCTGTCTTTAAAAGCTGCTGAGTCCAGTATTTCTTTTTCAGGCTATTCTGGGCTTCCACTATTACTGGCTGCCAAGATAGAGTATCTGCTAATGAGTTCTGTTTCCCTGAGCAGTATCAAATCATGAAGTAAAATCAGGTAAGATATTCAGCCTACTTCACCTGCTGCAAGGTCAGAACCTTAGTTGTCATGAAATATTCCAAAGCTTAGTAATTAGTTAGAATATCAAAGGGGTCCTCCTGCTGCAAGTTTTTTAGCTCTGGTTGCTATTTCTTTAAGGCCTGTATGATGGCTAAGAGCTCCTTATTATGGATTGCATAGTTGCACTCTGCCAGTGCTATAGTTTTTAAGAAATAGGCCACTAGGTGCCATTGTCTGTCTCTATTCATATTCAACTAAGAGAGTACTTCAGCAACCACCCCATCTGAAGCATCAGTCTCCAGCTTGGTTGGTTGATAGAGGTTATAATAGATTAGTATTAAAGCAGACATTAGCTATTCCTTAAGCAACTTAAAGACCTGAAGATACTGGGAGTTGAAGTTAAAGGGCATGTTCTTTCTTATAAGGTTAAACAGGGGTCTCACAATGCAGCTATAATTCTTAATAAACTATTAGTAGAAATTGCAAAAGCCTAGAAAGAATTGCACTCCCTTAACTGTAATTAGAGGCTCTTAGTTCTGGATTACTACCACTTTCTCTGGGTTGACCTCTATTCTATTAGTGCTGACAATGAAGCCTAGATACTTGGTTTGAATAATATAGAATTTATATTTCCTGATGTCTGCTTGAAGCCCTGTCTTTTAGAGTTGATTTAGCACTCTAATAACATGCTCCTGGTGCTCTAGTTCATTCTGGGAATAGACTAGTATATCATCAATAAAGATGGTCATAAACTGGTCCAGATAATTCAAGAAGAGGTTGTTCACATATCTCTGGAAAGTAGCTGGTCTGTTGATAAGCTCAAAGAGCATCACCTGATATTTGTAGACTCTATAGCAGGTCTGGAATATTGTTAGATTTTTTAACTCAGGATCCATCCAGATCTTATAAAATACCTGCTGGATGTCAAATTTAGTGAAGATTCTTGCTTGACTTAGATGTTCTAGGGTCTCATCAATTAATAGCAGAGAATAGCAGTTCTTCTTTAAGATGGCATTTAGCTTTTAGTAGTCCACATAAAGGCACAACCCCCTATTAGCCTTGCAGACAAAGAGAATTAAAGAAGCAAAGGGAGCTTCACTAGAGACTATAAAACTCTTGTCTAGGTTCTTTATCAGGTATTTCTTGGTAGCTTCTAATTCTTCAGCAGATTACTTATACAAGGAGCTATAGCCTAGAGAGTTCTTCTCAGTAAGCTCAATATAATGGTTATAGGAACAGTGTGGTAATAGCTAATTAAAGGCTTCTTTAAAGAACACATCCTGCCAAAAATAATAGCATGCTGAGAGATATTTGTCTAGATAGGCCTCTTCATCCTCTTCTGTTAATAAAGATTAGGTTTTTTTCTTAATAATTCAGTCAATCTCATGGAGACTGATAATGAAGGTTTTGCTCTTTCAAGCTTGAGCAGAGTGGTGGAAGCCTGCAGCCTTAACCAGAACAATGTTAATCTCCAGAGGTTTCTTTGAAAGTTTCTTTAAAGACTGTAGATAGTGCTGTTTTACAATAGATCCTATCTCTTAAAGGGCTTAGTTTATCTTGGCTAGATTCAAATACCTATTTATAGCAGTAGTTTGGGGCAGTTGATATCTAGCAAATTCAGCATCTGGAACTTGCTGCTAGGTATTTGCCTCATCTCCTGCAGCCATGAGCTCATTGAGCTCTGGGTGCTGGTTTGGCCAAATCAAGTATTTATTCTGTATATTCAACCAAACATCTTGCTCCTCACACTACTTTTAGCCTAGAATCATGTCATGATGCTCAAGGTTGGCTATAAGTATAGGCATATCAGCCTGCTGGCATCCATTAACTGCCAGATGCAATATAATTGTGTGGGTGATTTGTTCTTCAGTCTGGTCATTATAACCTCAGATGTGGCAATTAGAGTTCAGGGGCACTATTAATATTTGGAAGTATTTAGCCACATCTCTTGCATGTAATGACAGGCCTAGATAACTAGACCAAATGGGGTCGTTGGTTTATCTTGAAGACAAGGAACAAGGGGGTGAGCAATATAAGAGCAAGAATAGACCTGTGTTACTAGCAATGCCTATATGACAGGTTGCTATGTGAGTCAACCACAAGGGTTGGGTTCTGTCTGAAAGGAATGTCATTATATACATGCTGTTTCCTAGAATCATGGAAATGGATCATGAAGTTGGATCATGGAAATAGATCATGAAGTTGGATCATAGAAATGGATCATGAAGTTGGATTATAGAAATGGATTATATATAATCCATCATGTGATCTTCTTTTTAATTTATTCTAATCTGTAACACTACCCCTCCCTCTAGGGATCTTCAGCCTGAAGATCTGTCTGTATCTTATAACACCTTCCCTGTTATTTGTCCTCAATCTTTCTTTCTTATGTGAGTTCACTGCTGCCATGCCTCCTAAACACAAGCATTCTGACCCACAGTCTGTCAAGTCCCGGGAGTGTTTGGTCCTGGCTGACAAGATTGATTTGCTAGGTAGTGAAATGCTTGTTCCTTGCAGTTTGTGTCTCCTTTGCCAAGCTCGCCAAAAGGATGGGGACCCTGAGATTATTTGCAAAATGGATCCTAAGTATTTATGCTGTGGGGAGTGTGTCTGGCATGGGCTGACTGCTTGTAATGGTAGTAGTCTTTCAGGGGCTGATTGTGAGGTTCCTGGCCCTCCCATTTGTTTTTCTCACTAATATAGTTAGTTGATCGGTTAAAACAAGCCATTGATAAGGCGGAAAAGGAGGAGCAAATGGCTCTTGATTTGCTGCAGAAGGGCCTGAGTTGCCTTTATTAAGCTTAAAAGCAGTGAGACCTCCTTTGTTGTCAGGGTTTCTTAATGCTTCAGAAGAAGGCAAAGACAGTTGAAGATCTTGAAGAGTTAGATCATCTAGAGGCCAAAGCTGAGGGTTCTGAGGGTTCTTATTCTAAGAGGCTGTGTTGCAAGGATTCCAATGCCAATCCTTCTTCTTCAAATACTCAGGCAGTATCTTCCAATTCAGCCATCAGTGTCAGTTTGCCTAATGTTTTAGATAGGGTTGATTTGTTTGCTTTGTCCTATCTCCCTTCCTGGGATTCTTCCTTGGCCAACCTTTTTTCCTCCAGGGTGGCGGATTCTCTGGCCTCAGGCAATCTGGGTTCCAGAGGTGGAACTCCTTAATGAGATCTTTGCATCCTTCACAGTTTTCAGGAGGTTTCCAGGTATTCTCTGAATTATCATACCCTGCTTATTTGATCAGGTATCTGAACTGACCGTCCACATATCCACTGTCCAGTATTTTTTCAACTTCATATTCTTGATCTGCTTCTGGGTTTTCAGGCAGTATTTCTTCAGCTTTGGTAATGACTGTTGCATGGGTTGGCGCTGGTTCCAACAGGGAGACATGAAAAACAGGGTGTATTTGTATATTTTCTGGCAATCTGAGTTTATAGTTCACTTTTCCAATTTGTTCTTCAATTTTGAAGGGTCCAATCTTTTTGAAATCCAGTTTGTCACTAGGCCTCTGTGTTTTGATATTCTTTCTGAGGAGGTATACCTTATCCCTTTTCCTAAACTTAAATGCCTCCTGGTGCTGTTGGTTGTAGTACATGGCTGCTCAGTAAGCAATAAATTGGATGTCCAAGCTCAGCTGTTGGTGTAGCTCCTTCAGCTGGTCTGCCTTGAGGATTCCTTTCTGGGCCAAGATCTTGCCAGAGATAGGCTCTTGGTACACTGTAGGCTCAAACCTATAGTTGGCATAGAATGGCAATTCCTGGGTGGCTTCAGTCTTTGCACTATTGTATGCAAACTGGGCTAGAGGCAACAATTCAACCCAGTTGTTCTGTTGGTAATTGATGTAGCAGTAAAGGTATTGTTCCAGGGTTTGATTAATCTGCTCAGTCTGCCCATCTGTCTGTGGGTGTGCTGTTGTAGACAGCTTGTGCTTAGAGCCCAATTGCCAAGTCAAGGATTGCCAAAACTTGGATGTGACCAGCTTATCCCTGTCTGACACAATTTCATCTGGTAGACCATGGTTCCCCACAATTACCTGTAGGAAAGTATATACCAAGTCATCTGTATTAGCTGTTTTTCAGTAGGGCAGGAAGTAGGCATATTTGATAAGCCTATTCACAATGACCAGGATTGAATTATATTTTACCTTGGTCAGGGGTTCCTCCAATTCCAGCAGATCTGTGATAAAGTCCAGGAATATAGACTGCTAAGGTCTTTTAGGTGCTTCCAAAGGTTGTAGATGTCCATATGAGGTGTGCCTAGTGGCCTTACTCCTTATACAAAGGTTGCATTGGGAAACCACTTTCTGTACTGTCTTCCTAAGCTCTGGAAAGTAGAAATTCCTGGTAATTTGTTCAATAGTTTTGTCCATTCCTTGGTGGCCATGTGCTGGGGCTTCATGGATATCTTTGACCAGCTGTTCTCAGAGTTTGACAGGCACATAGACTAGTTCTTGATATAGGATGATGCCTTCTTTTCTTATAGTTATGTTGGGGTCCCTCTCTGCAGGTTCCTGTGTTTCAGATCTTTCTAGGATCTTTATCAGTTCCTGAGCCATAGGGTCATTCTTATAAGCCTTCTTGATTTCTTTCTTTCATGAGCCAGTGATCTGGAAAACTGGTGCTAGCTGCCTGGCTAGAACAAGTGTGCCATCTGCCTTGGTTCTGAAAATTGCTGGCTGGATTCCAGGCTTTCCTGTCTCATAGTCTGGCCTCCAGCTAAAGGCATCAGCTCTGGCATTCTCTCTTCCTTTCCTGTAGGTAATCTGAATATCATACTGTGCCAACTTCTTAGTCCATCTAGCTTGCCTCCGGGTCAGCTCTTTGGTGGTAGTAAAGTGAACCAAATTCTTGTGATCACAGTATATCAGGGTCTGATGCTTAGCCCCTTCCAGGTAATGCCTCCATTCCTTCAGAGCCACAACAATGGCCAGTAACTCCTTGTTGTGGATATCATAATTCAGCTCTGGGGGCATTATTTTCCTGGAATAATAGGCAACAGAATGTAGTCTTCCTTCCTCATCTGGCTGACTGAGACATGCTTCAATGGCATAGTCTGATGCATCTGTTTCTAATATAGCTGGTTTCTCTGGGTCATAGATCTTTAAAACAGGTTTCTCACAGAACTTCTGCTTTAACTTTTTAAATGCTGCTTGTTGTTCCTTTCTCTATTCAAAATTCTGCTTCTTCCTGGTGAGCCGTATCAATGGTTCTGCAATCTTGGAGTAGTTCCAGATGAATTTCCAGTAAAAGTTGGCAAATCCAAGAAAGGATTGCACTTCTTTGACTGAAGTAGGAGTAGGCCATTCTCTAATGGCAGCCAGTTTCCTTTCATCCATCTCCATATGCTCTGGAGTAATAACAAATTCTAGAAACTCCACTTTCTGAGTGTGCCATTTGCATTTCTCTGGGGCCACAGAGAGCTTTTTATTCTGCAGAGCTCTCAGGACCATCTTCACATGCTCTTTATGCTCTTCCAGGGTTTCTGAATAGATGAGGATGTTGTTGAGGTAGGCCATGCAAAAGATGTCTAGATAGTCCTGCAAGGTGTTGTTGACAAGGCTTTAAAATATAGCAGGCATGTTGGTAAGCCTGAATGGCATAACTGTATATTCAAAATGTTCTAGGTGAGTTTTAAAGGCAGTCTTCCATTCCTCTCCTTCCTTTATCTGGACTAGGTAGTAGCCTTCACACAAATCCAGCTTGGTGAAGTATCTGGCCTTCCTAAGTCTATCCTGAAGCTCCAAAATGAGCGGCAGCAGATAGCAGTTCTTGATGGTGATGTTATTAAGCTGGCAATAATCCACACAGAGCTGTAACTTCCCATTCTTCTTAGGGACAAAGAGTATAGGATATCCCACAGGTGAAGTAGATGGCCTAATATATCCTTGTTCCAGATTCTTGTCAATATATTCCTGTAGTGCCTCATGTTCCTTTTCCAAGAGGGGGTAAATCAGTTTGAATGCTGGTTGTGTACCTGATTTCAATAATATCTTATAGTTCTATGGTTGGTGTTCTGAAAGTTGTTCCTTGCCTCTTTTCTGGAAAACATCCTGGAAGTCCCAATATTTCTGTGGCACATTCTCCATTTCCTGAATAGGGGGTTTGGCTGTCTTCTGCCTTTTTGTCAGAGTTCCCACTTCCCTGACCTCCCTAGGGCAGACATATAAAACACCAACTTGCTCTCCCTAACACTACATACACTTCAGTGCTTCCCCTGATATCTCTTAAACTTCAACAATCTCTGGTTGCCCCTCAGGCTGCCTTTCAGGCCTTACACTGCTTTTGGGTGTTTCTGTGAACTGTATCTCTTCAGTCCTCCAGTCTATATGGGGGTTATGTGTCTTTAGCCAGGGTATTCCTAGAATGATGTTGTGCCTTAGAATCTGTGTGATGTCCAGGTTGATCTGTTCAGAATGTTGTCCAATTGCCAGAGTGGATTTCTTGGTTTCTATTCATACCCATCCATCTCTATAGTTGCTGGGTGACTTATTTGTTATAGTCAACTCATAGAGTTTCTCCTTTGCCTGATAGAGGATATGGTTCTTAATAACAAAAATATTGCTGATGAAGTTTTCAGTTGCTTCACTGTTAATCATGATTCTTGCCTTCCACCCATTAATCTTGCTGTTAACAATAAGTTGCTGATATAGTCCTCTTTTGGTGGTGCTTGTATCAAGATGTAGAGACTCTAGCTGCACTCCCTGTGAGTGTCCCTTCCTGGCAGGGCCAACTAGTTTTTTGACTTGAGTGGCTTTGAATACCAGCCTGTGGCATCCTTTTCTGACCAATGAATACTGCAGTTGTCATCATAACAGGCAGTTCAGTGGCAGGCAGCATGGTCTTCTTTCTTTTTCTGAGTAGAGGTGGCTTGCTTCTTCTCTTCCTTCTTGGGCTTGTTGGGGCATTTCCATCCCATATGGTTGTTCTTTCTGCAGTGGATGCATAGCTTCTGCTCATAGCACTTTTTCTGCTCCTCAGTCCAGTTGGGATTAGGTCCTTGAGGCTTTTTGTCAGACTGTTTAGACTTGTCCTTCTGGGGGTTCTTCCAGTTAGTGCTGTCTAATTCCATGGTATCTCTCCCATTCCCAGTATGCTGCTGATTAGTATGCCGCGGGGTACCATCTTGATAGCAACATTCAAAGAGGTGATTGTCAATCTTGATGGCCAGGTTGATGAGTGCATTTAGATCCTTAGGGTTCTTATAGATTATTAGTTCTTTCTTAATTTTGTTTTTCAGCCCCTGACAGTAGTGCTCCATAAGTGATCTGTCTGACCAATCGCCCAGGTATGCTGCAGCTTGTTGAAATTCAGTGGTGTAGGTGGCCACAGAGGTCCTTTGGCAGATTATCATAACAGTATAAGTGGCCTTTCTGACTTTGTTGAGGTCTCCAAAGTTCTGCTTTATTTTAGCCACAAAAGTAAGGAACCTGTTGAACACCTCATTAATCTTCAGTTGATGTTCTTTAGGTGCTTTTTGCATTTAGTCTTGAAGATAGGGTTCAAACCATTGAGCTGCTGTGCCTTAAAGATAAGTTGCTGTGAACATGACCTTTCTGTCTTCATCTGGGAAATCTGGTGCATTGAAGAAGAAATAGAGTTTCAACTGGGAAATGAATATCTGGAGCTTCTTCCTTTCTCCATAAAAGAGGTCTGGTTTAGCCACCTTAGTCTGCTGAGTTGAATCCTGGTTAGAGCTTGCTTCAATTGTCTGTCTTGTGTTGCCCTTATTTGGCTGATGCCCAAGGTATTTTATCTGTTCTTACAGCTGCATGTTCTCATTGACCTGTCCCTGTAACTGCTCCTGTAGCTGCTGAATCTGTTCTTGTAGGGCCCTTATCACTTGGGCCAGTTCCTGGGTGGAGATATGCCCCTCCATGCTTGCTATCTCTTGAACACCCACAACACACCTTGCTTCCTGCAAGAAAGGTGGTCGAAGTGTAACAACAGGCCTAGATAACTAGACCAAATGGGGTTGTTGGTTTATCTTGAAGACAAGGAACAAGGGGGTGAGCAATATAAGAGCAAGAATAGACCTATGTTACTAGCAATGCCTATATGACAGGTTGCTATGTGAGTCAACCACAAGGGTCAGGTTCTGTCTGAAAGAAACGTCATTATATACATGCTGTTTCCTGGGATCATGGAAATGGATCATGAAGTTGGATCATGAAAATAGATCATGAAGTTGGATTATAGAAATGGATCATGAAGTTGGATTATAGAAATAGATTATATATGATCCATCACATGACCTCCTTCCTAATCCATCCTAATCTGTAATATTGCACAAGAAGTATTAATAAATATAGATCTGTTGGCTCTAGAGTCAACCAATGCCTTTAGTTCCACACTTAGTCCATTTCTTAACACATGACTAAGTATAATAAAGTGATTGTCACCAAGCAACTTGCTTATATTTAGCAAAGACAGATCAACTTTATAGTTTTTCCCTAGAAAGAAGACTTTCCCTAGAATAGAGCTTTTCCCAAATCCTGATTCTTACCTAATACTTTCTTCTTCTCTTCCAGGGTCTTAATCTTCAAGGTCTTCTTGTGGGGGCAGTGTGAGGTGATATAGCTAATTTTCTTGCAGTAAAAGCATTTTTCTTCTTGCATCAGTTCTGCTCTCTGTTTATCATCTAGTCTGCTAGCCTTAGAAGCTGCAGGTGCAGCAGTCCTGATGGTATGCTTATCATAGGGTTCAGCAGCAGGAGCAATCCCAGCAGGTTTATAGAACTTGTTCCAGGCCTTGGACTTTTCAGCATTAATCTGCAAAGTGTATACTGCCTGAAAACAAGCAGTAGAGAATTTATTGAAGGTTCTGAAAATATAGTAGTCTTAAGTAGTCAGGTTCTAAAGTTTGTTTATAAGCTTGTCAAAAAGCTCCTCCTTGTAATCTTTTAAGTGCAGCTGGGATTCACCTGCCAGATGCATAAATTCTGCTAGAAAGTCATAGTATTTCTGATGTGATTCCATCTGGAAATAGTGCAGTTGGTGTCTAGCTATTATACAACAGTTCAGATTGAAGAAGATTGATTTCAGGTGCTTAAAAACTTTATTAGCAGTTTGATACTGGTTTACTGAGTCTTCTCAGAATTGAGGAGCTGTATATCTGGTGGCACACCTACTAAAGCAACTCTGCATATATGCAACTTAAAGCAGATTGCTGGAGTAATAATTAGCATTAGCATTTAATTTGTTTTTTATTTAGGCTATTTAATTATTGAACTTGGGTTCCTTTCTATTAGTTAGAATAGGTGGGTCTGGGAGCTTAATAATGTGCCTGAGTTGATTAGAGACAGGGGTAGTTCTACAATCTTTATAAGTTTTTACAGCTATCTCTACAAAGACATCTCAATATTTGTCTTGTTTAGTGATGAGTTCAATGATCTGACTTTCTTAAGTATTAAGTTGCTAGCAGAGGTTCTCAGTGCAATATTCTGTATAATTAATTTAATGCTTTTTGTTTTTCTGATTAGCCTCCCACATGTGAAAAAGGTCTTCAAAGAGTTCTTCTGGATCATTTTAATATTTGGCAAGGAATTTAGTCTTGGTAATTGTTTCTGGCTTATTAATTTCTTGAGGGAGAATAGAAATACATTAAGATTCTTCTGGTTTAGGGAATTCCTCAACTGCACTAATTAAGTTAAAGCTTATAGACTTGTCAGCAGTTCAAGCCATCTTATTATTCTTCTGGGTTCTGGGTTCTGAAGATTCTTGATCTAGGCTGCAAGATTCTGGAGTCTTGAAAATTGAAAGAAAGAAGGTTTGTCTACCTCCAAACACATATAGGGTTGCTTATCACTCTGGATTACACATAACATGTAACTAGAGTAAACAAGAGGGTTTGGTAAAGTAAGAAGTTTAGAATTAATGCTTTTAATTATGTGATGGCGCCCAGTCATAGTATTATTAGCTAAAACTATGGTAGCTTGTCATACAGAATCAAAAGCATGGAGAAGAAAAAGAGAGAAATTATAGCA